>ODAJ012178710.1_pt1 | contig 53894 bp, 35 predicted proteins | sample 1539241 | NCBI WGS metagenome assembly ODAJ01 (sample SAMN02144231, study PRJEB22623) | gut metagenome | biome: sheep rumen | host: Ovis aries | place: New Zealand | reverse complement strand
TCGTCGCTGCCCAGTGTCCCCCAAAATCCGGTGTAGGGGCTGCGCCCCAGTCCCACCAGCTCGCTGACGGTGATGTTCTGCACCTCGGGTCTGCCTGTCAGCACCACGCCGATGGTGCGGGCCAGCTGCTTGTCGCTGAACGTGTCGATGTCCTTGCCTTCTATGCTGATGCTGCCGCTCAGTTTTGGCTGGAAGGCCGAGAGTGTGCGCAGCAGGGTGGATTTGCCCACGCCGTTGGCTCCTATCAGGCAGGTCAGCTCGCCACTATTGATGGCAGCGTTGATGCCAGTGGCAACGGTTTTTTCGTTTCCTTTCTGTCTGTAGCCTATCGAAAGGTTGGTCAGGCGGATGGTTTCTTGGGGCATTGTTTTTTTCTTCTTGGGGGGAATCTAGGGTGACTAGGGCTTCTAGGGCTTCTAGGGTTACTATGTTTTTGCTGGGCGGTTATTGGCTGTTGAGCAGTTGGCGGGCTAATTCTATGATGGTGTCCTTTCCTTTGCGCAGGTCGTCGTCGGTGATTGCTACGAAGTGGTCGGGGTCGATGCCGCCCTCGATGCTCTGCTTCTGTGTGTCGAAGGTGGGGCAGGCTGAGAATCTGACGCTCCACCCGTTGGGCAGCTCGCTGTTGAAGGGCATCCCTCCGCCTCCGCCGGTGTGGTCGCCCACGATGGTCACGTTGGGACAGCAGCGCATGTACTGGGTAAATTCGTTGGCGGCGCTATACACGCCGCGGTTGGTGAGCAGCACCACCCGTTTTTGCCACCTTATGCCGTTGCTGGGTTTGAGCAGTTGCTCCTGCATGGCGGAAAAGTCGTTGTGCCCCTTTCCGTTCTTGTGCTGCATGTAGCCCACGCTGATGGTTTTGTTGGTGAATCGTGCCGCCAGTTCCACGGCCGAGGTCATCTGGCCTCCGCTGTTGCTGCGTATGTCCATGATCAGCCCGTTGCAGGGGGCCAGATACATGAATATCTCGTCCAGATTGCCTGCTCCCAGACTGTTGCTGAAGCTGCCGCAGTAGATGTAGCCGATGTTGTCGTCCAGAATGCGGTATTGCATGCCCGTAGCTATTCGATAGTCGGTGCCCAGGTACTTGCGTTGCAGCGTGTCGCTGAAGTTGGTGGGATAGTTCTCTTCCCAGCTCCAGTTGCGGCCCACGTCGAAGGCCGAGAACAGGTTCACGTGGCCGTCCTTCAGTTCGCCCACCATCTGCGCCAGCACTTCGAACAACTGCTCGTTGGTCATGCCTTCATCCACTCTGGGGCTGTATTTCTGGTAGATGGCGTTCCAGTCAACGCCTTTCTCGTCGAAAAAGCAGTAGTGTTCGTCCATGATTTTCCACAGAGCTTCGAAGTTTCCCCTGGGGTTGTTGTCAAATTCGTCTTCATCAACGCACCCCACGCACGTCAGCGCCACCGCCGCCAGCATCCACACCGTGAGTCGCCGCCACAAGTTGGCTGCGCTCACTGTCTGTGTCAGCAGGGCTGGCCCTGTTGCGGAGTTGGTGCCATGTGTCTCTGTTGTCTGCATGTTTGCCATTTATTTTCCTTTCTTGTCGCCCCTTGTGGCCAGTCCCACCACCAGCATGTGTGCGTAGCTGTGGTATTTCAGGTTGTTCACGCTTGCCTGCCTGTAGTCGCCCATATATCCCACGCGCACCCATCGGCCCCACAGCCTGAAGTCCAGCGTGAGAGCGTGGCGTAGCGACGGTGTTGCCATGACGGTGGTGGGCACGATGTTGCGGTCGTAGTTGCCGCGGTTGAAAATCTCGTAGTACGACTGTCCGTAGTTGGGCGAGAACATCAGCCCTGCCAGCGGCACGGTGGCTTCGTAGCGCAGATAGAGTGGCGATTTCTGTTTTCTGTAGAACACGTATTCGGCGCTTGCCGACGGCGCCAGGTTCAGTGCCAGCTTGGCTTGTGCCGGGTTGTTGCCGTTGCGTGTGTTGTAGAGGAACCCGATGTTGGCGTCCACCCCTCCGCCCGCGTTCAGCCTCAGACGGCTGCCTGCCAGCAGCCAGTTGCGTCGCAGGCTGTACTGGAATCGGTAGTCGCCGCCAATCTGCTGTCCGTTGTCGGCGCGGTTGTGGCAGCTTAGCAGGCTTATCTGCTGGTCCATCACCTGCGACACGTGCAGCCATTTCGTTGGCCGCTCCGTCTGGCTGACAAACTGCAGTGCGCTGCCGCGGTGTTTCTCTTGCGAGAGGTAGGTGTCCAGCACCTCGGCGCTGCCCATTCCCACGAGCCACGCTTTCTGTGGCAGTACCGTCGGGCGGGCATAGCAGCTGAGCGCCACGTCCGCGGTGTCGGTCTGTGCGTGGAGTGGGGTGGTGGGCGCTGACGCGGTCAGCGCACAGAGCAACAGCAGAAGGAGTGTTTTTTGTTTCATCATGCTTTGGATGCAGGAGTTTCCGGCCCTGTTGGTCATTCGTCGGGGAAGAGGCTCAGCTGTCCCGTCAGTTCGTCAATGATTTGCTGGTCGCTTTTCTTGGCCATGGGGTCAATGTCGCTCTCGTCCTCGGTGGGTGCGGGCTGTGCGGGAGCTTCCGCTTCGTTTTTCGGTTCGGGCTGGCGTGTGGGCTCCAGTTCTTCTATGGCGGCCATCTCGTAGGTGGTGAGCCGTTTGCCGTGGGCCTTGAATCCCTTCACCTGCACAAACTGCTCGGCATCCACCTCTTCGGTGCCTCGGAAGGCGTCTTTGCCGCCGTAGGTGACGAGCAGCCGCGGGAATGGCGTGTCGGTGAGCAGCACCAGGCGCGAGTTTTTGTTGTCGCCCACGAAGTTGCGCTTGGCCTTGATGGCCTCCATGTTGAATCGCTTGATGTAGGGGTAGCCTTTCATGTCGGCGTCATAGACAATGGCCGTCCACACTTTGTCGGCCTCGTATTTCTCCAGTCGGCTGATGTTTTCCTCGTAGTGGTTGTTGGCGTCGAAGTTGGTGATGTAGAAGTCGTTGTTGTCGAGCACCACCAGGATGCTGTCCGTGTCGTTGAACTCGCCCAGGTAGTTGCCGTGCTCCTCGTAGTTCAGTCGGTTGATGACGGGGTCGAACCACACCTTGCGTCCGCCCAGTGTGCTGTGGCCATGGCTTTTCAGTCCGATTCTGGCCACGGGATGTTTCGACACTTGGTTGCCGTTGGCTCCGCGTCCTTTTATCATCACGTCCTTGAAGTCGAAGTCCAGCACGGGCTTCTTCAGCTTGGGGTTGGGCTGCAGCACCACCTTCACGATTTCGGCCTCGCCGTTGGGGTTGGCTGTGAAGTACATGATGCGGCTTCCTGGCGTTCCCTTGGTCAGGTCGTATTCGCGGTCGCGGGTGAAACTGGTCATGTTGAACCGCTTGGCAAAGCACTTGCCGTCCTTTCCGTCGCGATAGATTACGTTGTACGTGGTGCGCGTGTCGTTCTTCTTATAGACCGCCACGTACAGCACGTTCTTGCCCACAAACACCTTCTCGGCCACGCGGATGATCTTGAACCGTCCGTCGCGGTAGAAGATGATGATGTCGTCAATGTCCGAGCAGTTGCACACGTACTCGTCTTTCTTCAGACCCGTACCCACGAATCCCTCTTGGCGGTTGATGTAGAGTTTCTCGTTGGCCTCCACCACCTTTACCGCCTCGATGGTGTCGAAACTCTTTATCTCGGTCAGGCGCGGGTGGTCGGCACCATATTTCTCCTTCAGGTGCTTGAACCAGTCGGCCGTCACCTCCACCAGGTTGTCCAGGTCGCGGTCGATGCCGGCTATCTCGTCGTTGATGCGGGCTATCAGTTCGTCGGCCTTGTCCTTGTTGAACTTCAGAATGCGCTGCATTTTGATTTCCAGCAGCTTCAGGATGTCTTCCTTGGTCACTTCGCGCACCATCTGCGGATAGTAGGGCGTCAGCCTTTCGTCAATGTGCTCGCATACGGCGTCGATGGTGGGTGCCTGTTCAAACTTCTTGTCCTTGTAGATGCGCTCCTCGATGAAAATCTTCTCCAGCGAGCAGAAGTGCAGCTGCTCCAGCAGTTCGTTGCGGCGGATGAGCAGTTCCTGTCGGATGATGCCCATGGTGCGGTCCACCGAGTGGCGCAGCACGTCGCTCACAGTGAGGAACTTTGGCTTGTTGTCCTCTATGACGCAGCAGTTGGGCGAAATGTTTATCTCGCAGTCGGTGAAGGCGTATAGCGCGTCGATGGTCTTGTCAGGCGAGATGCCCGGCGTGAGGTGTACCTGTATCTCCACCTGCGCCGAGGTGAGGTCGGTGACGTTGCGCGCCTTTATCTTTCCTTTCTCTATGGCCTTGGTGATGCTCTCGCACAGGGTGCTCACGGTCTTCGAGAACGGTATTTCGCGGATGACGAGCGTCTTCTGGTCCAGTTTCTCAATCTTGGCGCGCACCTTGAGCACACCGCCGCGCTGGCCGTCGTTGTATTTGCTCACGTCTATCGAGCCGCCCGTCTGGAAGTCGGGATAGAGCTGGAACTCCTCGCCGTGCAGATAGTTCACGGCCGCGTCGCACAGCTCGCAGAAGTTGTGCGGCAGGATCTTCGAGCTCAGTCCCACGGCGATTCCCTCAGCCCCCTGCGCCAGCAGCAGCGGATACTTGGCCGGCAGCGTGATGGGCTCCTTGTTGCGCCCGTCGTAGGAGAGCTGCCACTCGGTGGTCTTGGGGTTGAACACCACCTCCAGGGCGAACTTGCTCAGCCTTGCCTCTATGTATCGCGGAGCGGCTGCGCGGTCGCCCGTGAGTATGTTGCCCCAGTTGCCCTGGCAGTCCACCAGCAAGTCTTTCTGCCCCAGCTGCACCAGGGCGTCGCCGATGGAGGCGTCGCCGTGGGGGTGGAACTGCATGGTGTGGCCAACGATGTTGGCCACCTTGTTGTAGCGTCCGTCGTCCATGCGCTTCATCGAGTGCAGGATGCGTCGCTGCACGGGTTTCAGTCCGTCCTCAATGTGCGGCACGGCGCGTTCCAGGATCACGTAGCTCGCATAGTCCAGAAACCAGTTCTGGTACATGCCGCTCAGATGGTGGACGGCAGCCGCGTCAAAACGGTTCACGGGCTTATAGTCCGAGTGCTCCGTTGTTTCCTCTGCCCCGGTGCCCTCGGCCATTTCCTCGTTAGGTTCGTCGTTGCCTTGTTCCTCGTTCAACTCGTCGTCCTTCAGTTCGTCGTCTTTCATATTTTGTTATTCTATTCTTTTGGCCAGTGTGTTTGGATTCATTCGTGTGTTCCAGATGTCAACAATCACCACGCAGTCTTTTTCTTTGTCGTAAAAATAGATGATTTTGAAATGCTTCTTGAATGTCTTTGCCCTCAGAAGTCGGCTCCTGCCTTTAAGAATCGGCTCAATGAAGCCCGTCTCCGGGTGTCTCCCAATATATTGAACCACCCGTTGGGTTTCCTCCATAAGGTTTTTGGCTGTAAAAGCCCCCCAATTTTCATAGGTGTATTGAAGTTGTTTTCGGTGTTCTTTGACAGCCTGAGAATCCCAGATTATTTTAGCCATGGCATTTCCTCGAACAGTTGCGTCTTTGCTTCCTCGTCAGTGAGATATTCGCCACGCTCATATCGTTCTATGGCTTCTTGGGCACGGATGACGGCTTCTTCTGGTGTCTTTGGCCCTATTTGAACAAAAGCCAGTTGGTCTTCCGGCGAATCATCTCCGTTGGAAATGGCATTTTGCAGATAGCGTATAAGGCAGCTCTTGTCGTTATAGTCCAAATCGTCAATGCGCCAGAGTAAATCGCTGTTGCGCAATGCTGCACTCATGCCGTATGTAATGGCAGAAGCAGCCTCGCCGACTTGGTCTCTCTGCCTTTCTCTGCTTTCGCGCAGCTTTTTGTCCTTCAGTTCGTCGTCTTTCATATACGGTTTCCAGTTATTTTGCAGCAAAAGTAAGCAAAAATATTGAGAAAACCGATGGCAAAAGCATAAAATGTGGTTTTGCGCTTGAATTTTCTAGAAAATTTTGTGCCAGCGTCGTGAATTATTTTCGTATCTCGCGACGTTGCAAAATTATCTCCCGACAATGCAAAAAAAAAGTCCCCACGTTGCGAATTTCTGTTCCCGACGCTGCAAAATCATCTTCCTGAGCTTCGCCCACGTTCTTTCTGCTCGAAAAAACGAAAGAAAAAAGTGTTTTCCTTTTGTTTTTTGCTCACTTAATCGTAACTTTGCAGCCAAAATTGTAAAAATGCAAATACTTAAACAGTAAATAGTTTTATGGCACAAGAAGACGTTTTCAAGAAGATTGTGAGCCATTGCAAGGAGTATGGCTTTGTGTTTCCAAGTAGTGAAATTTACGACGGTCTCGGCGCTGTCTATGACTACGGTCAGAACGGCGTAGAGCTGAAAAACAATATCAAGGAGTACTGGTGGAAGTCGATGGTGCTGTTGCACGAGAACATCGTCGGCATCGACTCGGCCATCTTCATGCACCCCACCATCTGGAAGGCCAGCGGCCACGTTGACGCCTTCAACGACCCCCTCATCGACAACCGCGACTCGAAGAAACGCTATCGTGCCGACGTGCTCATCGAAGACCAGATGGCCAAGTACGACGAGAAGATACAGAAAGAGGTGGAGAAAGCCCGCAAGCGCTTCAAGGACGCTTTCAACGAGGAACAGTATCTCCAGACATCCCCCCGTGTGCAGGAACTCCGCCAGAAGCGCGACGCTCTGCACGAGCGCTATACCAAGGCCATGCAGGGCCCCGACCTCGATGAGCTGAAGCAGATCATCCTCGACGAAGAGATTGTGTGCCCCATCAGCGGCACCCGCAACTGGACCGACGTGCGCCAGTTCAACCTGATGTTCTCCACCGAGATGGGCTCCACCGCCGACGGCTCCATGAAGATTTACCTGCGCCCCGAGACGGCACAGGGCATCTTCGTCAACTACCTCAACGTGCAGAAGACCGGACGCATGAAGATTCCCTTCGGCATCGCCCAGATTGGCAAGGCCTTCCGCAACGAGATTGTGGCCCGCCAGTTCATCTTTCGCATGCGCGAGTTCGAGCAGATGGAGATGCAGTTCTTCGTCAAGCCCGGCACCGAGCTGGAGTGGTTCCCCCGCTGGAAGGAAACCCGCATGAAGTGGCACCTGGCACTGGGATTCGGTGCCGAGAACTACCGTTTCCACGACCACGAAAAACTGGCCCACTACGCCAACGCCGCCACCGACATCGAGTTCAAGATGCCGTTCGGATTCAAGGAGGTGGAGGGCATCCACAGCCGCACCAACTTCGACCTGTCGCAGCACGAGAAATATTCGGGCAAGAACATCAAATACTTCGACCCGCAGGAAAACCAGAACTACACGCCCTACGTCATCGAAACCTCCATCGGCGTGGACCGCATGTTCCTCAGCATCATGTGCCACAGCTACACCGAAGAGCAGCTCGAAGGCGGCGAAACGCGCGTGGTGCTCCGGCTGCCCGCAGCCCTCGCGCCCGTCAAGCTGGCCGTCATGCCGTTGGTCAAGAAAGACGGACTGCCCGAGAAAGCGCGCGAAATCATCAACGACCTGCGCTTCCACTTCAATTGCCAGTACGACGAGAAAGACTCCATCGGCAAGCGCTACCGCCGTCAGGACGCCATCGGTACGCCCTACTGCGTAACCGTCGATCACGACACCCTCACCGACGGCAAGGTGACGCTCCGCTTCCGCGACACCATGCAGCAGGAGCGTGTCAACATCAGCGACCTGGCCTCCATCATCGAGGACAAGGTGAGCATCGCCAGCCTGCTGAAGAAACTGTAAGACCGGGAGACGCCATGAACGCGATGAAACATTTCCCCCTAGCAGCCCTGTTGCTCATCTTCGCCACCCTGGTCGCCGCGTGCAGCGAGAAGGACGACGGCAGCGAGGTGTACGAATACACCGACTGGCAGCAGAAAAACGACACCTACTGGAACAAGCTCTACAGCAACGCCCAGCAGCGCATCGCCGCTGGCGACAACTCGTGGCGCATCATCACCACGTGGTCGAAAAACGAGTCGGTAGCCACCAAGAGCACCGACCACATCGTGGTGCATGTGCTCAGCGAGGGCGAGGGCAGCGAACAGCCGTTCTACACCGACACCGTGCGTGTACACTACACCGGGCGGCTCATCCCTTCGCCCAGCCATCCGCAGGGCTTCCAGTTTGACACGTCGATGAGCGGCTCCTACGACTCCAGCATCCCCTACAAGGCTGCGGCGAGCAGTTTCGTGGATGGGTTCACTACTGCCGTCACCAACATGCACGTTGGCGACCGCTGGGAAATCTACATCCCCTACCAGCTGGGCTATGGCACCAGCGACCGCTCCGACATACCCGGCTACAGCACCCTCATCTTCGATGTCACGCTAGCCGCCTTCTTCCATCCCGGCTCGCTCGTGCCCGAATGGCGCGCGCCCTACGCCGCCGTCACCGGCGAGTGGTAGGCATTGTTTCACACAGACTGCACGGATTCCGCAGATGCTTTTGTCTGCACCATCCGTGCAGTCTGTGTGTTTTTTTCCTGTTTCTCGATTGAAAAACATCCCCACACGTTTCGTCATTCTTGATTTATGTCAAGAAAAGCACGTTTTTGCAGCAAAAAAACGCCGTAATCCATTGCTGTGTGCGAAAACAGCCGTATATTTGCATTGTCAAAAGGTAAAAGAAAAGTTAGTTTTCAATAGGAAAGTTAGTAAAGAAGATTTTTAGGGTAAACGAAAAAGATTGTCAGGCATAAAACTTCAATAGGATTGGTAATTATAATAAGGTAAGAAGAAAAGGTTGTTTCCAAGGATAACTTGATGCCCGCGAGGGGCGGAAAACCATACAACCGATAAAGTAGGATTAATAGTTAATATAATAATAAGGTAAAAAAGATGAGTACAGGAATGGTATTAGCCCTGTTTGCAGCATTGACCGCAGCAGGAATGATGTTCGACAAGTCGGCTCGTCAGGGAAAGTAAGATTTCTCCGCAGCCTTTGGAACGGATAAAAAGAGAAAGTTTCAGAAATAACGTGAATAGACCAAAGACGGTTGCCAGCGATTGGCGACCGTCTTTTTTTGTGATATTGTTCTGTTTTCCACTATTTTTGGCCTGAAAACAAAAAAACCTAACAATTTTTACTTTGAATAAGAAATATTGTTGTATATTTGCAATCTGAACACAGGAAAATGATAAAATTTGTATTTTTTTGCATGATGTGCCTGGGCGCATTCGTGCCTGCACAAGCACAGAACGAATCGCAAGCTCCAGCTGAACCTCTGATTGAAGACAGTGCAAACTTCATCAGGGCTTACCTGATGGTGGGCGAAGCGTCGCATCTCTATCCGCAGTGCGCCTTCGGCCATGCTTTCCTGCGCCTGCAGTCGCCGCCCAACAATCTCGACTACTGCTTCTCCATGGAGAGCGGCAAGTTCGAGGGCTTCTTTGACATCTGCCTGGGCAACTATCCCAACCGCTTGGTTCCCGTCCCCACCGCCGTGTATCTGAAAAATTTCGACAACGAGGGACGTACCGTCACCGCCTATCCCCTGGACATCACCCTTGAGGAGGGGCAGCGGCTATGGAAACTGCTCGACAATACCGCCTTGGCCGGCATTTCGCCCTATCACGACTTCTTCCATCATGGCTGTTCGCACGAAATCATCGCCCTGCTCGAGAAGGGGGTAGGCGGACAGATTGTTTTTGGCAAGGGCGCCCGCGAGTACGACGGTACACTCTTTACACTTGGCGACCGCTTGCTGGCCTTCAACAGCCCCATGCGCCTGCCACCGTTCATGCTCATGACCACCGACGGCTCCGACCGCCAGCTCTCCGACATGGACAAGACCACATTCCCCACCATTCTCCCCACCATTTTGGGCGATGCCACCATCGTGAAGCCCGACGGCACCCGGCACGGCCTTTTCAAGCAAGGTGCTGAGCCCGTGGTGTTCCGTCCGAAGCAAACCATCGTCAACACGGCGTGGCCTTTCTATCTTTGGTTTGGGCTGTTGCTGCTGCTGACGGTCGTTGCGTGTGGCCTCGTGCTGCTGCTTCCCCGGCAGTGGAGTGTGCGCCTGGCCGACGTGTGGGGCGTCGTGTTGTTTGTTCTCTACAATGTGCTGACGTTCATCCTGCTCTTTTTCTGTCTGTTTTCGTCGCTGCCCACCATTCATGGCTGGAACTGGAACTTTCTGGTCTATAATCTCATTCCCCTGGGCGTATGGCTCGTCAGCCTTTTCCGTCCATTCAGCGATCGGCTCTGGCGGCGCATCCATCTGGGCTATGCTCTGTGGCTCTGTGCTTTCATGGTGGTGATGTGGGCATGGGGCGGCCATCAGATTATGGAGCAGTATTTGCTGGTCGGCACTTTCGCCGCCTATTGCTTCTTTAGGTGGATGAGGCCTTCGCCAGTTTCTTGTTCGCAGCCTGAGAGTTGAAGGAAATGATTTTTTTGAAAGATTGAAATTATTAGTTAACATAGTATTTACTTTAATCAACACAAAGCTTATGAAGCAGAAATTATTACTGATGGTAGTGTTGTTGTTTACCACTGCATTGCAAATGATGGCAGGAGGAACGACAACCTACTTTTATACGACTAAAGTTGTGGCTTCAGGAAATGGCGTGATTTATGCCAGCGAAACCAACACTGAGCCATCGGATGGCAGCTACAGCGCTGAGATGTCAGTAGGTTCGAGCACAACGACAAGCTCAGGTTCCAAAACCTTTTATCTTTGGGCCAAGCCAACAGCTGATTTTACCACCGTGTCGTGGACAGGCAATCATGACAATATTGCCATTACGACGACTGGCGATTACACAGCAACAGCCGTTGTGAAAGGAGTTGACTACAATAATGCGAACTTCACCATTACAGCCAACTTCATCACCAAGACTGCAGCCGAGAAGCCGGTCATTGCCGGGGCTGACGGCGCCACTTCGTACTGGCCCTCGCTCCAAGTAACCATCACTTCGCCCGAAGAGGGGGCCGTCATCTATTACACCACCGATGGCACCGACCCCACCACGGCGTCGGCGCGTTACACCGGCCCCATCACCATTTCCGAACCCAACGGAACGGCGACCACCGTCAAAGCCATTGCCCAAATTGCGGGATTCGATGTCAGCGAGGTCGCTACGGCCACCTTCACCTCCAGCCAGCCCTTGGCCGACACGCCCGTCATCAACAATGCCGACGGACAAGACAAGTTCTGGCCCACCACCACGGTGACCATCACCTCAGCCCAGGAGGGCGCTGTCATCTACTACACCACCGACGGCTCAGCCCCCACCACCGCTTCGACGCGCTACACTGACCCCATCACCCTCAGCAACACAGCTGTAGTCAAGGCCATCGCTGTGGTGAACGGCTATGCCAACAGCGTTGTGGCAGAGAAGAGCTATATACTTTCCGACCCAGCTCTGGAGCCTCGGACGGTAACTCACATGTTCAACGACCAAAACATCTATGGCAGCCAGCCTGCTTTGCAGTTCTTCTTCGACAAGAGCGAACAGGAATTCCTGGCCACCAAGGTCGCTGCTTTTGGCAACTATGCTGACAACCAGATATTGGGTAGGGTTCTTCCGTTGAATGCTGACATTCAGATTAGCTTCGAATATGATCCAACTGTCTTCACCGGTACATTCGACATCAACAGAATCCCCCATACTGCAAATGCTGTAACAGCCAATACCCGGCGTTTGTATTTTGATGGTGACAAAGCTGAGGGACAGCGTCCGAAGATGGTGTTCAGTTCTCCTACGGGCTCAAAAATCAAGAAAGTTACAGTGTTCAAGGGCTTGTATGGAAGCAATCCACATAGTTATGCACCGAGAGAAGTCTCTACGGTCATCACCCTTCCCGAGGATGGTGTTCAGAGTTCTGTCACTTGGGCCTCTGCCACCACTGATTTTATATGGGAGGGCGAGACTTCCAGCTTGACTTTGGAAAGTACGAGCGGTGGCTATGGCTATTGGTATATCCTGGGCTTCCAGGTGGAATACATGCAGAATCTCTCGGCCGCTGCAGCTCCTGACATTACGGGCGACGAGAATCCATTCCTCTTCGAGCGTATTGTGACACTCAGCACTCCCGACGAGGGCGCATCGATCTATTATACCACCGATGGCAGCGAGCCAACAGAAAGTTCAACCTTGTATAGCAAGCCCTTCACCCTGACCGAGACTGCTACCGTCAAGGCCATGGCCGTGTTGGAAGGCAAAGACAACAGTGTGGTGTCGTCAAGGACGTTTATCAAGCAGGCCACTGTAGAAAACATTCGCACCGTCCGTCAGAATGGCACGGCCGGCATGCAGTACATCACGCTGAACGACGCCGTCGTCACTTGGGTGAGCGCTGCCGGCGACAGCATCACCATTCAGGACAACAGTGCCGAGCAGTATTCGGGCATCATGCTGGTGCAGCCCGTAACGGCCATCGGCAAGTATCTGGAATTGAACAATCACCTGAACGGCATCGTCTATGGCAACTATTCGGCAGCCAGAGGCGAGCTCTCGGGATTCCAGTTCTACAACAGCCTGCCTGAAATCACTCCGGGCAACGATGCACCCTTTGCCAATGTCTCACTTGACGACATCAAGGCTCCGGCAGGCAATCAGTCGAGCGGTGGCGAGACTCCCTACGACAATATGGCCTATCTGAACCAGTTGGTGAAATACAAAGTCGTGGTGAACACGTTGGCCACCAAAGACTGGAATGACGACGGTACCTATGACTATAAGGTGGTAAACGCCCTCAATGCTGAAGACGTGGACGTGCAGATCTACCTGCCGCCTACCAACGATGTTGTCGTCAACACGGGCGAGGAATATGCCTTTACGGGCGTTCTTACCAACATCACACAGAAGGTGAAACAAGGCACACTGTACTACATGCGTCCGTTCCGTACGCTGCGTGTGCCGACGGTGGCCTATCTGACCGATGCCAGCGGACGCACCATGAGTACGTTCGAGCTGGAGCGCGACCACTATCGTTTCGTTTCGGGCGACGAAGTGGTGGGTGACGGACAAATCACCGTGCGCACACAGAGCCGTCCGGGAACGTTCACCTACGAGAGCAGCAATCCCAGCGTGGTGAGCGTCAATGCCACCACCGGTGCCATCAAACCTCTTGCCATCGGTACGGCCACCATCACCGTCACACTGACCGAGACCGACGACTATGCCGCTGCCAGCCGAGAAGTGAGCGTGAGCGTGGTGGGACCCACCTACCAGCTGACGAACGGCGACTTCGAAGCCTGGGCCAACAAGTCGGGCAGCTACTATCGCACCCAAAACGAAGGTACAACCGGCATGTATGGAAGCACCGGAACACGTTCGCAGTTGGTTCCCAACGAATTCGACAGCTGGCTCACGGGCGTCTTCTTCAGCGAGAATTCTGAGCTCTGCCGCTGGAAATACTGGACACTGCCCGCAGGCTTGCAGCGTGTGACAGATGTGCATGAGGGTGGCTCGGGCCAGTATGCCGTGAAGATTTCGGAAGGCGAAACCAACATTGCCGCTTCCGAAGGACAGGAGGCCTACACCATCAAGGTTCCCGGCCGACTGACCAATGGCTCCATCTTCGTTGACCAGTTCCTCAATGCAAGCACACAGCTCTACGGACTCCAAGAGCTTTACAACTTCGTTTACAGCGACTATAGCGAGGAAGACCTCTACTCTACGTTTACGGGCATTCCCGATGCTGTCAGCCTCTGGGTGAAGGGTAAGAGCGCCACCAAACCCGTGGTCAACGTAGCCCTGCACAGCGAAGGCATGTATATCTACGGACAAGGCGAGCCCGGACTGACTCCCGAAGACTTCGGCGCATGGAACGGCGAACTGATAGCCCAGGCTTATCAGGAGCTGCCCGGCGACGAGACGTGGCAGGAGGTGGTCGTTCCGTTCAACTATGTCAGAGACGAGCGCCCCACCATGGCACTGACGTTCTTCAGCACCAGTACTCGCATGGACAATGCCGAGACGGGCGACTATCTGATTTTCGACGACCTGAAGTTTGTCTATAACTCCGAATTGGAGACCGCCACCTTCGAAGGTGTGGCCTTCGAGTTCGACGAGAACGGCGCCGCCACCATACAGGGCGACTACGACGAAAGCAAGCTGGCCCTGACCAGCAACGGACGTGCCGCCACCATCGAGACGGCTTACGACGCCACCACCCGTGTGCTCACCATCACCGTGAAGGGCGACGACTTCAGCGTGAACCCCGACAACCAGCATGTCTATACCGTGACCTTCGAAGAGGCTTCCGCCATGGAGGTGGAGCACGAAACCACCATCACCATCGACGGTGCCGGTGCTACCGAGGTGTTGACTGAGAATGTCACCTACACGGCTGTCATAGCCAATGCTGCCAATGGCAACAAGAACATCACGCTGAAGAACATTGAGGCTTGGTACATGGGAATGCTGCCTCTCGTTGTGGGCGACATGGTCATTGCCAATGTGGCCGTTGGCGAGGATGGCACACTCGACGGTTCGAATGCCACCTTCACTGTGGTCAGCGAGGAAGGCGAAGAGCAGATGGAAGGCACCATCGTGAGCGGTACGCTGAGTACAGACGACATGACCGGCGTGTTCAAGGTTGTACATACGTCGTTGGGCGTTCCCCTCGACCTGACCATCTACTTCGGTGTGCCGCGCGAAGGCTACAGCTACACCCGCACCGTGACCCCAGGCCGTTACGGCACCATCACACTGCCGTTCGCAGTGGCCGCCGATGGCATGGAGGGCGTGAAGGCCGTCTATAGCGTGGCCGGATATGTTGCCAAGAACGGCAAGCCCAGCAGCCTGGTGCTGAAAGAGGAAACCCAGATGCAGGCTGGCTATCCCTACGTGTTCCTGCCTACCGCCACCGAGGTGACTTTCAGCGCACCCACTACGGCTGCCTACTCTTCGTTCGCCCTGTTCAGCAACGGTTTCTACGGAAGCTATACCCGGGTTGAAATGGACAACGAGAAGGCATACATCAGCGACGGAGCCACCATCTATCTGCTCTCCAGCAACAAGCTGGTGAAGGCGGGCAGCGGCAGCTACATTGACGGCAACCGTGGCTACTTCCTCCTCAACGACCCGATGAATGAGAGTGTTCCCGAGATTACCGAGACACAGGCCGCCGGTGTGAAGGGCGTACGCTTCAACTTCGACAACACCGCCACGGGCATCACCGAGCTGAGTCTCGACGGCACCGACGCAGTCATCTACAATGTGGCCGGACAGCGCCTGCAGCGCACCGCCAAGGGCGTGAACATCGTCAACGGCCGCAAGGTGGTGAAGAAGTAGAAGCCACCACGTACGTGGCAAACAGCTCAACCGATGGGTGTTCCCGGAATCTTCGGGCTCCGGGACTCCCCATCAGGGTTGGGACACGCAAATCAACCTCAAGAAAGATAACTAACACAACCAGGTAAGAATAAAAATGATGAAAAGAGAATATCAGAAACCACTCATTGGATGGAAAACAATGTATGAAGACGAGGCTTTGCTCGATACTGCAAGCGACCCCACCATTCCCTTCGCCGATGAAGAAGAGGAAGAGTTCACTGGCGGTGGCGACGCCAAGCCTGCCCACTTCAGTGTCTGGGAGGAATGAGATGTTGCCAGGTGCTTCTGGAACAGAAACAAACAACACAAGAATATGATGCATAAATCATTCAAACGACAGCTGGTTGCGGGGGGCATGTTGCTGCTCTCCGCATCGGCTTTTTCTTTGCCGGCACAGGGCGTGTGGCAGCAAGGGCGCACCACCGACGGGCGCACCGTTGAGGTGAAGCTGGTGGGCAACGAGCACTTCAGCTACTTCGAGGACGGGGCTGGCAATTTCTATCGCCAGGACCGCAACGGCCGTTTTGCCAGCCTCACGCTTTGGCAGGTGGAGACCCAGCGGCAGAGGGCCAACGAGCAGCTGGCCAAACTGCTGCAGGCCAAGGAGACCGAGGCACGGGCGAAGGCCAGCCAAGGCAACGGCCCCCTGCGCCATCCGCGCAAAGCCGCCCAAAACCAGTACAAGGGCCAGCGCCGCGGCATGGTGGTGCTCGTCGATTTCAGCGACGTGCACTTCCAGGCCGGACACGACAATGCCTTCTATCAGCGCGTGTTCAACGAGGAAGGCCTCGACATGGGACGCTACCGCCGCAGCGTTCACGACTACTTTCTGGAGCAGAGCTACGGACAGTTCGACCTGACCTTCGACGTGTATGGCCCTTATCGCCTGAGTCAGCTCTCGTCGTGGTACGGCGAGAACGTCGCCTCGGGACTGGGCGAACGCGAGGAACGCCACGGGCTCGTGGCCATGCACGCCGCCCAGGCCGCCATCCGCGAAATCGACGACCTGAGCATCTACGACTGGGACGGCGACCGCAAGGTGGACCAGATATGCGTGGTTTATGCCGGGCTGGGACAGTCGTCGGGCGGAACGGCCAACGACATCTGGGCCCACGAGTCGTCGCTGACCGACATTCGCAGCATGTATGGCTCGAGCAACGGCAGCCCCGTCACCCACAACGGCTACACCATCGACGTTTACAACATCTGCAACGAACTGAACAAGAAGGCCATCTACGATGCCTCGGGAAAAGCAACGTTCACCAACCAGATTCTCGACTCGGGCATCGGCGTGTTCTGCCACGAGTTTGGCCACTGTCTGGGACTGCCCGACTTCTATGCCAGCACGGGTGCCGTGCTGGGGCAGTTCGAAATCATGGACAAAGGCCCCCAGCTGGACGACTATTTCCAGCCCGCAGGCTATTCGGCCTACGAACGGTGGTTCTGCGGATGGCTCGAACCCGTCGAGCTGCAGCGCTCGCGCTTCTACAGCAGCGTGAAACCGCTGGAGCAGAGCGGCGAAGCCTTCGTGCTCTACTGCGACAACCCCTCGGGCAACGAGTTCTACATGTTCGAAAACCGGCAGCGCATAGGCTGCGACGCGGCTTTCCCCAGTGCCGGACTCTACGTCACCCGAATCGACTACAGCGCCTCGCTCTGGCAGTCGAACCAGCCCAACGAGTCGTCCCACCAGCGTTATGTCTATATCGGGGCCAACGTGCTGGCCACCAACGACGTGTCGAAGGTGTGCTTCCCCCAGGGAGCCATCAACTCCATTTCGGACGTAGGCATACCGCGCTTCCAGCAGTACAACGGCGGCAACACGCTCACGGCCTTCATGGGCCATGCGGTGGAGGCCATCACCCAAAACGACGACGGGACGGTGTCGTTCCGCTATGTCAACAAAAACGATCCCGACCCCACCTTCAGCTATGAGCGCGACATCACCGCCGGGCGCTACGGCACACTGGTGCTCGAATACCCCATCGATCGCGAAAACCTGGAGGGCGTGAAGAGCCTCTTCACCGTCAGGGGGTACACCAACGGAGCCAACGGCAAACCCAAGGCGCTGGTAATCGAAGAGGTCGATGAAGACATCGTGGCCGGCAAACCCTACATCTTCCTGCCCGAAGAGAATGCCACCCAGTTGGTGGCCAAGTCGTGGAGCTCGGCGTCGGCTGCTGTGAATAAACCGCTCGCCGGACAAGAATGCAACGGCCTGACGGGCGTGTTCCAGCGCTTCACCATGAACATCCTGTTCTACAACCTCTTCCCCGACAATTATTACATGCTCTCCGACAACAAGCTGAGGTCGTGCGCCGTGGGAAGTTATGTCGAACCCAACCGCGCCTATTTCGACAAGCGCTATATGCCCCTTCTCACCGAAGCCCAGGCGGCTGCCATAGGTGGGGTGGCCTTTGGTTTCGATGAAGGCGAGACGCTGGGCATAGGCTCTCTGGAACAGGGCGGACGACAGATCGGCACCGGCCAACCGGATGGCGCCGGACAGCACCAGCCCGCCATCTTCAACCTCAACGGACAGCGGCTCACGTCGCCCCCCGAGCGTGGCGTGTTCATCCTGAATGGCCGCAAGGTTCTCGGGGCTCCCGCCGGGCGATAGAAACGCCGTGTCGGCAAAGCCAAAAACAACGCCGTTAGATACGTCCAAATTCTCTAGAAAATTTCATCGCATCGTCGGGAGATAATTTTCCGTCGTTTTGCGTTGCCAAAACAACGTCGCGGGTCAGCAAGACTTCGCGGCGTTTTTTTGTGCCCTTTCCGCCCGTTGGTCGATAAAAAAAGGCAGGAAACGACTTTTTTGTGGTCACCAAAACAAAAAAAGAAAGAAAAACTTGCATATTTGGTGAATAATATTTATTTTTGTGCCCAGTATTAAAAACATTTCTTAAGGAATAAAACTTTTTTTTACCTGTTTAATGAAAAAACTTTACGTGACCATTATGCTGTCTTTCATGGCCGCAGTGGTTTTTGCCGTACCCGCACTGCGCGGACAGTGGAAAGTCATCACACTTACTGATGGAACCCAAGTAAAAGCACAACTTGTTGGAGACGAACACGGACACTTCTGGGTGGACGAAAATGGACGTGCTTTCATGCCTGCCGGGCAAAAGGGACTCTACAAGACTGCTGACAAGAGCGCACTGCAGCGTCAGGCTCAGCAAAAACGCGTAAAGGCCAATGCCCGCAGAACGCAGCGCAGAGTGCCCATTGGCGTACCTCATGAGCCCATTGTGGGCAACAAGAAGGCTCTTGTCATTCTTGTGCAGTTCAAGGGCGAGAACTTTACCTACTCCAAACCGCAAGCTTTGTATCGGGACATGCTCAACAAAAAAGGGTACAACGGAACGAGCGACTATGTGAATGCCATTGCCAGTTTCAATGAAACCACCTATATGACTCAGTCGGTGAACGACTATTTCAAGAAGGTGAGCGACAATAAGCTCGACATCCAGTTTGACGTAGTGGGACCCATCCAACTGCCAAAAGAAATGAAATACTATGGCGAGGACTACTATGATGATTATGGCATGATTTTGGACTACAACATCGGCGAAATGGTGAAGTATGCCTGCGAAAATGCTGACGAGACGGTCAACTTTGCCGATTACGACTGGGATGGCGACGGCGAAGTCGATCAGGTGGTGGTGCTTTACAATGGACTAGGACAGGCTGCTGGCGGTGACGAAGACACCGTGTGGCCGCAAGAGTTCTGGATGAACTCCACTGCATCAACCAACTATGGAAAGAAGCCTTTGGTTCTCGACGGTGTGATGATAGAGACCTTTGCCTGTACTCCCGAATTGATTGGCTATAATGAACAACAAAATGGGCAGGCGTATTATGTGCAGGTGCTTTCGGGGCTTGGTACCTTCTGCCATGAGTTCAGCCACTGCATGGGGCTGCCCGACATGTACGACACGGGCGACCAGACCAACTACGGTCTCTATGAATACAGCATCATGGACAATGGCAACTACAATGGCAGCCCCAAAGGATATACACCTGCTGAATATACTGCCTATGAGCGCATGTTTGCGGGCTGGCGGCAGCCCGTTGAACTCACCGACGACGTGGAAGTGAACGGCATGAAGCCCATTGCAAAGGGAGGAGAAACATACATCTTCTATAATGACGGCAACCCCAACGAGTTCTTCATGCTCGAAAATCGTCAGCATGGATGGGGACTGGTCGAAACAGGAAAAATCAAAAGCTATGAACAGCTTTACGAAACGGTGGGCTATTTTGATTGCGGACTCTTTGGCGACGGACTGCTCATCACTCATGTGGATTTCGACCAGGAAATGTGGGAAAACAACTTGGTCAACACCACCAGCGACGTAGGCATTGGCATCATCAACGACCACCAGCGTTGCCACGTGGTGGCAGCTGACGGCTCGTATATGTACTCGGAATCCAATATCGACGGCGACTGCTTCCCGTATGTTAACAATGTAGGGAAGTTGATCAACAACGAATTCTCTGACAAATCCACCAAGGGTGCCGAGTGGTACAACGACAACAGCCAGGGCGACCGCAAGCTGCATGCCGCCATTACCGACATCACCCAGAACGACGACCTGAGCATCAGCTTCAAGTTCACCAAGGAAAAGGTGGAGGACGGCATCAAGGATGTGCAAACCGCCGCAGCCGACCAGCAGCGCAGCTCCAAACTCTACGACCTCGGTGGCCGCGAAATGAAGGGCTCACAGGCCGTAGGCAAGGGCATCTACATCCGCGGTGGAAAGAAGTTCGTGGTGAAGTAGTTTCCCAATGGCGCAGGAGGCCTATGATTCCCCTCAAAGTCTCATTTGCCCCATAAGTCTCATAAGCCCCATAAGCCCCATAATTCCCATAAGAAAAAATAATAATCAATAACAATAAAAAAAGCGAAATCATTATGAAAAAACAATTACTGACTTTGGGCCTTGCTGCCCTTTTCTGCCTCCCGATGAGCGCACAGGACGTGAAGCTGATGGGTGTGGCACAGAGCATGCGTACCAACGACAACACTCAGTTGGAAGAATCTGAAGGCTATCTCGGATGGTGCCAGGAGTTGAATGGTGGTGTTGGTGCAGCTGTTTTCCTCGTGCGTAACGGCATTTACAGCATGACTTGGGACGGCTCAACCCTTTCCACACCAGTTCACGAGCCTAACCTGAAGAAATCGGATGTCGTCAGCGGTGGAGTCTGGAACCTTGAGAATGCTCAGGCTGTCTTTGATTGGAATCAGCTCTACGGCAACTCTGGCTCGGTATATGTTGACGGCAAACTGGTGACCATCTTCTCGCGCGACGAGTCTTCGACTACTGACGAAGAACTTTTCAACCTTCGCTGGTGGGATGCCAAGACTGGCAAGAAACTCTATGGCACAACTGCCCCCAAGTCGCTCAACGCTGAGAATGCCGGACTCTCCTACAACATGCAGGACGGAAAGGTCTATGGCTTGTTCTATCTCACCGAGGCCCAGCTGCCCGAAGACATTACCAGCGACCCTGAATACTTCGAGAGCGAAGCCGATCCTTATCAGGAGTCTAGCGGCACCGATGCTGGCTATTGCCTCTGCGAGGTCGATCTGAAGACCATGACCATTACTCCCATCACACCGGGACTCTACTATCAGAACTTTGTGGCCTTCGCCATCAACTCTGAGGGTCGTGCCTTCGGCATCACCAGTGGTGGTGCTGCCGGTTATGTTGCTGACGATGGCAAGCAGTACAACATGGACAACCAGCTTTCTGGCGCACAGGTTTATGAATTCGACCTGGCCACAGGTATGTATTATGCCAATGCAACCCATTATACTGACGAAAGCGGCGAGGATGCCATCGACTATACTCCGTGCTTCCAGGATGGTACCCCCATTCCCGGTACTGGATACAGTTCGCAGTATCGCACTCAGAGCGCCTGCTTCGCCAAGAGCAATCCCAACATGCTCTATTGGAACGGCTACTACAACAGCGGCAAGGGCTATAACGACTGGGGTTCTTGGGGCAGTCTTTCGGACAAGGAGTGGAAGACCAACCACAAATTTGACACCTGCCTCTATGGCATCGACATCACCACAGGCGAATGCACACGTCTGGCCTCCATCCCCAACCGCTTCACCTTCTCGTGCCTTTGGGTTGACGGCGACGACTGCAGCGACGGCAGCGGTCTCGACATCGTTCCCGATGAGGCTGGCATTTCCGATGGCATCACCAGCGTGAACGCCAAGGCTGCCACGGCAAACGAGATATTCAACATCAGCGGTCAGCGCGTCAACGCCCCGCAGCGTGGCATCAACATCGTGAAGAACGGCAGCCGCGCCGTGAAGGTGATTACCAAGTAAATCGTTGAAATCACATAGCAACCAACAGAATGTAACCCCATGACGATGGAGTTGACTTGACAAAGACCAAAAAGGCCTTGCTGACGGATGAAACGTCTGTCAGCAAGGTCTTTTTCGCTCTGTCTGTAGCCGAAGTTCTGTAGTTGCAAAGCCACCATTGCATGGCAAAATGTGGCTGTCACACCCCCTTTTCCTGACAAAAACGAGTTTTTTGTGGCAGAAAAGTTGCAATTCTCATCCTTTTTGAGTATTTTTGCCCCGTTTTCTGTCAACTGCAAAACCATCGGGCGCCAACCCCGTACGGTTTAGCTGCAAAAACCTGATTTCTGTCGGAAAAACAAAACAACTATAATATCAAACAATTAAAAAATAGAAAAAACATGAGAAAGATTAACTTAATCTTTGCGCTGTTGCTCTCGCTCATGGGAGTGACACAAGTGAAGGCGGAAACGCTGACGGCTAACTTCAATAGCGGCTTGCCAGAAGGATGGTCTCTTGTTGGTGATATTTCAAACAGTGATGATAGAGCACGATCTGGAAAAGGTCTTTGGACTTCATCAAAGTCAACAACAGCTAATTATGTAATCACAGAGGCTGTTGAAGGATCTTTTGAATTTTATGCACGTGCATATAATAAAAGTTATGCCAGTACTGTTGTTGTTTATGAATATACAGGGTCAGGTTTAGGTGCTCAATTATACACCACAGGTTCGATGTATACGTCAAGTACACCTACTTGGTCTAAGTATAGTTTTACCATTTCTAGCGGCACTCAGTTAGCAATTGTTCTTAATTACGCTGCAATTGATGATGTAACATATACACAGATGGAAGTTGCAGAAGGTCCTGCCCTCATAGTGAAAGATGGATCGAAGGTAACTTCACCCTATAGCTATGATTTCGGTTTGGCTACAGCAGGAACTACAAAGACTTTCACTCTGAGCAATCCTGGTACTTCAAGTGTTGGCATTTCTGTTTCTGAAACCGGCAGTTTTGGTGCCACGCTTTCTGCGACTACAATTGCTGCTGGTGGCGAGGCTACACTGACTGTTTCCATGCCCGAAACCTCTGGTAGTAGTGCCGTGACCATCACTCCTGACGCATCAGGTATAGATCCCTTCGTTATCAATGTGAGTGGAACAGTAAAAGATCCGAACAAGTTCTTTGAGGACTTCTCTGGAAATGCTCTTCCTGATAATTGGGAAGCAGCTTCTTCTTCTACCTATTATAGCTGGTCATACAGTAATGGTTATGCAAGCTACAGTGGATCCAGTTCCTCATATACGGGTACTCTTACAACTCCTCTGTTGGCATTCGCTTCTGGTGAGAAACTTTTCTTCAGTACATCAAGAAACGGTAGTTCTACATGGTATTCACCAAGTATCTCTGTCCAAACGTCAACTGATGGTTCTACTTGGACAACTTTGCAGACTTTCACTGATGATGAGTACGGAGTTTGGAAAACACGCAGTGTAGAGATTCCTTCCAGTGATGTGAAGTATATTCGTTTCTCTGGATGGTATATTAATATCGACAATATCTATGGTGGTGAGCTTCCTATGGTTGCCAATATGAAAGTGACTGCAGAAGACCATAATTTTGGTATGATTTCAGAGACTGCACAAACAACTTTCACAATCAAAAATAGTGGTCGTGCAGAATTGACAGGTATTCAGATTGTTTCTGACAATGCTGCTTTCACTATATCTGATGCCCCCACTTCACTTGGAGCTGACGAAGAAGCAACAGTGACAGTTTCAATGGGTGTTGACACGAAGGGTGCTCAGAGCGGGGTTATTACCGTAAGTGCTCCTGACCAAGAGACCGTGACTTTCAATGTGAGCGGTTATGTTGCTGACGATAGTAAGCTGATGATTACTTTCGATGACAATAAAGTTCCTGAAAACTGGGAGAACACAGGTTGGTCTTTCTCAAGTGGCGTTGCTACAGGTTCTTATACGTCATCTACTTCAAGCAGGAACTCTGAGATGATTACACCTTCCGTTGAAGTTGGCGAAGGTGAGACCATGGCTATAGAAGCCAAGGGTAATGGCAGTTATGCAGAATTGTATGTTTATACTTCAACTGACAATGGTGCTACTTGGAACAAAGTCGGTGATTTCAATACGTTGCTGCGTGCCAACACCTCCGCTTACACCGTTGCTGTATTGAGTGGCGTTCCTGCTGGAACATATAAATTAAAGTTTGAGGGCTACAGCGTAAGCGTGAATACCATCAACGGCTTCCAGTACGACCAGAATGCTCCTGCCCTGACTGTTGATCCTACTACAGCTGCTGAGTTTGGCAGCGTGAAGGCTCAGCCCGAGGCAAAGACCTATACAATCACCAATAGCGGTACAGGTACTTTGGAAGGAACCATCACTTCCGACAATGAAGCATTCACAGTCTCTGCAAGTGAATTCACCCTTGCTGCTGGCGAGAGTATGACATTCGACATCGCCCTTGTCTTCGATGAAAACTACGGTGAGAAGTCTGCCAACATCACTATTACTCCGTCAAACGAAGGCCTTGAGGCCGTGACTATTGCCGCAACGGCTACGACAAAAGACCCGAACGTTTGGGAGGAGGACTTCGAGAGTGGTTCAATCTCTGAAGACTGGACAAACGTAGGATGGACAGTTTCGCAGCCATCTTCTTATCTTGGTGGAAATGGCACTTATATGGCAGGTCCTGGAAATAACAAGACGGCTACATTGATCACTCCTCGTTTGCTTGCAACCGAAGGACAGGAACTTCAGTATTATGTCCATGCAGAGAGTGCAACTTATTTTGTGAAGGCTGAATATTCTACGGATCTTGAGAATTGGACAGAAATTGCAACCTATACAGAAGCAGGAACCCAAACCTTTACAGCTCCTTCTGACGGTTCTTATTATCTCCGCTTCTCTGGATACTATACTTATGTTGATAACTTTATCGGATTCAAGATGGATAAGCTTGCTGCCGACTTCATGATTTCTGCCAGCAATCTGCCGGCAACAGGTAAGCAGTATGCTACTTACGAGGCATCGGTCACTGTTAAGAATACAGGCACAGAGGCTCAGACAGCTGTTGCCAAACTTTATTTCGGAGAAGAGGAAGTTGATGTGCAGGAGGCCGAGCTCGCTGTTGGTGGTGAGGCTGTTATTTCGCTGACTTATCTGCCTAACGAACCAAATACATTCGATAATGTGTCTATTGAAGTCACACTGAAGGATGTTGCCGAAGTTGAGGCAAAGACCGTGAGCGCTCAGAATGTTGAAATCGTCGCTATTCCCCAGTTGAGTGAGGACGGTTGGACATACGAAGAAGGCACAGACTATTCTATTTCTGGCCTCCAGTACAGTGCAAAGGCCGGCTGGAACACCATTGCAGTGCCGTTTGAACTTTCTGCTGACCATCTGAAGAAGATCTTCGGCGAGAATTATAAGGTATATTATTGCTCAGGTTACAGTGATGGTGAACTGAGTTTCAGAACGACCACAAACTATCGCGCCGGCGTTCCTTTCATTGTCTATGCTGAAAGCATTGAACGTGATGTTGACAACCTTGTTGTTCTTGAAAACATTAGTATCACAGCAACTGAGCCTTCAATAGACGATGCCCCGTTCTACGGAACATATTCTCCCATTGCAGCTCCTGGCATGCAAGGCAAGTATGGCGTTGTTCCTAAAACAGGAAAGATTATGAAGGGTGGTTCTGACGCTTCGCTGAAGGGCTTCCGTGGCTACTTCGAGTTGCCTGCTGACGCTCAGGGCGTGAAGATTAACTTCTATGATGAAAATGACAACTTGGTTGATGCTATCGATGCCATTGAGTTGAACAATGCCATCAATGGCAACCTCTACGACCTGAGCGGTCGCAAGGTGGAAGGCAAGGCCAAGGCTGGCGTCTATATCAAGAACGGAAAGAAGGTAGTGTTGAAGTAATGGACAATTGACAATAGACAATTGAAAATATTAAAAGGAACGTGAAAATGAAAAAAGAATATATTGAGCCTAGCATAAAGATGCTTGTGGCTGGCTACGAGAGCCTTCTGGCTTCAGCTTCGCAACTTGACGAATCGAAGGACGACCAGAAAGTGACACCCTCGGAAGAGGAATACAATGGTGAGTTCGGTGCCAAGCCCTACAGCGTTTGGGACGACCCTGAAGAATAGTTCTTAAGAATTGTAGCATTCTCTATAACCGAAAAAGAGCAGACCCACCATCGGGCCTGCTCTTTTTTTCGTGACAAACGTGGCGACTGTGCGTAAAATTTCGTACTTTTGCAGCGTCCAAGCAGGAGGTGACGTGTCTCACGTCACAAATTCACGGATTGTGACGTGGGACACGTCACCTCCTACTGCAAAACAGACGAACAGCTATTTAGTTATATAGAAGCCGATAACGATGGAAGCCGCAAAGAAACAACGAAAGAGCGACCAGCTGTTGCAGCTGATTCGCGGGGGAGAGCCGATGACGGGCAGTCAGAAGCTCCAGCTGATTGTGCAGTTGAGCATTCCCTCCATCTTGGCACAGATCACGAGCGTGATGATGTTCTTCATCGATCAGGCCATGGTGGGTCGCATCGGCGTTGAGGCAGCCGCCGCCTGCGGGTTGGTGGAGTCATCGACATGGCTGTGCGGCAGTCTGACGAGTGCCATTTCGATGGGCTTCTCGGTTCAGGTGGCCCATTTCATAGGTGCGAACGATTTTCAGAAGGCGCGCGACGTTTTTCGCCACGCGCTGCTCTTTGCCTTGTTGTTCAGCGCGGTGATAGGTGTGGTGGGACTGTTCATCAGCGGTCGGTTGCCCTATTGGTTGGGCGGCGGTGCCGACATAGCCCGCGACGCCACCATCTATTTCAGCGTGTTCATGCTTGTGATGCCGTTTTTCCAGCTCTCGGGCCTTTCGGGCAGCATGCTGAAGTGCAGCGGCAACATGCGCATACCGAGCATCATGAGCATCCTGATGTGTGTGATGGACGTGGTGTTCAACTTCATTTTCATTTTCGTTTTCCACTTGGGTGTGCTGGGCGTTGCCATCGGCACGGGCTTGGCCGTGGTGATCGGTGCGCTGGTGCAGGCTTACTATGCCATGTTCCGCAGCGAGATGTTGGCTCTGTTTAGAGGAAGGTTCAGCGGAGAGAGGAAAGAGGTGAGTGGGGAGAGAATGGCTTTGGAAATGGACAAGCAGGCTAGGAGAGCAAGAGGCACACTCTCTCCATTAAACTTTCGAGTTAACTGGGACTACGTGCGCAATGCGTTGAAGATAAGTGCGCCCATGGCCGCGCAGAGCATTCTGATGAGTGGTGCGCAGATTGTGAGCACCATGATTGTTGCTCCGCTGGGCAACATCTCGATTGCCGCCAACACGTTCGCCATCACCGCCGAGAGCCTGTGCTACATGCCCGGTTACGGCATAGGTGAGGCCGCCACGACGCTCATCGGGCAGAGCATGGGGGCTGCGCGGCGCGACCTTTGCCGCTCGTTCGCCCGCATGACAGTGTTTTTGGGCATGGCCGTAATGGCCGTAATGGGCGTTGTGATGTATCTCGCAGCCACTGAGCTGATGGCCCTGATGACCCCCGTGAGCGAAATCATCGAGCTGGGAGCTGCTGTGCTGCGCATCGAGGCCTTTGCCGAGCCTATGTTTGCCGCTTCCATCGTGTGCTACAGTGTGTTTGTGGGTGCGGGCGACACGATGCGTCCCGCTCTGATGAACCTGTGCTCCATGTGGCTGGTGCGCCTTTCGCTGGCCGCCCTGCTGGCCCAGGACTATGGTTTGCGAGGCGTGTGGACGGCCATGGCCATCGAGCTGACTTTCCGTGGGCTGATGTTCCTCTGGCGGCTGTTCCGGGGTAAATGGGAGGCGAGAATCGTTGCGGGCTAGTCACGCGAGTTTTTTTCACGCAGATTGGTTTTTCTCACGCAGATTGTTTTCTCACGCAGATTGGTTTTTTCTCACGCAGAGGCGCAGAGGAGTCTAGAGTTTAAGAGAAATGTTTTAAAGAGGGAAAGGAGAAAACAGAGAGAGCGACCGACGGTCGCTCTTTGTCGTATTCTCAAAAGTCCTCCGCTTCTCAAAGTTTCTCCGCTTCTCAAAAGTTCTCCGCTTCTCAAAAGTCCTCCGCTTCTCAAAAAACTCCGCTTCTCAAAAATCCTCAGTTTCTCAAAAAATCCTCTATTCCCTCAAAGAATCCTCCGCGCCTCTGCGTGAGAAAAATATCTGCGTGAGAAAAAACCAATCTGCGTGAGAAAAAATTCCTCGCCTGAAACGAGATTTCTCTGCGTGAGGCACACGCTCTAGAGCCTCGTGGCGGCATCGGTGGCCTCGAAAAGGCGGCGGTAGATGTCGGCTTGATGTAGCCACTCCTGATAGAATGTCGAGAAGTTCTTGGGCACGGATGTTCCGTTGTGCAGCTCCTTGAAGTCGTTGCTGTCCAGCGGCGCTTTTTTTATGATGCAGCGGAAGAGTTTGCCTTGCGAGAAATACAGGCGGAAGTCATGCACCGTGGAAGAGTCTTCGTCGGCATCGGGCGTACGGACGTAGATGAAGGCAATCTTGCCGTCGGCGTCGTAGAGATATTCCTCGTAGAACTCGCGGGCGGCAAAGTTGTACTTGGCCGTGATGAACGTCACATAGTGCGAGGGATACACTTCGTCGTCGTCGCGTTCGTCGTAGTACATCTTCACGTCCTCGTTGTGGAAGCCCGTTCCCGGCAGGTTCTGTTTCACCTGCAGGTGGTAGTACACAGGCGGGAAACCGTCTTCCTTCATCATTTCGGCAATGTCGCTCTTTATGTTGGCATAGCGCTCTCGTATGCTCTGAAGGGTATTCTGTGCGCTTGCCGCCGAGCAACATACTGCAATCAGCAGGCAGGAGACAAATGCTTTTTTCATGGGCTTAATGGTGGGTGAATGGTTGTGTGAAAAGGTTGAAATACAGTTCGTCATCGGCAAAGATAAACATTTTTTCTGTAACACGTATGTTTTTTGATGTTACATTTCGGCCAGCGAGCCACATTTGGGCAATTCTTTGTTTGGAGATGTGGGCGGAAAAACGTAATTTTGCTGTCTAAATCTTGGAAACGAAACCAACCCTGAAAACATGAAAAAGATTTTTCTGACCCTTTTCTGCGCCCTGCTGGCCGTGGTGCCCGCCCTGGCGCAAAAGAACAAACAGCACACTAGAAAAAACAAACAGGCAACGGCCCGTTTCGATGCCTACGAGTGGGACTTCGGCACGGTGAACGCCCGTCTGGGGGCGCGCTGCCACACCTTCGTGCTCGAGAACAAGTCGAAGGCCGCCCTGCGCATAGCCAAGGTCGTTCCCAGCTGCGAGTGCATCAGTGCGCGCTACGACGCCCAGCCCGTTGAGCCAGGGCAGAAAACGCCCGTGCTGGTGGTGTTCACCCCCGCCGACTCGCGCGGAAAGACCTTCCGCAGCGTCGAACTGATTGATCAGGACGGACGCACCCTGGGAGCCCTGTCGGTGCGCGCCATGGTGGAGGACAGCACCCCCGCAGCCACCGCCACCGTTCCGCTCACCGACAAGCAAGTGCCTGCCTACCCGTTCCTCGACCCGGCGCTGAGCTTCGCCGAGCGCGTGGAGAACCTGCTCTCGCTGCTCACGGCCGAAGAGAAAGTGGGCCTGATGATGAACAAGTCGGTGTCGGTGGACCGTTTGGGCATTCCCTCGTACAACTGGTGGAGCGAGGCCTGCCACGGTGTGCGGCAGAGCGACTACACGGTCTATCCGCAGCCCATCGGCATGGCCGCCGCCTTCAATCCGCAGCAGGTCTATGACGTGTTCAGCACCGTCAGCGACGAGGCGCGCGCCAACTGGAACCGCTCGGACCACAATGTGTTCAACATTCCCATGGGCACCATCTACTATCCCGGCAACCCCGAGCTGACCTTCTGGTGCCCCAACGTGAACATATTCCGCGACCCGCGCTGGGGACGCGGCCAGGAGACCTATGGCGAAGACCCCTACATGAATGCCGTGCTCGGCGTTCAGAACGTGCTCGGCATGCAAGGCAACGACCCGCACTACATGAAGACCCACGCTTGTGCCAAGCACTACGCCGTACACAGTGGACCCGAACCGCTGCGCCACACCTACAACGCCACCGTGTCCATGCGCGACCTGTGGGAAACTTATCTGCCGGCCTTCAAGGCTTTGGTGACCAAAGGCAACGTGCGCGAGGTGATGTGCGCCTATAACCGCTACGAGGGCACTCCCTGCTGTACGAGCGACCGCCTGCTGGTGGACATCCTGCGCCGCAAGTGGGGCTACGACGGACTGGTGGTGACCGACTGCGACGCCATCAACAACTTCTACACCCCTGGACAGCACGAAACCCACAAAGATGCGCTCTCGGCATCGGTCGATGCCGTGCTCAACGGCACCGACCTGGAGTGCGGCAAGGTGTTCATGGTGCTGACCGAAGCCTTGCAGAAAGGGCTCATCAAGGAACAGACGCTCGACGACCACCTGCGCCGCACACTCTACGGCCGCTTCGAGCTGGGCATGTTCGACCCCGCCGACCGGCTGCCCTGGGCCAAGCTGTCAGAGAGCGTCATCAGCAGCGAGCAGAACGACGCGCTGGCCACCCAGGTGGCCCGCGAGTCGATGGTGCTGCTGAAAAACGCCGCTTCCGCCCATCAGTCAACGCCCGTGCTGCCACTCTCCAAGAACCTCAAGACCATCGCCGTGGTGGGGCCCAACGCAGCCGATGCAGCCATGCTCAACGGCAACTATGGCGGCACCCCCACCAAGGAGCACACCCACTCGCTGCTCGACGGCATCAAGGCTGCTGTGCCCGGAGCGAATGTGATTTACCAAAAGGCGTGTGAGCTGAACGACGACTACGCCACCGTGCCCCACCTGCAGGAGTTCAACGAGGGGAAAGGCATGCTGGTGGAATTTTTCAACAACAAGGAGCTGAGCGGCCAGCCGGCCGTCACCGGATATTACAGCCAGCTGAACTTCAGCACGTTCGGAGCGTGGGGATTTGCCCAGGGCGTTGACCGCGACCAGCTCTCCGTGCGCGTCAGCGGGCGGTGGAAGTCCACGTTCACGGGCGACATGAAATACTACTTCTTCACCGACAACGGCTACACGCTGCGCGTGAACGGCCAGGTGGTGGACGAAGGCCAGCCGGGCAACATGCGCGGCGGCTATCTGCACCGCACACCCACCTACAAGTCGTTCGGCGTGGAGAAGGGCAAGACCTACGACGTGAGCATTGAATATCGCCATGGCGACGGACAGTTCGCCCTCTTGCGCGGCGACCTCTGCGAGCGCAACCTCATCGACTTCACCCCGCTGGCCAACGAAGTGAAACAGGCCGACGCCATCGTCGTCATCGGCGGCATCTCGGCGCAGATGGAAGGCGAAGGCGGCGACAAGCAGACCATCGAGCTGCCCAACGTGCAGCAGCGACTGGTGCGCGCCATGCACCAGACGGGTCGCCCCGTGGTGTTTGTCAACTGTTCGGGGTCGGCCATCGCCTTCGGAAGCGTGGAAGACCAGATTGACGCCCTCGTGCAGGCGTGGTATGCCGGACAGGGTGGCGCCCGCGCGCTGGCCGACGTGCTCTTCGGCGACTATTGCCCCAGCGGCAAGCTGCCCGTCACGTTCTACCGCTCGAACGACGACCTGCCCGACTTCCTGGACTACAGCATGGAGAACCGCACCTACCGCTACTTCCGCGGACAGCCGCTCTACGCCTTCGGCTACGGTCTCAGCTACACCACGTTCGCCTACGGCAAGGGCAAACTCTCAAGCAGCTCCATGAAGGAGGACGGCAAGGTGACCGTCAGCGTGCCCGTGACTAACACCGGCAAATGCAGCGGCGACGAGACGGTGCAGGTGTATGTGCGCGCACTCGACTACAAGGATGCCCCCATCAAGTCGCTGCGCGGATTCCAGAAACTGCACCTCGACCCCGGCCAGACGGCCACCGCCACCATCACCCTCGACGGCGAATCCTTCGAATACTACGATCCCAGCATCGACGAACTGTCAACGCGCCCGGGCCGCTACCAGATTCTCTACGGCTCGTCGTCGCTCGACAAGGACCTGCAGTCGTTCGATTTCGAAGTGAAATAGGATTCCGAAGTGCAGTGGGCGCAAGCCCCCGCAACTCGTCGCAGAGCACCGCTTTCGGGGCCTAGGACACCCCTTGGCCATCACAGCGTCGGGAGATATTTTCGTAAAGCACGGAGTTGCGAAAATATCTCCCGACGCTGTTTTCAAATTCTCTAGAAAATTTGCGGCTGTCGTCGTGAACTATTTTCGCAGCCCTTTGGCATGCTGAAACAACTCGCGGCGCGGACATGCCGCGCTGGCGTCATATTTCAATACATTTAACGGTCGTTTCGCTCCGAAATACTTTTTTTGTTGTATCTTTGCACCGTTGAGCGGTTGGTCCGTCCAACGAGAAACCAGAAAAACAGTCAGAATAAAAAAGCAACAGTATATCCTATTCTTTAGGACAACGTCCACACATTCAGAACAATAACCACACATTCAGAACAATAACCACACAAATCTATGGAACAGAAACGTTACGGTCATTTCGATGACGAGCACCGCGAGTACGTGATTACCGACCCGCGCACACCGTGGCCCTGGATCAACTATCTGGGCAACGAAGACTTCTTCTCACTCATTTCAAACACAGCCGGAGGCTATTCGTTCTACAAAGACGCCAAGTTCCGCCGCATCACCCGCTACCGCTACAACAATGTCCCGATGGACAACGGCGGCCGCTACTTCTACGTCAACGATGGCGGCACGGTGTGGTCGCCAGGGTGGAAACCCACGAAGACACCGCTCGACTTCTACGAGTGCCGCCACGGAATGGGCTACACCCGCATTACGGGGTGCAAGAACGGGGTGCAGGCCTCGGTGCTCTTCTTCGTGCCGCTGAAGAAATGGTGCGAGGTGCAGAAACTGACCCTTACGAACACCACCAACGAAGTGAAACAACTCAAACTCTTCTCGTTCGAGGAGTGGTGCCTGTGGAATGCTGCCACCGACATGGAGAATTTCCAGCGCAACTTCTCCACCGGCGAAGTGGAGATTGAAACCACCGCTTCTGCCGCCACCATCTACCACAAGACCGAATACCGCGAGCGCCGCAACCACTACGCCTTCTATCACGTCAACACCGAGATACAAGGCTACGACACCGACCGCGAAACCTTCGTGGGACTCTACAACGAGTTTGCCAACCCCGACGCCGTGATGGAAGGCCGGCCGCGCAACAGCCATGCCCACGGATGGAGCCCCATCGCCTCGCACTACATCGAGGTGACGCTGCAGCCGGGCGAGTCGAAAGACTACATCTTCCTGCTGGGCTACGTGGAGAACGAGCAGAACCAGAAATTCTCCGCTCCGCAGGTCATCAACAAGGACAAGGCCCACGCACTCATCGACCAGCTCGACACCGCCGCGAAGGTGAACGCCGCCTTCGACCAGCTGCGCCTCTATTGGGACCGTCTGCTCAGCATCTACAGCGTCAGCACGGGCAACGACAAGCTGGACCGCATGGTGAACATCTGGAACCAGTATCAGTGCATGGTGACGTTCAACTTCTCGCGCTCCGCCTCGTTCTTCGAGAGCGGCGTAGGCCGTGGCATGGGCTTCCGCGACTCTAACCAGGACCTCGTGGGATTTGTCCATCAGATACCGCCCCGCGCCCGCCAGCGCATCATCGACATCGCCTCCACACAGTTCCCCGACGGCGGTTGCTACCACCAGTACCAGCCGCTCACCAAGCGCGGCAACAACGACATCGGCGGCGGATTCAACGACGACCCCTGCTGGCTTATCTTCGGCACTGTGGCCTACATCAAGGAAACGGGCGACTTCTCCATCCTCGACGAGATGGTGCCCTTCGACAACCAGCCCGGCAGCGAGGTGACGCTCTTCGAGCACCTGAAGGTCTCCATGAACCACGTCATCAACAACCTGGGCCCCCACTGCCTGCCGCTCATCGGACGCGCCGACTGGAACGACTGCCTCAACCTGAACTGCTTCTCGTGGGACCCCAACGAGTCGTTCCAAACCACCGAGAACAAGAGTGAAGGATCGAAGGCCGAGAGCCTCATGATTGCCGGACTCTTTGTCGTCACGGGCAAGGAGTACGTCGCCCTCTGCAAGAAACTGGCCGAAACCCCCCAATACTCCGAAAACCCCGAATACTCAGCAGAAGCCAAGCGCATGCAGCAGGCCGTCGATGCCATGGTGGCCGCCGTGAAGAAAGACGGATGGGACGGCGAGTGGTATCTGCGCGCCTACGACTACTTCGGGCGCAAGATTGGCAGCAACGAGTGCGAGGAAGGCAAAATCTTCATCGAGTCGCAGGGATGGTGTACCATGGCCGAAATCGGAGCCGACGAGGGGATGGTGGCCAAGAGCCTCGACTCCTGCAAAAAATACTTGGAGTGCGAGCATGGCATGGTGCTCAACAATCCCGCCTTCACAAAGTACATCTATGAATACGGCGAAATATCCAGCTACCCCGAGGGCTACAAGGAGAATGCGGGCATCTTCTGCCACAACAATCCCTGGGTCATCATCGGCGAAACGCTGGCCGGACGTGGCAACGACGCCTGGACCCACTACGCCAAGATTCTGCCTTCCTACGTCGAGGAGAAATACCAGACGCTGCACAAGGTGGAGCCTTACGTCAACTGCCAGATGGTGGCCGGCAAGGATGCTTTCCGTCCCGGCGAGGGCAAGAACTCGTGGCTCACGGGCACGGCTGCATGGATGTGGCTCACCGTCAGCCAGTACATTCTCGGCATCAAGCCCCAGTACGACGGTTTGCAGATTGACCCCTGTCTGCCCGAAACGGCCCGCGACTACACCGTTCGGCGCCGCTTCCGCGATGCACAGTACACCATCACCATCCGTCCCAACGGCAGCCAGAAAGGCGTCAAGCAGGTCGTACTCGACGGCCAGCCTGTTGATGGCAACACCATTCCCTACACCCCCGGCGAGCACGTCGTCGATGTGGTGATGTAAGTTGCTGCGATCGTATTGTTCACAAAAAGCGCCCGAGGCTCCATCGAAAGAGCCTCGGGCATTTTTTTACGATTATCCGCAATCGTACCACCAAGACGCTGAAGCGTCCTGCTGGTTGTATCTTTGCGGATAATCATTTTTTTTTGAGCGGTCTCTGGTTCGTCAGGTAGTCTTGAGCATGTCGCTAATGGCCTCGCTATTACATATCTTCCCCTTTGTTTTGTGGGAGAGGAGAAAAGTCAGAGCAATGCGTGTGCGACAAAACGGCAGGCCGGGCTGTCGTTTTGTCGTTTCCTGCGCCTTGGGCACAGAGTTTGAGCGAATGAAGGCAGAAAGAGTGAAAGAAAAAAGACTAACATCATTGGCAAAAACAATAAATAGAATAAGGAGGAACAACAAATGACATTAGACAAATTTACCATCAAGGCGCAGGAGTCGGTTCAGGCTGCCGTGAACACGGCTCAGCTGAACGGCCAACAGGTGGTGGAGCCTGTACACCTGCTGAAAGGACTCATGGAGAAAGCCCGCGACGTAGTGGGCTACATGATGCAGAAACTGGGTGTGAACGCCGGGCAGATAGAAATGCTGCTGGGCGAAGAACTGCGCCACCTGCCGCGTGTGCAGGGAGCCGGGCAACCCTACTTGAGTGCCGATGCCAACAGCGTGTTGGTGCGCGCACAGGAAACCGCCCAAAAGTTGGGCGACGAGTTTGTGAGCGTGGAGGCCCTGATGCTGGCACTGCTGAGCGTCAACTCTACGGCCAGCCGTATTCTGAAGGATGCGGGATGTACCGAGCGCGACATGGCTGAGGCCATACGCAACCTTCGACAGGGGCAGCGTGTGCAAAGCCAGAACGCCGACGACAACTACCAGAGTCTGGAGAAATATGCCAAGAACCTGGTGGAACTGGCACGGCAGGGCAAACTCGACCCCGTCATCGGACGCGACGACGAAATCAGACGGCTGTTGCAGATCCTGAGCCGCCGAACGAAAAACAACCCTATCCTGATTGGCGAGCCGGGAACGGGCAAAACCGCCATCGTGGAGGGGCTGGCACAGCGTATTGTGCGCGGCGACGTGCCCGAAAACCTGAAAGACAAACAACTCTACTCGCTCGACATGGGCGCACTGGTGGCCGGTGCAAAGTACAAGGGCGAATTTGAGGAGCGGCTCAAGAGCGTCATCAACGAGGTGACGCGCAGCGAGGGGCGCATCATCATGTTCATCGACGAGATTCACACCCTGGTGGGAGCCGGAGGAGGCGAGGGCGCCATGGACGCGGCCAACATACTGAAACCGGCACTGGCGCGCGGCGAACTGAGGGCTATCGGTGCCACCACGCTGAACGAATACCAAAAATACTTCGAGAAGGACAAGGCGCTGGAGCGCCGTTTCCAGACGGTAATGGTGGATGAACCCGACGAGCTGAGTGCCATCTCAATACTTCGCGGATTGAAGGAACGCTACGAAAACCACCACAAGGTGCGGATTCAGGACGATGCCTGCATTGCCGCCGTGAGGCTGTCGGAACGCTACATCAGCGAGCGGTTCTTGCCCGACAAGGCCATCGACCTGATGGATGAGGCCGCCGCAAAACTGCGCATGGAGCGCGACTCGGTGCCCGAGGAACTGGACGAAATCACCCGTAAGCTGGCTCAGCTGGAGATTGAGCGCGAAGCCATACGCCGCGAAGGCGACCAACCGAAGATAGCCCAGTTGGACAAGGAAATTGCCGACCTGCGCGAACAGGAAACCCAGTTCCGCGCCAAGTGGGAGGGCGAGCGGCAGCTGGTGAACAAAATTCAGCAGGACAAACAGGAAATGGAAAACCTGCGCTACGAGGCCGAGCGCGCTGAGCGCGAGGGCAACTACCAGCGTGTGGCCGAAATACGCTACGGCAAGCTGAAGGAACTTGAAGAAGACATCCGCGCCGTGCAGGATAGGCTCAACAGCGAGGCCGACAGCCAACGGCTGGTGCGCGAGGAAGTCACCGCCGACGACATAGCCGAGGTGGTGAGCCGATGGACGGGTATTCCCGTGGCCCGAATGATGCAGAGCGAGCGTGAGAAACTGCTCCATCTGGAGGAGGAGCTGCACCACCGTGTCATTGGGCAGGACGAGGCCATCACGGCCGTCTCTGACGCCGTGCGACGCAGCCGCGCCGGACTGCAAGACCCCAAGCGCCCCATTGCCTCGTTCATCTTCCTTGGCACTACTGGCGTGGGCAAGACCGAACTGGCCAAGGCGCTGGCCGAATATCTGTTCAACGACGAGCAGATGATGACGCGCATCGACATGAGCGAGTATCAGGAGAAGTACAGCGTTTCGAGGCTGATTGGTGCGCCTCCGGGCTACGTGGGCTACGACGAGGGCGGACAGCTGACCGAGGCTGTCAGGCGCAAGCCTTATCAGGTGTTGCTCTTCGACGAGATTGAGAAGGCCCACCCCGACGTGTTCAACATTCTGCTGCAGGTGCTCGACGACGGGCGGCTGACTGACAACAAGGGGCGTACGGCCAACTTCAAGAACACCATCATCATCATGACCAGCAACGCCACCCGCGAACAGTTGAGAGCCAACATGCGGCCCGAGTTCCTCAACCGTATCGACGAAATCATCACCTTCCAGCAGCTCAGCCGCGAGCAGATTGCCGATGTGGTGCGCCTGCAGATGAAACGCGTCGCCGACATGCTGGCACCGCAGGGCATCGAACTGCGAGCCACCGACCAGGCCATCCTCTATCTGGCCGATGCGGGCTACGATCCCGACTTCGGTGCGCGCCCCGTGAAGCGGGCCATCCAGACACTGGTGCTCAACGACCTGTCGAAGAAACTCTTGGCCGACGAGGTGGACCGCACAAAGCCCATCATCATCGACGAGTTCGGCGAAGGACTGGTGTTCCGCAACTAATTGTGATGCGTTTTCAGTACGCTAATCAACCGTTATCATGCAACAAAAAAAAGATGTGTCACTGTTGTGGCACATCTTTTTTTGCTGTCCGATAATCGCTGGGCGGCGGACCGTAGAGAAGCTTTTTCTGTTTGGGCGCTATGGGACTTTTGTACTTAGCGGGCGGCGGACCGTAGAGCACCCTAATGGTTCGGTTGGGGTTGTCGTTGTTCTTCTTTGAAATCGACTTTTGGTTGTCGCCGTCCTGGCTGTTGGCGGTAGTTTTGCACGAGGTAAAGCCCAGCATCACCAGCAGGCTTGCCAGAAAAGCGTTGACAGCATAGCGTAGATTCATTCTTTGCCCTCCAGTTTTCTTAGGTTACACATCATTAGTTGTCCATTGTCGTCGCGCAGGTGCATGCCGTTGCCTTGGCAGTAACGAAACATGTTGCAGTCGGCGCATACGCCTTGGCGCATCCACTCGCGGTGGCGATAGGGCTCAAAGCGGTTTTCCCAAACATCCATGAAGTCGTCCTTGTAAATGTTGCCCTGATGGAAGTTGGAGCGTATGCTGGTGCAGGCCGAGATGCTGCCGTCGATGAGTACCGAGGCAACCGTCACACCCGCGCTGCAATGGTAGAAATAGTCGCGCACGTCGTGCTCCAGACTGCCCAGAAACCCCTCGCAACCATAGCTGGCCACAATGCGTCCGTCGGCGCGGGTCTTGCGTATAAAGTCCATCACGCCGCGCATGCGGTCGGTGGTGAGTCGCATGGCTGGATCGTTGGCGGCTCGCCCGGCAGGAAACACCGTGACGACGCGCCACGCCTTCACACCTTTCTTTATCAGAAACTCGCGCAGAGCGGGCAACTCGTTGTAGTTGCGCTCGTTGACGCAGGTCACCACGTCATAGACCAGCCGTGGTTCGGCTGCCATCAGGTCGAGCGCATCCGACACGCGGGCGAAACTGTCCTTGTGGCCGCGCATCCAGTTGTGGTTCTGCTCCAGTCCGTCGAGACTCACGGTCATGGAGTGCAGACCTGCATCCATGAGCGCGCCAAACCGCTTTGTCGTGAGATAAAGGCCGTTGGTGACCATGCCCCAGGGAAAGCCGCGCTCGTAAATCTGCCGTCCGCAGACCTCGAGGTCGTCGCGCATGAGAGGTTCGCCGCCCGAAACCACCACAAACACCTGATGCGGGTCGTAGTGGCGGCTCACACTGTCGAGCACCCGCAGAAAATCCTCCACAGGCATGTCGCTTTGACTGGCTTCGCGACGGCAGTCGCTGCCGCAATGGCGGCAATGCAGGTTGCAGCGCAGCGTACACTCCCAAAACAACTGTTGCAAAGGGTGCTCCTTCACCAAGTTGTTTTGCATTAGGCGAAATATTTCCAGCCCCAGCCGCTTGCGCAGTCCCAGTTGGCGGTAGTTGTTGGCGTTGTTGGTCATTACCTGTTGTTATCGGTATGGGCGGGTTGGGTGTTGACGCTGTTTTCCGTGCCGTCATCTCCGGTCACCGAGTCGGTTCCGGCAGGGGTGACGGCCTGGACAGAGTCCTCGAATTCGGGTGGCGGGCCGTACAGGCAGGGCGGCGAGCCGTAGAGCTTAGGCTGGAAGATGCACGCCGAGAATCCCAGCAATACCAAAGCGGCAGCGCACACTTTCTGAAACAGTTTCTTCATGCTTTTGCAATTTGTTTGTTTTCCAACATGTTGTCGCCGCAAAAATAGGTAAAAAGAACGAAACTTCCAAGCGTTTTCCTCAAAAAAAGCACCCCTTTCTGCAGGTTGCAAAAAGGGGTGCACAGTTTGATTTTTCAATTCGTTGAATCGCCGGTTGGTTCTTGCCCGTTCTGTTGGGTGCTGTCGCCAGGCTCAGGTTGGTCGTACACTACGGGCGGGCCGTAGAGGTCTTCGTGTGGGTTGTCGCACGCCGAGTATCCCAAAGCGACGAGCAGGGTGGCGAGGCTTTTCAGAATCAGTTTGCTCATATTGCCAAATGATTGAAACCTATAGTAATGTTGTCTGAATGGAAGCTATTTCACCACCTTCTTGCCGTCGATGATGTAGATGCCGTGAGGAAGGGCGTTGAGGTCCAGTCCGGCAAAGCGACCATCGATGGTGTAAATGCGGCCTCCTGCTGCGCGCACTCTGGGCACGGCGTTGGTGATGCCTGTCTGTCCGCTGTCTTCTGGTCTGCAGACCAGCACGTCGTCGATGAAGAGGCGTTTTTGTGGGTCGAAGATAATGTAGTTCAGTCCGTCGCCGTTCACCGTGAGCGTGATTTCGTTCCATTCGTTAGGCGTGAGGTTATCGTTGAAGATGTTCACCAGCTCGCTCGCGTCACTGATATTGGCCGGAGCGTAGTAGATGTCGAGGCCATTCTCCATGTTGTTACCCCACGGAGCCACTTTCACGGTGAGGGTGCCCTCGCCGTTCAGGGTGAAATTGGGAGTCATGACACGTCCTATTAGTTTGCTTGTTCCGAAAAATGCACATTTGTTACAACCATGCGAAACATTTGTTCCAAATTCTTGTTCATTATAGGTCACCCAGCCTTCGTTGTCGGGTTTGAATTTATCGAAGGAGCCAAGGGTACCTATCCATTTGCCGTCGTTACCGCCAGAACCGTTGCATTTGTCGAATGTCTCGTGGAAAACGACGTTTCCGCTGGGCGTTTCGGGAGTATCGCCGCCACCGCCTTCCGATGCGTAAGGATTGGCCTTGAAATTGAAGCTGATGGTGCCGTTGCTGTTTTGCTTGATGTTGTAGATGCCACGGTTGAGCAGTTTTCCGCCGTCGGTATTGGCGTTGTAGAGCGAGAACTTGGGCGTAGAATTGTTGGTAATGCTGTCGAGAGTATTTCTGGGATAAGTGTCGCCGCTCGTGTTATAAACGGATGATTTGTTGTCGGCAGGCACCAAGGTAAGGCGCATGTGGTCGTTCAGCGGGCCTCCGTCAGGATCACCGTACTCCACCCCGTAGACTTCTTCGTAGTTGCTTTTTGTGATTTTGACGTTCACAATGTTCCAGGACCATATTTCCTCGTCGTAGTCGGCATGTATCACGAGCAGCCCTTTGCCAGGCAGTTCGGCATCCCATCCGGTTTTCTGGCGGTTCTCCAGCAGGAAGTATTCGTCGGGGTGTGCCTCGTTGTAGATGACGTATGCGTCGCCACCCTCGCTGAGGGCTTTCATGGCGGTCACCTCGGTGTCTTCGGTCAGTTCGATGGGCTCAAGCCATCCGGCGCACCAGCGCTCGTAGGCAGAGTATCCGGCTGGCACCATACCGCAGTTGTTGCCTCCGTTGTAGCTGCCTTGGTCCATGAGGTCCCAGTCGCCCATGCCGAAGCCGGTATAGGTGGTGTCGTAGAGGTCGGGGAATCCCAGGCAATGAGAGAACTCGTGGCAGATGGTTCCGATGCCGTCGATGACGGTTTTACTGCCGCTGCTTATCGTCATTTCGCTGCTGCAAGCATAGGTGTCGATGGTGACACCGTCAAGATGAAGGCGATAGTCAATGAATTTGCCCTTATCGTCGATATAGTTATAGCCCGACAGTGCATATTCGTGAGGATAAACGGTATTAGAGGAACCGCCAGCGGCTTCGCCTAACCCGTTGTAGAGCACGAACACCTGATCTACTTCGCCGTCGCCGTCCCAGTCGTAGTCCTTGAAGTTCACATCTTTGTCAGCGCCTTTGCAGGCTTCGATGACCATTTCGTGGGCTCTTTTGTCGTTGCCCCATTCGTCGTTCGCCCCGTAGTATGAAGATACGTTTTCCATCTGCACTGGGCCGACCACGTCGAAAGTGAGGTCGAACAAACCGCCACTTTGCGCCAGGAAGTAGTCGTGTACGCTTCCTTTGAATCCGTCGGCATTGGTGAATCCCACTTCGTTGGCGATGCTGTTGTAGAGTGCCTGGTCGTGGCCTTCTTTGAACGACTGGCTCTTGAAGTTCACCAGAATAATAATGCCTTTCTTCTTGCCGGTGTAGTCGTTGCCCGTGGCACCGCCCACCTTGCGCGGGCCTTTTTTGGCCACTTTCTTGAGCCGGTTCAGCTGTGCCTTGGCGGCTTCGGCGCGTCGCTGTTGCCCATGCTTTACGAGCTTGGCTTTGTCGGCTACAACGTAAGCGCCGTTTCTTTCCAGATAGCATGTGCCGTTGTCGGCCTGCCAGAAGTGGCAATGCTCGTCGCCACGCAGTTGTACACGCACTTCGGTTCCGTTAGCAAGTTTGATGGTTTTCCATAGTCCAGGCTTTGCAGGGATGGCCATGGCAGCAATAGCCATGACAATGAATGACAAGGTAAGAACGATTTTTCTCATTTTGCTGATTAATAAAAAAGATACTTTTTTGTTTTCAAAGAAATAGGGCGCAAAGTTAAACATAAAAATGCAACTTTGCGCCCGTTTTACATATTTTTACGCTTTTTTTCGTCAGATGAGCGTTTTTTGCTGATTTGTTTGTGGAGTGATGTTACACTCTGTTGGCGATTATTTCAAGATGATGCCTCCCATGGGTTGCAGGGTGACTTTAGCCTTGCCGTCGCGCCCTATCTTGAGTTGCTTGAGCACCGATGTGGGTACTGTTTCGCCTTTACGCTTGGCGTTGTCGGTTAAGTAGCTCACGGTTTGTGCGGCCAGCATGGGCAGGTTGAGGGTGAGAGTCATGGCGCGGTCGGTGCCGTTGAGTCCGGCCACATACCAGTCGTTGCCGTGGCGGCGCGCCAGCACCACGTAGCGCGAGGGGTAGCCGTCGATGAATCGCGTCTCATCCCATTGTGTGGGCAGCTGGCGGATGAAGTCGCGCTCAAACTGCGGAATGCCTCCGTCGTTCTTGCCGGTGTAGGGCAGCAGGTTGTTGGGTTGCATGGCAATGCATTGTACGAAGGTTTGGTTGGTGATGCCAGTGGCCATTTCGAACACGTCGCTCGTGTAGCGCGGATGGCGGCTTTGGTTGTCGGGACTCATGTGGCGGTTCATGATGACACCGCCCCAGTCGAAGGCTCCCAGCGCGTTGCGGCAGAAGGGGTGCATGGTGAGTTCGAACCCTTCAGCACGGGCATGGCGCTCGTCGAACATCACGTTCTCCGAGGCCAGTGCGGCCTCGCTGCTGACGTAGTTGGGATACATGCGCTCCCAGCCGCGCGGAATGGTGCATCCGTGGAACACCACCTGCAGCCCGTAGCGGTTGGCGTCGCTGAGGATGTCCTCGTAGAGGCGCATGGTCTCCTGCTTGTCCGAGCCGAAGAAATCGACTTTGATGCCCACCACGCCAATGCTTTTGAGCCAGCGCATTTCGCGCTCGCGGGCGATGGCGGTGTTCATGCAGTCGCGCGGTGTTTGGGGTGCGTCGTTGCTGTAGCCGTTAGAGTTGTACCAGAGCATCAGTCTCACGCCCTTGCTTTGTGCGTAGCGGCTCAGCTCGGCTATGCGCTCGCGGCCTATCTGCGTGTCCCACCAGTTGTCAACCAGACAATATTCAATGCCCATTTCGGCGGCCAGGTCGATGAAACGCACCTGGTCGTCGTAGTTGATGCTCTCGTCCTGCCAGATGAGCCAGCTCCACGTGTAGCGTCCACCCTCATACTTCTGGGACGGCTCGTACATCGGGCGCACCACGTCGTAGGCCACGGTGGTTTCGACGATGGGCGCCAGCGTCTGGCCCACGGTGATGGTGCGCCAGGGAGTCTGCGCCGGCAGCGAGACGGCAGCAAAGGCGCTGCCCACGCCGTTGTTCTCGCCCTCCATGGGGTAGGCCACGGTGTAGCCCTCGGTGGGGTTGTAGTCGCTCAGGTGCGACGCGCAGTAGCCGCTCGAGACGCCCGTCTCGCTGACGAGAATCCAGAGAGCCCCCTCCGTCTCCCCCCGGAGGGAGAGATTGGCTGCGCGTTGGGTCGTCCCCCCTAGGGGGGATGAGAGGGGGGCTTTGAACAGGCACGGGAAGGTGTATCCCTCGCCGAACTTCGAAGCCTTCTGCATGGGCTGGTCCACCTCATAGTCCTCTTCGTAGCTGGGTTTGGTGCGCTCCCATCCGGTCATGGGGTTGATTTGCGGCGAGAGGAACGTTGTGGTGCCGTCGGGCAGACGGAAGGCCGACGCCTCGCTGTAGATGTTGGCGCACTTGGGATTGTTTTTCTCGGGGCGCGGCAGCTGGTAACAGAAGGCCACGTTGTTGTTGGACACCTGAAACACCACCGTCATGCACAGCCCCTGGGCGTTCTGAAATTCAACGTCCAGCCGGTTGGCTTCGTAGTTGATGTGCGAAGCCTTCACGCGGTCCATCTCGTAACAGTCGGCCACCTGGCTCGTGTGGTGGCCGGTCATGGTGAGCCCTTCGGTCAGGTCGCCGATGTTGGTTTTCAGTCCGAGCCCCGACCGCAGCACTGCGGGCTGTCCGTCGAAACTCACTTCGTACCAGGCGCACTGGTTGTCGTTGCTTACCGTCACCACCAGTTTTCCGTCGGGCGACTTCACAGAAACGGGTTGGGCCACGATTGCCGTGGCCCAACATGTCAAAAGTATGGCGATGGTTTGAAGTCTTCTCATCTTGAAACTCTTAATTCCTAACTCTTAACTCCTAACTCCTAACTCCTAACTAAATCAAGTTTTCCTTCTCGATGTCCTTGAAGTATTTGTAGGTGGCCACTTTCAGCTCGTCGGCGGCAGGCTCGTCGCAAACGATGATGCCGTGCTGGTGCATCTGCAGGGCGCTGATGGTCCACTCGTGGGTGACGGCGCCTTCGACGGCAGCCTTCAGGGCGCGGGCTTTGTGGTGGCCGTTGACCAGAATCATCACCTCGCGGGCGTCCATCACGGTGCCTACGCCCACGGTGAGGGCCAGCTTGGGCACCTTGTTCACGTCGCCCTCGAAGAAGCGCGAGTTGGCGATGATGGTGTCGGTGGTGAGCGTTTTCACGCGTGTGCGGCTGCTCAGGCTCGAGTAAGGCTCGTTGAAAGCGATGTGGCCGTCGGGGCCGATGCCTCCCAGGAAGAGGTCGATGCCGCCAGCCTCACAAATCATTTGCTCGTAGTGGGCGCACTCGGCAGCCAGGTCGGGGGCGTTGCCGTTGAGTATGTGGATGTTCTCGGGCTTGATGTCGATGTGGTCGAACAGGTTGCGCGCCATGAACGAGTGGTAGCTTTCGGGATGGTCTTCGGCCAGTCCCACATATTCGTCCATGTTGAAGGTGATGACGTTCTTGAACGACACGCGGCCTTCTTTGTTGGCTTTCACCAGGCAAGCATACATGCCCTCCGGCGAGCTGCCGGTGGGAAGTCCCAGTACAAAAGGCTTCTCAGCCGTTGGGTTGGCCTCGTTGATACGCTTGATGACATGTTCTGCAGCCCACTGCGACATGCGCTGATAATCGCTTTCGATAATGAGTCTCATAATGATATTTTTTTTGTTGTGTTTGTTGATAGATGGCGCGCTGGGGTGCGGCCGTTGGAAAAATATGGTGCAAAAATACAACATGAACGCGAAAAATACAAATCATTTTGTCGTTTTTTTTGCCGTTGCACTTATTTTTTTGTTATCTTTGTGCCGTTTTTACATTTCATTGTCCACCAAACGCAGGCTCAAGCCTGCTGATGACGCTTTTACTTTTTTTTATATTCATCCTTAAAACATTCTGTACAGTCAACATGAGAAAAACAATCTTCACACTCCTGGCCGCGCTGCTGAGCCTCTCCTCCGTGGCGTCCACCACGCTTCCGCTGAAGGGACAGGTGGTGAAACCCTCCGACCCGCGAATCGTCTATATGGGGCGCATCTGTTTCGACAATCCCGACGCACCCACGTTCACCTACCCCGGTACGCAAATCATGGCCTCGTTCTGCGGCACGTCGCTCAAAATGGTGGCAAAGCCCATGAGCGGCTACTTCATGGCCCAGATAGACCGTGCGGAACCGTTCAAGGTGAGCTTCAACGCACCACGCGACTCGGTGGTCACGCTGGCAACGGCGCTGCCCGACGGAAGGCACACCGTGAGGCTGATGTACTGTGTCGAGGGCTACGACCTGAAGCCCGTCTTCCGCGGATTCGTGCTCGACCCGGGCTGCCAGCTGGCCGAAGCCCCGCGGCTGCCCGAGCGCAAGATTGAGTTCATCGGCAACAGCATCACCTGCGGCTACGGCAACGAGAGCATCAACCGCGACGACCCCTTCGAGTATGAAACCGAGAACCACTACTTCACCTACGCTGCCGAAACCTCGCGTCAGCTCGACGCGCAGCACTGGGTGGTGGCGCGAAGCGGCATTGGCGTCTATCGCAACTACGACGGCCCCAAGACGGGCAGCAAAGACCCCATGCCCGCCCAGTACGAATACACGCTCTTCAACGATTTCAAGCAGCGGTGGGACTTCTCGCGTTACCAGCCCGACGTGGTGTGCATCAATCTGGGCACCAACGACCTTTCCACCAACAACTACGACATCCGGCGCTTTGCCGAAGCCTACCGCAAGTTCCTCGCAACCGTGCGCGGCCATTATCCCAAGGCCAAAATAGTGCTCCTCTGCGGCTCGATGCTCAACGGAAAGGAGCTGGAGCTGGCCCGCAAGACGCTCGACCAGATTCAGGCCGAAGCCAAACAGAAAGGCGACAACGAGGTCTATCGCTTCAACTTCACCCCGCAAACGGGCGACCTGTTCTACGGTGCCAGCTGGCATCCCAGCCTGTGGCAACACCAGAAGATGGCCGCAGAACTCACGGCCTACCTGCGTGTGCTGATGCAATGGTTCTAGCAGGCCGGCATCTTCTTTTGCGACAATGTGAAACCATCTTTCATAACATTTGTACCTAAAATGAACATTATCAACAAACCCTAAACAAAACAACAATGGACTTATCAATCGTCATTCTCATCGTAGCAGCCATCATCGTGCTGGTGCTCTTCGTACTCATTTCCTACGTCAAGGCACCGCCATCGTATGCATTCATCATCAGCGGCTTGAGCAAGGAGCCGCGTGTGCTCATCGGCTCGGGAGGCTTCCGTGTGCCTTTCTTCGAGCGGTTGGACAAGGTCTATCTCGGACAAATCACCGTTGACATCAAGACCGAGGAGAGTGTGCCCACCAACGACTTCATCAACGTCGATGTGGATGCCGTGGCCAAAATTCGCGTCACACCCAACCCCGAAGGCACCCGCCTGGCCGCCAAGAACTTCCTCAACATGACTCCGCCGCAGATTGCCGACCAGCTGCAAGACTCGCTGCAGGGCAACATGCGCGAGATTATCGGCACGCTCGACCTGCGATCGCTCAACACCGACCGCGACGGATTCTCCGACCAGGTGATGCAGAAGGCGCAGCCCGACATGGCCAAACTGGGCATCGAAATCATTTCGTGCAACATCCAGAACGTTACGGACAAGGAAGGGCTCATCCACGACCTGGGTGCCGACAACACGGCCAAGATAAAGAAGGACGCCAGCATCAACCGCGCCAACGCCGAGCGCGACGTCAAGATTCAGGTGGCACACGCCGACAAGGAGGCCAACGACGCCCGCGTGGATGCCGACACGGCCATCGCCGTGAAAAACAATGACTTGGCCCTGAAGCGCGCTTCGCTCAAACAGCAGGCCGACACAGCTCAGGCCGATGCCGACGCGGCTTACGCCATCCAGCAGCAGGAACAGCAGAAAACCATCAACATCAAGACCGTTGAGGCCCAGATTGAGAAGACGCGCCGCGAGCAGGTGCTCTCGAAAGAGCAGATTGACATCAAGCGAAACCAGCTGGTGGCCGAAATCGAAAAGAAGGCCGATGCCGACAAATACAAAGTGGAGATTGACGCTGCCGCCGACCTGGAGCAGCGCAAACGCGTGGCCGAGGCCCAGAAGTATGAGGCCGAGCAGAGGGCACTGGCCCAAAATGCCGAGTCGGACGCCGCCCGCTACAGGCTGGAGCAGGAGGCGCAGGGCATCAAGGCCAAAGGCGAGGCCGAGGCTTACGCCATTCTGAAGAAGGGTGAGGCCGAGGCCATGGCCATGGACAAGAAGGCCGAAGCCTACAAGAAGTACAACTCGGCCGCCGTGGCGCAGATGATGATCGAGGTGTTGCCGCAGATCGTGGAGAATGTGGCCAAGCCCATCTCGGCTATCAAAGACGTGAAAATCTACAGTGCCGGAGGCGATGGGCAGAGCGGCATCGCCACCCTGTCTGGCAATGTGCCCGTGGCCATCAAGCAGGCCTTCGACGTGCTGAAGTCGGCCACTGGCGTGGACATGGCCGACATCATGAAGGCTGGCACCATCGAGGCCAAGACCACCCGCAACATCAACCTCAACGAGGAGGCCAAGGAAACCCTCGACGGCATGGCGGGGAAAAAGAGTTAGAAGATTATAGTTACAAGATACGAGTTCAGAGTTATGACTACATTTGCCAGTTGAGGAGTAGTCGTAACTCTGAACTCGTATCTTGTAGCTTGCAACTGAAAAAACTATTGCTTCGTGAGTTCCTCTATCTGTTCGATAATCTCGTCGTTGGTGCGCTGCATCTTGAAGAAGATGGTGAAACCAATGATCAGCCCTATCACGCCGCCAATGCCCATGCCACCTATATAGGCCCAGGAAATCGCTGCCATGTCACTGTCGCCCGGAACACGGTGGCCGGCCATATAGACTTCATAAAACATCCATCCCAACCAAAAGATCAGCACGATGAAGCCGATGAGCGTCTGGCGACTTCGTATTTTCTTCATTTGCACCAACCGCTCGGCCGTTTCCATCAGGTTGCCACGCATGAAGTCTTGGGCGGACATGCGATTGATGTACCAGTCGAGAATGGCATCTACTGCAACAAAGAGCACCGTGAACCCGTAGAGCCACCACGAAAGGCTCAGCTGGAACGTGACGGGCAGGAAGCACAGGGCCACCACGGGAATGGCGAGCAGCGCCAGCCAACGATACTTGTTGATCCACGACATCTTCTGGCGCATAGACTGTCGCATGAGTCTTTCGTTCACGATTTGCTGACTGTCGAGTTTCTGCTTGAGCAGATTCAGTTGCGAGCGCATTTGCTCCAAATCCTCGATGTTGACATTGTTGTTAGTGTTATTCGTCGTTTCCATATTTTTCTGCATTTTTTTGTTTTTGTTTTTTTAATCTTTAATCTTCTTCAGCTGCTCCTTGATGCGGAACAGGCGAACAGAGACGTTCTTTGTCGAGATGCCCACCACCTGGCCAATCTCCTCGTAGCTCATGTCCTCGAGCCAAAGCAGAATGATGGCGCGGTCGAAAGGACCCAGTTTGTTGATGCGGCGCCGAAGCATGGCCACTTGCTTCGTGTCCTCGTCCTGGTCGGCAAAGAGGTTGATGTTCATGGAGAGCGGAACGATGTTTTGTTTCCGCTTCTTCCGGTCCTGCGTGATGCAAGTGTTCAGGCTGACGCGATAGACCCACGTGCGCACGTCGCTGCGCCCCTCGAAGCTGCCGAATCCCTTCCACAGATTGACTAGTATTTCCTGAAAGAGGTCGTTCACTTCGTCCTGGTCGTTCGAGAACATGTAGCACACCGTGTAGATGGTGCTTTTCTGCTCGTTCACCAGCCTTGAGAAATCAGTTTCTTGTTGGTTCATTGTGTGGTTGTTTTTGAAATCTTACACTTGTTAGACGCAATGGCTTGCAGAAAACTACAGGAAAAGATGAAAAAAATGATTCTTTTTCCTTGGAATCGGCTTCAAAGGTATGGATTCCCATCCAAACAACCAAAAGAAAACGCACGAAAAAAAACTCAAACCTGCACCATTCTCTTTATTTGGATAGGCTTCTTACAAGTTTGTCCATCGTATTTTTCTACCAATATTGTCACTTCTATAATCCTGTCCGACCCTCTTTGTGCTCAATTGATTAGACAAAGAGAAAATTCTCCAAATCGGTATTCGGTCATGTTTTAATCTCGATTTTTACCACCATCTCGCAAAAAACGCACTTAATTCGCAAAATAAATGTTTTTTTCGCTTGATTCCTGTTGTGTCGTATGGATGTTCCCCATGCTCAGCTTTGCCGCTTTGGCTGTTCAAGAACTATGAGACTGAGTTCCCGAACTTGTTTTCGAACTTTTTGAGTCTGTTTCCGAACTTTTCTCCGAACCAAAACTGTTATCTCTCCGAACTTCTCTCCGAACTTTCATCGTATCCATTTGTTATAAACGCATAATTATTGCCATGTAAATATCAAAAGATTGGTCTTTTTCTCAAATTTTTGCTTGATTGAAGGTGATTTTTGAAGTTTCCTGCATCGATAACGATTATTTTTAGTAATTTTACCGTCAAATAGCATAATTACATCATGGCAAAGTTAAATCGAATAAGAGTTGTTCTCGCAGAACGCGACCTAAACAACAAGTGGCTATCCGACAAACTCGGTAAGGATCCTGCCACTGTGTCAAAGTGGGTCACCAATACTACCCAGCCAAGCCTTGAAGCTCTCATAGCGATAGCAAATGCGCTTGAAGTGCCAGTACAGGAGTTGGTGAGACAGGAAGAATTCAATCAAGAGAAATAAGTCGTATAAAATAACAAAGAAACGATATGGCAGGAGAGCAGGTTCCGATCTAGAAAATGACAATAACGAGTTGCTGCTACTGACCGTAGCAGTAATAGAGCATGCATACATCAAAGTGGCTCGCCAGATTGCCGCCACAGCAAGCAATAGCTGTTGGTGAAGAGAAAATGCACCATGTTGGTGCAGAATTGGTAAGTTCAAAACTCCACCAACTTGTTGGAGGATTGCAGTCCACTGTTTATCAGGGCATACTTTACAAAGCCAAAAGCATTTGGCTAAGTATGTACACCTCTTGCAAAAAGAGTTACAGGAAACAAAGTGCTACATGAGTCAAGTGGATAATATTGAGAACCAAAGAACGTAGGATGAATGATGAAAACCATTTAAGAGGTTGAATCAAATAAAGAACAAATTGATTATAATATTCAAACAAGATAATTATGGCATACAAAGATATCATAAACAACATTTGCAGTAACATTCATACTGGTCTTATCGACTTTGATGAACCTCGTAGCGAAGCTTCAATGCCTACACAGGCGTCTTCTGAGTTCATTACCAACAAGCAGCAAGGCGATTGGGCGGAGGATGTTCTATTTAGGGCAATTAATGACAATTCCGAGAATATCGTTGCAGTGAGATATGGTAAATCGGATGACCTTGTTGCAGGAGATGAAGGATTTGAGAAGTTCTTTAATGACTATCAAGCGGAACTCGATACCATTGGCAAACGTCCAGACATTCTGCTGTTCAAGAAGGAGGATTTTGATGAATCTCTTGGTTATGACATCAGTTCGAAATCAAGTAATGATATTGGCGCTTACGTTGCCAAAGCTATTGCTGGTATTGAGGTCCGTTCGAGTGCTTTCCTCATCAATAAATACACAGAAGAGGCCAACAGAGTTGTTCGTGAGAATACGGAAAGAGCTATTGAATTAAAGAATATTGTATTAGACGAATATGTTGACTTGTTGGAGCAGAAACGCCCAGAGTTGATAGCGATCCTTCAACAGCTTGACGAAACTTCTGTTCGATCTATCGACTACCGAAAACCAACATGGAAGACTTCACAAAGGCTTCAAGAATTAACAGATAATCTGTCTGAACTAAAAGATTGTCTGAAGATTATTCAAAAGCGTAATTCATTATCCATCACCCCAAAGGTGGAAGATTTGAAAGTCGTTCACAAATGGATAATGACTTACAATGTACCACATTTTTACGTGCAGGTATTTTTTGACAAAGTGTACGGGGTATCGTTCCAGCATATTCTTGAACTTGTGTCTAACCCCGATTTGGAGGATGATAAATACTTCATTGAACAAGATACAAAGAATCAAAACAAGACAACCATCAAGATACCTTCCCAAGATGGTACTTGCCTTGCAGAAGCCGTTACCGAACCTAATCATCATAGTGTAAGAAAGGAGTTAAACAAAGGAAGATTACTGTTTTATGTAAAATTTGATGGCGGTGAGGCATGCTTGGATGCTAACAATTTTGAATCTCTATTTGGAATAAAACTCTAATAAGATGACTCTCGAACAGAAATACATTGCATCAACATCTCTTGACCACCGCAAAAGATATGCTCAGTTCTTTACACCTGAAAAAATTGCTGAGTTTATGTGTCAATGGGTGTTACAGGGCAAGCAGAAAACTCGTGCTCTCGAACCTGCATACGGTTTGGGAATCTTTTCGCGTATCCTTTCTCAGAATTCGACTTTACCGATCGATGCGTACGAAATTGATGGACAAATTTTTGCAAGAGCAGTTGCTACTCGCCCTAATGGAGTGAATCTTAGGAATGAAGATTATTTTGCGTGTGATTGGAATTCAAAATATGATGCCATTGTTTGTAATCCTCCTTATCTGAAATTTCACGATTACGACAATGCTACTTATATACTAGATGTAAACAGTCATTTAGGAACAAAGCTTAATGGCTTCACTAACCTCTATACTTTGTTCCTCCTAAAATCAATTGCTCAGTTGCAAGAAGGCGGACGTCTGGCATACATTGTTCCCTCGGAGTTCCTCAACTCCGATTATGGTGTAGAGGTAAAACACGCTTTGATAGAGAGTAACACCCTGCTGCACATAATAGTCGTCGATTTTACAGAATGTGCTTTTGATGATGCTTTAACAACAGCTTGTATTCTCTTTTGTGAAAGGACTACTGGTTCAGGAAGTGTACGTTTCTCATTAGTCAATAACATAGACGGGTTAAACACTTGTTTAAATGACTATATGGAATACAATACCTCGGAACTTGATGCAAACATAAAGTGGAAATCATACTACGAGGAAGGTAATAGTAGCAAATACAATCATCTTGTGCCATTTTCCAAGTTTGCCAAGGTTTCACGTGGTATTGCTACAGGTGCAAACGATTTTTTTACATTCAAGCCTTCAAAGGCAGATGATTATAATATTCCAGAGGAGTGCTTGATGCCATGTATCTGCAAAGCTGTAGATGCTCCACAGACTTTTTTTACTCAAAAAGAATTTACAAAATTAATAAACGGAGATAAGGCCGTCTATCTGTTCAACGGTAGTGCAGCACCAGATAACACAAGTGTATTAAGGTACATACTTCTTGGTGAAGAATCAGGAATCCACAAGCGTTATCTTACGGCAAGTCGTTCTCCATGGTATGCTATTGAGAATCGGCCTCCTGCGCCAATATGGGTTTCTGTATTCAACAGAAGTGGCTTGCGTTTCGTTCGCAACGAAGCAAATATATATAACCTTACAACATTCCATTGCGTTTATCCCAAAAATACGGGGGTAGATGTAGAGGTGTTGTTTGCATATCTTATTACTGATGTGGCAAAGGAGATCTTTCTCGACAATTCGCGTCAATACGGAAATGGTCTTGTTAAATTCGAACCAAACGATCTAAACAAAGGCATGGCTGTTGATTTGACCTTGCTGAGTACAGAGGAGAATTCCTTTGTTAAGAATGTGTATGCATTTATCAAAGATACTCAGAAAGAGAAAGACGGGATACTGTTGCTGAACAAATTCTTCTCACTGAGATATACTGACGGCATAAGTATGATCGACGTATTTAATGAAAGGCTTCAAGGCTTAAAAGAGACTTCTTTCTCTATTACAGAAGAATCTGTTAAAATGACAAGCAAATCACATGTAAAACAGCTGAATTTTCTCGACCTTTTCGACCAATACAAACTTGAGCCTATTACCCAGAATGATATGGTTTGTGAGGACATAGAGTATGAATACGGCACAAGGGGCACTCAGCTTAACCAGCCAATCGATCTCACAAAGAATCTCCTTATCTGCAACGTCAAGAAGGATAATTGGGAGCAGTATCTCGATGGTTCGGCTAAGATTTACTATACTGGCAAGAAATTCCCAACTACAGTTGCGCTCAACAAACTCTACTACTTCATGCCGTACCTCTCCGGAAAAGGTATTCGCGATCTCTACTATATCAAGATAGCTCGGTTAGGCTACCGCAAAGAAGGTCAGGAAAAGGAAGACAAGAACGATCTCCGGTTGGTATTCGAGATTGAACGTGTCGGTCAGTTGTTCGATGACTACAAGAAAGTGAAACTTGAAATCTGGCGTACGTTTACGGATACTACAATGGAAAAAATGTTGGGATAAATTGAATGAGACAAGACCACAGCATTGCATAATACTTATAATTAGGTGCTAACAATGATTTAATAAAAACAACATATGAGCGACGAACTGAAATATGCGATTCTTGGATTGAATGAATACATTCGCCAAGGCGAACCACAGAAGCGCGAGCGTAGCGAAGCTTGGAAGGTTGCTATAGGGCTTCAACAGGTTGATAG
>ODAJ012191329.1_pt1 | contig 53901 bp, 44 predicted proteins | sample 1539241 | NCBI WGS metagenome assembly ODAJ01 (sample SAMN02144231, study PRJEB22623) | gut metagenome | biome: sheep rumen | host: Ovis aries | place: New Zealand | reverse complement strand
TAAAAACAATCTTAAAAACAGATCAAAAGTACTATGCTTATGATGGGACTTCCGAAGGAAAGAAAATTTGGCAGATTTATGAAATTGCAGATCGCGATTGGTCAAAATCGCCTGCGAGCGCTATAACGTGTGGCACATATAATTCAAACACAAACACAATAACTAACTATGAATATGGAACCAGTTATTCTAAACCTGGCGATAATCCATACATTCATGCCCTTTATGTTGATAGAAATGTTACAAATGAGATGAGAGCTTGGAGATATGGTAGCGCATCTGAAAATAACCATGGCGGTAACAAAGAATGGTATATTGATAGAGAACATATTTGGCCAAAATCACAGGGATTTAATGAGTCTGGAGCGGGTGGAGCTCGTGGTGACCCAATGCATTTATGGTCTGGCGATAGTGATGTAAATAGCTCTATTCACAACAATAACTTTTATGGTTTTGTTGATAAATCATCATCTTATTCAGCTGGTAAATACAGCTATGCTACATGCAATTATTGCGGAACATCTTTAACACTTAAATCTGGTGATAATGTTTTTGAACCACAAGATTGTGATAAAGGTGATATTGCTAGAGCAATTTTTTACATGGTAGCTCGATATAACTATGTATCTGGTAGCGATAGTGATGACATTAACCAAAACAACCCAAATCTTGAACTCGTTCAAGATAATACAATTTTATCCTCTTACACCTCAGATGTATCTACAAAAGGCAAGATGGGTATTTTAACAGACTTATTAGAGTGGCATCATCTTGATCCAGTTGATGAGTGGGAAATTCATAGAAATAACCTTTTGTATAATAATTATACAAATAACAGAAATCCTTTTATAGATTTCCCTGAATGGGTTGATTTTATATGGGGAACAGCCGAATATAACGGTCGAAATTATCAATCTTATTCATCAACACCAACGGGTGCTGCAAATCCAAGTGGTGACACAATTAACGGTTATAATAGCGGCGCGGTTGTTGATGTGGAGAGTGTATCTTTAGATGTAAATTCAACTCTATTAGCCGTAGGTACCACAGAACAATTAACAGCTACTGTTTCACCAAGCAATGCAACTGATAAAAGTTTAACTTGGACATCAAGCAACACGGGTGTTGCAACAGTTTCAAGTACTGGTTTAGTTACTGGTGTTGCAGACGGCACCGCAACTATCACTGTGAAAAGTAATGCTGACAGTTCTAAAAAAGCAACTTGTACAGTTCAAGTAACGAGTAGCGGCATTGCTGTTACATCGGTTTCATTAAGCGAAAGTGCCATCACTCTAGATATTGGCGGTTCTGAAACTTTATCTGCGACCGTTTTGCCGGATAATGCTACTAATAAAAATTTAATTTGGTCATCAAGTAATAATGGTGTTGCAACAGTAAATAATGGTGTTATCAAAGCGATTGCTGGTGGAAGTGCTGTTATAACAGCTAGAAGTGAATCAGATAGTTCTAAAAAGGCAACTTGTAATATAACCGTAAATGAACACGTAACCTTATCGCACACATACTCGCCATTTGAAGATGACACTGGCGAAGCTAACCCTGATCCAGTCGGACTTGGAGGTATTACATACGAAAATGCATATGGTTTAATTTACGAATCTGATTCATTAGAATTTTCCAAGAACACAAATGCATTTTTAGCCAATTCAACGCCATATGGAAAAACAATTAATAGAATAGTTTTAAATTGGTATGGCAAATATAACAATGACAATTGTTTAGCGGTTTATGAAGGTAAGTCTGCATTGCCTTCTACTAATGCAATAACAAGCACAAAAAATGGAACTGTTTCAACCTACAATTTTACTGCTAACACTAACAAATATTTTAAAATTCAAGTTACTTCAACTAGTTATTATTTAAGATTTTCAACTATTGAAATTTATTTCGATGATGCGACTGTTGGCGTTCTTTCGAAGACCTATAAATTAGTAACTGATGCTTCGGATTTGAGAACTGGCGATAAAATTATTTTTGCTGGTATTAGAGACAATACTTACTATACCGCAACAGCAAAAAGTTCCAATTATTTGCGAAGCGAAGAATCTACATATGAAAATGGTTTTATTGACATAGGTTCATCAACTACTCCATTTACAGTCACCAGAAGCAATGCTTTGTTTAATTTCTTTGACGGAAGTAAATATGCATCTATAGGCAGCAATAGTGCTTCTACCTATTATGAAGAATCTACTGTATCAGACAACTCAACTTTTAGCGTTTCTATTGACAGTAGTGGAAACACAACCATTATAGGCCAAGGTAACTATCAGTATAAATATTTTAGGTTTAATAGTTCATCAAGCAGTTTATTCTTTAATTTCCAACGACAAAGTTCTTCAAATGCAAATGTTTATATTTATAAACAATATATTGAAGTTTTAGCTGATGAATGGTCTCAAACATTCTTAAATGATACAAATGAAATATCTGGCGGAAAGACTGTATGTACTATTAGTAACTGGGATTCGTTAGCTTCTTCATATAAAGCTCTAGATTCTAGTGTTCGTACTGAAATTGCTGAAGTTGAAGCTAACGCTTCTACTGAATATTCTTTAAGAGCTCAAGCAATGGCTAGATACGATTACTTTATGGGTGATTCTAGATTCAATAATGTTGAACATTTCGTTACTGGAAGAGCTGCCTCGTTATCTGCTAGACCAATCGAGTTATTTAATTACAAGAACGATAGTGTTGTAACCATTATTGTTATTGCCTCAGTTTTAAATGTTTCTACTTTCGGTTGTTTGTGCATTATTAAAAAGAAAAAGATGGGCACAAAATAATGTCTGAGATAAAAATCCTCGTTAACAATTCAAAGGCAAAATTCCTGTATTTTCTTGAGGATTTTTTAGAATGTGGCATTGAACTTAAGGGTTCAGAAATTAAATCAATTCGTCAAAATGGAGCAAGCTTAAAAGACTCGTATGTTATCTTCAAAAATGGAGAAGCATTCCTTTTAAACATGCATGTTGCTCCATATGAACACGGCAACAATTTTAATCATGAACCAGAACGAACAAGAAAACTTCTTCTTCATAAAAATGAGATATTCAAAATGGAGAAGAAAGCTAAAGAAAAAGTAATGACTGTTGTCCCTACAAAAGTTTATTTAAAAAAAGGACGAGTCAAAATTGAAATTGCTTTAGCAAAAGGTAAAAAACTATTTGATAAGCGCGAAACAATTAAAAAACGTGATGATGAACGCATGATGGCAAAGATGAAAAAAGGAATCGATCGTCAATAATCAACCGATTCCTTTTTAGTTATTTAGCATTGTCTCAATTTTAATATCCAATATTTTGGATAGTTTAAATGCTTTTTCTAGTTCTAGCTTTTTGATATTTCTCCTTCTATTTTTCAAAGCGTCAATCATAGATAGAGAGATAGAGGTTTGTTTTGACACTTCTTCGTTTGTTAAGCCAAGTAAATTCATTTTAATTTTTATGATTGATTTAGCGTTATAAAGCTCTTTAAAACGATTATAAGACGCCGAGAAATCCATCTCATGGTAAATCTTAAACATTTGCAAAGCTGTCTCGATATTTATGCACAAAAATAAAGTTTCAAAATTAAAGCCTGTTTTATCAATTAAAAATAAATACATCATTGCGACCCACTCGAACTCAATATAAGTGTTCTTAAAATCAGAGATAATGATTTCAGGGAAAATATTTTTTATTAAAGTTGAAGAAGATATATATCCTTGAGCATCTAATAACTCGTTATTAAATAATGAGAAGTACTCTGAATTAACGATTCTTTTTTCTACAACCTTTGGTGAAAACTTATAAAAATTTCCTACTGATAATACTAAGGTAAGATCATTAACGCATTTTTGATAATTAAAATAAGTGCTATTCATATTTATTCATTAAATCCCTTATAAATGTTTCATTATCATTGATAGGTTCATTGAGGATGTTTCTATATTCTTCGGTAGCAGTTTTAATGCGACTATAATATTTCCCAATATAGCTCTGCTCAATTTCCTTTGAAGATATAAATTTAATCTTTGAAATAGATTTTTCTGACATGAAAGCATATTGAATTTCAAGGTTACCTAAAACAAAGACTTTTTGGAGCCTTTCTAAAGAAAGCTGGCCCATAATAAAAGCTTGTGGGAAAGCAAAATAGGCATCGCCTGCCCTAAATCCTTTAACAATGTCAAATTGGTTGACATCGATATAGAATTTTTCTAACCATTTAAGCCTTGAACTAAACAATTGTTTAAACTTTAAATCTAAGTTTCTAAAATGCATGAGAATAGCAATCCAATTTAGAATGTTATACTCGTCCTTATTTGTTAAATCTAATGTAGTTAGTGATTTAAAATCATCACTTCTAATTTGATACTTATTAACTAAACCAACCTCGTTGTTTTTGCATGCCCATTCTTTTGCACTTTCAAAATCTTGTGTTGTATAAAAACTTGCGCCATAGTCATTTTCCCGGTTCGAACCATGTGCAATAGGATTACTAACTACGTGTTTACTTCCGTGATAAAAGATCATACCAACATTTTAGGTATGTTTACATAAATATTCAAGAAAATTCCTACTACAGTAAGAAATTATCGCTAATTTTCAGTTTCAAATTTTCCTTGTTTAATTAAAGGAGCGAAGAAAACAGGGATTAATAAACCAATAATAATTGATGTTACAACGCTATTAACAAATCTTAATGGAATTGTTACTGCAGTTAAATATGGGTTATACCCAACAATTACAGAATCAAGCCATAAAGCTAATGTGTTCAATCCAGTAACTGCAACACATGAAACAACAACGGTAATTATCCATAGGATAATATGCTCTCTAACATCTTTATGTTTAAAGAACAAACCAACGATAATTCCTTCAACAACCCAAGGCAAAATCCAAAGAGGTGTTGTAGGTGTTAAACCATATGGCGAGACTAATTGACAGAAAAATTCACCAATACCACCAATTAATGCTCCATACCAAGGTCCAAAAACGACAGAAACAAATACAATTGGCAAACCTTTTAACGAGAATTTAATTGAAGGCGGAAAAACAACAAATGAAGCATAGTTAAGAACAATAAAAAGTGCTAAGCACATGCCAAGCAAAGTAATTTTAAAGACTTGACCTTCTTTTTTAAGTTTCATAGTTTAATGCCCGTCATTGTATCAATTTTATGAAAACTTGCAAGCACTAAGAAAAATTAAAACGCCTAATAGTTCCAAAAAAATACGAAAAACTAAAGGAATTCCTGTAAATTTTTGAGTTTTTTACTATTTTTTCTTAACTACGAAAATTCTACAATAATCATTAAACATCAAGGTTATGTTAGTGCGTTTGCGCACCGTTTTCTTTGAAAACATTGAAAGCGCCTACATTCTCGCGTATAATACTTACATACACACGGAGAACTTGATGGTAGGTATCGTTCTTGCTGGCGGCTCATCAACAAGAGCCAAAGTCAATAAGCTCCTCCTGGAGGTAGATCGTAAACCTCTAATTTCTCATACGATAAATACAATCTCACCATTTGTAGATAGAGTTGTCGTTGTTACCGGTAGGTATCATGACGAACTATGTAAAGTAATCACAAATGCTGAGATTGTTTTTAATTCAAATTATGAGTTAGGAATGTTTTCGAGTGTCCTTGCAGGCGCTAGAGCAGCGTTAGGAAACGATGTCCTACTTATTCCAGGCGATATTACAAATGTTTCTAAGAACTCTATTAGATCACTTCTTTTAGGAAGCAAAGACATCAGAATCCCTTCATATAATGGAGTGACTGGGCATCCTGTTTACCTTTCAAAACAAATGATTGATGAACTTGTAGAAGAACCAGTAGATTCAAGATTGTGCGATTTTATCGCAAAACATAATTCGGAGACGGAAATCATTGAAGTTAATGATAAGTTTATTAATTTTGATGTCGATACAATTGAAGACTATAACAGACTAAGAAAGGAATTTACTTTATGAAAGCAAAATCTTTCCAAAGAGTTTCTTCATTTGAAGAAGCTTACAAGTTAGTCAAAGAATCACCTCGTAATAAAATAGTTGGTGGTGGTTTGTGGCTAAAGAAAGGCGGCATGGATGTCGATATTCTTATTGATTTGTCACAACTAGGATTAGACAAAATTGAAGACAAAAAAGATTATGTCGAAGTCGGTGCAATGGTCACTCAAAGAGAATTTGAACAGTCTAAGCTTATTCCAGAAATGGCAAGAGAAGCAGTAAAAGCCATTATGGGTCCAGGATTTAGAAATGTTGCCACTATTGGTGGTTCCGTTTATGGAAAATATGGTTTTAGTGATGTTGTTACAGGCTTGCTTGGTTATAAAGTGGACCTTGTTTTCTATCCAGAAGCAGTCGTGAGTTTATGCGAATATGTAAAAAAACCTGGATTTTTCGATGGTATTTTAACTCATATTCGAATTTACAAAGAAAATCTTAAAGGTTTTTTCAAGAAAGTTGGAATTACTGCTTTAGATTATCCAATTATCAATGTTTCTGTTACAAAAGGAAAAGAATATAGAGTTGCTGTTGGATCACGTCCACTTGTTGGCGCTAGATGTGAAAAAGCGGAAGCTTATTTAAATGAAGGTGGCAAGGATTTTGCTAAAGCTGCAGAGATTGCAGTTGAAGAGCTTAATTTTGGTGATTCAATCTCCACAAAAGGCGATTACAAAAAACAACTTGCTTTAACTTATGTAAGACGTGGTCTTGAGGAGGTAAACAAATAATGGTAGTCAAATTTAATCTTAACGGTATTGATGTTGAATACGTTATTAAACCAGGTGATTATCTTTTAGATACACTTCGCGCTAATGGCGTTAAATCAGTCAGAAAAGGTTGTAATGCATCAGCTTGTGGTGTTTGCACTGTATTAGTTGATGATAAACCTGTTTTATCTTGCTCTTATTTAACTGCAAAAGTTGAAGGCCATAGAGTAACAACTGTCGAAGCAATTCAAGAAGAAGCAGCTGCTCTTTCTGAGTGTTTCTCAAAAGAAGGTTCAGACCAATGCGGTTATTGCAATTCCGCATATGCATTAATGGTTCACGCTCTTAAGAAAGAAAATCCTAATCCAACTGATGAAGAAATTAGAGATTATATGGTTGGAAACCTTTGCAGATGCACAGGTTATCAAGGCCAACAAAAGGCAATTAGAGCATACTTAGGAGGTAAAAAATAATGAAAAAGAATTTTAAAGTTGTTAACAACTTAACTCCTAGTGTTGATGGAAAAGGTTTAATGCAAGGACGTAGAGCATACGTCGATGATCTTGCTCCAGACAATTGTTTAATTGTCAAATTGCTTCGTTCACCTCATGCTTTTGCAAAAGTAAAAAAGGTCGATGTTAGTGAAGCTTTAAAACTCCCTGGAGTTGAATGTATTTTAACTAAAGATAATGTTCCACATGTTTCATTTACACGTGCTGGTCAAGGTTATCCAGAACCATCTCCTCATGATAAATTCATCTTTGATGAATATGTTCGTTATGTTGGTGATGAAGTTGCTGCAGTTGCTGCAGTTAGCGAAGAAATTGCAAATGAAGCTTTAAAACTTATTAAAGTTGATTATGAAGTTTTGGAGCCAGTTTTAGATTTTGAAAAGGCGCTAGAAAATGAATCCATCATTCACCCTGAAGATGGCATTCATGAAATGTTCCCAATAGGTTTTGAACCAAAGAAAAATATTGCAGCTGCCTATGAAATGGAAGTTGGCAATGTTGCTGAAGAACTTAAAAAATGTGATGTAGTTGTAGAAGACACTTTCTATTCACAAGCTCAAGCACACGCTATGATGGAACCTCATTCAAGCTTTGCTAAACTTGATGAACATAATAGACTTGTTGTTTATTCAACAACTCAAACTCCATATCATGTTCGTAGAATTATTTCTAAAACTTTAGGCTTACCAGTCGAAAAAATTAGAGTTGTTAAACCTAGAGTTGGTGGTGGTTTCGGTGGTAAACAAGCTTTCCATGGAGAAATGTTTGTTTCTCTTGTTGCATTGCGCACAAACAAACCTGCTAAATGCATCTTTACTCGTGAAGAAGTGTTTGGTTCAACTTATACACGTCACCCAATGAGAATTTCTCTTAAGGTTGGTGCAGATAAAGAAGGCCATATTAAAGCCATTGATTGCCGTGCACTTTCTGATACAGGCGCTTATGGTGAACACGCTTTAACAGTTTTTATGATTGTCGGTTCTAAAGTTTTACCTTTATATAACAAAGTTAAAGCTGTTAAATTTGGTGGAAAAGTTGTTTATACAAACCATGTTCCTGCTGGTGCATATAGAGGTTATGGCGCTATTCAAGGTAACTATGCAGTTGAATCAGTTATTGATGAACTCGCAGAAAAACTTCACATGGATCCAATCAAACTTCGTGAGATGAACTCCATGAAAGAAAAAGAAACTTCCCCAATCTTTGAGATTATGGGTGAAGGTACCGAAGGTACAGCCATGATCATGGAATCTTGTAAGTTGCCATACTGCATTAAGCGTGGTAGAGAACTTATGAATTGGGATGAAAAATACCCATTTAAGAAAGTTGGAGACCATAAAATTAGATCAGTTGGTTGTGCAATTGCCATGCAAGGTTCAGGTATTCCATTCTTAGATATGGGTTCTTGTACAATAAAACTTAACGATGGTGGCTCATATATGGTCACTGTTGGTGCAACCGATATTGGACAAGGTTCCGATACAATTATTTCCCAAATCGTTGCAGAAGAACTTCAAACCACAATGGACAAAGTCATTATCTATTCATCTGATACTGACTTAACCCCATATGATTGTGGTGCTTATGCTTCTTCAACAACTTATGTTTCCGGTAATGCTGCATATAATGCAGCAAGCAAGATGAGAGAAAGACTTCTCAAAGAAGCTGCTCAGGAACTAGAAGTTAAACCAGAAGATGTTGAATTTGATGGAAAAGTATTTACTTCAGGTGATAAATCAGTCACTTTAGATGACCTTGCAACTGGAAGAATGTATAACAACGATACACATCAAATTGCTGTTACAGAATCATTCCATGGAAAAGTTTCACCTCCTCCATTTATGGCGGCATTTGGAGAATTTGAATTTGATACTGAAACTTGTGAATACAAGATGATTAAATATGTTACGGTTACTGACTGTGGAACAACAATTAACCCTGCTTTAGCAAAGGGCCAAGTTGAAGGTGGAATTATCCAAGGTTATGGTATGGCAAGTTCAGAGGCTGTGCTTTATAACTCAAAAGGAAAATTATTATCTAATAATTTTGATACATACCACATTCCAACATGTAAAGAAGTTGGAGAACTTGTAACTGAGTTTGCTGATTCTTATGAACCAAGCGGACCTTTCGGTGCTAAGTCAGTTGGCGAAATTGGTATTGATACACCTCCAGCAGTCTTATGTAACGCTGTATACAATGCTTTTGGTGTAAGAATTCATTCTTTACCAATTACTCCTGAAAAGATTTTTGCGGCATTAAGGGCTAAAAAATAATGAACGATTTACTCATCAAAAACGGATTTGTATTCCTAAAAGGAAAATGGGTTAAGACCAACTTAGCCGTTTTAGGTGAGAAAATTTCTTATATTGGCGACAAAGAAGTCGAATCAAAAGATTGTTTAGATGCCACTGGACTTAAAGTCCTTCCTGGATTAATTGATCCACATGTTCATTTTGAACTTAATTGTGGCCGAACAACTTCTTGTGATGACTTTTTTACGGGTAGTGTATGCGCTGCGTATGGAGGAGTTACAACAATTGTTGATTTCCTTGATCCAACTCGTAACGCTGAAGAACTTGAAAAATCTTATTATGAACGTATTGCTTTAGCAAAGAAATCACTTGTTGATTACCATATGCACGCTTGTATTAGAGAACCTAATGGTGACTTAGAAGAATACGTAAAAACGGTTGTTAAACTTGGAATGCGTACAATTAAGTTGTTTACAACTTATAGTGACACACATCGTAGAACTTACGATGAAGATATTAAAGAGTTACTTCGTCTTTCCAAGAAATATAACATAATGATTACCGCTCATATTGAAAACGATAATCTTATAGATTTAAGAGACGAATATACTTATAAGGATTTACCAGTTTCTAGACCAAGTTTGGCAGAAACTAGCGAGGCTCTTAAACTCGCTAAAATGGTTAGAGAAACGGGCGGTAATTTTTATATGGTTCACTGTTCTAGTGGCGAAACATTAAAAGCTTTAAAAGAACAATTCTCGGATATCTTAGGAAAAAATTTCTTTGTTGAGTCCTGCCCTCAATATTTTGTTTTTAATAATTCCGTCCTAGAAGAAGAAAACGGAAAATTATTTACTTTTGCTCCACCTTTAAGAAGCGAAAGAGAAAGACAACTACTTACTGCCTACTATAAAGATGTGAATGCAATTGGCACAGACCATTGTGCATTTATGGCAAAAGAAAAAGAATTTAAATCTCTTAAAGGGTTCCCATTAGGTGTTGGTGGAGTCGAACATTCGTTCTCAATTATGTATCGAAGATTTGGTGATGAAATTATTGAAAAAATGTCAAAAAATACCGGAATTCTACAAGATTTTCCTACAAAAGGTGAACTTGAAGTTGGCAAAGATGCAGACATTTCTATCTTTAAAGAAATTGATGATTATTTTGAAAAAGAGAATCACGGTACATGTGACTATTCTATCTACGATGGCATAATTGGAGCGGGTGAATTTAAACACGTGCTTGTTCGTGGACAATTTGTTTTAAAAAATAGAGAGATAGTTCCACATAGCGGAAAAGAGATAATTTGTGGGGAGAAATAGATTATGAACGCAATTATTAACGCTAGAATCTATGATTATGTAACCTACATTGAAAATGGTTACCTACTTTATGACGAAAAAATTGTTGAAGTTGGCGATATGAAAAACTACAAAAATGAAGGATACGATAAAGTCGAAGACTTTAATGGGGACTTATTGATACCTACTTTTGTCTGTGCTCACTCACATATTTATTCAATATTTGCAAGAGGTCTTGCTTTACCATTTAATCCTAAGAACTTTCAAGACATTCTTGATCAAATGTGGTGGAAAATCGATGCGCAACTAGATAATAAAGAAACTTACTATTCTGGAATTGTTGCTGGATCTGAATTTTTGCTTAATGGAGTCACAACAGTTATTGATCATCATGCTTCTGGAGAAATAATTGGCTCACTTAACTCGCTAAGAAAAGCATTTGTTGGTCCTTTAAAAATGAGAGGCATCTTCTGTTTTGAAACTTCTGACCGTTATGATGTAAATAAGTGTCTTAAAGAAAATGTTAATTTTGCAAAGAAACATCCTGGTGAAGGATTATTTGGTATGCACGCATCAATGTCCATATCAGATAAAACTTTAAAAAGAATTGCAAAAGTACAAAATGGTTTGCCTGTTCACGTTCATGTTGCAGAAAGTGCGATGGATGTTGAAAATTGTAAGGAAAAATATGGGAAATTGATAATTAATAGATTTGATGAAGCAGGAATTTTAGTGCCTGATTCTCTTATTGTTCATGGCGTTTCATTAAGCGATGAAGAGTTAGACATTATTGCTAAAAGAAAGTGTTACATGGTTGTTAACACGACATCAAATATGAATAATGCTGTTGGTTTACCGTTTGTTAAAAACTATCTAGACCATGGTGTACCAGTATTGGTTGGAAACGATGGTCTTAACTCCAACATGGCTAGCGAATATATGAATGTGATGTTTTCTGCTCATCTTCGTGCCGAGTCTCCAACCGCTTTAGGAGTTGGTGAAGTTGGACAAATGATTAGAAACGCTTATGAATACGCAGGTCGTAGACTCGGCGTTAAACTTGGTCAGTTTAAGTCTGGTTTCGAAGCTGATTTTATGAGAGTCAAATATACTCCATTTACTAAGATGGATGAGACAAACGCACTCGGTCATATCGTGTTTGGTTTGTTCCCAAATTTCAAACCTAGTGACGTTTATACATATGGTAAAAAACGTGTCAAAGATTATAAAATTGTTGGAAAATCCCTACAAAATCAAGTAATTGAGGCTCGTAAATATTCCGAAGAATTATGGACCAAAGTTAAAGGAGGAAAATAACGATGGACATTTCTACAAAGTTTGATGGCTTAGTCCTTGAAAACCCACTTATGCCTGCTGCAGGGCCAATTGTTGGTGATGCAGAAAAAATGCTCTGGTGTGAGCAAGTTGCTGGTTGTGGTGCAGTTGTTGCTAAAACTGTTTCAACTCATGACGCTCACATTCCACATCCATGTATTTATGGTGATCGTGATTACATTATGAACTGTGAATTATGGACTGAATATCCAAAAGAAAAATGGATTAATGAGTTCTTCCCATATTACAAAAAACATTCTGTTGGAAAACCACTTATTGTTTCAGTTGGTTATACCAAAGAAGATATGGAAGTTCTTATTCCTTTATTAGATAAGTTTGCAGACGCATTTGAAGTTTCAACACATTACGTTGGTAATGATTTAAATGCTTTAGGTGAAACTGTCGCAACAATTAGAAGACTTACAAAGAAGCCTTTTTACATGAAAATTTCAGCACATATGCCTGATCCTGAAGGATTTGCACATACCATTAAAGTTAATGGCGCAAACGGCGTTGTTGCTGTTAACTCCTTAGGTCCTTCTATGAAGATTGATATCGAACATAGAGAAATTATCTATGGAAATACAAAAGGATTTGCATGGACAAGCGGACCATATATTAAAAACATTGCTTTAGCAACAGTTTATACAATTAAAAAAGCAGAACCATCATTAACTGTTATTGGCGTTGGTGGTATTGCATCTGCTAGCGATGTTATTGAATTCCTTTTAGCCGGTGCTTCTGCAGTACAAATGTTATCTGCAGCAATGCTTCGTGGTAAGGAACTTTATGCAAAGGTTTTAGCTGACCTCCCAGCAACATTAGAAAAATACGGATTTAAATCCGTTCAAGAAGTTATAGACACACAACTTAAACATGAGACCGTGTTTGGAATGGCCGAAACTCCATCAGTTGATATGACTAAATGTTCTAAATGTGGAACATGTGCAAGAGTTTGCCCATACTTCGCAATTGAAATGGACAATGGACCAAAGTTTAATTCTGAAAAATGCTTTAGATGTGGACTTTGTGTTTCTAAGTGCCCTGTTAAAGCATTAACTTACCATAAGGCGGATAAATAATGGAAAGATATAAAACTTCCACACCGAAAGTTGACTTTCTTCCTAAAGTAAGAGGAGAAGCAAAATTCACGGATGATATCTCATTCCCTGATATGCTTTTTGCTGTTACTTTAAGATCAACTTGTTCACGTGGAAAAATCAAATCAATAAAACTTCCGGAACTTCCTGAAGGTTATTACTACTTTGGTGCTAAAGATATACCTGGTGAAAATGTAGTAAATATTATCTTCTCAGACTGGCCAGTTTTTGCTGATGGAAAAGTGAATTTTATTGGTGAATCAATTGGTATTTTTGTTGGAAATAATAAGGAAATCCTGGAGAATTTGCGTGATTCGACTATTGTTGAGTATGAAGAAGAAACCCCAATTTTTGATTTCTCAGAAAGTTATATTCACAAAGCATTCACTAAAGGAAATTACGAAGAAGCCAAGAAAAAAGCTAAACAAGTAATTAAGGAAACATTTGAAACAAATTACCAAGAACAAGCTTATCTTGAAAATCAGGGTATCATTGCTTACTTTGATGAGCACAATAAGTTAACTCTTACTGGTTCTATGCAATGTCCTTTCTATATTAAACGTGCGGTTATGAGAAGCTGTGCACTTAAGGATAACGAAGTTAGAGTTGTTCAACCTGCTGTTGGCGGAGCTTTTGGGGGAAAAGAACATTATCCTTCAATGATTGGTTCTCAAGTAGCGATTGCTGCTTTAAAACTTCATAGACCAGTTAAGATGTGTTTCGAACGTTTAGAAGATATGACTTACACAACAAAACGTCATCCTTCAAAAACCGAATATGAAGCACTTATTGGCGAAAATAACGATATTTTAGGTCTTAAGATTAGAGTTAAATTAAACGGTGGGGCATACAAAGGCTGCTCTGGCGTTGTTTTATCTCGTGCTTTAATTGCTTCTGCTAACGTTTACGTTATTGAAAATTTAGATGTTGTTGGTGATGTTTATATGACAAATACAACACCTACAGCGGCATTTAGAGGTTTCGGATCTCCTCAAACAATTTTTGCAATGGAAATGTTTATTCATCATATTGCTAAAAAGCTTGGTGTTGATCCACTTGAACTTCAATATAAATACATTGCTAAAAAAGGCGATGTCACAACAAACTCTGGTCATTTCCATGATGATATAATTCTAAAAGAATTAATGGAAAAGGCGATGGAAATGTCCGACTACAAACGCAAAGTAAAAGAATATGCAAAACCAGGCTGTAATAAAGGCATTGGAATGTCTGTATTCTTACATGGCTGTGGTTTTACCGGTTCCGGTGAATCTGAAATCATCAACGGTAAGGTAAAACTTGTTAAAGACGAGAATGATCATGTTTATTGCTATGCAAGTAGTGCAGAAATGGGCCAAGGAAACGAAACAACTCTTAAACGAATTGTTACAAATACGTTAGGAATTCCTATCGAGCAAGCAACAATGAATTATCCTGACACTGATGTTGTTCCAGACTCAGGACCAACCGCAGCATCTAGAACAATTATTATTGTTGGTTTCTTGTTTGAAAAATGTGCAAAACATTTGAAGGAGATTTGGAAACCTGGCGTTAGACAAGAATATGTTGAGACTTATGTTGGACCTGAATATATTCATTGGAATGAAGACACAATGCAAGGCGACGCTTATCCAGGTTATGCTTGGGGAGTCAACATTGTTGAAGTTGAGTTTGATCCTATTACATATCAAGTTTCAGTTCTAAACACTTGGTCAACTTATGATGTTGGTCGTGTCGTTGATGAAAGAATTGCTGTCGGACAAGCTGATGGTGGCCTATTGCAAGGCCTAGGATACGGCTATCTTGAAACAATGAAATGTGAAAACGGAAAATTTAAAAATAGAAATCTTTCCGATTACATTATTCCTACATTTGAAGATGCACCTCATATGGAGACTGCATTTATCGATAATCCGTTCCCATACGGCGCGAATGGCGCAAAGGGAATGGGCGAGCTTACATTAGTTGGCGCAGCCCCTGCAGTTTGTCTTGCAATTGAGAGTGCAATTGGCAAAAATTTGCAGAAAATCCCGGCAAATCCTGAATATTTGATGGAGGTAATGAAACATGAAAATTAGTTTTAAAATGAATGGTAAAAATGTTTCTTTAGATTTAGATCCATCAATGCGATTTATCGATGTTGTTAGAGATGTTTTGCATCTTAACGCAACTAAAGAAGGCTGTGGTGAAGGTTCATGCGGAGCATGTGTCGTTTTAATGGATGGAAAATCTGTTAATTCATGCTTACTCCCAGTTGCAAATGCGATTGGGCATGAATTTGTGACTCTCGAAGGGTTAAAAGATACTAAAGAATTCGACATTTTACAAAGAGCATTTGCTGCTACTGGAGGACAACAATGTGGCTTTTGTACACCTGGTATGATTATCGCCTCCTATTCCTTGTTAAAGGAATGCCCACATCCAACCGATGAAGAAATTCGTGCAAAAATGAGTGGTAATTTATGCCGTTGCACAGGCTATCAAGCAATCGTTGAAGCTGTTAAGATTGCAAGCAAGGAGGGAGAAGGTTTATGGTAAACAAATTTATCCCAAAAACTAAGGCTGAAGCATTAGAAATTTTGTCCAAGCATGATTGCTACATCCTTGCCGGTGGTACTGACCTCATGGTTGTGAAGAAAAATGTAGCCGGTTCTTTACCAAAATTTGATAAAGATGTCATGTATGTTTCTCATATTGATGAACTTAAGGGCATTTATAAAGATGAAAAAGGCGTACACGTTAAATCTGTAACCACAATGGATGAGGTTGAACATTCTCCATTAGTCCCAACTCTTCTTAAGAAGGCTGTTAGTGAACTTGCATCTACAAACATTAGACATTTCGCAACTCTTGTTGGAAATATTGCGAACGCCTCCCCAGCAGGTGACACAATTGTCGTGGATGTTATTTTAGATGCTGTTATTAAACTTGAGTCTGTTGATGGAGTTCGTTTTGTTAAAGCTGAAGACTTTGTACAAGGCGTTAGAAAAATCGATAGAAAGTCAAATGAATTAATAACAGAAATCATTTTCCCTGAACTAGATTATAATGGCGAAATGTGGTTTAAAGTTGGCTCAAGAAAAGCTGATTCTATTTCTAAGGTTATGGTCGCAGGAATTTACAAAATTACCGGGAAATCACTAGAAAAATGCGCATTAGTGCTAGGTTCAGTCTCTATAAAACCTATTCGTTCTCATGAATTAGAAAATGAACTTGCAGGTATGTCATTAGAAGACGTTAAAAAGAATAAAGAACATATTGTTGAAGAATATTCCAAGCTTATTAAACCAATCGATGATCAACGTTCAACAGCGGAATATCGTCTAACTGTCGCAAAGAATATTATTCGTAAATTTATTGATCAAATAGTTGGAGGTAACGACTAATGAGCTATATCAAAGGTTATCGTTGTATGCTATGTGGTGCCGAATTCAAAGAGGGTGAAGTTGGTTTAACTTGTCCTCATTGTGGTGAAAAAGGCATTTTAGACGTAATCTATGATTACGATGCACTTAGCAAAGTACTTACCAAAGAATATTTTGCTAATAATCGTAATTATTCAATGTGGCGTTATGCGCCTATCATGGGAATTCAAGAAGATCACATACACGAAATGCTTAGAGTTGGTTGGACTCCTTTATATGAAGCTAGAAATTTAGGGAAAGAATTAGGAGTTAAAAAACTTTATGTTAAAGATGATGGCTTAAATCCTTCTGGATCAAGCAAAGATAGAGCATCTGGTGTCGCTGTATTAAAGGCAATTGAAGCTGGTGCAGACACAATAGCTTGTTCTTCCACAGGAAACGCCGCATCAAGCTGTGCTTGCCAAGCCGCTCATATGGGACTTAAAGCAGTTATTTTCGTCCCAAAAAGAGCCCCAATTGGTAAAGCTACTCAAATTTGTTTATACGGTGCTACTTTGATTAAAGTTGATGGCGACTATAAAGCCGCTTTCCAACTTTCCAAAGCTGCTATCGATAAATACGGTTGGTACAACCGTAATGCCGCCATTAACCCATTCATGGTTGAAGGTAAGAAGACAGTTTCTATGGAAATTGCCGAACAACTTAACTTCGAACCTACTGACTGGGTAGCTGTATCCGTAGGTGATGGATGCACTATTGGTGGCGTATATAAAGGATTTATGGAATTTCATAAGCTTGGTCTTATCAAAAAGATTCCAAAAATCCTTGGTGTTCAATCTACTGGATGTTGTCCGTTTGTTATTTCAAGTGAAACAGGCGAACCACTTAAAGAAGCAGATGAAAACACACTTGCTGATTCCATTGCGGTTGGCATTCCACGTAACCCAAATAAGGCTCTTAATGCAGTTAAGTTGTCTCACGGTGCATGGATTGCTGTACCTGATGAAGAAATCATTAAAGCAATGGGACAATTAGGTCGTACCGAAGGTATCTTCGGGGAACCTGCTGGCGTTGCCGCAATTGCTGGTATTAAAAAAGCTGTCGCGTTAGGAGTCATCAAACCAAATGAAACAGTCACCACAATTGTCACTGGTAACGGACTAAAAGATCCAGTAAATGGACAAAAGGCTGTATCCATGCCTGAACCTATGGCGCCAAGCCTAGAAGAATTGGATAAATTTTTGAAAGATAAAGGAGCAATTTAAATGTCAAAAATTCCATTTGGACCAACGTATGATGAAATGCTTAATCCATCACACCAAGATCCTGAAGTAAGAGCAAAAGCTCTCAAAGCAATTAAGGAAAACGAACTTGACCCAATCAATCTTTTCAACATCACCTGGAAAAATGAAAAGAATGAAGTAAATAAGATCGTTCTTCCAAAGGAACTTACTGGGGTAGACGCAAATATTGTTGTCTTACTTGGTAAATACTTCCCATCTGGTTCCCACAAAGTTGGACCAGCATATTCAACACTTATGGAAGGATGTGTTGATAATGAAATTATCCCAGGAAAACACACAATTCTTGGACCTTCTACAGGTAACTTCGGTATCGGTACTGCCTACATTACAAACTTAATGGGCTACAAAGGTATCGTTATTATGCCTGATAACATGTCAAAAGAAAGATATGAACGTATTAGAAAATACGGTGCAGAACTTGATTTGACACCTGGTTCAGAAAGTGACGTTATTCTTACACTTGAAAGAACATACGAACTTAAAAAGAACCCACTTAACAGAACATTAGCTCAATTTGAGCTACTTCCAAACTATCGTTTCCACAGACACGTAACTGGTGGAAGCTGTGTTGAAGCAGTTAAAGGTATTGGTAATGGCCGTATCGCATGTTTCTGTTCAGCACCTGGTTCAGCAGGTACATTAGCAGCAGGCGATCACATTAAGAAAGTCTTCCCTGAATGTAAGGTCGTCGCCCTTGAACCACATGAATGTTCAACACTCACCAATGGTGGTTTAGGACAACACAGAATTGAAGGTATTGGCGATAAGATGATTACTCTTATTCACAACGCCTTAACCACAGATTTTATTACTCAAATTATTGATGAAGATTGTGTTCGTGGTTTAGCAGTTATCCATGAAGGTACTGAAATCTTAAAGAAACATGGTGTTCCTGCTAAAGTTGCAGAATCAATGGTTGACCTCTTTGGTGTCTCAGGTATCTGTAACATTTTAGGTGCCATTAAAATGGCAAAATACCTCAAACTTGGACCAGATGATAACGTTGTAACAATTGCAACTGACTCATTTGACCGTTACCCATCAGTAATGCAAAATCTTCACGAAAGAGAACTTGAAGTCACTGATCACGTCTTAGATAGATGGTTCAAAGATGTATTTGAAGATGCTGATACACGTTATGTTTTAGATACACGTGGTAAAGAAGCTAAAGAAAAACTCTTTAAACAAAAAGAAAATGACTGGTTAAAATTCGGTTACAAGAAAGAATATCTTGATTCAATGAAGAAACCAGAATTCTGGGAAAACGAATATAACAAAGTCTTCGAATATGATAAGAAGATTAAAGAAATGCGTGGAAAGGAAATTAAATAATGAAAGTTTCATTTGAAGAAATCCTTAAGAAAGCAGAATCATATCAAAAAGATATGACAAAATTCCTCCGTGATATGGTTAAAATCCCATCAGAATCATGTGAGGAAAGAGATGTTGTTCTCCGCATTAAACAAGAAATGGAAAAGGTCGGATTCGACAAAGTCGAAATTGACCCAATGGGAAATATTTTAGGCTATATGGGCCATGGTAAACATCTCATTGCAATGGATGCTCATATTGATACTGTCGGTATTGGCGAAATTAAAAACTGGAAGTTTGATCCGTATGAAGGTTTTGAAGATGAAACCTATATTGGTGGACGTGGAACTTCTGACCAAGAAGGCGGTATGGCCTCAATGGTTTATGCAGGTAAAATCATTAAAGATTTAGGTCTTGAAGATGATTATACACTTCTTGTAACTGGTACAGTTCAAGAAGAAGACTGCGATGGTCTTTGCTGGAAATACATCATTGAACAAGACAAGATTAAACCAGAATTTGTTGTTTCAACTGAACCAACTAGCTGCCAAATTTATCGTGGTCACCGTGGACGTATGGAAATCAAAGTCAACGTCCGCGGTATCTCATGCCATGGATCCGCACCAGAACGTGGTGACAACGCTATTTACAAAATGGCTGACATCATTAAAGATATTGAAAAACTCAATGAAACTGGCTTAGCCTATGATCCATTCTTAGGAAAAGGTACAGTTACAATTTCTCAAATTTTCCACAAATCACCATCAAGATGTGCAGTCGCAGATGGCTGCTGGATTTCTCTTGATAGACGTTTAACAGTTGGTGAAAATGATAAAACATCAATTGCAGAAATTGAAAATTTACCATCAGTCAAACGTGCGAAAGCAGAAGTCACAATGTATGATTATGAACGCCCAGCATATACTGGTCTTGTTTATAAACAAGAATGCTACTTTCCAACCTGGGTTATTCCAGAAGATTCAATCTATGTTCAATCAATGAAACAAGGTTATGAAGGCTTATTTGGAAAAACTCCAGTTATTGATAAGTGGACATTCTCAACCAATGGCGTATCAATTATGGGACGCTTTGGTATTCCTTGCTTAGGCTTTGGCCCAGGCGATGAAAAAGAAGCACACGCACCAAATGAAAAGACACGCAAACGTGATCTTGTCATCTGCGCTGCTTTATATGCAACAGTTCCAGGACTTTACCTTGAGAACTTAAAGAAATAAGGAGAAAAAACGATGGAAAAAATCGCACCAAGATTCGCTGGTCGTCACCTCATTACTCTTGAGGACTTCACTAAAGAAGAAATCGACTACATGCTTAAAGTCTCTCACGAGATGAAAGACGCATTCTATGCCAACGAACCAACGCCTTTCTTAGAAGGCAAAACAGGTTTCTTGATGTTCTTTGAACAATCAACACGTACAAGAAACTCATTCGAAAGTGGTATGGCTCAATTAGGTGGTCACGCTACATTCTTAGACACATCAATGATGCAAATCGCACATGGTGAGTCCGCAAAAGATACTGCAGTTATCCTTTCTTCATTCGGTCATATGATCGCTTGTAGATATTGTAACTGGGGCCTTGGCAACAAATACATCCGTGAGATGGCTAAATGGTCAACAGTTCCAATCATTAACTTACAATGTGACTTATATCACCCAATGCAAGCACTTGCAGACTTAATGACAATCGAAGATGAATTTGGCAAAACAAAGAACTTAAAGGTTTCCGTTATTTGGGCAATGGCTACAACACATAAGAAACCAATTTCAGTTCCAGTTTCACAAGTTTTACTCTTCCCACGTTACGGAATTGATGTCACACTTGCATACCCAGAAGGATATGATTTACCAGACTGGGTTATTGAAAAAGCACATAAAAATGCTGCAGAAAATGGTGGTTCTTTAACAATTACTCACGATATGGATGCAGCTTATAAAGATGCTGATGTTGTCTTCCCAAAGAACTGGGGCAGCTGGGTTACCAACCAATCTACAACAGTTGTCGATGATGCATTACTCGCCCTTAAGGCATGGAAATGTACTCCAGAAAAAATGGCTCTTGCTAAACCAACTTGCCGCTACATGCATGCTCTTCCAGCAGACCGTGTAAACGAAGTTGTTGATGAGGTTATTGATGGACCACAATCAGTTGTTTATCAAGAAGCTGAAAACAGAATTCATACAGCTAAAGCTGTAATGGCATTGTTTGTTCACGACAAAAAGCCTGAAGACAGACGTTAATTTGCTCTAAAAGATATATTAAAGCGAGGTTGTTCATTCAACTTCGCTTTTTTATTAGTTTAAAAGTGTGTATAATGATTTCGTTTATGAAATCAATACGATACTTATTTAGAATAGGGAATGGTCCATCTTCTTCCCACACAATCGGTCCTTACCGCATTTGTAGATATATCAAAGCTAAATATCCAGAAGCTGTTCATGTTGATGTAACTCTTTATGGGTCTTTTGCTTTGACAGGAAGAGGCCACGGAACTGATAAAACTATAGTTGAAACTTTAAAGCCACTTACTTCTAAAATAATTTTCGATTATAAAACTAAAACGGAGCATCCAAATACACTTAAAGCAGAAATCCATATGGCTGATGGAACTGTTGAGACAATTTGGGCAACTTCTCCTGGTGGTGGTTCAATACGTATTAATGGCGAAACAAGTGCCCCTGAACCAGAGATTTATCCTGAGAAGAATTTTACCGAAATTAAACAAAAATGTGCGGAAAATCACTGGGATTTAGTTGAATATGTACGTCAAAGAGAAGGCGATGAAATCTTTGACTATCTTGATACAGTTTATGACACAATGATGGATGCTATTGATAGAGGTCTTGTGACTTCAGGAGAACTTCCTGGTAAACTTCATGTTCAACGTAGAGCTAAAGAATTTTTAGTTTCTAAATATAAAGACGAATCAGAAACCGGAAACTCATTCAGATTAATGCTTGCATATGCTTTTGCGTGTGCTGAGGAAAATGCTGCTGGCGGCATTGTTGTTACTGCACCAACATGTGGATCTTGTGGTGTTGTGCCATCAGTTTTAAAGTTCTATAAGTCAAAATACAAAAAGACAAGAAAAGAAGTTATCAATGCCTTAGCTGTTGCTGGTATAATTGGTAACTGTATAAAATACAACGCTTCATTATCAGGTGCAGAAGCCGGATGCCAGGCTGAAATAGGATCCGCTTGTTCAATGGCTGCTGCTGCTTATGCATATTTGAAACAACTTGATATAAACGGCATTGAATGTGCTGCAGAGGTCGCTATGGAACACTCCTTAGGGTTAACCTGTGACCCAGTCGGCGGTTATGTCATTATTCCTTGTATTGAGAGAAATGGTATGGCTGCAATTAAGGCTGTTGCTGCCGCTCGTTTAGCTGAATATGCAAACGATACATCTGTTGTCTCTCTTGATGAAGTAGTACAGACAATGTATCGTACAGGAAAGGATATGAAAAAAGCCTATAGAGAGACATCTAAGGGTGGCCTCGCTGAAGAGGTAAAAATGTCAAAAAAGTAAGGAAAAACCATGGAAATTAAAGTTTTTAACTCATTATCAAACAGTATTGAAACACTTAAACCAATCAAAGAAAAAGAAGTTTCTATTTATTGCTGTGGGCCTACTGTTTATGGTGATGCTCACGTAGGTAATATTAGACCAGTTATTGTTTTTGACACGCTTAGAAGATTTTTAACTTTTCTAGGATATGATGTTAAGCTCGTATCAAACTTCACTGATGTTGATGATAAAATCATTAATAAAGCTCAACAAGAAGGTGTTTCGGAACAAGTTATAACAGATAGATATATTGCTGCATATAAAGATGTTTTAACGAAGTTAAATGTTGAACCTCATTATATGAATCCAAGAGTTACTGAATATATGCCACAAATCATCAAATATATTGATGAGTTAGTTAAAGTTGGTGCTGCTTATGAAAAAGATGGTGATGTATTCTTTAGAATAAGCTCGATTAAAGATTATGGTGAACTTTCGAATATGAAGGTCGATGATTTAGTTGTCGGAGCTCGAATTGAAGAGAATTCAAAAAAAGAATCACCACTTGATTTTACACTTTGGAAGAAAACTGATGTTGGTATTCAATGGGATTCCCCTTGGGGCAAAGGTAGACCTGGTTGGCATACCGAATGTTGCGTCATGATTAATTCCATCTTTGATGGAAAGATAGACATCCACGGGGGTGGTTTTGATCTTAAATTCCCACATCACGAAAACGAAATAGCTCAAGCTAAAGCACATGACCACAACAAGATTGCTAATGTTTGGATGCACAACGGATTCGTGAATTTTGGAGAAGAAAAAATGTCTAAATCACTCGGAAATGTTGTTTTAGCCAAAGATGCAATTGCAAAATATGGTGGAAACGTCATGAGATTGCTCATTTTATCTACTCACTATCGAGCACCGGTATCTTTTACAGAAGAAACAGTTCAAAGTGCTTATAACGAACTTCAAAAAGTTCAAAAAGCATATAATCAACTTGCTGTTGCAATTCAATTTGGTGGCGGAGACTTAAAATCTAAAGAAATTAGAGTAGATGATTTTGTTAAAGCTCTAGCTGATGATTTAAATACTTCTAATGCACTTGCAGCTTTATTTGATATGGTTAAACAGGCTAACATTGAATTACGCAAAAGACCTCAAAATTTGCAGGAAATCTCAGTAATTTTCAGTTCATTAAGTGCAATGTTAAATGTTTTAGGCATTAAATTTGATATGCCTGTTTTGACAAATGATCTTAGAAAAACTTATGAGCAATATTTAGCCCTAAAAGCTGAAAAACGTTTTGAAGAATCTGATAAATTAAGAGATGTGTTGATGCAAAATAACATCATTTGATATGAAAAGTGGGAATTTTAATTCAAAAAATAGTTTAAACTATGTTTACGGGAGAATACCTTCTTTAAATTGTTTGACTGTTAGCAAGGTTAAATCTATTTATCTGCAAAAAAATTTTTCTGATGAGAAGTTATTAAAAGTCATTTCCTCGAAAGGAATTAAACCTAATTACAAGACACTAGAGGAATTAAATAAAATGACTAATAACGGGAATCATCAAGGAATTGTTGTTGAAGTTTTCCCTCATGAGTACTCTTCGTTAGATGAAATCATAAAATCTGGAAAAGGAAAAAGACAACCTTTAATCTTGCTTTTAGATGAGATTGAAGACCCACAAAACTTTGGCGCAATTATTAGATCTGCTGATGCATTCGGAATCGATGGTATTGTTATTAAAAATAACAACCAAGTACCACTAAACTGGACCGTTGCAAAAGTATCAACTGGAGCAATTGAATATGTCAAAATTGCTCAAGTGTCCAATCTAAGTAATGCCATTAAAACTTTGAAAGAAAATGGTTACTGGGTTTATGCAGCCGATGGAGCGGCTACTGAATCTTATGAAAAAATGAACTATGACGGTGCTGTTGCACTCGTTGTTGGTTCCGAAGGAAGAGGCATCTCGCCGCTTGTTATGAAAAATTCTGATTTTGTAATCAAAATTCCAATGAGTGGGCACGTGAATTCGTTAAATGTTTCAGTTTCAACAGGAATACTATTATCTCGCATAAGAAATAAGTAGATGTTGTGCTTTCCTTTGAAAGGAGGGCAATATGCATTTCACCAACATGGATGCATATTTTCACATGGCTTCACATGGAGATTCAGATGCGTATAAATTGTTATATTCAAATTTCTTGTCTAGAGCTATAGTGGTTGCAAAAATGGCAGGGTTATCTTTAACAAAAAACCCAGGAATTTCCGCAGAATTTCAAGATTTTGTCGATAGTCTATTTTTTAAAATTATAAACGAATATGGTAGAGAAAAAGGGCTGTTCGGACATTATATTGAGTATTGTTTGTCTCAGAGATTGGTACCAAAGGTTAGTTTTCTTATTGGTCGTTTAAAAGAAGAAATAACTGATTGGGATATTGAACAGGCAGAACTTATTAATGCCGAATTAATTACTTCTGAAATGTCCAATACAGCTATTCGACGAGAGGTGGAATTTAACAGATTTAAAATGAAAATTGCATCACCAAACAACGGTTTTAAAGAATCAACCAAGTTGAAAAAGAAAGTAGCGCTAATGATTTATGCTGGTTTTAAGGCAATCGAGATCAAACAAAAATTAAAATTAACAGAGTCAAGATATCGAACAATCGTAGAAAAATTAAAGAAAGATGAGGACTTCATTAATTTAAAATTGGAAATGAAATAGCTAAATGTTATTATATAACACGAGGTATTTCTATGGCAGATTGTAATCACGATTGCGCATCTTGCTCAGTTGGCGACTGTGGGGAGCGCAAAATTGAAAAATTAAAACCAAATGAAAGCACATCAATTAAGCATTGTTTTGCTATTATTTCTGGTAAGGGTGGTGTCGGTAAGAGTTTAGTAACTTCCTTACTTGCGTCTAAAATGAACAAAAAAGGCTATTCAGTAGCTGTTTTAGATGCTGACGTAACTGGGCCTTCTATTCCACAAGCCTTTGGCTTAAAAGGCAAAATGGCAACATCTGATGAGACATGCATTTATCCTGTTCTTTCTAAACATGGTGTAAAAGTAATGTCGGCAAATTTATTAATGCCTGATGATGAGTCACCAATAATTTGGCGAGGCCCAATGATCGCTGGCTTTGTTCAACAACTTTACACCGATGTTTGTTACGGTGATGTTGATTATATGTTTATTGACTTGCCACCAGGAACAGGCGATGTCCCTTTAACAATTTTCCAACAATACCCGATTGACGGAATTATTATTGTAACTTCCCCTCAAGAATTAGTTTCTATGGTTGTTACAAAATCGATCAACATGGCGAAAATGATGTATATAAATACAGTCGGAATCGTTGAAAATATGTCTTATATAAAATGCCCAAAATGTTCAGAAAAAGTTAGGGTTTTTGGTGATAATGACTCTAAAAAACGCATTGAAAAATCGGGTATAAAAGTAGTTGCAGAGTTACCAATTGATCCTGAACTTGCAAGCCTTGTTGACAAAGGTGAAATTGAAGAATACGAAACATCCGATTTAGACGGCTTAGTCTCATTATTGGAGCAATACAAATAAGTCAAATTATTGACTTTGAATAATTGGTGCTGTATGATAGTCGCACAAGATGTTAAATAGGATAACGTTTTATGAGAAAGAAAGTTATTTTAATTTGCCCTGAGTGCTTAAGTAGAAATTACACTACTTCAAAGAAGGAAGGCGCTACTGAACGTCTTGAGTTAATGAAATACTGTCCACATTGTAATAAACAAACATTGCACAAGGAAAGTAAGTAGGAGGAATGACTATGGGTGTTAGAAAATATGCAAAAGAAGTCATTAGAGAAGGCAAAAGAGTACGTTGGCCAAAGAGAGATGTTTTCTTATTGGCATTAGTTACTACTTTAGTAATCTGCGTGTTTTGTGCTTTAATCCTTAGATTAGAAGACTTAGTAGCTGGCGAACTTATCAAAGCACTCAAAAAAGTCTTTGAAGGAGTTAAGAAATAACGGAGGAAAAAAACGATGGCAGAATTAGGTGAGAAACATTGGTATATTGTTACAACTTATTCACAACACGAAAGAAAAGTTGCAGACAACTTAACAAAAAGAATTGAGACCTTAGGTCTTGGTGACTATATTTTCAATGTCTTAGTTGCAGAACAAGAAGTTCCAGTAATCGATAGAGCAACTGGACTTCCAACTGGAAAGACAAAAATGAAAAATCTTTTCCCTGGAAATATATTCGTAGAAATGATTATGACAGACAAAGTCTGGTATGATGTCCGTAATACTCCAGGTGTTACAGGTATTGCAGGTTCTGCTGGTGGTGGTCAAAAACCAACCCCAGTTTCAAAAGAAGAAATTGAACCAGTTCTTAAACGTATGGGCATTATCGATAGCTCAATGTATGATCATTACAATGTTGGTGATCCAGTTAGAGTTATTCGTGGAGCTCTTGAAGGAACTGAAGGCAAGATTCTCTCTATTGATAAAGAAACTGGTGCCTGCAGAGTTGAGACAATTTTCTTCGGAAGATCAACTCCAGTCGATGTAGATTTTTCTGAAATTGAAAGATTATAATTGAAAAATACTTAATTAACACACTACATAGTAGTGTGTTTTTTAATTTTACCAATTCGCTTGACTATATGAACGGTCATTCATATAATATTAGCGATGAAAAAAGAAAGAACAAATATTAAGACTATAAAAGAAATGAAACGCGTGCTTAGTGCATGTGCTGATGAAACACGCTTAAAAATCATGCTTGCTCTTCTTGATGAGGGTGAACGTTCCTGCTGCTGTGGCGAGAATTGTAACTGTGGTAAGTGTAAGAGCCTTTCGTGCATGGTTGAAAGAAGTGTTTCTGAAATAGTAGAAGAAACAAAATGTTCCCAATCATTAGTCTCCCATCAATTAAAGGTTTTAAAGGATCTTGAATTAGTCAAAGCTAGAAAAGACGGACTAAGAGTCTACTATTCAATTATTGATGGTCATATTAAAGAATTACTTAATTTATTAAAAGAACACGTGGAGGAAAGATGATATGTCAAAGAAGGTTATTTATCACATTTCTGGATTTGACTGCCCAAACTGTGCAGCGAAAGTAGAAAGGTTTCTAAACAAGGAGGAGTATATTCAAAGTGCATCGATCGATTTTACAAATGAAAGAATGTACATCACCTATAGAGAAGAACCTCTTGAATTAGAAGAACTAAAAGAAACAATTAAAAAAGTTGAAAGTGATCCGCTAAGAATTGAACGTATTCAAAGTGGAAGAAGAACGACTCAGTCCATATTCGACAAGAAGTTTATTTTTAATCTTTCACGCATAATTTTTTCTGCTGTTTTGATGCTTGTAACAATGATCTTTGTGGAAGAGAAAAATTATCTTCTTGCAGTCATTTTATACGGGATTTCCGCACTATTTTGCCTTTATGACATTATTTGGAAGCTCATCCAAAACATCATACATTTGAGAAATCCGATTGATATGAATTTACTTCTTACGATATCGAGTGTTGGAGTATTTGTCTTATCAATTTTAATCACATATAACGTCCTACCAATGGGCCGTTTCCATATTGATTTAATGGATGGCGTTATGGTCATAGTTTTATATCAAGTTGGCGAATTATTTGAGCATATCGCAACAGGAAAATCTCGTAATGCTATCTCAAATGCGATTGATTTGCGTGCCGATACAGCAAACCTTATTACCGACAATAAAGTAGTAGAAGTAAAACCGGAAACTTTAAAGGTTGGAGACAGAATTTTGGTTAGAATCGGTGAAATCGTTCCTGCTGATGGTGAAATTATCGATGGCCAAGGGACCTTAGATACTTCCTCTTTAACGGGTGAACCAATGCCAGTTGATGCCCTTGTTGGAATGAATGCTTTAAGCGGTTCTATTTTAAAGAGTGGATCCATCACAATTCGAATCAACAAGGTATTCGCTGACTCTACAATTTCTAAAATATTAGACCTTGTCCAATCTAGCGGAGAACGTAAATCAAAGGCTGAAAAGTTTATTACAAAATTTGCAAGAATTTATACCCCGACCGTTTTCTTAATTGGCATAATTTATGCGGTTTTATATGGTATTTTCTCACATAATTGGGCTGAATCGCTATTTGGTGGACTTGCAATTTTAGTTGTCTCTTGTCCATGTGCAATTGTAGTTTCAGTTCCTCTCGCGTTCTTTGCCGGTATCGGATTAGCATCTAAACGAGGTGTTGTTATTAAGGGTGCAAACTACCTTGATAGCTTGTGCAAAATCGGTACATTATTTGTTGATAAAACTGGCACTCTAACTTATGGTAATTTTGAAGTATCAGAGTATGTTACAAACGGTGTTTCAAAGGATGAATTTAAAGAGGCGTTACTTGCCGCAGAATCACGCTCAAATCACCCTATCGCAAAAGCCATCTGTTTACACCAAAATGTTTCCCGTATTGCTTTAAAGCAATCTAACTATGAAGAAATAGCTGGTTTAGGAGTTAAAACAACATATGATAAAGACACAATTTTAGCAGGCAATTTTGAACTGCTAAATAACAATGGTGTAAAGCTTGAAGAAGCAGATGTTGCAGGTACCGCAATTTACGTTGCAAAAAATGGCAAATACATTGGTTATGTTGTGCTTAAAGATGTGGTTAGAGATAAGGCCAAAGAACTTATCAGAAGACTTAAAGAAATGGATATCAAAGTCGTCTTACTTTCTGGCGATAAAGAGACTACTGTAAAAGAGGTTGCAAATGCGGTTGGAATTGAAGAATATCATGCCAAACTTTTACCTCAAGAAAAGATAAAATATGTGGAAAAAGCCGTAGAAAATCGAGAAAATGGCAAACTTGTTGCGTTCGCTGGAGATGGTATAAATGACACCCCTTCAATCATCCGTTCTGATGTTGGTTTTGCTATGGGTGGAATTGGGTCAGATATGGCTGTTGAAAGTGCTGATGTTGTCATCATGCAAGATCATCCATTAAAGATTTATGACTCTATCAAAATTGCCAAGAAAACTAGAGGAGTTGCTATCTTCAATATCATCTTCTCATTGCTTGTCAAAGTCACTGTCATTACTTTAATTTTAACTGGTTTACTTGGACATGCTGGCATGCTTGTCGCAGTACTCGCAGACACAGGACTAACAGTGCTCATGACATTCAATTCTTTAATGCTCATATACCGAAAAATCAAGTAAAAATAATACTTCGTATTATAGGAGAAGTTGCAGTTCTATTTCTGCAATTTTTTCTTGCTTACGCGTATATGTTCCTGTAAAATAGCACTGGCATGTTGTTCGCTAATGAGAGAGCGCACAAAAGTGCATACGTATCGTGGAAGGACCAAACGATCGGTCCACACAAGACCACGACACGGACAAATCTAGAAAGAAAAGGAGGAAATGTCACGTGAGTAAAAGAATCGTCAAAGTTGTTAAGATGGAACTCCCAGGCGGCGAAGCTAAACCAGGACCAAAACTTGCTTCAGCTGGTGTCGTCATGCCAAAATTCTGCACAGACTTCAATGCGAAGACTGCTGACAGAAAAGGCGAAATCGTTCCTGTCATTATTACAGCTTATGAAGACAAGTCCCACGACTTTGTAATCAAGACTTCCCCAGTTGCAGGTTTAATCCTCAAAGCTGCTGGTATCAAAAAAGGCTCAGCTAACCCAAAAGTTATTGTTGGCCACATCAGCAAAGCACAACTCAAGGAAATCGCTGAATACAAGTTACCAGACCTCAATTGCGATAATGTTGAATCAGCAATGAAAGTTGTTGCAGGATCATGCCGCAATATGGGTATCGCGATTGACGAATAATTATTATGAAGAAATTAGGTAAGAATTATAAGAAAGTCGCAGAACTCGTTGAAAAAGGTAAAGTTTATTCAATCGAAGAAGCTTGCGAACTTGTCAAGAAAACATCAACCGTTAAGTTTGACGCAACAGTCGATGTCTCATTCCATTTCGATGTTGATCCTACACAAGCAGATCAACAAGTCAGAGGTACTCTCATACTCCCAAACGGAAACGGAAAGAGCAAAAAGATTTGCGCAATTACATCCAAGGTTGAGGATGCCAAAGCAGCCGGTGCGGATTTTGCCGGAGGCAAGGAATTAATTGAAAAAATCCTTAGAGAGAATTGGTTCGAATTCGATGTCATCATCGCAACCCCAGATATGATGGGCGAACTTGGTAAAGCTGCAAGAACCTTAGGTCCTAAAGGCTTAATGCCAAACCCAAAAGCTGGCACAGTTGCACCAGACATTGCGAAAGCAGTCAAAGAATTCAAACTCGGAAAAGTTCAATATCGTTTAGATAAGGATGCAAACATGCATTTATCAATCGGACGTGTTAGCTTCGAAAGTGCCAAACTCGTTGAGAACTTAAAGGCTCTTACATCTACACTCGTTAGAGTTAGACCAGCTGCCGTTAAAGGTTCTTACATTAAAACCGCTGTTGTTCATACAACAATGGGCCCATCCATTCACTTCGTATTTGAAGGAATGTAGAAGAGCACAATATATCTAAGACAGTAACGGCCAAGGGGCTTAATAATGTTACCGAGGTGTATTACCAATATATTGGTGCCTCTAATTGACTATTAAAAGAAGGAGGTAGAACAGATGAATCAAGAAATTCTTAAATCCAAGAAAGAAATTGTTAGCAAGATTGAAGATTCATTCAAAGAATCAGCATCTCTTACAATTGTTGAATATCGTGGATTAACAGTCGCTGAAATTAGCGAACTTAAAAAATCTCTTAAAGCTGTCGGTGCTAGCTTCACTGTTTACAAGAACACACTTGTTACTATTGCAAGTAAGGAACTTGGACACGATGATCTTCACCAATACTTAACTGGTTCAAATGCATACGTCTTCTCCAAAGAAATCAATGCCGGACCAAAGGTACTTGCAAAATTTGCTAAGAAGAATGAAAACTTAGTAATTAAAGCAGGATTTGCCGAAGGCAAGGTCATGGATGCCGAAGGAATGAAGGCAATCGCTACATTACCAGATAAGAATGGCTTATTATCAATGTTCTTATCGTGCTTAAATGCACCTATCCAAAAATTCGCTGCTACAGTCAAAGCAGTTGCGGATAGCAAAAATTAATGCCTATAGGAGGAACTTATTATGGCAAAGTTAACAAATGAAGAAATCATTGCTTCTTTAAAAGAAATGTCAGTTCTCGAATTAAATGAACTCGTCAAAGCAGTAGAAGCAGAATTTGGTGTCACAGCAGCAGTCGCAGCAGCAGGACCAGCTCCAGCAGCAGCTGAAGAAGAATCCGCAAAAGGACCAAGTGAAGTTACATTAGTCCTTAAAGCATGTGGCTTACAAAAAGTTGCAGTCATCAAAGCAGTTCAAGCAATCACAGGTCTCGGACTTATGGATGCTAAGAAACTCGTTGATGGTGCTCCATGCAACATCAAAGAAAAGATTTCACCAGTTGAAGCAGAAGAACACAAGAAAGCTCTTGAAGCTGCTGGTGCAGAAGTCGAAGTTAAATAATTATTTGACTCAAACTTCTAGTTATTAGATTTAAAGATGTCTCATTATTTCATTAATGACGATAAAGTGGCTTCTAAACCACGTAATATCGTTTACTCCATTAATGGAGTAGATTTCTCTTTTGAATCTGATAATGGTGTTTTTTCCAAGAACGAATTAGATAAAGGGAGTGAGCTTCTCATTGAGACGCTCCTCCCATTAAATCTTGGAAACAAGTTGTTAGATCTTGGATGTGGGTTAGGCGTCATTGGCTTAACATTAGCCTACTTCCACCCAGGGTTGAACGTCACTCTATCTGACGTTAATACGCGCGCGCTTAGCTTGTGTAGCGCGAATGCGGCCACGCTCATGTTAAGTCGAAGGGTCACTGTCCTTCAAAGTGACATCTATCTAGAGATTGAAGGTAAATTCGATTCGATTGTGTCTAATCCGCCTATTAGAGCAGGTAAAAGGGTTACCTACGAAATATATAAAGGTGCGTTAACTCATTTAATCGATGGGGGTTCACTTTACATAGTAATTAGAAAACAACAAGGCGCATTAAGCGTCAAAGCCTACCTAGAAGAGTTGTTTGGAAACGTAACTGTTCTAGCTAGAGATAAAGGCTACTATGTCCTAAAAGCTACTAAAGTGGGCTTGAAAGGAGCCAATTAATGAGCAAAACTTATAAAGATTATCCAGTGCTTCCTAGTGGCAGAATTAATTTCTCCAAAATTTCAGGAAGTCTTGAATTACCAAATCTTGTAGAAATTCAAACAGATTCCTACAAATGGTTCCTTGAGCAAGGTATTGAGGAAGTCATGAAAGAAGTCTTCCCAATTGCCTCATACACAGAAACTTCATTTATTGATTTCGTTTCATGTGAACTCAGGGATCCAAAACACACATTTTTAGAATGTAAAGATCACGACTACACTTTCTCAAGTAAACTCTACGTTAAATTACGTTTACGTAATGTTGATGATGGAGAGATGAAAGAAGAAGAAGTCTTTATGGGAGATATTCCTTTAATGACTGAATCCGGAACATTCATCGTTAATGGTGCTGAAAGAGTTATCGTATCACAAATTGTTCGTTCTCCAGGTGCATACATCTCAGAAGAGATGGATAAGAACGGTAAGATGATTTATAATGCCGACCTTATTCCAACTCGTGGTACTTGGTTAGAATTTGAAACTGATCCAAAGGGATTAATTAATGTTCGTATCGACCGTCAAAAGAAGATGGGCGCTACAATCATTTTAAAAGCTCTCGGTTTAGATAACGAAAAAGTTTTATATAAACTTTTCGGCAAAAATGAAATGTTAGAGCAAACAATTGAAAAGGACAAAGCTATTGTCACTCCATTTGATGCTTTAGTTTACATTTTTAAGAAACTTAAACCAGGCGAGCCAATTACACCTGAGGGTGTTGCTAACTTCTTAATCCAAAAATTCTTTGATCATAAACGTTATGACCTTGGAAGTGCTGGTAGATTTAAATACCGTAGCAAACTTGGTATCTATAACCGTTTAGCAGGTCGTTATTTAGCTGAGAACCTCGTTGATGCTAATGGCGAAATTATCAAAGCCAAAGGCGAATACATCTCAAAACAAGATGTCTTAGACCTCATGGATAAAGAAATCTTTGAAAATGGGGCACACGAAGTTGTCGTTAAACCTAATAAAGAATTATTAGAAGCTCTTGATAGAGCTGCTCCAAAAGGTAAAGCTGATCCAGAAATTTCACAAATTTTCTCTGGTAAAGTCAACATGGTTAAAGTTTATGTTGATGAAAAGATGCATGAAGTTCAAAACGTTGTTGGTACAGACTTAAATCTTACCGTTCAATGTTTGACATTCTCCGATATTATCGCTATTTTCTCCTACTTAATGAATATTATGGCAGGATTTGGCGATGTCGATGACATCGATAACCTTGGAAATAGACGTGTTAGATGTGTTGGAGAACTTATTCAAACTCAATTCCGTATTGGTTTAACCAAAATGGTTAAGACAGTTCAACAAAAGATGTCCATTTCTGATATGAAGACTTCTTCAATTAAATCATTAATGAATATTAAACCTCTCACATCAACAATCCGTGAATTCTTTGCAAGTTCTCAACTTTCTCAATTCATGGATCAAACCAACCCACTTTCTGAGCTTGCAAACAAACGTCGTATTTCTGCCTTAGGTCAAGGTGGTATTACCCGTGATAGAGCATCTATGGCTATCCGTGACGTTCACCCAACTCACTATGGTCGTATTTGTCCTATTGAAACTCCAGAAGGTCAAAACATTGGTCTTATTAATAACTTAGCAACATATGCTAAGATTAACAAATATGGCTTTATTGAAACTCCATTCCGTGTTGTTGAAAAAGGCGGAAAAGTTACTGATAAATCCATCTATTTAAGTGCAGATGATGAAAAAGATCATTATATTGCACAAGCTAACGTCAAAATGGACGAAAACGGCTACATTCTTGATGAAGAAGTAGTTGCTCGTCATAATGGTGAAAACGTTATTGTTACACCAGATTTAATCGATTTTATCGATGTTAGCCCAAAACAAATCGTTTCTATTGCTGCTGCATGTATTCCATTCCTTGAGAACGATGACGCAAAACGTGCTCTTATGGGTGCTAACATGCAACGTCAAGCATTACCACTTCTTAAACCTGAAACACCATACGTTGGTACAGGTGTTGAAGCTAGAGTCGCCAAAGACGCTGGTTTAGCAGTTGTCTCATGTTCTGAAGGAACAGTTGAATATGTTGATTCTAGACAAATTGTTGTTAAAGAAGCTAAAGGTAAACGTGTCTATGATTTACAAAAATTCCAACGTTCAAATCAAGGCACATGTATTAACCAACATTCTATTGTCAAAGTTGGCGATAAAGTAAAACCAGGTCAAATCCTTGCAGATGGTCCTTCTATGAAGGACGGAGACCTTGCATTAGGTCAAAACGTTCTCATCGCATTTATGACTTGGGAAGGTTATAACTACGAAGACGCTGTCATTATGTCTGAGCGTCTTGTCAAAGATGACACCTACACAACAATTCATATTGAAGAATATACAATTGATTGCCGTGACACAAAACTTGGACCTGAAGAGATTACTCGTGATATTCCAAACGTTTCCGAAGAAGCACGTGCTTACTTAGATGAAAACGGCATCATTCTTAAAGGTGTTGAAGTTAAAGAAGGCGATATCTTAGTTGGTAAGACAACTCCAAAAGGACAAAGCGAACCAACTCCAGAAGAAAAACTTCTTATGGCCATCTTTGCTGAAAAGACAAAAGATACAAAAGATTCCTCACTTCGTGTCCCACACGGTGGTGCAGGTATCGTTGTAGATATCAAAATTGCTTCTAGAGAAGCAGGTGATGAACTCCCGCCAGGAGTTAAGAAATCCGTTAGAGTTTATATCGCTCAAAAGAGAAAGATCTCTGAAGGTGATAAGATGTCCGGACGTCACGGTAATAAAGGTGTTATTTCACGTATCTTACCAGAATGTGATATGCCTTATCTTGCCGATGGTACTCCAATTGATATCATGTTAAACCCACTCGGTGTTCCATCTCGTATGAACATCGGTCAGATTCTTGAAATTCATCTTGGCTTAGCATGTAAAAAACTCGGTATCAAGATCGCAACTCCAGTCTTCGATGGTATTTCTGATAAAGAAATCTTTGATTTAATGCATAAAGCTGGTGTTGATCCAGATGGTAAAGCTGTCCTTTATGACGGACGTACAGGCGAAAGATTTGATGAAAGAATCTCCGTGGGCGTTATGTATATGATTAAGCTCGTCCACATGGTTGATGATAAGATTCACGCTCGTGCAACTGGACCATATAGCTTAGTTACACAACAACCACTTGGTGGTAAAGCTCAAAACGGTGGTCAAAGATTTGGTGAAATGGAAGTCTGGGCACTCGAAGCTTATGGTGCTGCACACACACTTCAAGAAATCTTAACCATTAAATCTGATGATAGAGTCGGACGTAGAAAAACTTACGAAGCTATCATTAAAGGACAAGAGATTCCTGAACCAGGAATTCCTGAAGCATTCAATGTTCTTGTCAAAGAGTTAAGCGCTCTTTGTATGGATGTTAGACTTATCGATAAAGATGGTCGTAAGATCGATACTGATGCTCTTGCAAGAGAAGCACAAAAAGAAGAACGCAAGATTAACTCTGCAATTCGTAACCTTACAGGTGAAGTTCATAACGATGAACAAGAAATTATCCGCGACTTAGAAGAAGTCGATGAGAGATTAAATTAAGGAGGTAAAAACAATGTTTGATGTATCAAAATTAGCTAGTATCAAAGTTGGTTTAGCCTCCCCTGACCGCATCCGTGAATGGAGCCATGGTGAAGTTACTAAACCTGAAACAATTAACTACCGTTCTCAAAAACCTGAAATGCAAGGTCTTTTCTGTGAAAAGATCTTCGGTCCTTCAAAAGACTATGAATGTCATTGTGGTAAATATAAGAAGATCCGCTACGCAGGCATTACCTGTGAAAAGTGTGGTGTTGAAGTTATCTCAAAAGATGTTCGTAGAGAAAGAATGGGCCATATTGAGCTTGTCTCACCTTGTACTCACATCTGGTATTTGAAAGGTATTCCATCAAGAATTTCACTTGTTCTTGATGTCCCTCCAAAACAACTTGAAGAAGTAGTATACTTCGTTTCCCATATTTGTCTTAATCCAGGAGAATCAAAAGTACTTAAATACAAAGAATTCTTAGATGAAAAGACAGCTCGTGAAACATTTATTGCAACCATTCAAGAAATTATGCCTATGATTGATCCAAATTCTTTGGATGCATCAAAAGCTCAAGAAATGGTTGAAAAACTTGCTCTTCCTCAAGAACCATTCGACTTCTTAACAACTGCTAGATTTATTACCAAATATACTGGTGCTGAATTTGGTGAGGGTGCTGAAGCAATTAAGAGACTTCTTAAAGAAGTCAACTTAGACGAAGAATTCGCCAAAGTTTCAGAAGAAGTCAAAACATCAACTGGTCAAAAACGTAGTAAAGCCATCAAACGTCTTGAAGTCATTCAAGCATTCAGACAATCTAACAATAGACCTGAATGGATGGTCTTAGACGTTATTCCAGTTATTCCACCTGATTTACGTCCAATGCTTCAATTAGATGGTGGTCGTTTCGCAGCAAGCGACTTAAACGATTTATATCGTAGAGTCATTACTCGTAACTCACGTCTTAAAAAGCTCATTGACTTAAACGCACCAAACGTTATTTTAATGAACGGTCGTCGTATGCTTCAAGAAGCAGTAGACGCTTTAATTGATAACGGTCGTAGAAACAAACCTGTTCAAGGTCCATCTGGCCGTCCACTTAAATCCTTAAGCTCTAGCTTAAAAGGTAAACAAGGACGTTTTAGACAAAACTTACTAGGTAAACGTGTTGACTACTCCGGTCGTTCAGTTATTGCTGTTGGACCAGATCTAAAGATGTATCAATGTGGACTTCCAAGAGAAATGGCTATCCAACTCTTACGTCCATATATCGCAAATTTATTAATTAAAAGAGGACACGTAAGCGCCCATAAGGCTGCTGATAGAATTATTGATGCTAGAGAACCAATCGTATTCGACATTGTCGAAGAGATTATCTCTGACCACCCAGTACTTCTTAACCGTGCTCCTACACTTCACCGTTTAGGTATTCAAGCATTCCAACCAAAACTTGTTGATGGACGTGCAATTCGTCTTCACCCACTTGTTTGTACTGGATTTAATGCCGACTTCGACGGTGACCAAATGGCTGTTCACCTTCCACTTTCCAAAGCTGCACAACTTGAAGCATTGAATTTGATGCTTGCATCAAATAACATTCTTGGTCCTAAAGACGGAAAACCAATCGTTACTCCATCTCAAGACATGGTTTTAGGTAACTATTACTTAACACTTGAAGAAACAAAAGAAGATCTTCTCGCTCGTGCTGGTAGAAGAAAAGCAAGAGGTGACATCGAAGAATACGAACTCTTCTCCGTTTACGGAGAATCCGAGGGCAAAGTCTTCCGTAGCGTTGATGAAGTTGTAGTGGCTTATCAAACAAAGCAAGCTCACTTACACACTCGTATCGCTATTAAAGGTGCTGCCTTAATGAAGACTGGATTCACTGAAGAAATGAACAAATCCTACCTTATTACTACCGTAGGTAAAGTCATCTTCAACCTCATCTTCCCAGCCGAATTCCCATATATCAACGATTCAAATAAAGAGAATCTCAAACATGATTTGATGGAATACTTTGTTCCAATGGGAACAAATATAAAAGAATACATCCATAACTTACCACTTCGTAAACCAATTAAGAAGAAAGATCTCGGTAATATTATTAACGAAATTTATCATCGTTATGGAACAAGTAAAACATCCGCAGTTCTTGATAAAATCAAAGACCAAGGATTTAAGTATTCAACAGTTGCTGGTTTCACAATTTCATTAAGTGATATTCCTTTACTTAAAGGTAAAGATGAAATCATTAAGAAAGGTGATGAAGCAGTTCTTAAAATTAACAAACTTTATGATAAAGGTCTCCTTACTGAAGAAGAACATCATAAAGAAATCGTCAACATTTGGACTGATGTTCGTAGCGAAGCTCAAGCAAAGCTTGAAGTTCAATTCAATGCTGACAAACGTAACCCAATCTACATGATGTCAGATTCGGGTGCTCGTGGTAACATCTCTAACGTCTTACAGTTATCAGGTGTCCGTGGTTTGATGTCCAACCCTAAAGGTGAAGCTATCGAAACCCCAGTTAAATCCTGTTTCCGTGAAGGCGCATCTGTTTCTGAGTTCTTTATTGCAACCCACGGTGCTCGTAAGGGTGGTGCTGATACCGCTCTTAAGACCGCTGACTCTGGTTACTTAACTCGTAGACTTGTTGACGTCTCTCAAGACTTAATTGTTAGAGAAGATGATTGTCATACAGACCATGGTTTCGTAGTATTCGAAATCCGTGATACTGCTAAAGACGCAGTCATCGTACCACTTGAAGATAGACTTTCTGGTCGTTTCTCACTACGTGAGATTGTAAATCCTAAGACTGGCGAAGTCATTGTTCCAGCAAATACACTTATTTCTGACTCTGACGCTAAAGCAATCGTTAACGCAGGCATCAAAGAAGTTGAAATCAGATCCTTATTTGGATGTGAAACTAAGAATGGTGTTTGTGTCCATTGTTATGGTAAAAACCTTGCTACAGGCGAACTTGTTAAGAAAGGTGAAGCTGTTGGTATTATGGCTGCTCAATCAATTGGTGAACCAGGTACTCAGTTAACAATGAGAACATTCAACACTGGTGGTGTTGCAGGCTCCGATATTACTCAAGGTCTTCCTAGAGTTCAAGAACTTGTTGAAGCACGTAATCCAAAAGGTGAAGCTCTCATTTCTGAAATTTCTGGTAAAGTCACTAAGATTGAAGAAAATGGTGGTCGTTACACAATTACAGTCAAGAATGACTTAGAAGAAAAACAATACATTTCTAGCTATGGTGCTCACCTTAGAGCTAAGGTTGGTATGGAAGTTAGAAACGGTGGTAAACTTACCGAAGGTGCTATTGCACCTAAGGCACTCCTTGAAGTTAGTGACAACACCCGTGTTGAAAACTACATCTTAAAGGAAATTCAAAAGGTCTACCGTGCTCAAGGTATTGGTATTTCCGATAAGCATATTGAAGTTATCATTAAGCAAATGCTTAAGAAAGTCGTTATCGTTGATTCTGGTGATACTGATATGGTTCCTGGTACACGTCTTGATATTGAAGAATTTACAGAACGTAACCAAGATGCCTTATTTACTGGTAAACGTCCAGCAGTCGCACATCAACTCATTCTTGGTATTACCAAAGCTGCTCTTGAAACTAAATCGTTCTTATCTGCAGCATCATTCCAAGAAACAACAAGAGTTCTTACTGATGCAGCAGTAAAAGAGAAAACCGACACACTTCACGGACTTAAAGAAAACGTTATTACTGGTAAACTTATCCCAGCAGGTACAGGTTTATTAAGCGAATCTGAGACTGAAGAACTTCTTGCTAACTTCTCTGTTAAGAGCAAGATGAGACAAGTTAAACATCAATACGTTGAAGTTCACGATCGTCCAGAAGATCTCGAATAAAAATATTAAAGGTTGTCTAATTTAAAAAGACGACCTTTTTTATTTGGAAAATATGGTTATAATTAAGATATGAATTTTAAACGAAATTGTTTCTCAATTATTACGCTCCTAGGTAGTGTGTTTTTAATTACTGCCTGCGGGAAAAGCAATGATTTCGTTCAATACAAATATTTAGACGAGGTCACTATTAGTGACAAACCAGAAGCCGCAAAAGACGGAAGCTGGGTGAAAGAAGCTCAATTTGAATCATATTGGGCTAGTACTAAAACAATTATTGACCCTGTTTTTGGCGAACTAAAACAAGAGCTTGGCACTACCTATGAAGTTCTTAATAACTATACTGGCTCTAAGATTTTGAATTCAGAGGGTGAGAGAAAATTATTAGTTGTTCCTGTTGATTTTGCGGATTATCAATTTGATATTAACCATGAAGATTACGTTGAAAACGTAAGGAAGGCATTTTTCGGAAGTGCTAAAAACAATAAATATGTTTCTGTAGCCGAATATTATAACCGTTCTAGCTATGGAAAATTAAGAATTAAAGGCAAGGTTTGCGATAAATTCTTTACTTTCCAAAAAAATGTTACTGGAGAAGCTGCAAAAGAACTTCGTAGAGAAGATGTAAAAGAAGCATATAACTACGTTATAACCGACTGGTATCAAGCTAATTATCATAAATCAATTGATGAATTTAGACTTGACCCGATGGACCCAGAATCACCTGTTGCAATGTATTTTGTTTACGCACATCCAACAGATAACGCAAATTTCTTCTGGGCTTATACTTTTGAGGACACCCCTTTATCGTGGTCTTCATATACAACAATGGACACTTTTAATGGTGAACCAGATGCTCACACATTTATTCACGAAGTGGGTCATATGTTTGGCTTGAAAGATTATTACCCAACTGAAGATACAGATGCGGTGGAACCAACTGGTCGACTTGATATGATGGATTGTTCAGTTGGAGATCATACAGGTTTTAGCAAAATGGTCTTAAATTGGACTAGACCTTATCATGTGAAAAATAGCACAAAAATAAAAATAAGACCTCTTGTTAGTAGCGGAGATTTAATTTTAATTAAAAATAACTGGAACGGTACTGTATTTGATGAATATTACTTACTTGAAATGTATGTTCCGCTTGGTCTAAATTTCTTCGATTCAAATATCGGTAATAGCAAAGCTAAACTCCCATCCCTTCCAGGCATAAAGATTTATCATGTTGATGCTAGACTTGGATATTTTCATAAAGAAACAGCTCATTCTACGTCATTGACTTTTGATGGTTATTGTAATGTCACTGGAAATGGAGACCCAAATGTTTTAAACCCAAATATTCGAATTGCTCATGATAATTCTACACCTCAAACAGTTACTGAAGTGAAAGATTATAGGTCAAATTATCTTTACGAACTTGAATTAAACCACGTTGGTCATCCTGAAGCTGCATGTGCTACAAATATTAACTTATTCCACAAAGATGATAGTTTTACTATTAAAGAAGAAAATTTTAACGAACAACCAAATAACACTTTCTTTAAAATCGATATCAAAAGTATTAGCTATACAAGCGCTACAATTGAGATTATTAAAACCAATTAATTAAAAATTTAACGAGTTTTTAATAACGAGTGTTTAATTTCTTATTTTTCCTTGTTATTATATAAGCAACTCAATAGAGGGATGTTTATGAAGAAAAAAACTTTGTTTGTTTCTTTAATGTCGTTTTCTGTGCTTCTGGCTAATTTGGTTGGAATTTTTAGTTATAGAACAAAAAATGTAGAGAGCACTAGTGCTCAAGAAATAACTTATGAAAAAGTAACGTCACTTTCATCAATTTCAACTGGCGATAAAGTTATTTTTACAGGTAAATCAGACTCGTTTTATTACGAACTTATGGTCTATCAAGATAAATCGATCGGAGCTTATCGCCGGATGTACACCTCCGAATTTACTGGCAGTTTTTTGTTTACTGTATCTATAACAGGGTATACTTCATTCACTTTTACTATAAACGATGAAGCTTTACGCCCAAAAAATAGAGAAGACGCTGCATCTAATGAACTTTGCATTTTTAATAGTCCAAATTCCAATGAATGGGTAGTCAGTTTTGATGAATCAGGAAATGTAAGAATGTACGATTCTTTTTCTTATTTGGACTATAGCGAAAAGCGCTATATTTACTGCACTGATTCAAGCTTTGTTTATAGCAAGACTCAACAAGCTGGCTATTTTCCGATTCAAATCTATAAACAAGTTATCACATACAAAGTTTCATACGATGCGAATGGTGGAACTGGTGAAATGGATGATTCAAATAATTATATTTCAGAAAACGCATTTACATGCCCAACCGGGAAAAGATTTATTCACTGGAACACTTCTAGTGATGATAGCGGAACAACATATCGGCCGGGAGACCCTGTTAATAGTGATTTAGTTTTATATGCGATTTATGATTGGAACACATATTTTGTAGATGCTTCAGTCATTAATGGCCGCGTTTCTTCTTTAGAAGATATTACTGTTGGAGTTCTTAATACAAAAATAATTCCTGCAAATAGACACTGTCAATTACCTGATAGTGTCAGCGTTATGATGGGAGAAACAGATATTTCTAATGATGTTGAATATGACTCTTCTACTGGTGAGATTAGCTATTCTCCAGTCGCAGGTGATATTCATATTAGTGCAATTTGTCCATTTATTTATGAGCACGCCGGTACAGTAGAAGATCCTTTTGATGTTATTGAAGGATTACAAAAATGTGTTGAAACTGGGACAACGCAAACACAAGAAGAATATGTTGTTAAAGGAATAATTTCCTTTGTTAACAATGTTAACAATGGAACTATGTATAACAATGCAACATATTTTATTTCAGACGATGGTTCAAGAAATGATGAATTAGAAATTTATCGTGGCTACTATATTGATCATGCTGATTTTACTGAAGAAACTGCTAAATTAATGAAACCTGGAATGTTAGTAACTGTAAAGGGTTACCTTGTTAACTACAAAGGAAACACCAAGGAAATGACTACAGATAACTATTTAGTTGAAATTAAAAATGAGAGTGATTTTGAATTCGATGTTAAATTAAATTATACGAGTTCAATATTTCTTCTTGGTTCTAAAGGAAATATAACAATAACCCTTCCTGATGGCTTTGTTTATAAACAAACTTCTGATTATAAAGATGATAAATCATTTGTATCATCAAATCCTGATGTTTTTGTTGCTGAATTTGACATGCACGAAATCACCTCAACAGGACTAAAGATTTATGACTGGAAAGCTGTTGGATTAGGATCGACTGTCGCTGTAGTGACTGTTAAAGGTTACTTAGATGTTCCACAAGGAGATCCGATGTATGGAAAATTAGCCATTGGAGTAAAAAGACTTAGTGTTTCTGTTTACGAAAACAAGACTAGTGCTCAAATCCGTACACTTGGTGCTTCTTTAGAAGAGGGTGAATATTCAACTGAAAGAGTATTATATCGTGGCCAAATTTGGGGCTATAACGGTTACACACTTGATGTTAGCGATGGAGTCTATGCCAAAACAATGCTTATTTATTTTGGTTCTTCAAATGCTTCTGTTTTAGAAGAAATATATGCTCAAGGCGGTCAATATAAATGTGGTTTGACAGTTTGGTTATTATGCCAATACTCAAAAAAGAATGGTGAGATTCAGCTTGTTAATCCAGCATTATTTACTAGTTGCTCCCTTATTCCGATAACAATAAATGATACTGCGAGACAATTTTTAGTAGATACCGGTTCAACTTGTTCTTATATTTCAGAAGGAGAGCATTACCATCCACGCCTAACTGACGAGGAATATTACGAACAATCTAAAGAAAATTATGAAAATTTATTTTATAGATTTTTTGTAATTGGTCCTTATTGGAAAGACATTTCTTCAACTGATAAAGAATCATTAGTTAATGCAGCTAGTGATGAAGAAGGAACTCATATTCAGCAAATGCTCGCTCGATATGACTACATAGTTGCAAAATATGGAGTAACAAACTATATTGGTCGAGAAATAACACCATTGCAAATGTCTAATTTAATACAGATTAACTCTGAAAATAGTGCTTCTATCATATTAATTACAGTGATTACATTTGTAGCAATATCTTCATGCTTGGTTTTACTTATCATTAAAAAACGTAAGCAAATTCATAAATAAAAATTTGAGTTATATTAATCGTAGTTCTTTTAAGATTATTTTCGAAATATATAGAAATTTTTTGGAAGTTTGTTATACAAAAATTATTGAATTCAAGCGATAAAACTAACTTATCAAGAACTATTTTAAAAAATAATTAAAAAAGTAATTGCACATCTATATACGTATGTATTATACTTTTAGCACGCACAAAGTAGGCCCAAATGGGTCTATATAATTTCCGGGAGTATGGTACACCGGAGAACGTGTGCAATCAATTGATAACATTGAAAGGAGGACAATCAATGCCAACAATTAATCAATTAGTTAAACAAGGTCGTTCTAGAGCAGAGAAAAAGTCTAAATCTCCAGCCTTAGGCAAAAGATGGAACTCATTAAAATCTAGAAACAGCGATCAACCATCCGCACAAAAACGTGGAGTTTGTACCCGTGTCGGTACTATGACACCTAAAAAACCAAACTCAGCGTTACGTAAATACGCTCGTGTACGCTTATCTAATGGATATGAAGTCACAGCATACATCGGCGGTGAAGGACACAACTTACAAGAGCACTCCACAGTTATTATCCGTGGTGGCCGTGTAAAAGATTTACCAGGTGTTCGTTACCACATCGTTCGTGGAACTCTTGACTGTGCAGGTATTGAAGCTCGTCGTCAAGGCAGAAGCTTATACGGTACTAAAAAGCCAAGAAAAGCCGAATAGTTATTAAGAAAGGAGAAACAATATGCCACGTAAAGGTAGAGTCGCAAAACGCCAAGTTTTGCCAGATCCAATTTACAATTCAAAATTAGTTACAGCATTAATCAATCGTATAATGCTTGACGGTAAAAGAGGCACTGCTCAAACCATTCTTTATAACGCCTTCAATAAAATTGAAGCTAAGACTGGTAAACCAGCAATGGATGTCTTTGCAACCGCAATTAATAACATTATGCCAGAAGTCGAACTTAAAGTTCGTCGTATCGGCGCAGCTAACTACCAAGTCCCTGTTGAAGTTTCAGCAGAACGTAAAGTTACATTAGGACTACGTTGGTTAGTCACCTATGCTCGTTTAAGAAATGAAAAATCAATGGAAGAAAAACTCGCTAATGAGATCATTGATGCCGCAAACGGAACAGGTGCTTCAGTTAAGAAAAGAGAAGATGTTCACAAAATGGCAGAAGCTAACAAGGCTTATGCTCATTATCGTTGGTAATTTAAGGAGACAAATTTATGGCACGTCAATTTGATTTACCACATACCCGTAATATCGGTATCATGGCTCACATCGATGCCGGTAAAACAACTACAACAGAACGTATTCTTTATTTCACAGGTCGTATTCACAAAATTGGTGAAACTCACGAAGGTGAGGCAACCATGGACTGGATGGACCAAGAACAAGAAAGAGGTATTACCATTACCTCAGCTGCTACCACAGCTCAATGGAAAGGTCACAGAATTAACATTATCGATACTCCGGGGCACGTCGACTTCACAGTTGAAGTTGAACGTTCACTTCGTGTCTTAGATGGTGCTGTCACCGTTCTTGATGGAAAAAATGGTGTTGAACCTCAAACAGAAACTGTCTGGAGACAAGGTTCAAAATATGGTGTCCCACGTATCGTCTTTGTTAACAAACTCGATGCTATCGGCGCTGACTTCGAAATGAGCGTCCGCTCACTTCACGAAAGACTTGCTGCTAATGCAGCAGCTGTCCAATATCCTATCGGAATTGAATCTACACTTAAAGGCTGTATCGATTTAGTCGAAATGAAAGCTTGGGTCTACACTGACGATGTCAATGAACCACCACACGAAGAGCCAATTCCAGAAGAATATAAGGATAAAGTTGCTGAATATAGACAAAAACTTCTCGAAGCATTAGCAGGTTTCGATGATGACTTAATGATGTTAGTACTTGAGGGCCAAGAAGTCCCAGTCGACATGATTAAATCAACAATCCGTAAAGCAGTTCTCACTGGTGAATTCTTCCCAGTATTCTGTGGTTCTGCTTACAAAAACAAAGGTATTCAACTTCTTCTTGATGGTGTTGTTGATTATTTACCATCTCCAGTTGATATCCCACCTGCAAAAGGCGAACTCTTAGATGGTACTGAATTCCATGTTCACGCAGACGATAAAGAACCATTAGTCGCCCTAGCATTCAAGATTGCAACCGACCCATTCATTGGTAGACTTGCATACGTCAGAGTTTACTCTGGTGTTCTCACAGCAGGTTCTTATGTCCTTAACTCAACTAAGGATCAAAAAGAACGTATTGCTCGTGTCGTCCTTATGCACTCTAACCACCGTGAAGAAGTCGATGCACTCCACGCTGGTGATATCGGCGCAGTTGTCGGTTTAAAATCTACTACAACTGGCGATACTCTCTGTGATGAAAAACATCCTGTCATTCTTGAAAGAATGGAATTCCCAGAGCCAGTTATTGAAGAAGCTATCGAACCAAAAACCAAGGCAGACCAAGAAAAGATGGGTATTGCCCTTGCTAAACTTGCAGAAGAAGACCCAACATTTAAAGTTCACACTAACCAAGAAACTGGTCAAACCATTATCGCTGGTGTTGGTGAACTTCACCTTGATGTCTTAGTCGAAAGACTTAGAAGAGAATTCAAAGTTGATGTTAACGTTGGTGCTCCACAAGTCGGATATAAAGAAACAATCCGTGCTACTGCAGAGTGCGAAGGTAAATACATCAAACAGTCTGGTGGCCATGGTCAATACGGTCACGTTTGGATTCGCTTTGAACCAAACCCAGGCAAAGGCTTCGAATTCGTTGATGCCGTTGTCGGTGGTGCAGTTCCAAGAGAATTCATTAAACCAACATGTGACGGCTTAGTTGATGCAATGAGAAGAGGCTTAGTCGCCGGCTTCCAAGCAATCGATATCAAAGCAACTTTATTCGATGGTTCTAGCCACGATGTCGACTCCAGCGAAGCTGCATACAAAGTTGCTGCCTCACTTGCACTTAAAGAAGCTGCTAAAAAATGTAACCCAGTCATTCTTGAACCTATCATGAAGATTGAAGTTACAGTCCCAGAACAATACTATGGTGATGTCATTGGTGATATTACTCGTAGAAGAGGAAATATGACTGGTGAAACTCAACGTGGAAACGCTAAGATTGTTGAAGCAGAAGTACCATTATCAGAAATGTTCGGTTACGTTACAGACCTTCGTTCATTTACTCAAGGTCGTGGTAACTACACAATGCAATTCTCCCACTATGGAGAATGCCCAAGATATGTCCAAGACGAAATTATTAAAAAGTCTGGCATGTCAAATCGTTAATCAAATTAACACATTGTGTTGATTTAGGTTATAAATTCATTTATTATAGTTTCGTTGAATTTTACGAAATCTAACCTTAAGGAGGAAAATTCAAATGGCAAAAGAAAAGTTTGATAGAAGCAAACCACATCTTAATATTGGTACCATTGGCCACGTTGACCACGGTAAAACAACATTAACTGCGGCTATCACAACAGTCCTTGCAAAAAAGGGCGGAGCTCAAGCCAAAGCATACGATGAAATCGATGCTGCTCCAGAAGAAAAGGCTCGTGGTATTACAATTAATACTGCACACATCGAATACGAAACAGCCAAAAGACACTATGCTCACGTTGACTGTCCGGGGCACGCTGACTATGTCAAAAACATGATCACCGGTGCTGCACAAATGGATGGCGCAATCCTTGTTGTTGCTGCAACCGATGGTGTTATGCCTCAAACAAGAGAACACATTCTTCTCGCAAGACAAGTTGGTGTTCCATACATTGTCGTATTCTTAAACAAATGTGACTTAGTTGATGATCCAGAACTCATCGACATCGTCGAAATGGAAGTCCGTGACTTACTTACATCTTATGGATTCCCAGGCGACACAACTCCAGTTATTCGTGGTTCTGCTAAAGTTGCTCTTGATGGCGGCGATAGCAAATGCATCGAAGAACTCATGGATGCAGTTGATAACTACATCCCACTTCCAAAACTTGACACAGAAAAACCATTCTTACTCCCAATCGAAGACGTCGTCACAATCACTGGTCGTGGCACAGTCGTCACTGGTAGAGTTGAACGTGGTATCGTCAAGATGAACGAAGAAGTTGAAATTGTTGGTATTAAACCAACCAAGAAATCAGTCGTTACTGGTATCGAAATGTTCCGTAAGACCCTTGATTACGCACAACCAGGTGACAACGTCGGTATCTTACTCCGTGGTGTCAACCGTGATGAAGTTGTTCGTGGCCAAGTTCTTGCAAAACCAGGATCAATCATCCCACATACAAAATTCACAGCTTCAGTTTACGTCTTAAAGAAAGAAGAAGGCGGACGTCACACAGCTTTCTTAAGCAACTACCGTCCACAATTCTACTTCCGTACAACTGATATTACTGGTGTTATCACACTCCCAGCAGGAACCGATATGGTTATGCCAGGTGATAACGTTGAATTAACAGTCGAATTAATCCACCCAGTCGCAATCGAAAAGGGAACCAAGTTCTCAATTCGTGAAGGTGGCCGTACCGTTGGTTCCGGATCAGTTACTGAAATTCTTAAATAATTATATTATTTAACAAACTAAGACCTCGTTACGAGGTCTTTTTTGTTGTTTATTTTATTTACTTGAAGCATAATTTAATTATGAGAGTGAAGAAATATACACTTCCAAGACACACAAATCTTGCTGGACAAGGACCTAGATTAGGAGCTTTCTTTATTGATTTAGCAATCGCTGTTGCACTTACTTTAGTCTTTCTTTTCGGTATTTTTCAATTCGTGTTTAAATCCACAATTAAACCACTTTCTACTCGCATTGATGAAGTAAGGGTGGAGTCACATTTATTCTATAAGAATAAAGATGGTGGTTTAGACCACTATGGTAGTGATGTAAAGAGTCAAAAATTATTTGATTCAGTTTCTAATTTTTATCTAAAATACATCCCTTATGAAAGTGAAGATGCAGATATTCCAGTCACTTTAGAAAACGGCAAGAAAGTTGAAAAAAGTAAATATTTTACTGCGAAGTGGTTTAACGAGAATATTTTACTTGTTGAAAGCGATGGTGAAGGACTTTTTGAATATCAAACAGTTGGCGAAAAACCAGATAAATCTCTTCTAGCGAAGATTAATCCTAAAGCAGAAAAATCATTAGTTAATAGACATCTTTCATACGCCTGGGTTACAGCGAATAGAGATTTAAATAAACTCCCATCATTTAGAAAATTAAATAATGAATATGGATTTTATAATACTTTGGAACTTGTAATCTGCGCGGTTTTAGCTAGTAGCATTACTTATATTGTCATTCCTATTATTCTTAAAAACGGAAAAACCGTTGGTAAAAAAGTATTTGGTCTTTGCTTAGCAGACAAAGACGGCTATATTTTCAAAAATCACCAATTATTTATGCGAATTATGCCACTTTTTGTGGTTTTTGGTGCTCTTTTTATTCCAATTTGGAACTCAATGATTAGTGTGTTAGTAATGTTTTTAGTAATTGGATTAGTATCGTTTACTTTATCGATGGCCTCGCCAAAGAAAGCAGCACTCCATGATTTTACTGCTAGAACGATAGTGGTAAACGCGAGAACATCAATTTTATTTAATAATTCCGCTGAGGAAGAAGAATATATCGCAAAAGAAGATAATTTGGAATACGAAAGGAAAGATGTTGATGGAGAAGAGCCAGCTCTTAGATACGAACGTTAGTCAAGAGCTTAAAAGTATTAAACAGGCTAGTTTCGTAAAACGAATCTTAGCATTTATTATGGATGCCGCTGTCGCCGTTTTTACTTTTTTTGCTTTCTTTTTCTTTGTATTTTCACCTATCGCATCTAAAGCTTTTGGTTATACATCATTAGTTAAAGAAGCATCAGATTTACAAATTTCTTCTCACCTTTATGTGCTTGTTAACGAAAAGGATAATAGAAACACCCCAATTTATAATATAGATAATAAAAAAGTAACTTATTACACTGCTAGAATTAAGTATTATTACTGCACTTTTAAGACTAAAATTGCCCCAGATAAAAACGTAAAAATTGAGTTAGAAAACGGTACAAAAGTTCTTCCAAAAAATTACTATACCGATGACTGGTTTAATAAAAAATTTAAAGACGTTGATACTGTAAAAGAAGCAAAAGAAGCATCATTTGATGCTTTAGTAGATTTTTCTAAGTATTTAAGTAGTTACCAACTTAAGATTAGAAGAATTGAATTATTTATGATTTTACCTTCTTACGCTCTTAGTTTTGGCATCTATTTTATTATGGTTCCTCTTTTATACAAAAATGGGGAAACATTTGGCAAAAAAATTCTTGGAATTGGCTTTGTTTCTAAAAACGAATACGCAGTCACTAAAAAACAAATGGTGCTAAGACAGCTATTCATCTTCTTTTTGACTACACTTTTAGCATTTTTCATCACAATCGGATTCGGATCTTTCATAATTTTGGGATTCGGAATTTTGGTTTATTACATTGCCGCATTTATTAGTAAAACTCACTCATCAATGGCTGATTTTATTGGGGTGACTTACCTAATTGACACCAAAAACTCTGTGTGGTTTAAAGACGCCAATCAAGAAGCTGAAAAAGAGAAAATAGTGCAGGAAAACCTGGAAAAATACAATAAAATCGAGGTTGAAAACAAAAATATTCTTCAAGTTGGATCGGAAATTGTAAATGAAGAAGCCAAGCAAGAATTCCTTGAAAATCAGAAGAAAAAAGGCAAACGATAGAAATTGTTTAGAATTAATCTAGTAAAACTAGGTTTTTTCTTTTTTTATACTCAATTAAACATTAATTGTGATATTATTTTCTTATAGTAACTCTACAGTTACCCATAGGAGGCAAAAAAATGGATGTAAGAATCGAAAATCTTACTAAGACCTTCATCGGCAAAAAGGGTGTAGAAACTACAGCAGTTGATAAAATGACCTTTACAATTCCTGACGGTAAACTCGTCGGTCTTTTAGGTCCATCCGGTTGTGGTAAATCTACAACACTCTATATGATCGCTGGTTTACACAAACCTACTGGTGGTCGTATTTGGTTTGGCGACGAAGATGTCACCAATGTACCTCCAGAGAATAGAGGAATTGGCTTAGTTTTCCAAAACTACGCTCTTTATCCACACCTCTCTGTGAGACAAAACATTGAATTCCCATTGGATAACGTACGTTTTAGCGGACCATATGGCGTTGAAGAGGCCCGTGTTTTTGACGCGCGTAACGATGAGAAAACCTCAAAGAAAGATTTAGCAAGATCTGAAAAAGATTTAGCAAAAGCTGAGAAACAACTCGAAAGCTTCAAAGCTAAAATCGAAGTAGTTAAAGAATCAGATCCTGAAGCAGCTGCTCGTATTGGCGAGAAAGTTGTTGCAACTGAAGCTAAAATTGATTCTTTGAAAAAGCACATTGCTTCAACCGAGGAGCACATAAAATTTCTTGAGGGCGAAATCGTAAAAGCTGAAGAAGCTCTTGCAAAAGCTAAAGCAGATTACGAAGAACTCAAGGTGAAAGATCCTGAAGCAGCAAAAGAGAAAGCACGTACTAAGCTTTCAAAAGAAGATAAAGACGCAATTGCTCTTGAAATGGCAAAAGTCGTTGATATCGCCCAATTCTTAGATAGAAAACCTAAAGAATTATCTGGTGGTCAGCAACAACGTGTCGCAATTGCTCGTGCTTTAGCAAAACGTCCAAGAGTCCTTCTTCTTGATGAACCTCTTTCAAACCTTGATGCTCGTTTAAGACTTCAAACTCGTGAAGAAATTAAACGTATTCAACGTGAAACAGGCATTACAACAGTCTTCGTTACACACGACCAAGAAGAAGCTATGTCAATTTCAGATTTCATCGTTGTTATGAAACTCGGTGTTATCCAACAAATTGATGAACCACAAAGAGTTTATGAAGAACCAGCTAACCTTTTCGTTGCTAAGTTCTTAGGCTCACCTGCAATTAACGTTTTTGATGGCGAATTAAAGGGTGGTAAGTTATTACTTAACGGTAAAGAAATTGACAAAGATGCTGCATATAAAGGTGAAGATAGACCAGTTAAAATTGCTGTCCGTCCAGAATCCTTTGAATATGTTGCAAAAGGCGGAAATATTCCTGTAACTGTTAGCATTGTTGAACAAATTGGCCGTGATATCACCGTTAATGGTGTTGTTAAAGGTCAAGAAAATAAAATTAAAGCCATCATTCCAAGTGAATTAAGACACAACATCCTTGGAAAAGATGAAGTTTCATTTAAAGCCAAACGTCTCTACGTCTTTGAAGAGACAGGCGAAAGGATTAAATAACTTTTAGTTATTAAGTATTCTTATGGTCGCAAATGAAATGATAATGAAAGGAAATGAAGTGAATAGCGAGAAAGCATTACACGCTACTCTTATTTCAAAGCGTAAACGTTTCACACTTCCTCAGTGGGGTGTTGCTTGGCTCGTCTTATTACCTGCTCTTATCTTTTTAACAATGTTCATGATTTACCCAATCGTGAATACATTCTTTGCTGCTTTTATTCAAAAGTACGACTATACAGATGGAGCTGGTAGCTTTGCTATTGGTCAATTTATTGCCGGTATTCAAGAAGGCGGTTTGAATATGACATTTGGTCTTTCAAACTTCAGACTTGCTTTAACAAATATCGACTTTACAAGATCAATTGGCAATACAGCAATTCTTGTTATTATTGAAGTTCCATTAACAATTATTGTTTCACTTCTTATAGCCACCTTCCTTAATAATATTAAGGTTCTAAAAGGCTTTTACCAAACTATATTCTTCCTTCCATACGTTACTAATACGATCGCTTTAGGTTTAGTTTTTAACTTAGTTTTCTCAAACGGTCAAGGCGGACTTATGAACGTCTTGCTGTCGAGATTTGGTGTCGATCCAATTAACTGGTTAAATAAGGACCCAAGCAAAACTATACCAAGTCAACTTGCAGAAGGAGGAGCTACTCGATTCCACCAAGGCGTAGTTATTGTTCTTTACGCTTTATGGAATGGTTTAGCATTTAAGATTCTTGTCTTTATGTCTGGTCTTGCAACTATTGATAGTCAATACTACAACGCTGCTAAGATCGATGGAGCAAGCAACTTCACAATTTGGAGAAGAATTACTTTGCCACTTCTTTCTCCACAAATTCTTTATATCACGATTACGTCCTTTATTGGCGCATTTAAGATGTATACAGGCGTTATGGCCGTTTACACCAACACAGGCGGGCTTAATGCTGCCTACTACTTTGGTGGTGAAG
>ODAJ012183264.1_pt1 | contig 54064 bp, 52 predicted proteins | sample 1539241 | NCBI WGS metagenome assembly ODAJ01 (sample SAMN02144231, study PRJEB22623) | gut metagenome | biome: sheep rumen | host: Ovis aries | place: New Zealand | reverse complement strand
GCGTCAGCAAGCCTGCGTCGAATTTAGGCAATCTGACGAAAATCTGGACGGCGCATCTGATGCACAGGGGTCGTGCGGTGTTGCCTTAATCTTATCTTGCTGTGCTATCCCCCGCCTTCGGCGGGGGATAGCACAGCGTTGGTCTAATTGCCGTAATCTCCTAAATAAGGTGTTTGAAAATGGTGCGTCAAAGGGATAACCATATTTATAAATACTTTGAAAGGGCGGCAGAGCGCCCTGCCGTACGCTGCAATGCGGCCTGAAAAACGTTATTTGTGCTGTTTTATCAGAATTGTTCATTTGTTGCTATATGCGCCGCCTTTGCTTGAAAAAAGGCGGCCTGTGTGATATAATCTAAGCAGCGGCCGGGTGCGGTATCAAAGCACTCTTTACAGCCGCAACAAAGTGAGGAATATAAATATATGAGCAGCTCTATCTTACTGAACAAAAGCAGCCGTGTCTGCTTTATACACGATCCGGGATGCCTTTCCGGTGTCGTCAGAATAGCCGGAAAGGTCATAAAGGATATGTTCCTGGCTCTTGGTATCTCTGCGGAGAGCTCTGACAGCCTTGCATCTTCCGAAGGGCAGGATCTTACTGTCGTTTACGGTGTCGCCGGGATGAGCCCCTTTGCCGAGAAGCTGCTGTCCGATGCCGGAGAGCCGATCCCGGATATAAAAGGGAAAAGAGAGGTCTACTCCTTCAAGGTCATACCCGGGAGCAGAGCTCTGGTGATACTGGGCAGCGACAAGCGGGGAGCTGTCTACGGGCTTTTCCGCCTTTCTGAGCTCATGGGTGTCTCGCCTTTCGTGAACTGGTCTCTCTGCTGCCCGAAAAAACTGGACAGCTTCATCCTCTCGGATAAAGAGACTATGATCTCAAAGGAGCCTTCCGTAAGATACAGAGGCTTTTTCATAAACGACGAATGGCCTGCTTTCGGGACCTGGTGCCAAAAGCACTTCGGCGGCATAAACGCTGCGATGTACGAGGGCGTTTTCGAGCTGCTGCTGAGGCTCAAAGGCAACTATCTTTGGCCGGCGATGTGGGCATCCTGCTTCTCCTGCGACGGCCCCGGCCTCAAAAGCGCAGAGCTGGCAGACGAGCTTGGGATCGTTATGGGGCTCTCACACCATGAGCCATGTCTGCGGCACGGAGAGGAATACAGCAAGCTCCGGGGCAAGGATTCAATCTACGGAGATGCCTGGGATTTCCGCCGGAACCGGGAGGGCATTACCCGGTTCTGGAGAGACGGACTGAAACGCAGCGGGCGTTTCGAGAACGTCATCACTGTCGGGATGCGAGGCGAAGCCGATTCAGCTATACTGGGCAAGGATGCGACTTTGAAAGACAATATCGATCTGCTGCGGGATGTTCTCAAGACCCAGAAGCAACTGATAACCGAGGAGGTCAGCCGGGACATCGGCAGTGTCCCCCGTATGTTGGCGCTCTACAAGGAGGTAGAGCCCTATTATTACGGCAGCAGCACTGTCGAAGGGCTGAAAAACGATCCCTCGCTGGACGGAGTAATCCTTATGCTCTGCGATGACAACCACGGCTATCTGCGAAGCCTGCCCGATGAGGAGATGCTCTCGCACAAAGGCGGCTTCGGGATGTATTACCATTTCGACTACCACGGCGCACCTGTATCATACGAATGGATAAACTCCACCTATCTGCCTGAGGTCTGCGAGCAGATGTCTACCTGCTATGAGAACGGTGTCCGGGAGCTCTGGATAGTAAATGTCGGAGACCTGGCTTTACAGGAATTCCCGCTCTCTTATTTCCTCGATCTCGCTTACGACTACGACAAATGGAGCGCCGGAAGCGGAGATGCTCCCGAAAGATACACCCGACTCTGGATGGAGAGGCAGTTCGGCAGAGGCCTCCCGGAAAGCGAGATCAATGCTCTTTCGGCTATGTTCACCGAGAGCAGCAGGCTCATCCACAACCGCCGTCCCGAGCACATGAGCCGGGATGTCTATTCCTTCGGGGAGGCTCTGCGCCTGAAGGAGCGCGCCGAAAGCATAATAAATACCTGCACCGAGCTGGAAGCCCGGCTCCCGGAAGAGCTCAGGCCGGCATTCACCGAGCTGATAAGCTACAATGTCTGCGGAGGGATGGAGCTTCTGAAGCTCTGGGCTTCTGCGGATCTGGGGCACCGTTTTGCACAGATGGGTGCTGTCTGCGCCAACAGCTATGCCAACGAGGTCGAGGCCTGCATAGCACGGGACGGGGAGCTCAGAGAAAAGCTGCACACCGCTGCCGGAGGCAAATGGGATGGCTTCGGCCTTGCGGAGCACATCGGGTTCAGATACTGGAACTCGGAGGAAAGCACTTACCCCGTTATCGAGAGGGTCATACCCTCCTGCAGAGACGAGCTGATAGTCGGTGTCTGCGCTGACGGCTCATATACCAGAGGGCTTGACTGGACCCGCAAGACGCTTATCGCTGACCGGTTCGAGAAGAAGGGCGGCAAAAGGTCTGCCGGGCTCTTCGCGGCACTAACAGGGAGAAGGCCTGTCGGATATTCTCTTTCCTGCGATGCCGGATGGCTGACGCTTTCCCGAAGCGAGGGTGAACTCTCGCCGGAGAATGATCTGGAATATATAACAATTACCGTCTCAGACGAACTTCCTGCCGACATCAACGAAGCAGAGATAGTATTCAGATATCCACGCGGAAGAGCGGTCATCAAAGTCATCTGCCGTGCGGAAGGCAATGAGGATTCCCGCTGCTACGCTGAAGAAAACGGGCTTATCTGCATCAAAGCGGAGCATTTCGCTTCCAAAGCGGACAACGGCGGCTTCGAGCTGAGGGTACTTCCTGAGCTGGGGCGTGCCGAGGGCGGGCTGCGGCTCTTCCCGCTCAACGAAACGCCCAGGGGCGTTGCTAACGCCCCAAACGCCGACTACACCTTTGTCTCAGACAAAGGCGGCAGCTATGAGCTCATCTTCCAGCTTCAGCCCAACAGCCCCTATACCTTCGGCAGCAATATAAATCTCTGCTATGAGCTGAACGACGAAAAGTCAGAGCTGGCTGTCCTCTCGGACAGCTATGTGTCCGGAGTCACGAGGGATTGGGAAGAAGGCGTGCTTAGCCACGCAAGATATGCAAGAGCAAAGGTCAGCCTCAGAGCCGGAGCCAATACACTGCGGTTCTACGGCACAAGCCGCGAGGCAATACCTGAACGGATAATACTGGTCAAAGAGGGCAGAGAGCTCCCCGGCGACTATCTCGGTATCCCCGAAAGCGTTTCATACAGGGGATAAGATAAGGAGGAAAAAAATATGAAGATGTCATTCCGCTGGTACGGCACCGGCAACGACAGCATTTCGCTTTCGCAGATAAAACAGATCCCCGGAGTAACGGAGATCGTCTGGGCGCTGCATGAAAAACAGCCCGGCGAGATCTGGGAAAAGAAAGAGATCGCAAAAGTAAAGTCAGAGCTGGACGAATACGGCTTCGGGATGAGCGTCGTCGAATCGGTCAACGTTCATGATGACATCAAGACCGCAGGCAAAAACCGCGATCTCTATATCGAAAACTATAAGCAGACACTGAAAAATCTCGCTGAGTTCGGCGTAAAGGTCGTTTGCTATAACTTTATGCCTGTCTTCGACTGGACCAGAACAGACCTCTTCCACCCCCTGCCGGACGGCTCAACAGCGCTTTTTTATGAGAAGAGCAAGATCAGACAGGACCCCGCCGAGATGGCGGAATATATCCTGAAGGAGACCAAGGGCTACACTATGCCCGGCTGGGAGCCCGAGCGCCTCGCCAACCTGAAACAGCTCTTTGAGCTCTATAAGGATGTGGATAAGGAAAAGCTCTGGGCGAACCTTAAATATTTCCTCGAGGCCATTATGCCTACCTGCCGGGAGTGCGATATCAAAATGGCCATACACCCCGACGACCCGCCCTGGGATATCTTCGGGCTTCCGAGGCTGCTGGTGGATGAAGCCGCAGTAGGGCGCTTCCTTTCTATGGTGGATGACCCGTATAACTGCCTGACCCTCTGCTCCGGCTCGCTGGGCTCCAACCCGGAAAACAATGTCGCAGAGATCGTCCGCAAATACTGCGGAAGGATAGCTTTCGCACATATTCGCAATGTCAAGCATTTTGAGAACGGAGATTTCTCCGAGACCTCGCACCGCGACTGCGACGGCGATGTAGGTATACTGGATATAATCAAGGCCTATCACGACGGCGGATTCGACGGCTATATCCGCCCCGACCACGGCAGACATATCTGGAACGAAAAATGCCGCCCCGGCTACGGCCTCTATGACCGCGCTCTTGGGATAATGTATATCCTCGGCGCCTGGGATATGCTGGATAAGCAGGAGGGCAGGATATGAGAAAGCCGTTTATGGACAGCGAGTTCCTGCTGGATACCGAAGAAGCCCGCACACTCTATCACCGCTTTGCAGAGGATATGCCTATCATCGACTATCACTGCCATATAGACCCGAAGGAGATATATGAAGACAAGCCCTACCAGAGCATCACCTCTCTCTGGCTCGGAGGCGACCACTACAAATGGAGACTTATGAGGCAGTGCGGCTATGCCGAGGAATATGTCACAGGCAAGGCGGAGGACAGAGAAAAATTCAGAGCCTGGGCTGATGCGCTGTCTCAGGCTGTCGGCAGCCCGCTGTATCACTGGAGCCATCTTGAGCTCAGAAGATACTTCGGGGAGGAGCTCCCCGTCTGCCCCGCGAATGCCGATGCTATATATGATAAATGCAACGCTCTTCTGGCCTCGGGAGCCCTGACTCCGAGAAGCATAATCAAGGCCTCCAAGGTAAAGGTCATCGGCACCACCGACGACCCCTGCGACAGCCTTGAATGGCATAAAAATCTCCAAGAGGACAAGAGCTTCGACTTCTGCCGGGTCATACCTACATTCCGGCCGGACAAGCTGCTGCTTATCGGAACAGCGGAGTTCACAGAGTTTGTCGCAAGGCTCTCCAAGGCCGGAGGCCGGGAGATCACCGATCTGGCCTCCCTTAAAGAAGTCCTCACCGGGAGGATGGAGCATTTCGCAGCTCTCGGCTGCCGCAGCTCCGACCAGAGCGCAGCTTATTTCCCCTGCACACTGATCGGGGAGGAAAAATGCGGCGAAGTCTTAAACAAGGCACTGAGAGGCGAAGCCCTCTCTCAGCAGGAGCGCCTCGGCTTTATGACAGAGATCATGCTCTTCCTCGGGAGGGAATATGCGAGGCTCGGCTGGGTCATGCAGCTCCATTTCGGCGTCGCCCGGAACACCAATTCAAGGATGTTCTCCCTTATCGGGCGGGACACCGGCTTCGACCGTATCGACAGCAGCGCCCCCATCGAGACGCTGGCTGCTTTCCTGGACGAGCTGGATAAGACAGACAGCCTGCCCAGAACAGTGCTTTACAGCCTCGACCCTTCAATGAACGCCCCGCTGGATGTTCTGGCAAAATGCTTCAACGAAGCCGGAGTAAAGGGCAAGGTGCAGCACGGAGCCGCCTGGTGGTTCAACGATAATATCGGCGGCATGAAAGATCATCTGCGCTCTCTCTGCGAGCAGGGAGCTCTCGGGACATTTATCGGTATGCTGACCGATTCCCGCTGTATGCTCTCATACACAAGGCACGAGTATTTCAGGCGCATCCTTTGCGCGTTCATAGGCAGGCTCGCTGCCGACGGCGAGCTCTTCTGGGACGAAGAGCAGCTCGGAGAGCTTGTAAAGAATGTCAGCTATAATAACGCAAAGGTCTTTTTCGGGCTTTGAGAACGAGGGGGATATAATGGATAAGATAACAGAAACACTTGAAAAGATCGGCATCATCCCGGTAGTCGTCATAGAAAACGAAGAGGATGCATTTCCTCTTGCAAAAGCGCTCGCGGAGGGCGGGCTGCCCGCTGCGGAGATAACCTTCCGCACCGCTGCCGCCGAGGGAGCCATCCGAAGGATCAGCGAAGCTTGCCCGGATATGACAGTCGGCGCGGGGACAGTTCTGACCTGTGAACAAGCAGACAAAGCCATAGCCGCCGGCGCAAAGTTCATCGTCAGCCCCGGGCTGAACCCGGAGGTCGTAAAGCACTGCCTTGATAAAGGAGTTACTATGCTGCCCGGCTGCGCTACACCCTCAGACATAGAAAGAGCCCTCAGCCTCGGGCTTACGGAAGTCAAATTCTTCCCTGCCGAGCAGATAGGCGGCCTCAAAGCCATAAAAGCAATGGCGGCTCCCTACGGCGCTGTCCGCTTTATGCCGACAGGCGGGCTCAACACCCAGAACATCGGAGCATATCTTGCCGAACCCAGGATAATAGCCTGCGGAGGCAGCTTTATGGTGCAGAAGGATGTTGTCGCAAGGCAGGATTGGGACCGTGTCAGGGCCGACACCGAAAAGGCTGTCCGCCTTATGCTGGGGATGACATTCCTGCGGCTTGAGGAAAAAGGCGGATCCAGGGTCTCTGTAATGGAAGTCCAGAACATTGAACGCGCAGTTTATCATCTGGAGCGCAGAGGAGTTTCCTTCGACCGCTCATCCGAGATCCGCGAAGGGGGAAAACTGAAAAGCATCTTTGCTCCCGGAGCCGGGCTGAGACTCACCGGGAAATAAGGAGGCAGAACTGATGAAAAAAAGAGTCGTCACCTTCGGGGAGATAATGCTGAGGCTGGCTCCCGAAGGGTATATGAGATTTTTGCAGGCCGACAGCTTCGGCGCTGTCTACGGCGGCGGAGAGGCAAATGTCGCTGTATCCCTGGCGCAGTTCGGGTACGATGCGGCTTTTGTCACCAAGCTTCCGGAGCACGACATCGGGCAGGCTGCGGTAAACCACCTCCGCAGATACGGAGTAGACACCTCGAAGATAGTCCGGGGCGGAGACCGAGTCGGGATATACTATCTTGAACGCGGCGCTAGCCTCAGGCCTTCAAGGGTGATCTATGACCGCGCAGGCTCCGCCTTCGCGCTGGCCAAAGCAGAGGAATTCGATTGGGACAAGATCTTCGCGGGAGCCGATTGGTTCCATATCTCCGGGATAACTCCGGCGCTGGGCGAAGAGCTGGTCAAAGCGGCGCTGGATGCGGCGGCGGCTGCCAAAAGGCATGGGCTTGTCGTGAGCTGCGATGTCAATTACAGAGCCAAGCTCTGGGGCGCTCATGAGGCCGGAAGAGTCATCGGGCAGATCCTTGGGCTCGCGGATGTCTACATCGGCGGCAGAGGCCAGGAGGATGCCCTCTTCGGCATCAAAACAGATCTCCGCTCGGAGGATGATTATACTGCCTACGAAGCCGCTGCGAAGGAGCTCATGGAGCGCTTCTCGCTGAAAACAGTTGCGATGACCCTGCGGACGACTCTCTCCTCCGACAGGAATAAATTTGCGGCTCTGATCTATGACGGCAAGAGCTTTGAATTCAGCAGAGAATACGATATAAATATCGTTGACAGAGTCGGCGGCGGAGACAGCTTCGCGGCGGGTCTCATCTATGGGGCTCTGGAAGGGATGAGCACAAAAGAAACTGTGGAATTTGCCGCTGCGGCTTCCTGTCTGAAACTGACAGTTGAGGGCGATTGCAGCATTGCCTCAGCAAATGAGGTCAGACAGCTTGCATTCGGAAGCGGCTCAGCACAGGTACAAAGATAAGTCACTGATCATCAGCTATATTGGATCGGAGAGATGCATTATGTTAAAAGCATATGCAGAAAACGGAAACTTCAATTTCAGGGACCTTTGATTTCGGGTATATCGGTCTGTATAGGGATGATCAGATCGGAGTAAACTGCGACTGCTCGGATAAATACCAACGGGCGCTTTTCTGCACTGCTTATGACAAAATCGATCTGAATGATCTGTCCTTTACCGACTGGCATAACTATTGATATAACAGGAGTTCTTTGATATGAAACTTACAGTAAACAGTATAAAGACCGAACGCTCCGGCTGGGAGAAAGCCGGCGTTATCCTGCCCGCCTTCGACCCTGAGGCCGTCAGGGCGCGATCAGAGCAGGAGCCGGAATGGGTACACTTCGGCCCCGGCAACATTTTCCGGGGATACATCGCCTGCCTCGCAGACGAGCTTATCGGCAGAGGGCTGATGAAAAGCGGTATCATCGCCGCTGACAGCTTTGACACCGAGCCTATCGAAAAGATATACGAGCCGTTTGATAACCTGGCTCTGCTTGTCGGACTGCGCGCCGAGGGCGGGCGCTATCTGCGGGTAGTCGGCGGCATCGGCGGGGCTGTTGCCGCCGTTGGAAAGAGCTTTGATAAGCTCAGGAATATTGCCCGCATGAAGTCTCTCAAAATGATCTCGTTCACGATAACCGAGAAGGGCTATGCCTATACCGATATAAACGGCAGCATCATCCCTGCGGTGGCAGAGGACATAAAGAACGGCCCCGACGGTGAGCTTTCCACCGCTCTCGGGAAGGTATGCGCAATGCTCGTCGAGAGATTCAGGGCTGGCGCCGCACCGATAGCGCTCGTAAGTATGGACAACTGCTCCCGCAACGGCGAGAAGCTGCGCTCGGGGATACTATTTGTTGCCGAGGGCTGGCAGAAGAACGGTCTTGTGCCGCAGGGCTTCTTTGATTATGTCTCTGACGAGAGCCGCGTGTCGTTCCCGTGGAGCATGATCGACAAGATAACTCCCCGCCCCGACCCTTCTGTGACCGAAGAGCTGACCGCTCTCGGGATAGAAGATATGCAGCCTATCGTCACCTCCCGCAAGACCTTTATCGCCCCATTCGTAAACGCCGAGATGCCCCAGTATCTCGTCATCGAGGACAGCTTCCCCAACGGCAGACCGCCGCTGGAGAAAGCGGGAGTATATCTCACCGACCGCGAAACAGTCGCCAGAGCAGAAAAGATGAAGGTAATGACCTGCCTGAACCCGCTCCATACTGCGCTGGCAGTTTTCGGCTGCCTGCTGGGCTTCGGCAAGATCTCCGACGAGATGAACGACAAGGATCTGAAAGCGCTGGTCTGGAAGCTGGGCTATGACGAAGGCCTGCCGGTAGTCGTTGACCCGGGGATAATCAAGCCCGAGGATTTTCTCAAGGAAGTCCTGACCGAAAGGCTGCCTAACCCCTATCTTCCCGACACTCCCCAGCGCATCGCTACCGACACCAGCCAGAAACTGGCTATACGCTTCGGCGGAACTGTAAGCGCCTATGCCGGGCAGGGAAAAGCAGGCGAGCTCAGGCTCATACCCCTGGTCATCGCAGGCTGGCTGAGATACCTTATGGCTATCGACGACAGCGGCAGACCCATTGAGCTCAGCCCCGACCCGATGATCCCGGAGATGCAGAAGCATATAAAAGCCGGATGGTTCAAGGGCGCCCTGCCATTTACCGATGACGACCGCTGCGGTATTGCGGCTGTCTTGCGCAACAAGGAGCTCTTCGGAGCCGATCTTGAAGAGGCCGGCCTCTCCGAAAGGATACTCGGAATATTCGAGAAGATGATAAGCTCGGAGGGCGCTGTAAGAGAGGCGCTGGCCGAAGCAGTGAGGTAAAAAGGAGCGATATATGAAGAGAGAATACCGCAATGTTTTCAGGGAGCTGGGAAAGAGCGACGAGGAGATCGCTAAGAAGATAAACGATACCGTCCGGGGCTTTTTCTACGGAGAAGACAAGGTCTATTTCCCTGTCGGGGATGATATGGCCTATATCGAGGACACCGGGAATATCGATGCCAGAACAGAAGGAATGTCCTACGGGATGATGATGTGCGTTCAGCTCGGGATGAAAGAGGAATTCGACCGCCTCTGGAAATGGGCCAAGACCTATATGTATATGAGCGAGGGTGTGAACGAAGGCTATTTCGCCTGGTCCTGCAAGACAAACGGCGAAAAGAATTCCTACGGCCCTGCCCCAGACGGCGAGGAATTCTTCGCTATGGCTCTTTTCTTCGCCTCACACCGCTGGGGCGACGGCGAAGGGATATTCAATTATTCCCGCGAGGCCAGAGAGATACTCCGCGCCTGCCTGAATAAAGGTGAGAACGGCCGCCCCGGTGCGCCCATGTGGGATCCTGCCAACAAGCAGATACTCTTCGTCCCCGGAAGCGACCATACCGACCCTTCCTATCACCTCCCCCACTTCTACGAGCTCTTTGCGCAGTGGGCTTATGAAGAGGACAGGGAGTTCTTCGCTGAGGCTGCCGCTGTCAGCAGAGAGTTCCTTGTAAAAGCCTGCCACCCGAAAACAGGTATGAACCCGGAATATTCCGAGTTTGACGGCTCCCCCATGCGCCGGCCTCTCGGCTGGACGACCGACCGCCACGACTGGTTTTACAGCGACGCATACCGCACTGCTGCAAACATCGGCCTGGACTGCGAATGGTTCGGCAAGGACATCGGACAATGGGATGCGGTGAAGCGCTTGCAGTATACTCTCGGAGTCGTAAATGCCGACGACCCTTATCTCACCTACGAAGTAGATGGGACTCCCCTTCCCCAGCCGGCGCTGCACCCTGTCGGGATACTTGCGACGACAGCGCAGGCATCTCTGGCGGTGAAAGGGCCTCTCTCCCCGGAAAGCCCCGACCCTGCAAACGCACTGGCTGCGAAGTGGGTCCTGCGGTTCTGGGATGAGCCCCTGAGGACAGGTGTAAGGAGATATTACGACAACTGCCTGTATCTTTTCGCTGTCCTGGCTCTGAGCGGAAATTACAGGATCATCTGACTGCGGCCTGTTCTGACACGAACAGACAGATACCTCTGATATAGCTCTGCCCCTGAGTGCTTATAATCACTCGGGGGCATTTTTCTGAGATCATGACACAAAAAGGCGGCATACCTTCGTATGCCGCCTCTTTTCAGTTATGAGCGTTTATCCGCCGATGCAGTATCAGTGACCTCTCTTGACGTAAGGAGTATGCAGATACTTATGAGCAACGTGCGAATTGGGAGCCTCGAAGAACTCGTTATAGAGCATATCCATAACAGGGCTCTCATGAGACTTTCTCAGATCCATCGAGCTGTCAAGATCATAGAGAGCCTTAGCTCTGAGTGCCTTGAGATCGACGTTGTTTCTTACGGTATCAGGCTGATAGGGCTGGCCGCCGCCGTTGATGCATCCGCCAGGGCAAGCCATGATCTCAACGAACTGATAATCAGCCTTGCCTGCCTTGATATCCTCAATGATAGCTCTTGCGTTAGCAAGTCCGGAAGCAACAGCGACCTTAACGGTAGCGCCGCCTACGGTATAGGTAGCTTCCTTGATGCCCTTTGTGCCTCTTACTTCGGTGAACTCAAGAGCCTTTGTAGAGCCATCGAGCTTGAATGCGGCTGTTCTGAGAGCAGCCTCCATAACACCGCCGGTAGCGCCGAAGATAGCGCCTGCGCCGGAAGCAATCTCGAAGGGGTTATCGAACTCTTCGTCGGGAAGAGCGTTGAAATCGAGGCCGGCGCGCTTGATCATTCTTGCCAGCTCTCTTGTTGTAAGTGCAACATCGACATCATCGAAATCGGATGTTCTCTGCTCTTCTCTTGTTACCTCGAACTTCTTGGATGTGCAGGGGATAACAGATACTACGAAGAGCTTGTGCGGGTCGATATTGTTCTTCTGAGCATAGTAGCTCTTGAGAACTGCGCCGAACATCTGCTGCGGGCTCTTGCAGCTCGAGAGATGGGGCAGGAACTCAGGATAGTAATGCTCGCAGAATTTTACCCAGCCGGGGCAGCAGGATGTGAACATAGGCAGGGTGCCGCCGTTCTGGATCCTGTCGAGGAGCTCGTTGGCCTCTTCCATAATGGTAAGGTCAGCGGTAACATCCATATTGAAGACCTTGACATCGCCGAGCCTTCTTATACCTGCTACCATTTTGCCCTGAACGTTGGTGCCGACAGGGTTGCCGAAGGCCTCGCCGAGAGTAGCGCGGACAGAAGGAGCTGTGAAGAAGATAACTTCCTTATCGGGATCAGCGATAGCATCCCAAACCTTCTGAGTGCTGTCCTTTTCGGTAAGAGCGCCGACGGGGCAGGCAACGATACACTGGCCGCAGCCTACGCAGGGAGCGTCAGCAAGGTCGCCGTCGAATGCGCAGCCGATATGGGTATTGAAGCCTCTTCTGATCTCGCCGATGCAGGCGATGCTCTGGAGGTTCTTACAAGCGGCAACACATCTCTTGCAGTTGATGCACTTGTTGTTATCTCTTACGATATAAGCCGATGTCTCGTCGATCTCATATCTCTGGCCCTCGTTTACGAAGCGGTCTTCCTCGACGCCGTAATCGCGGCAGAGCCTCTGGAGCTCGCAGTTTTCGCTTCTCTCGCAGGAGAGGCACTTTTTGTTATGAGTCGAGAGCAGCAGCTCGAGAGTTGTCTTTCTGGACTTTCTTACAGCGGGGGTATTTGTCAGGACCTCCATGCCTTCCTCAACGGGATAAACGCACGCAGCGACAAGACCTCTTCTGTTCTTGACCTCAACCACGCAGATACGGCAGGCGCCGATACAGTTGATATCCTTTAAATAACAAAGCGAAGGGATGTCTATGTTTACAGCCTTTGCAGCCTGAAGTATAGTAGAGCCGGCGGGAACTTCAACATCCAATCCGTTCACTTTAAGATGAACCATTGTGTTTTCCATGTGACCTATCCTCCTTACTCTTACTTCTTAACGATGGCCTTGAACTTGCAGTTCGACTCGCAGACACCGCACTTGATGCACTTATTCTTGTCGATCTCATGCGCAGGCAGCTTCTTGCCGGGAGCGATATAGTCTGTCTTCGAGATAGCGTTTACAGGGCAGTTCCTTGCGCAGAGGCCGCAGCCTATGCACTTGTCCTTTTCGATCTCGAAGCTGACAAGGCTCTTGCAGACACCGGCTGTGCAGTGCTTGTTCTGGATATGGTCGATATACTCGTCCCTGAAATACTGGAGAGTAGAGAGGATCGGGTTAGGAGCCGACTGGCCGAGGGCGCAGAGCGAGGAGCTCTTCATATGAGTAGCGATATCCTCGATATCCTCGAGATCCTTCATTGTGCCCTTACCGTCTGTGATCTTTTCAAGATACTGGAGAAGTCTTCTTGTACCGATACGGCAGGGAGTACATTTACCGCAGCTCTCGTCAACGGTGAAGTTCAGATAGAACTTGGAGATATCCACCATGCAGGTGTCCTCATCCATAACGATAAGTCCGCCGGAGCCCATCATAGAGCCCAGCTTCATGAGGTTCTCGTAGTCGATAGGAGTATCGATATGCTCTGCGGGGATACATCCGCCGGAAGGTCCGCCTGTCTGAGCAGCCTTGAACTTCTTGCCGTTGGGGATGCCGCCGCCGATCTCTTCGATGATCTCGCGGAGGGTCGTGCCCATAGGTACCTCAACGAGGCCGACGTTTGTGATCTTACCGCCGAGGGCGAATACCTTGGTGCCTTTGGATGTCTCTGTACCCATAGAGGCATACCAATCTGCGCCTCTGCGGATGATCTTCGGGATATTGGACCAGGTCTCAACGTTATTGAGGATAGTCGGCTTGCCGAAGAGTCCCTTGATAGCAGGGAACGGAGGACGGGGTCTGGGCTCGCCTCTGTGACCCTCGATGGAATTCATAAGAGCGGTCTCCTCGCCGCAAACGAAAGCGCCTGCGCCGAGACGGATCTCGATATCGAAATCGAAGCCGCTGCCGAAGATATCCTTGCCCAGGAAGCCGTACTCTCTGGCCTGAGCGATAGCGATCTTAAGTCTTTCAACAGCGATAGGATACTCAGCTCTTACGTAGATGTAGCCCTGATGTGCGCCGATAGCATAGCCGGCGATAGTCATAGCCTCAAGGACAGCGTGGGGGTCGCCTTCGAGGATAGATCTGTCCATGAATGCGCCAGGGTCGCCCTCATCGGCGTTGCAGCAGACATACTTGATGTCGCCCTGGGAAGCCTTAGCGAAAGCCCACTTTCTGCCGGTGGGGAATCCGCCGCCGCCGCGCCCGCGGAGGCCGGAATCGGAGATAGTCTTGATAACGTCATCGGGGGTCATCTCAAGGAGCACCTTTGAGAGTGCCTGATAGCCATCGGTAGCGATATACTCCTTAACGTTCTCCGGGTCGATAACTCCGCAGTTCTCGAGAGCGATACGGAGCTGCTTCTTATAGAAGTTTGTGCCGGAGAGGGGGATGATAGTGCCGTCTTCGTGAACAGTCTCTTTATAGAGGAGGTCCTTGCAGACGTTGCCGCCGATGATATGCTCATCGACGATACGCTTCATATTTTCGGGCTTGACCTGAGAATAGAAGCAGCCCTCGGGATAAACGATCATGATAGGGCCGAGTGCGCAGAGGCCGAAGCATCCGGTCTTAACGATAAGAACATCGTTAACGTTCTGAGCTTTGAGCTCGTCCTCCAGAGCCTGGATGACCTTTCTGCTTCCGGAAGAAGTACAGCCTGTACCGCCGCAGACAAGGATCTGCTTGCGATAGCCTGTTTTCTCGGCGAGTTTGGCGCCTTCCTCAGCTACAAGTCTTCTGACCTTGACGAGATCTTCGTACTCGGTCTTGATCTTATTCATATCTGCAACTGTCATTACTTATCGGCACCTCCTTTGGAATAGGAATCAAGGATCGCTGCTACCTTATCGGGAGTGATCTTGCCGTAAACGTCCTCATCGATAGTCATTACGGGAGCAAGGCCGCAGGCACCTACGCAGCGGCAGGCGTCGATGGAGAACTTTCCGTCGGCTGTACACTCGCCGGATTTGATACCGAGCTTGTTCTCTACTGCCTCAAGGATCTTGTCCGAGCCCTTAACATAGCAAGCTGTTCCGAGACAGACGCTGATGCGGTGTTCGCCCTTGGGAGTGAGGGAGAACTGAGAATAGAATGTCGCAACACCGAACACCTCAGAAAGAGAGAGCCCGAGGCCGTCTGCGATCATCTTCTGAACCTCTATGGGGAGATACCCATAGATACCCTGTGCCTCTTGGAGAGTCGGCATAAGTCCGCCGGGCTGCTCGCGGTGAGCTTCGATTACTTTCATAAGCTCAGCTTCCTGTTCGGGAGTGCCCTTGAACGGGATCAGGGATTTTTCACTCATAACATAACCTCCTACAAATATTTTCGGCTTTCGCCGTCAGACCGCACGCCGGAGACCGGAGTCCAGTCCTTACACAACAAAGCTACAGCCTGCGCAGAACGCATACTGTCACATTGTTAATTATATAACATTTATCGGCATTTTGCAAGTGTTTTAACAAACATTTTAAATATGAAACTACTTTTTGTAGATATTACACTAAGAATAAAAAAGATTTTGTTGAAACCGATAGCCGTCCAAAGAAAAGGCCCGCTTATGCCCCGAAAAATCGGGACACAAGCGGGCTGTCAAAGCCTTGGATATCTGCCGGAAAAACTACGCAGCGGAACATAAGACATATATTTTTGTATATGCCTTGCCGCTCAGCCATACCTTATCGGCAGGCATTGGCGGTATCACGCCTGCGGCTGTCTGTCGAGAGGATTCAGCCTGCGAAGGATGTGCATTTTTTGGAAGTTGCTTTAAGGCCCTTATCGCCGTTGACTACCACCTCGCCCCATTCCGGTGAGAGCATAGTGCCGTCCCAGTCGGCGGTAAGGTCAAGGTATTCTACTCCGCCGCCGTTGCCCTTCCAGCTCCAGGCGAGCCAGCCGATACCGTTATCCTCGCAGTAATCCATTATGAACTTCTCATCCACATCGCCGTCGGAATGCTTATAGCCGAACTCTCCGACACAGACGCAGAGATCCTGATCCGTAGCTCCGGTAAGATTATCCTTTATCGTTGATTCGTTCTTGCCGGATGTGCCGTACATATGGACAGAGAACATTGTATTCTTTTCCGGATCTGATTCAAAGACCTCTTTGCCTTTATCTCTGATACATTTGCCATACTGCCCCCAGCCTGCGGAATCCACCATTATCGTATTCTTGATCCCAGCCTCGCGTATCTTGGGGATGACCTTGGTATAGCCCTTTGCCCAGTTAGCCGAATTCCAGCCGCCCATCCATTCGTTGGCGATATTGAGGATAACGAAGTCCTCGTTGCCGATGAGAGCGTCCTTGACGTCTATCCAGAAATCGGCGGCCTTTTCAAGATCGGAGACACTGTCTTTTCCGGTAGCGTCGTGTACTTCGAGGACAGCCACCATCTCAAAGGCCTTACAGATCTTCAGCAGCGAATTGATGGAAGCAACGGTGTCTCTGTTCCACTGTTCGCCGTCGGCAAGGACGATACGGACGGTATTGGCCTCAGTTTTGTCGATAGCATCCAGGGCGGAGAAGTCAGAGTTTGCGAACCAGGCGTGGGAGTGATTGATGCCCCTCATGATGAATTCATTTCCCTTGGAATCCAGCAGCTTTGTCCCGCTGACCTTAAAGCCGGGGACACTTTCCCTGTGGGCTTCGGCGGGGGCTGCTTCTGTAGTCTGGGCAGAGGCAGTTGTCCCGGCGGGAGCGGATGTCTCGGCTGAGGAGCTGCTTTCGGAGCTGCCGCAGCCGGCGAGGATCGCAGACACTGCGATCAGGAGCGATAATACTTTTTTCATTTGACCATTCCTTTCATTTCCAATTTCCGATTTTTCTTTGTATCTTCCATTATTTTGCAAGTTCATTATAACATATATGCCCGAATTGTCAACATCCTGTCGGAGCTTTGCCGCAAAAATCTATTTCAGCACGATCCCCAGCATAGTCAGATCGTCAAACTGCTGAACCTCTCCTGCGAACTCATCCACAGCCCTGTGGACATTTTCCAGCAGCTCCTTGGGAGCGGCCTCGGGAGTCCTGTTGAGAGTATCCGGCAGTCTTTCCATCCTGAACATCTCTTCATCCGCGTTTATCGCTTCGGGGACTCCTTGCATAGTTGTTGATCAGCTTCTTGGAGACCGTCATAAACAGTGCGGCGGGGATGCCCTTTCCGGGGACATCAGCTATGGTCAGTGCCAGATGATCCTCGTCGATAAGGAAGAAATCGTAGAGATCTCCGCCGATCTCCTTGGCCGGGGTCATAGTCGCGCATATATCGAAATCGTCCCGTCCCGGGAAGGCGGGGAAGGTGCTCGGAAGCTGGCTGGCCTGTATCTTTTTGGCCATATCGAATTCCGCAGCTATTCTTTCGCGCTCTCCGGTGAACTGTTCGATCTGCTTAACAAGGTCTGCGATATGTCTTGAGATAGCAGTTCCGGATATTTTCGGACTGGCTGATAATGGAAGAGTAATTGATGGCATAGTCGGCGGAGGATACATCCGTAACTAAAATAGCCTTGTTTATAAACTCTGTCGCTTCCTTTTCCTCCTCAGGAGTAACGGGCTCATGATATTCCTGCGGATCCTTTTCCCATTCATCAAAGCACCAGCCGAACAGATCGTCATTCAATGTCTTATCGAGCTTGTAAACATCCTCCAGTGAGGTTTTCATATGAGCATCCTGCGCCTTGAGGAATCCGCTGACAGTGCTGTTGTATGTAGTAAATGCGACGGCGCCGATCATAACGGTAAAGACCGCAAGAAGTATAAGCCCGATCTGCGCCGACAGCTTTTTATTCCTCTTTTCTTTCTCCATTCCGCTTCACCTCAGTGAATAGGACTATGCAATCATTATAGCACAAAAGCCGCAGCTTGTGAATTGTGTGAAAAGCACAAAAACAGGAACGTTGTTTGTTTATTATTACCATTTGTCCAACGGACGTTGACAAACCGTCGGGTATGGTTTATAATCAAATCAAAAAGGAACGGGATTCCGGATGAAAGGAGCAGAAAAATGAAAAAGACAGAAAAGACCGCCCTTATCGCAGCAGCTTTTGCGGCTGTATCAATGACAGCCTGCGGAGGCGGCAGCTCTTCTTCCCCGGCAGCTCCGGAGAGCGGCACGGCTGCGGCTTCTTTGGCTGTCTCGGAAAGATACGACCCAAGCTCGCAGGAAGAGCAGACCGTTTACGGCTCCCCGGTCGATCTGACCGGAACTGTCACCTCTCCTTCCCAGCCTTCTCCCGAAGACAGCGAGATCCCGCAGGATGTCTACGGCCCGCCGAATTATTTTGACGACAGCGAGGTCCCCCAGGGCGTTTACGGGCCGCCTGATTTCTTTACGGAAGAGCCCGATGAGCCTGCTCCCGCCGTGACGGCTCCGGCTGTCACAGATAAAGCGACCGCTGCCCCGTCAGTGACAACTTCCGATGTGCCGGAATACGACCCATCCCTCGACAACATAGAGGTGGTCTATGGCCCGCCGGCAGAAGGGCTCGGAGAGTGAGGATGCTATGCTGGATGTAAACAAGAAACACAGAGATATGGACGCTCTTGCGGAATACAGGCGCGGGCTGCTGAAAAAGCCGCAGCTCAGGAATCTCTTTCTGGAGCTGACTCTGCGCTGCAACGAGCGCTGCATACACTGCGGGAGCAGTTGCGGCGATGTGCAGAGCGAAGAGTTGACTGTCCCGGAATATGAGAGGCTGCTGCGAGAAGTCAGGGAAGATCTGGGAACAGGCGGCAAAATGCTCTGCATAACCGGTGGAGAGCCTCTGCTGAGGCGGGAATTCTTCGAGATAACCGAGATCGCCCATTCCCTCGGATTCAGTTGGGGCATGACCTCCAACGGGACGCTGATAACGCCCGAAGTCGCCAAAGATCTGGCAAGAGTCGGGATGAAGACCATCTCGGTGAGCATCGACGGGCTTCCCGAGACCCACGATAAGTTCCGCCGGACTCCCGGAGGCTTCGACAAGGCTATGCGCGGGATAGAGAACCTTCTCGATGTAGGCGGATGGAAGGCGCTTCAGGTGACAACTGTTGTGACCCACGAGAACATCTCTCAGCTCGATGAGCTTTTCACTCTCTTCGACAAGCTGGATATCGACTCCTGGAGAGTCATCAATATCGAGCCCATTGGCAGGGCAAAGCAGCATCCCGAGCTGCTGCTGACCCCGGAGGATTACTGCACTATGTTTGAATTCATCCGCAGCAAGCGCATGGCCGGGCAGCCGGTATGCTACGGATGCAGCCACTATCTCGGAGACGAATACGAGCGCGAGGTAAGAGACTGGTATTTTCTCTGCACTGCCGGGCTCTATACTGCAAGCATTATGGCAAACGGCGACATCACCGCCTGCCTTGACATCGAGCGCAGACCGGAATTCATACAGGGCAACATTCGCCGGGACAGGTTCAGTAAGGTCTGGCTGGATCGCTTTGAAGTCTTCCGCCGGGATCTGTCAGACACGACAGAGCTCTGCCGGGGCTGCCCGGAAGCGGTATACTGCCGGGGAGATGCTTTCCACAGCTACGACTTCGATGCCCGCCGCCCGGAAGTATGCTTCAGAAATATTCTTTTTTGAAAATAAAAAGCGAAAGAAGGAATCAGCTATGCAGGTAAAGATCATTCCGCTGGAAGGAATAGAATTTGAGGGCAGAAAGATATCGCTGGGTATGCCGATGGACGATATGATAAAGGCTCTGGGTGTCCCCTGCGATGTGGAGCAGACCTACGGCAAGGGCGGCATCCCGGACGGCACATCGGTATACTGCTTCGACAACGAGCTGAGATTCGATCTTGACGATGACAGGCTGGAATTCATCGAGTTCCTGGGAGGGCCGGAGGGCGATCTGCAGCCCGAGATCTACGGTGTCCCGGCCTTCGGGACCGATGCCGACGAGCTGGTGGAGCTCCTCACAGAGAAGAACGGCGAGGATATCATCGACGATGAAGACGGATATAGCTATGCCTTCCCTTCCATCGGCATCGGGGTATACAGAGAATCCACCCCGGAGGATGTCAAGGGGCTTTCTGACGAAGCTGAGGAAGATGGCGATCCTCTGGGCATCGGTGCTTACGAAAGCGAGCTCGCCAAGGCTTCCCGCTGGATGACTATCGGCCTTGGGGACAGCGATTACTACAGCGGGTAGGCCTGCCCCGCCCGCCGGCTTTTGCCCCGTATTTGCTGATATTGCGGCCTGCCGTGTTTTGCGGCGGGCCGTTTATTTGTGATTTTGTCCATTTATAGGGATAAGACAAGGTCTAAACTGTGAAATGTAATGATTTTTTGCAGGATAAGAAAAAACAACTTGCAAAACAGTTCCTTTGGGTATATAATGAATAAGGCTCACGGCGCGGTGCCTGATTCCGGGTCAATACTGGAAATGCCTGTGTGTAAGGCGGCATCCGCGCACGCAATACTATTCGGAGGGATCATCATGCAGCTTTGTGAAATGAATAAGGAACAGCTCGAAAAATTCAGAGATGAAGTCAAGAAGGAATACGACGGCTATAAGGCTCTCGGCCTTGCGCTCAATATGACAAGAGGCAAACCCTCGGCTCAGCAGCTAGATCTTACAATGGGTATGCTCACTGCCCTGACAGAGAACTGCAAGTCTGAAGACGGCACAGATTGCCGCAACTACGGCATCCTTGACGGTATCTCCGAAGCCAAGAAGCTCTTTGCTCCCATGCTGGGCGTCTCAGACGATGAGCTCATCATCTGCGGCAACTCCAGCCTTAACATAATGTACGATATGATAATGCGCTGCTATGTTTTCGGAGTTGACGGCGATCAGAAGCCCTGGAAGGATCAGGGGAAGATCAAGTGGCTCTGCCCTGTCCCCGGATACGACAGACATTTCGCCATTACCGAGCAGTTCGGTTTTGAGATGATAAATATCCCCACCTCCGAGACCGGCCCCGATATGGATATGATCGAAAAGCTCGTCTCCGAGGATGCTTCCATAAAGGGCATCTGGTGCGTTCCCATGTATGCCAACCCGACAGGCATCACCTATTCCGACGAGACTGTAAAGCGCTTTGCCGCTCTCAAGCCCGCCGCCAAGGATTTCCGTATCTTCTGGGACAACGCTTACTGCATCCATCATCTCACCGACACCCCCGACAAGCTCCTCAATATCTTCGACGAATGCAAGAAGCTGGGCTCCGAGGATATGGTCTTTGAATTTGCTTCGACCTCCAAGGTGTCCTTCGCAGGAAGCGGTGTTGCCGTAATGGCAGCCTCCGTAAAAAATGTCAAGTATGTTGATTCGCTGATGACAATACAGACCATCGGATACGACAAGCTCAATATGCTCCGCCATGTAAGGTTCTTCGGCTCTTACGAGGGTATGCTGGAGCAGATGAAGAAGCACAGAGCTATAATCGCTCCCAAGTTCAGGGCTGTCCTGGATGCTCTCGATTCCGGGATCGCTCCCCTGGGCATCGGCACATATACCAAGCCCAACGGCGGCTATTTTGTCAGCTTCAACACAATAGACGGCTGCGCCAAAAAAGTCGTTGCCCTCTGCAAGGAAGCGGGAGTCGTAATGACAGGCGCCGGCGCTACCTTCCCCTACAAGAAGGATCCTCACGATTCAAACATCCGTATCGCTCCGACCCTTCCTCCTGTATCCGAGCTGGAGCAGGCAATGAAGGTATTTGTCTGCGCGGTCAAGCTGGCGACAGCCGAAAAGCTGCTGGAGAGCAAATGAGCTTACACAGTCAGACAGACTGCTGCCAAGTATATACTTTGCTTTATGTAAATAAACGGGTATTCCCCCTGCCGGGGAATACCCGTTTTCTGTTCAGTATCTGACCTCTGCCTTGCTGACTCCGTCCCGGTCTCTGGTAACGACGATCTGAGCATCGATCTTCTCCTTGAGCTCAGCGACGTGCGATATAACTCCCACCAGCTTATTGCTCTGCGAAAGAGACAGCAGAGCTCCGATAGCCTGCTGCAGCGACTCGGGATCCAGCGAACCGAAGCCCTCATCGACGAACATCGTATCGAGCCTTATGCCTCCCGCCGAGGACTGCACCTCGTCCGAAAGCCCCAGCGCCAGGGACAGCGAAGCCTTGAATTTCTCTCCGCCGGAAAGCGAGCCCGCATTTCGCTGGCTGCTGCTCCAATGGTCGATGACATCCAGCTCCAGACCTGTCTGACCCTGACGGCTCTGCTCTTCGCGCCGGCGTATCAGCTCATAGCGCCCGTTTGTCATTTTCATCAGACGGATATTCGCCCTGCGTATGACCCTGTCGAAATAAGTCATCATGATAAATGTCTCGAATTTGATCTTCGCCTTGCCGGTCAGCTTGCCGAGCGCTGTGTCTGCAAGCTGCTCTATCATCCCGCGCCTCTTTTCGGCATCCTCCAGCTTATGCGACTGCTCCGCGACATTCCTGATTATCGAAAGATTGACGTTCAGCCTGTGAGAAGCCTCATTCTGCTCGGAAAGCAAGGCTTCTCTCCGCTCCTTGAGCTGCTGATAGCTCGCCCTCTCCGCTTCGATATCTGTCTCCTGCTTATCCCGGAGCTGCTCTGTCATCGTCTCAACAGAGGCTTTCAGCGCGGCAACAGCCTTTGAGAGCTCATCGTATTCCTGCTGCTTCTTTTTGACGGCGGTCTCGATCTCTGATCTCTGCTGCTCCAGCTCCAGCTTCTCCGCAAGTATCTTCTCCTCGGTGGGATAAGGCAGCTTTGCAGCCAGCTCTTCAGCCTGCTTTGCAAACCCGGCTGCTGTCGCCGCAAGGGAGGAAGCCTCGGACTCGCCGCTGCTTATATCTTTTTGCAGGCGGCTCAGGCTGTTCTCTTTTTCCGGGAGCTCTTTATCCAGCTTCTGCTTTCTGGCAAGCCTCTGCTCTGCGAGACTGAGCTGCTCTGCATTTGCGCTCCTGCGGGAGTTGATCTCGCTGCGCTTGGCGTCGATAGCACCGTGTATTTCCCCGGGAGCAGTACATCCCAGCTTTTCCGAGGCAGTTTTCAGGAGAGTCTCTCTTTTTGTGCTGAACCGCGTTTTCGCAGCACCGCAGTTGCTGCTTGCGAGTTTTTCAGCGTCCTCGGCGGCCTTCAGCCCGGTCTCCAGGGCATCGAGCTGCTGCTTGGTGGGAGCCATAGGGTCTCGGGCGGCGTAATCGGTGGAATCCGGCGCTCCGCAGACAGGGCAGCGAACCGGCCCTTCAAGGCGCTTCTGTCTCAGTTCCTCGGCTAAGACTCCTGCCTGATCGTCATAGAAAGCGCGACGCTTGGTGATATACTCCTGCTGCTGCTTGTCGTATTCCCTTCTCTTTTCCAGATACAGCTTTTCGGCAGCTCCCGACTGATCTTTGAGCTTCCGCAGCTCTGCGACTCCTTCGGTAAGCTCCCGGATCAAGGCCTCGTCACTGTCGATAACAGCTTTTTCGGCTTCGGCTCTGACCTTTTCGGCGGCAGCGCTTTCAAGAGACTTCTGCTCCTCCCGCAGTTTCATAAGCTCCCTGCTGCCGGATTCCAGCTTTTCTTTCCCGGACTCGATAAGGGCCAGCTTTGCCTTATACTGCTCTGAGGTCTTTGCCGCATCGGAGCGCGTCTTTTTCAGCTTTGCATATTCCGGGATCAGCGATGCCAGCTCGGTTATGCGTTTCAGCAGCTTCTCCGATTCCGACTGCTTCGACCTTGCGGCTTCCAGGGCTTTTTTGCTCTCTTCGGCTCTGGGCTCCTGCTCTTTCAGCTTTGCGGTGTTTTCCGCAAGCATACGCCGGGTCTTGAGCTGCTCTTCTGCCTTGGCTATGATCTCTGTCGAGGTCTTGATCTGCTTGTCGAGCTCCTCCAGGAGAGCCTTATCCTTTTCAACTAGAGTTTTGTCCTTCCCTGTCAGATCATCCAGCAGCTCTCTGACTTCTTCCGCCGGGAGCTCACCTGCTGCGGCCTTCTGAGCCCTGAGAGATAACGGATCGTTCCCGTCGCAGGCGATCTCGCTGACATACTGCTTTATGCTGGCCGATAAAGCAGAACATTCTCCCCTTACGGCTATGGCTTCGTCGCCCAGCTTCTTCTGGAACTCTCCGTAAAGGTCGGTATGGAACACCCCCTGAAGGATAGCCATCCTGCCGTTGGTATCTGCGGTCAGGAGCTTCATGAAATCCCCCTGAGCGATCATAGCTATCTGCCTGAACTGGGTCGAATCGAGGCCGAGGATGTTCTTTACCGCCTCGTTGACCTCCTTCAGCTTGGTAACGGGCTGGAAGCCCGCACGTTCAAGGCTTACAGTATTCCCTTTCTTGACCTCGGCTCCGTTCTTTACGGTATATTCTGCATAGCGCTCTACTGTGCAGACCTTCCCGCCGTATTCAAAGGTCAGAGTTACCCCCGATCTATTCCCGGCTCCGGCGCATTTTGATCTCAGCATAGCTTCGTTTCTGACGCTGCCGCTGGCCTCTCCGAAGAGAGCATAACAGATAGCGTCAAAGATAGTCGTCTTGCCGGCTCCGGTGTCGCCTGTTATAAGATAGATGCCTCTGTCTCCCAGCTTTTCAAAGTCGATGACAGTTTCATTGACATACGGCCCGAAGGCGGTCATTGATAGCTTCAGCGGTCTCATTTCTGCCCTCCCCATACTTTCTCGATGAGCCCTGTCAGGTAATCTGTCTGCTCGTCTGTCAGCGAGACTCCGTTGAGCTGCTCATAAAAATCCGAGAACAGCTCCATGGGAGATCTCTCTTCCACCTTTTCAAGAGCTGTCAGCTCTGCGTTATGTCTTGTTTTTGTGTTGTCGTATTCCAGCCTCATGATGTTCTCATAAATTAGCCTTAGCTTTGCAGCGGCATCCGGGATCTCGTCCTCGTCGGTAAGTGTTATGCGAAGATAATCCTTTCTGAGGCCGGAGCCGTCGTAAAAGCTCCTGGCGGTCAGCTCCTCGTAGCTGCCTCTCAGCTCAACAAGATCCCGCATCGGCACCAGCGGGACAGTCGAGACAGTGAGTTCGCCGTCTTTCCCGAGGATACCGACTGTGATACTCTTTTCGTTCTTCGATTCCGAGAAGGAATATTTCAGAGGGGTCCCGCAGTAGCGGATACGCTCCGAGCCTATGTTCTGAGCTCTGTGGATATGTCCGAGAGCGACGTAATCAAAGCCCTCAAAAACAGACGAATCCACATTATCCGAGCCGCCGACACTTATCTCCTCAGATTCCGATCTCTCTGCGCCTGTAACGAACTGGTGTGTCAGCAGGACACTGCGGCTGCCGGGCTCATGCTCTATCACGGAAAGAGCGCATCTGACAGCATCGGTATAGCTCTGTATATCTTCATCCGGGAAAAAATGCCTTACGCTTGCGGGCTTGACAAAGGGCAGCAGATAGACTCTGACCTCCCCGAACTCATCGCTGACAGGATAGGCTCTGAGCTCACCGGCATACACCGGCGAGAAATGGACTCCGCTGAGATCCATGACTCTTCCGCCGAAGGCAAGGCGCTCCGGAGAATCGTGGTTGCCGCTGATGACGAAGATCTGCGGGCAGAGCTTAGCCAGCCTTACGAGGAAATCATCGAACAGCTCCACTGCTTCCGCAGAGGGGACAGATTTGTCGTAGATATCTCCGGAGATAAAGACAGCGTCGGGTTTTTCATTCCCGACGGTCTGTAATATTTGCAGCAGGATATAGTGCTGATCCTCCAGCAAAGAGAATTCATTGAGCCTCTTGCCGAGGTGAAGATCCGAAAGATGGATGAATTTCATTTGCTTTCCTCTCCTTTTTTGTCCGATCTGAAAAGCATCTCCGCCAGCTCCCGCAGCCCGGCGTGCTCCGGGAGCGAAAGTGTCGGGTCGGCGGATGTTATCCTGTCCGCCGCCTGCTGCGCCAGCCGCAGCAGCTCTGTGTCGGAAGACATATCTGCGATCCTCAGCTTAGGCAGGCCATGCTGTCTGCTGCCAAAGAAATCTCCGGGGCCGCGGAGCTTCAGATCCTCCTCCGAGATCCTGAAGCCGTCTGCGATCTTAGTCATTATCTTCAGCCTTGCTGCGCTCTCTTCTGTTACATTATCAGTCAGGAGTATGCAGTAGCTCTTATACTGCCCTCTCCCGACACGCCCTCTGAGCTGATGGAGCTGCGAGAGGCCGAAGCGGTCGGCGTTCTCTACCAGCATTATCACCGAGTTGGGCACATCGACTCCCACCTCGACAACAGTAGTTGAGACAAGCAGATCCAGCTCATGCTCCTTGAAGCTGTGCATGACGCTTTCCTTCTCCGCTGCCGGCAGTTTTCCGTGCAGCAGCCCGACACGGTAGTTGCTGAAAGCGCCCTTTCTGAGAGCCTCGGCATATTCCTTGACGCTTTGCAGCTCCTGCTCGTTCTCCTCTATCATCGGGCAGACGATATATCCCTGTCTTCCCTCGTCAAGGCGATCCCGGACAAAGCCGAAGGCTCGCTCCCGGAGCTTTCCTGTAACGGCATAGGTCTCTATCTTCTGCCTGCCCTTGGGGAGCTCATCAAGCACCGAGAGATCAAGGTCTCCGTAGATCATCATCGCCAGAGTCCTCGGTATCGGGGTCGCAGACATGACCAGCTTGTGTGGGTTCTCGCCCTTCGAGGCAAGAGTATCTCGCTGGTCTACTCCGAAGCGGTGCTGCTCGTCGGTTATTACCAGACCAAGGCGGCTGAATTCCGTTGTATGCTGCACCAGAGCATGAGTCCCGACGACAACGCTGCACTCCCCTGCCTTGATACGTTCTTTGAGAGCTGCTTTGTTTTTCGGAGTCAGAGAGCCTGTCAGCAGCGCGACACTGACACCCAAAGGCTCCAGAAAGCGCGACAGTGTCTCGTAATGCTGGGAGGCAAGTATTTCTGTCGGAGCCATAAGTGCGGCCTGATAGCCGTTCTTGAAAGCGAAGTAAGCGGCTCCCGCAGCGACAGCCGTCTTGCCCGAGCCGACATCGCCTTGTACGAGCCTGTTCATCGGCCAGCTCCGGCACATATCCCGGCAGCAATCCTCGATCGCTCTTCTCTGGCAGCCTGTCAGCTCAAAGGGCAGGGCGGAGAAATAATCCGAGATATCCGTGCTGCTCATCTTGCAGCCGGTAGCTGTCCGGCTTTTTTCCCGCAGCAGGGTCATCCCCAGGCGAAGGGTCATAAGCTCATCGAAGACCAGGCGCCTTTTGGCGACCTGCAAAGAATGTGCATCTCTCGGGAAATGGATATTCTCAAGGGCATAGCTGAGAGCGCAGAGGGAATTCTCCCGCATCACATCCCTTGGCAGCGGCTCATAGATCTCGCTGCCAATGCTGTCCAGGACGGTATGGATATTTGTCTGTATGATATTCTGCGACAGGCCGTCGGTAAGGCGGTAGATCGGGCGGATAAGATCCCGGCTGTCGGCCGGAATGATGAGCGGAGAGCTGATCTCCCTGCGCATAAAGCTGCCGTTCAGCCTGCCGTAGAGGATATATTCCTTCTTTTCGATCAGGCTTTTGAAAAGATACTCGTTATTATAGATGATGAGGGTCAGATCGGCAGTATCGTCTGTCAGGACCGCCTTATAGATAGTCATTCCTCTTCTGGCAAAAGAGGGCGAGAGCTTCCGCGCCAGTCTTGCTCTGACAGCGCAGAGCTCGTTATCCGGAGCGTTAAGGATATCGACCTGATCCGAGAGGTCGATATAGTCTCTCGGGAAATGGCAGAGAAGGTCGTAGCCGGTCTCGATGCCCAGCTTGGCGTAGATCTCGGCACGTTTGGGGCCGACACCCTTGAAATATGTTATCGGTTTTTCGAGAGCCGGTATCATACGAGGCCTCCTTTCCTGTAAGCCGGTATGCACCTGCCGCCCTGTATGGGCGAGTGCATATTCTTATATCTATTATACCACCAAGGCTGTTTATTTTCAACCCTTTTTATTTAAGAGTACAAAAAAGCGGACCGATGCAAAGCATCGGTCCGAAGGATCTGTAAATGTATGGATCAGTTGTTGATCAGCTTATCCTCGTCGCTCCAGCTATAGAGCTTTCTGATCTCAGCGCCGACCTTCTCGGAAGGATGCTCGGCAGCGAGCTTTCTCATAGCCTTGAAGTGTACCTGGCCGCCTGCGCTGCTCATATCCAGCAGGAATTCCTTAGCGAAAGCGCCGCTCTGGATGTCAGCAAGCACCTTCTTCATAGCCTTCTTGGTATCTTCGGTTATGATCTTGGGGCCTGTTACATAGTCGCCGTACTCAGCGGTATTGGAGATAGAATATCTCATGCCGGCGAAACCGGACTGATAGATAAGATCAACGATCAGCTTCATCTCGTGGATGCACTCGAAGTAAGCGTTTCTCTCGTCGTAGCCTGCCTCGCAGAGAGTCTCAAAGCCAGCCTGCATCAGAGCGCAGACGCCGCCGCAGAGGACAGCCTGCTCGCCGAAGAGGTCGGTCTCGGTCTCGGTGCGGAATGTAGTCTCAAGAACGCCTGCTCTTGCGCCGCCGATACCGAGGGCATAAGCCAGACCGATCTCCTGAGCGTTGCCGGTAGCATCCTGCTCAACAGCGATAAGGCAGGGAACGCCCTTGCCGGCCTGATACTCGGAACGAACAGTATGGCCGGGGCCCTTGGGAGCGATCATTACAACGTTTACATCCTTGGGCGGAACGATGCAGCCGAAGTGGATGTTAAAGCCGTGTGCGAACATAAGGGTCTTGCCGGCGGTAAGGTTGGGCTCGATATCGCTCTTATAGAGAGCAGCCTGCTTCTCGTCGGGGATAAGGATCATGATAAGATCGGCAGCCTTGGTAGCCTCTGCAACAGAGAGCACCTCCAGACCCTGATCCTTGGCCTTCTGAGCGGACTTGGAGCCGGCATACAGGCCGACAACTACGTCAACGCCACTGTCCTTGAGGTTAAGAGCATGAGCGTGGCCCTGAGAGCCGTAGCCGATGATAGCGACCTTCTTGCCCTTGAGCACATTCAGGTCACAGTCCTGCTGATAAAAGATCTTTGCCATTTTACATTCCTCCAAAAAAAGATTTGATATTTCAGCCGTTTAAAGCGGTCAAACACAGTAATGAGCTGTGCTCATTTTTTGAGCATCATCGTCTCGGAGCCCTTCTGTATAGCTATCGTGCCCGTTCTTACCAGCTCGATGATACCGTAGGGAGCAACGATCTCTGTAAATCTTTCGAGTTTATTGTATCTCGCACAGATCTCCAGGGTAACTGTCGTCAGAGTAACATCGACGATCTTAGCTTCTGTCATCTCGGCGATAGTCATGATCTCGCTGCGCTTTTCTGCGGGGCAGTTGAGCTTGACCATCATAAGCTCTCTGGCGAAGCACTCGTCCTTCTTGAGTGTCCTTACCTTGATGACCTCAATGAGCTTATTTAGCTGCTTTTCGATCTGCTCGACGGTATGCTCGTCGCCGTCCGCGATGATAGTTATGCGCGAGATCTCCGGGTCATGGGTCGGGCCGACGGCAAGGCTCTCGATATTGAAGCCGCGCCTTGAGAAGAGGCCGGTGATACGCGAGAGGACACCGCTATGGTTCTCGACGAGTACAGAAATCGTGTGCTTCATAATTATTCCTCCGTAAATGTTACAGAATTAAGGAAAGCGTCAAATTCGCCGGAAAGAGAAGCATAATCGCTTGAAGGTGAATTAGCAACGAACTGATAGAGAGTAGAGCCGCTGATCATTACATACATAACGGTCTTGTACTCAACATTGTTGTTCTTGGTAGTGCCCTCATATTTCAGAGCATCTACACCGCCGACCTTTACAGTGCTGGAGCCGTCGAGCTTGCCGGTATTGAAGGAGCGTGTGATAACGGGATCAAGAGCATTCTTGAAGGTATCTTCTGTGATGCTGTGATCCTTGTATGCAGACATTGTCGAGGGCTTGGTTGTGAAGAAGTAGCTGATGCCGTCACCGATCTCAAGGTCTTCGCCGTAATAGAAGCAGAATTCCGAACCGAAAGGCTGGAGAATGATAGCGGACTTACCTGCATCCTGCAGAGCTGCCTTATAGTCCTTCAGTTCGAGCCACTTCTCGGGAACAGTCATGGTATAGCCCTTGCCGCTTACGGAATTGCCGTCGCCGGAAGGAGCGGGCTCAGCCTTGGTATCGGCGGGAGCTTCTGTCTCTTCAGGAGCTTCGGTCTCTTCGGGAGCCTCTGTCTCTTCGGGAGCTTCGGTCTCTTCAGGAGCCTCTGTTTCTTCGGGAGCTTCGGTCTCTTCAGGAGCCTCAGTGTCGGCGGGAGCCTCTGTCTCGGCCTTGGTCTTGGTATCATCCTCTTCGTCGGCAGACACTGTGGTCACGGATGTTTTCTTGTCTGTTGACTTCTTGCTGCTGGACTCGTCACTGTCCTTGCTGTCGCCGCAAGCGGCCATAGAAAGTGCGAGCATAGAGCTCAGAAGTGCTGCGATGATCTTTTTGCTGATGTTCATTGTGGGTTCCTCCATTTTTTAATCTGTAAAAGTTAGGGTTTCCATTATCTTATCTATCTCCGGCTGCATAGAATCGAAATCCTTTGCAGGGCAGGAGAAGGAAATGGTATACATATATTCGCCGTGAAGAGCGAAAAACTGCTTGGCTTTAACGTTTCCGTCCAGGACTTCGTCCATCTCATAGTTTGCGACGATCTCCAGGAACTTGTTATTGCCTATTTTCTTAATGCCGTTGGAAACGAAGCTATAGCCTTCGATGCCTTCGGCCTGTGTATTGAGAGCTTTCTCAAAGAGCGGAGCGAACTGATCCATTGAGAGCTGCTTGTATGCGGCGTTATGCTGCGGCTTGAGGATATTGAAGTTTGTGCTGCCGTCGTCAAGGTCGCCGTCGTTATAATAGAAGCAGGTCTCCATCTGGCTGTTGTTGTCGGTATCGACACCGAATTTCTGTTTTGCGATGTCGCTCATGGAAGACATGATCTCATCCTTCTGTTTATCGAAATCAAGCCAATCGCTGCTGATATAGAAATAATAGCCTGTTCCGTCGTGGCGTGTAGTGCCGGAAGGAGCGACGGGCTCGGGCTTGGATTCATCGGGCTCAGGCTCGGTCTGCTTTTCTGTCCTGGTCTCATTATCGGGATCAAGCTGCTTTTCGGTGACCTTTTCTGTCTCAGTTTCCTTCTCGGTCACTTTCTCGGTCTCTGTCTCGGTCTCATCATCTGGTTCTTCTGTTTCGGCGGTAGTCTTCTTCTTTTTACTCTTGGAAGAATCGTCATCGTCGTCAACGTCGTCAACGACAGTTGTTACGCTTGATTTCTTTTTGGTGGATTTCTTGCTGCTGGACTCCTCGTCGTCATCACTGCTGCCGCAGGCTGCCAGCGAGAAGCACATGGCTAAACTAAGAAGTGCTGCCAAAAATTTCTTGCTCATGTTTTCTCCTCCTATAATAATTTATTATAATGTAGCTGCATTTTCATCGACTCTGACCTCAACAAGTGTGATCCCGTCGTTATCTTTAAGCAGCTTTATCGCCTCATCGGCACTCTTTTGGTCGGTAACACGGCAGCTCTTTATGCCGTAGGCCTCTGCGAGCTTTATGAAATCCGGTGAGCCGTCGAGGAAAACGGCGGTCTCGCGCCCGTCATAGCCTTTTGTCTGGAGCTCGCGCACCATACCCAGGCGGTTGTTCGTCATAACGACGAGCTTCACCCTGACATCGTGCTGGACTGCGGTAGCCAGCTCCATCATACTCATCTGGAGCGCACCGTCTCCGCAGATAGCCATGACCGGTCTTTCGGGAGCGGCCAGCTTTGCGCCTATGGCTGCGGGGAGCGAATAGCCCATAGTCCCCATGCCACCGGAGGTCATGAATCTTCCGCCCCGGCCTATATGGTAGCCTGTAGCTGTCCAGATCTGGTTCTGTCCGACGTCTGCGACGACGACGGTATCGCTCGGCATCGCTTTAGAGAGCTTATCTATGAACTCTCTCGGATCGACAGAGCCCTTGGGAGCGGGTGTGAATGCACGCTCTTTCCTGTATTCGCTGAGCTGGGCGATCCATTCCGTATGCTTCATGGGCTTTGCCTTTTCCAGAAGCTGCCCGAGGACCAGTTTAGCGTCTCCGACCAGCGGATAATCGACTCTTATATTCTTTCCCAGCTCTGCCGGGTCGATATCTATATGCAGGATCTTTGTCGTCTGCTCCAGCGCCAGCGGTGTACGCACTGCGCGGTCTCCGACTCTTGCGCCCACGAGGAAGAGCACATCGCACTCTTGTACTGCGGTATTGGCGCTTTTTACGCCGTGCATACCCAGCATCCCGAAGAAGAGAGGGTCGTCATCCGAGAAGACGGAGATACCCATCATTGTTGTTATCACAGGGATATCCAGTATATGCGCCAGCTCGTTGATCTCCTTCTCGGCATGTGCAGCGAAGACACCGCCGCCGATACAGATCAGGGGCTTTTCGGCCTTTTCAAGCTCGGCAAGGACACGCTTCACCTGGAAAGCGTTGCCCTTAGTAGTAGGTTTATAGCTTCTTATATCCACCTTAGATGGGTATTCAAAATCTATCTCTGCCCTCTGGACATCCATAGGGACATCTATGAGCACAGGGCCCGGTCTGCCGGTCCCGGCGATATAGAAGGCTTCTTTAAAGACCTTAGGAAGCTCGGAAGCGTCCTTGATAAGGTAGCTGTGCTTGATAAAGGGCTCTGCGGCGCCGGTTATATCGGCCTCCTGGAAAACGTCCGAACCGATCTGCTCGGTGTTCACCTGCCCTGTTATGCAGACTATCGGTATAGAATCGGCATAAGCCGTTGCTATGGCAGTTATAAGGTTCACTGCGCCGGGGCCTGAAGTGGCGATACATACTGCGGGCCTGCCTGTCATACGGGCATAGCCGCTGGCCTCGTGACCGGCGTTTGCCTCATGGCGGACGAGGATATGTCTTATCCCCGAATCCATAAGGGAGTCATAGAACGGGCATATCGCTGCCCCGGGATATCCGAAGACGACCTTAGTACCCTCCGCTTTCAGACATTCCACCATTGCATCGCAAGCTTTCATCCGCATTTTCAGTCGCCTCCGTTTGTTTTGAATTCCGCTAATAAATGATTATACCACATTAACGCGCTGAAATCAAGAGCAAAATTGCCGAATTATGGCTCATTAGCGAAGATTTATTGACACATGGATGAAATGAACGGGCAAAAACACTGCTGCGGCGACGATCAGGGGGGTATTCCCTCTCCAGAGCCCTATAAAGAGATAATAGAGCGGCGGCATAGCCACAATGAAGGCAAGCATGACGGCGGGAGTTCTTGTTCCTGCGAAATAGATCCCCCAGCCGATGAAATTCAGCAACAGAGCAGCGCAGGCAAGAAAGAAGAAAGCCTTACGGCTCTCTGAGCCTATTGAGAACAGAGGCACATCATCCCTTACAACGAATACCATCAGTGCTATACAGGCCGAGCCCAGTATCCCCTCGGCGACGGCGAGGAGCTTGCAATACTCGGGCAGATCCATTATAGGGTTGGGCTGAGGCTTCAAGATCGGCATAATCATATAAGGTATCTCCTGGATCGCAAAGAGCAGCAGGCCGATGGACCAGAAGCCAAGGTACTGTTCACCGAAGAGCCTAAAAAAACGCGCCATATTGTTTGTCTCCTTCTCAGAGCATAGTCTGTCCGTCCTTGAGGATCCCCAGATGCTTATATGCAAGCTGAGTAGCGCAGCGGCCTCTGGGTGTTCTTGCTATAAAACCGAGCTGCATAAGGTAGGGCTCGCATACATCCTCAAGGGTAACTGCTTCCTCGCCGATAGCCGAGGCGAGGGTATCCAGTCCGACCGGGCCGCCGCCGTAGCCTTTGATTATCATTTCCAGCATACGTCTGTCGAGGCTGTCGAGGCCGAGGTCATCGACATCCAGCTTATCCAGGGCGATATGCGCGATCTCGCGGGTTATGCGGCCGTCTCCCATGATATCTGCGAAGTCACGTACCCGCTTCAGGAACCTGTTGGCGATACGGGGAGTCCCTCTTGAGCGGGATGCCAGTTCCATTGCGCCGTCCTTATCGCAAGGCACTCCGAGGATAACAGCGGAGCGCATTATGATCTCGCAGAGCTGCTCGGGGGTATAGAGCTCCAGTCTTTCAATGACGCCGAAGCGATCACGCAGCGGGGCGGAGAGCTGACCGGAGCGGGTAGTAGCGCCAACGAGGGTAAACTTATTGAGCTCTATCCTGATACTTCTTGCAGCGGGGCCTTTGCCCATGATTATATCAAGGGCATAATCCTCAAGAGCGGGATAGAGCACCTCCTCCACCTGCCTTGAGAGCCGATGTATCTCGTCGATGAAGAGGACATCGCCTTTTTCAAGGTTAGTCAGTATTGCTGCGAGATCACCGGGCTTCTCGATAGCGGGGCCGGATGTGGTCCTGATATTGACGCCCATCTCATGTGCGATTATAGTTGAGAGTGTAGTTTTTCCGAGGCCGGGAGGGCCGTAAAGGAGGATATGGTCGAGGCTGTCTCCGCGCTTTTTGGCGGCCTGGATATATACCGACATATTCTCCTTGACCTTTTCCTGCCCGATATACTCCGAGAGGGTTTTCGGCCGAAGGGATAGCTCAAAATCGTCCCCGTCGCTGTCGGAGCTTATGGCTGTCGGTGCGACGAAGCGGTCGCTGTAATCAAATTCGCTGTTTTCTATCATAGCTGTACTCCGTTATTCTTTCAATATTTCCTGCCAGTCGTATCTGCGGTCTTTCGGTATCTTCGGGCAGAGGCTGTCGCGCTGCCAGAATCTGACGTTACTGTCGATATATCTTCCGAGAAGCTCTGCTTCTCTGTCATCGCGGACGACCCGGTCGATATATGTTCTTGCCCAGACCGAGATGCCGAGATGCTTGGTCATCGCCTGTTTCACCTGCTGGATCACTGTCGGCAAAGTGGTTTGGGCGGCTATCAGCCGCCCGGACGGTGCTGCTGTACCAAACCGGATGAGCATATGCACATGATTCGGAAGTATGCAGTATTTCTCCACCTTCACTCCCGCATAATGATGCTCGATCTCCTGAATATAATGACGGGCCGCCTCTCCGCATTCTGAGAGCAGAGGCTCTTCGTCGGGTGCTTCCCCGTTTTGGCGGATACTATCCGCCAAAACACTCCGCCAGTTCCAAAGCACACAGGCCCCGTTCCTGGTGATTGCAGTCACGAAATAAAGCCCTGTCCCGCCGTAATCATGGTGCTTCAGGCGTCTTGGCCTGTTTATAGCATTATCCAAAGTATCAGTACCTCGCAAGCTGCTTCAGAGCACCCTTGATAAGCTCCTCCACCGAGAGCGACGGATCCAGCCCGGAGATCGCTCCGGCAGCCTCGGCAGCCGAATATCCCAGCACCTCCAGCGCTGTTATCGCCTCTCCGACACTGCCACCGCCCACCGGAGCCGCAATGGACTTCTGCCCTCTTACCGAGATAGTCTCACCTGCGACCTTGTCCTTGAGTTCAAGACAAATGCGCTCGGCAGTTTTTTTGCCGATGCCCTTGACCTGAGTAAAGCTCTTTGCATCTCCCGTCGCAACAGAGAGAGCGAACTGCTGCGGAGTCATCGCAGAAAGTATCGAGATCGCCGCCTTTGGCCCTACTCCCGAAACAGAGATCAGCAGCTTGAAGCTCCTCAGCTCCTCTGGGTCCGCAAAGCCGAAAAGCTCGACACCGTCCTCACGGACGCTGAGATAGGTCAGCAGCGAGACCTCTTCCTTTCCGGCGATCTTCTGGAGCGTCGAAAGGCTGGTCCTGCAAGCGTAGCCGACACCACCGCATTCAACGACCGCCAGTTCCGCATCTGTATGTATCAGTTTTCCTGTTACCGAGTATATCATTTGAGCCCGCTCCTTATCGTGTTTTCTTTTTCAAGCTGTCTGCGCCCGAGAGAAAGACCGTGAGTTATCGCCAGCGCAACAGCGTCAGCCGTATCGTCCGGCTTGATTATCTCCTTCAGATGCAGCATATTGCGCACCATTTCCTGGACCTGTATCTTCTCCGCCCGGCCGTATCCGACTATCGAGGACTTGACCTGCAGCGGAGTGTATTCAAAGATCGGTATGTCAGCGTTAATGACAGGGAGCAGCGTTACTCCCCTGGCCTGGGCTACGTCAATGGCCGTCTTCTGGTTGGAATTGAAAAACAGTTTCTCGACACTTACTTCCTCCGGCCTGAATGTACGGACAACATAGCTCATATCCTCAAATATGGTCTTCAACCGCTTGTGGAACGGCATATCCGCCCCCGTCGTAACAGCGCCGCAGTTTATCAGCACCATCTTTCCGTGCCGGACTTCAACTACCCCATATCCGACTATCGCATACCCCGGGTCGATCCCAAGTATCCTCATTCTCACACTCACCCCCAAACAGCATACAGGCAAGCCACGCTGTTCCTGCGGTTTTGCCTATACCTTTTTATTATATCACAAGCCTCTGCCTTTTGCAAGTGCGGCCGTATGCTTTTTTGTCTCTTTACAAATCCGCCGGAATATAGTATAATATATTGAGCGGACATCTGCCCGCTCAAGCTATCGACATCCGGGAGTGATAATATATGAACAGTATGAACGATAAGATAGACGGCCTTGTGAATGTCCTGCTGGACGATTACAGCGGCAGTAAGGTAATAGACGAGGTCAAAATGCTCGAGCACCCGGAAAAGGATGCTGTCATTGATATCCTCGAAAAACTGAGACGGCTGATCTATCCGGGCTATTTCAAAAACAAGAACTATAAGATCTATACCCTCCGCAACAACACTACCATGCTGCTGGAAGACATTATCTATAACCTTATCAAGCAGATCTCCCTCGTCCTGCCCTGCAAAGAGGAATACAGCTCACTCTGTGCGGAAAAGCTGACAGCCGAAGCCGAGCGCATAACCTTCGAGTTCCTCGGGAAGATACCTATGATAAGAGAGTATATCGAGACGGATATCCAGGCCGCTTACGACGGAGACCCAGCCGCTTACAGCAAGGACGAGATCATCTTCTCCTACCCCGGCCTCTATGCCATACTCACCAGCCGTATCGCACATGAGCTCTTCCTGCTGGGCGTGCCCCTGATCCCGCGTATGATGACAGAACACGCCCACAGCCTTACCGGTATCGACATACACCCCGGCGTTACCCTCGGCAAGTATTTCTTCATTGACCACGGCACCGGCATAGTGATCGGCGAAACTACTGTCATCGGCAACAATGTCAAGGTCTATCAGGGAGTCACACTGGGCGCTCTCTCCACCAGAGGCGGGCAGAGCCTCAGAAACAAGAAACGGCACCCGACTATCATGGACAATGTCACTATCTATTCCGGAGCTTCCATCCTCGGCGGAGATACTGTCATCGGGCAGGATGCTGTCATCGGAGGCAACGCCTTTATTACATCATCTGTCCCGGCAGGCGCCAGAGTCAGCATCAAGACCCAGGAGCTGCTTTACAGCTTCGGCCGCTCAAAAACTGTCGAGAAAAAAGATCTCGAGAATAATGACAACTGGTTCTATGTCATTTAGCTCTGAGCCCCGGCGCTTTCCGGGAAATATCCAGCATTAAAAGGACGGATCGTATGAACAAGGTGCTGCACCTTCTGAAAAAAGAACCTATGCTGACCGTCGCGGCTGCGGCTGCGGCGGCTTCGCTGTTTATAACTCCTCCCAGCCGCCGGCTCCTCTCCGATATCGACTGGCGGACACTGGGGACTCTGTTCATGATGCTGTGCGTCCTGGAAGGCTTCAAGCAGGAAAATGTCCTGCGGCCTGTGGTATCCCTGGCCTCACGGCTGAAAACTATGCCGACCTTATCTCTGTTCGTCATTTTCGGAGTGTTCTTCACCTCAATGTTCGTGACCAACGATGTCTCCCTCATCATTTTCGTTCCGCTGACGATAACCGTCTTCCGGGCAAGCGGCAAGGAGAAATATATCCTCCCTGTGATCTCAATGGAGAATATCGCGGCGATACGCGGCTCGCTGCTGATGCCCTTCGGCAGCCCGCAGAACCTGTTTCTATACGGCAAGTCCGGCAAGGATTTCTGGCATTTTCTGCTGCTGATGCTCCCGCTGAACCTGATGTCGGCGGTTCTGCTCATAGTATTCGTTCTGGTGCTTTACAGAAAAGACCTGCACGAGCCTGTCACCGGCGATGAGCCTTATACCGTCCCTGAATGGGCGCCGGAGGGCAAGGTGAAAAGGGTCGCTTATATATCTCTATTCGTGCTGATAATCCTGACTATCGTCACCCGGACGAGCTGGTGGTATATCTCGCTGGCCATAGTCATTGCGGTCATACTTGCGGTAGACAGAAAGCTCTTTCTGAAAGTCGATTATGTGCTGATCGTTACATTCTTCTGCTTCTTTGTATTCTCATCATCCATTGCTGCCAACGGCAGCATCTCCGGGATGCTCTCAAAGGCTGTTGCCGGGAACGAATACTGGTGGGCGATAGGGCTGAGCCAGATCATCTCCAATGTTCCGGCTTCGATAGTCCTCTACCCCTTCTCTCAGAATTTCGCCGGGCTGATCTACGGCGCTGACACCGCCGGGCTCTGCTCCCTCATCGGCTCACTGGCCTCTGTGATAAACTACCGCATCTATGTCCGGGAATATCCGGGGCGAGGCGGCAAATTCGTAAAGGTCTTTACTCTGGTAAGCTGGGCATTCTTCATTATAGTCGTTATACCCGGCTTCCTGCTGAGCCGTAACGGCGGCTGGATATGACCTCTCCATAAAACATCAAAAACGGGTATCGCCCCTCATCGGGGAGATACCCGTTTTCACAGGGACTGCTCCTGGAGCAGTCCCTTATTTTTTTGATCTCTCCAGCTTCAGCAGCGCCGCTTTGCGTTCAAGTCCGCCTGCATAGCCTGTAAGCCGCCCCCCGGCTCCGACTGCTCTGTGGCAGGGTATGATGAGCGAGACCGGATTATGCCCTGCTGCTCCTCCCACCGCCTGAGCCGACATCCGCACGTCTATGCGCTTTGCGATCTCGCCGTAAGTCATCGTTTCTCCGAAAGGTATGCCCAGCAGGATATCATACACCGCCCTCCTGAAAGAAGTCGTGTGCAGGCTTATCGGAGGGACGAAGCCCGGCGCTTTCCCGCTGAAATAAACATCCAGCCAGCGGGCTGTCTGCCTGAAAACAGGCAGATCGGCCTCGGTGCTAAAGGGCATCAGCTTGTCCGGAAAATATCTCTGGCCGTCAAAATAAAGACCTGTCAGGGCTTCTCCGTCGCTGAAAAGGCTGATCCCACCCAGCGGGGAGGAATAATGGAAGAAATGCTCCATAGCTTGCGGCACTCTCTTTCATTCGGTCAGCCAGACGGCGTTAACGGTCTTTGAAATGCTGATCTTCGGAGTTTTCAGCTTTGAAGCCAGCAGATCCTCTGCAAAAGCGCCTGCTCTCGCGTCCTTGAGCATTACAGGCGAGTCTTTGTCCTCACCGTCTCCGAAGTATTCATATCTTATCTCTTCGCAGCCGGCGATCTTCATCCCCAGCGAGGCGGCGATCCTGTCAGCCTTGGCTCTTGCATCCTCAACAGCGGCAGACAAGACCTTTTCTTCCCCGGCCGCCCTGCCGCTCAGCTCAAAGGTGTAGCTGTATTCCACATCCTCCATGTTTTGCAGCAGCGAGGTCACAGTTTCGGTTATGCGGTTATCAGCCTGATAGCGGAAGAGAAATTCCTTGCGGTAGAAAAAGCCCTCCCGTCTGTCGTAGGCGGCATTCATGTTCTCGCTGACAAGTATGATACCTTCGGTATCAATGCCAGCTTTCTCCCTGAGCTCCCTGAGAACATCCTCTGTCCGGTATTTGCCTTTTGACAGGGTGTCTCCCGATGTCCCGCTGCTGACATTCACTACGACCCGGAATTCGCAGCTATCGGGCTCGAACTCCATTACAGCGTTTCCCGAGGTCTTTATCTTTCCCATCTCACATACCTCCTTGTTTCCGTTGATGCGATCCTGAGGTGCAGGCTCAGCCCGCAGTATTGAGCCTTGCCTCTATCTCTTCCCTGACAGTTGACGCCAGTTTCACCGGGATAGCGGAATCGGCGTTATCCGATCTCAGCCAATATTTGCCTGTCAGCTTTCCGTAGTCATTGAAATCTATGGAAAAGCTGTAGGTGTTCAGCCCGGATTGAGAATCGAAGGAGCCGCTGACCAGAGAGCCCTCCACCCTGACTTTAAGATATCTTTTCCTGATCCGCTTAGCGGCATCTTCCACTATCTGCCGGAAGTCATCCTCTGTCAGCCCATCCGGGAAAGAAAAAGGCGACTCTTTCCTTCGCTTCTCCTCCGAATATGACCTTGCCGCCAGTGCGGACAAAGCCGCGATACCAAATGCTGCGATAAGTTTTCCTACCATTTTTCTACCCCTTTTTTGTTTAAGCCGAGGTCCATTACAGATATCCCCTCGGTTTCTATTATACCACATTCTGCATAGCCTTTCAAGTATGGCAGAGCAAATATGACCTTCTGCCCGGCGGAAACGAAAAGGCAATACCGGATCTTTGCCCGGAGCAGGTGAAAGCACAGCCCGCAAACAGCACACAAAAACCCGGTGCCTGTCCCCAGGCACCGGGTCTGTTATTGGTCGATCTTCATATCATACGGCAGCTGCCATGGATGATATTACTTGGATTCTGCGATAGCAGCCTGTGGTGCAGACAACAACGCAGAGCGTTTTTTTCTTCAGATAGCGCAATTTCGCGTATTGTAAGTGCTTTGCAATATGTAATGAGACAGTTTATCCTGTCGCCGATCTCCAATGTGGCCTTTCCTTTTCTTCCAGACACAACACACGGGATCATTACGCCTTTGTCATCGCTGAGCCTTATTACCCAGTTGAATGAACCGTCATCGGTGGGTACGATTTTTACTACAAAGGCATCTATAAGTTCCTCTGATACACCATTTTCAGAAAATGTAAGGATTCTTTCAAGATAATCCTTTATTTCTTGAATATTTACTATATTCGGAATCTCTTTTTAGGCTGTTGATACTTTGGCATTTCTTCAAGCTTTTTAATCTCTTCATCTAACTCAACTGATTTAATATTGAATGCCTCTTTTGTTATTGTTCCGTCAAGAAGATATGTGAGCAATACGTTTTTCTTATTCTTCAAAGCTATTATCTTATTCTTGTTTTCTTCCGATTTATCTTCTTCCTCCCTCTGCGGCATTTCCTTAACACATTTATTTATCAGCCGTATTGTCTCTGTGATTACATCATCCTTATCATTCAACAGCTCGCTGATAATCTTATCAGCCATCATTTTTAGCTTCCACTCACAGATCGATTTGACATTACAGTAACCGGATGTATCAATACCGTGTTTCTGAAGAAACTTTACATCTGCAACTCTTTTCTGATTTTCACAGGTATAGCCGTAAATCTCTGTTCCTCCTTTGTTGGTTCTCCACTTATATCTTACAAAGTGGCATCCGCAGCTGCATCTTAGTTTTCTGATCCACACATACTTATCTTTGTCTGCATTATCTCATAGCCCTGCTCATTAAGGATATCTATATCTTTGACGATGGTCCTGCGGTCGGTCAGTATCCCTGCAGCGGTGAGCTTTTCGCAGAGAGTATTTGTCCCGACAGGATGCTCCGAGTCGGAGTCCTGCTGTAATATTTCAAGCAGCTTTACGACACGCAGTTTCTTATGGGTGGTTTCAGGCATAAAGCACCTCCAGATTAATAATAGAACTGTTTTTTCAATTATAGCATATCTTGAGGTGATTTAAAACTGCACCTGATGAAATTCACAGCATACGTTTTTGTCTCGTTGTGATCATTTCTTGTATTTCTCTATCAGCAAACCGAGCTCCTCCTTCAAAAGCAAAGCATCAACAGGATACAGCACGATTGTTTTCCCTTTAGCGTTTTTGATACACACGGTTATTGTTCTTCCGGCCTTATAGTTTCGGGTCAGGCTGTCTGCAAAAGATACCAGCGACAGGTTTACCATCTGACCGTTTCTCTGCAGCACACAGCTGTTGCAGAATATCAACGCAGAATCGCCCTCAAACAGTCTTTCCAGTGCGGGTAATATGTCTTCATAATCAAATAACGAGCCTATCATATTTTCGGACTCTTCTGTCTGTTTTGATATCTGTCTGTCATACTCGACATACTGGCTGTTGTCCTTAAAATCATAATATATCCTTTCGCGCACAGAGACCTTGCTTCGGCTTTTTGCAAGGCAATGATCTTCAAAATGATCTCTCAGACGATGTTTCGGAGTGTGATCATTTTCCGATACATTCGCTCCGTCAATGAGGCTGTTCAGAATAACCGATATATCATCTGCAAACATTTCAGAAATCTCGGGATCATACCCTTCAAAAGCCTCTTTCCATTCCTCTTCGGTTATTCCCGCATCGTCAATAATACTCCCCAAAAACTCCGAAAAAGCCTTTGCAAATCGCTCGGCTTTTTCATCGTGTGATCCTGAATAATCGGCTTTATGTGCTATGCCGCTGATACCCTTTCCGTTGTCGTTTAGTTCCATAGTATCTCCCTATTTGTCGTCCTTGTTGTATCTTTCATAGTCATACTTTTCCCATAGTCTGCGTTTTGCAAGGATATCCTCTATCCCTGCATTTTTGTATGCCTCATCGGTATAATCCCAACCGGGGAAGGAACGCCTGTAATCCCTTTCCCTGCGTATCGAGTCGCTTGCCACAAGAAGCATATGTGTGGGTATCTCGCCCTTCATCGAAGCGCTGACTGCTTTCAGCAAACGGTAGTCGGTATATATGTGTGTATGCGGAGCGCGAGTACACAGCTCGCCTGTGAAGTATTCAAGATTATGGTAATCGTGGACGCACTCGTCATAGAGATAGCCGTCCTCGCCGAGCCAGTAGCCGTAGGCGGTCATATCAGAAGCATCGCAGCGTGTTCTGTACTTTTCAATCCACGACTCGTCCTTGCCCTCATAGCAGAGGCAGTTCAGCACCATAGGGCCTTGATAATTGTAATCCCAAGTGCAAGGGCAAAGCAGATCGCCGTCCTTGAACGGTACGGGGATATACACCCACACAAGCTCATACAGCATACTGAGCATAGTGTCATCGGGATACTCAAGCTGACACACCTCATAATTATTCGTCAGATCGGCAGTGATCTCAAACTCCGAATCGGGCTGTCGGGCGACTATCTCAAAGCGCAGCTTTTCCCGGCCTTCGCGGTCTTCGTTTTCGGCTCTGACAGCCTCCAGCGCCTTGTCAAATGTGGAATAAAGCTGCCTGCTCTCTATGCTGTCATCAAAGCGGTCGGAACGGTATTTGTAGCTGAACACAAGACCCTGCCCCTCACGGAGCCTTGCAAGCATCCCGCGCTCCGCTTCGATAAGCGCGGCGGCGTTCTCAAAAAAGCTGTCAGAGAGATCGTTGCGCTTGAGCTGCCCCGGATGCTCATCGGGCATGGTGCGCATTATCTCCTCGATAAGACGGTGCTTTTCTTCAAGGCTGATGCTGCGGCAGTCGTTAATGATAAAAGCTGATTCGTAAGCATTGAATTTATATCCGAGGCTGCGGCAATAGTCCGCAACGCTCTTTGAATTCAGATAGCTGTAAATGTCCATTTTAATCTTCTCCCTTGAACAGATTTATCACTTTAAGGCCTTTCTTTTCTGCGAAGCCGATCGTCTGAGAGGTGCCGCTTTTGCGTGTCGGGTCGTGATAACAGATGCAGTATTCCGTCGCGTGTACGACGAGCCTTGCGTTGCGCACACCCATACATCCGCGGAACTGATGCGTTGACGTGTATTCCACGCTGTCGGCGCGGGTGAGTATCAGACGGAATTCGTATTTCTGATTTGCAGTCCAGTTTTTGGTCTGTTCTTCATTTGAGCAGGGCAGGACAAGGTGCAGCTTCACCTGCGGATATTTCTCCCGCAGACGCAGAACGCATTTCTCCGCAACGGTGTCAAACCCTACCGCACCGCCCGCATAGAAATCGGTTATCCCATCCTCGATAACGAGCTTTTCAAGCAGGGCATAAAGCCTTTCCGACAGCGATCTTTCGCTCTCTGACAAGTCTCTGTGACCTGTGAAGCAAGCCGATCTTTCTGTTTCCTTTTCACGGATCACGTCACCGTCTGCGAGTTCCTCGAGCACCTTGTGATATATCCCGCACAGCTTTTTACAGCTTTTTACGACCTCATCAGAGCCAGCGACCTTAACTGTGCTTTTCATATTATCATCTCCTATATCCTATGAAACCATACCGGCTGCGCAGATTTCTGCGCAGGCTCAGAGCTTCCGCTCAAAGAGTTTGGTCATATCCTTGTGTCCCATCCTTACAAAAAAATGTTTTGCGTTTTTCGCATTCGGCAGTTCGCACCTGAAATGTATGTTTGCCAGCTTCAGCGCTGCGTTACCGGGAGAGCGGATAAGCCGCTCCGAGACGATCTCCTGCACCGGTGAGCCGGGAACAAGTCCGCCGAATTCCACCTCGCGTTTGTCACCGATGACCTCTATCCTGTTCCATTCCTCCGGCGTGCCCTCATAGTAGATGTCGCGCAGGCTGATACAGTCTTTGAAGGTGTCCGCGCCGATCACCTTGACAGCCTTGGGGATAGTTATCCTTTCAAGCGCTGTGCAGCCGGAGAAAGCCGCTCTGCCGATTTTCTGGATGCCTGAGGGGAGTATTATGTCCGTGACACTGGTGTTCCCTGCAAAAGTCTCCTGCGCCACTCCGATGACCGGCACTATGTTTTTGCCGTCGCTGTGAGGATTGACCTCCTCCACCGGCACTCTGATGATCTTATCGGTGCAGCCGTTCAGCGAAATAACACCTATCGGCAGTCGGCCGGGATTCAGCCACATAAAGACGATCTCATATCCAAGCCCCCTGGTCTCCGGCGTTGCGCGGATAATGTTTTTGTATTCGTTGTAGTTCATATTGCCCTCCTTGATGTCTCGAACCTTCCCTGTGATATTATTGTAACACACCGCCTGCGCAATATTTTGGGCAAGAAAAAGCCGCCCCGAAGGACGGCTTCGATCTATAATCTCGGGTCAACAGGCTCGCTCTCAAAGGCAAGAACTCCGAAGGCGCACTCGTGTACGCGGTAGAGCGGCTCGTGCTTTACGAAGCGGATCAGCGACTCCATGCCGAGGGAGAATTCCTTGAGCGCAAGCGTTCTCTTTCGGTTGAGGGAACGCTTTTTCAGACGCTTCAAGTGGTCAGGTTCAAGATACTCTGCGCCGTAGATTATACGAAGATATTCGCGCCCTCTACACTTGACAGCGGGCTGTAAGAGCTTAAAGCCCTGCTTGGCGATGTAGGTCTCCGGCTTGACCACCATTCCCTCGCCGCCGCTTGCCGTAAGATCGAGCCACCACTGCACACCCGCGCTGATGCTTGATTCATCCTCGGTGTCAACGGTGATGTAGGGCGTTTCCATAAAGACGGGATCGCTGCCTGTGATGTATCTGCGGATGTTTTCCATGTGCCATTCGTGAGTCCTGTCACCGTAAACAGAGCCCTCGGATGCGAGGATATGAAAGGGTGCTATGCGGAAATCCTCGATGCTTTTTACCGTCCAGCAGTACTCGCGGTAGGCATCACGGTAACGCTCCATCCCGTCAAGACGGGCGGTGTATTTTTCAAGCAGTTCCGGGATGTCAACATTCTGCCCGGAGGTGGAGCTGTCCACTTCAAAGGCGATGTTTTTCCGTGCGGCTGCCTTTTTCAGAGCCTCCACAGCAGCGGAGAGGCCGTCCGTTCCCGCATAGCCTGTGGGTGCATACTGGGAACGGATAAGCCCCTGCGCTTTCTCCGACCAGGGCATAAGCTCGGTATCGAGGCATACCCAGTCTGTATTGAAACCAGTCCAGAAATTTGTACTTGTTAGCTGCGTGTCGAGCCTGTTGAGCAGAGCGGTCTCGGTATCGGCATTGTCAAAGAAACGTCTACCTGTTCGGGTGTAGATTATGCCGCGTGTGCCGTCGGTCACACCGAAGCGCTGTGCAGCAACATCGGCATTTCTGCACAGCACGATCACAGCGCGGGAGCCCATGTGCTTCTTTTCGCAGACCACCTTTTTGATGCCGTGGCTGCGGTAATACTCAAAGGCCTGTAATGGGTGTTCAAGATAGTCATCAAGCGCACTCGTCTCACAAGGCGACATCGTCGGCGGGAGATAGATCAGCCAATGAGGGTCAGCAGCGAAGCGGGACATTATCTCCAGCGCAGCAGCCAAATTGTTCTCGTGAATGTCGATGGCGGGCATAAGCTCTGTCTCAATGTGCAGCTTTTTGTTGAAGTCTCCGATCGTGAGCATATCTCCTATTTCTGTATCTGCGGGCGCATCGAGCGGCTTCACGGGCTCGTAATACTGCCTCTCGGCATCAACGGAAACGAACTCGTTTTCCGGCCAGCGCATAGCTGTGAGCTTTCCGCCGAAAACGCAGCCTGTGTCGATGCAGAAGGTATTATTGACCTGCTTGACTTCGCGCCCGGCGATATGTCCGAAGACCACCGTTGCCTGCCCGCGGTAATCGCTTGCCCAGTCGAGGCGCACCGGCAGACCGTACTCGTCGAACTCGCCTGTGCGCTCGCCGTAAAGACAGAACTCCCGCACAGCAGCCGAGCCTCGCCCGATGAACTCCTGCTTGACACCCGCGTGAGCGATAACGAGCCTGCCGTCATCGAGGACGTAGTGGCTGATAAGCCCGTCAATGAAAGCACGCACCTCAGCCTTGAAATCGTCACCCTTTGCATCGAGCTCTGCGATAGTTTTGTCAAGGCCGTGAGTCGTGTTCAGCTTCTTGCCGTTTAAGTATTTCAGCAGTTTGACATCGTGGTTTCCGGGTACGGCGATAGCATTTCCCGATTTCACCATATCCATAACGATGCGCAGCACATCGGCGTTTCTGTCGCCCCTGTCGCAGAAGTCACCGAGGAAAGCGGCTTTTCTGCCCTCCGGGTGAGAATAGACACCGTCAGACCTGACATATCCCAGCTTATCAAGCAGCTTTTCAAGCTCATCACAGCAACCGTGGATATCTCCGATGATATCGAAGGGACCGTGCTCATCGCGCTTGTTGTTCCAAAGTTTTGTGCGGACGATCTCGCAGTTTTCCAGCTGTTCAAGGGAGTTGATGACATACACAAAGCGGAAGCCTTCGCGCTTTAAGTTCCTTATACTCCGCTTCACATCTATGCAGTGCTGACGGACGACCCGCTTAGGCAGATCTCTGTCGGGACGGGCTTTGTTGCGCTCCTGCAATATCTCTTCCGGGAGATCTAAGACTATCGCTGCTGTGTGGACGTTCTGTACTTTTGCAGTCTGCAAGATCTTTTCTCTGGCGATTTTCTGAATGTTCGTTGCATCAATGACCGTCAGCTTCATATTGTCTAGGCGCTTGTTTGCTGCATAGTAAAGCAGATCAAAGGCCTCTGCCGAAACGGTCTGATCGTTCTCGTTATCGGATACCATACCTCTGAAGAAGTCGGAGGAGAGTATCTCTGTCGGTTTAAAATACTTGTGTGCAAAGGTGGATTTTCCCGAGCTGGTAGCGCCTACAAGAGCGACTAAACAGAACTCCGGTATCTCTATCCTGAACTTATCCATTTCTTGTGAACACTCCCATCTGTGTCGGCGAGCCTAAATTTTCATCGTTGTCTCCGATGCCTTTTATCTTGCAGGAATAGCCGAAGCGAACACACATATCCTCGCACCAGTTTTTGAACTCATCTCTCGTCCACTCAAAGCGGTGGTCGCCGTGGCGGAGGGTATTTTCCTTCATGTGCTCGTAATTCGCGTTGTATTCTCTGTTGGGTGTGGTGATTATGACCGTCTGCGGCTTTGCAAACTCAAACACCGAGCGCTCAAATGCCGGCAGCCTTGCAGGCTCGATATGCTCGATCACCTCGATCACGCAGGCACAGTCATACCCCGAAAAGCGGTCGTCCTTGTATGTAAGTGAAGCCTGCATAAGCGTCAGCTTGTTCTTGCGAAACGGCTCCATACGGTCGAGCTTTAAGCGCATCGCCGCCTTTTCAAGCACCGATACCGACACATCACAGGCAGTGACCTTTTTTATCTGCGGCTCGTTGAGCAGCAGCGAGGTCAGACGGCATTCTCCGCAGCCGAGGTCGATGACAGATGCCGCTCCCGAAGCAAGCACAGCCTCACGCACTGCATTCATACGAAGCGTATTGAGCGGCGTGAATTCACGACTGGCGGTCTCCTGTGCAGTCTCCGGCTCAGTCTCTTCATCGGGATCATTTTCAAGCAGCGTGTCAATGACCTTGCGTGCATAGCTGTGCCTTGAATAGAAATATCTCTGCGCGATCTTCTCGCGGTAGGGGTGCGAGGGAAGCCAGCCTTCACCGTGCGAAAGAAGCTTTCTGATCTCGTCCTCCTGAATGTAATAGTGCTTCTGCTTGTCGAAAACCGGGATCAGCACATATATATGGTTGAGCAGCTCCGACAGGCGCACAGTGCCGCTGATAGTTAAGTCGATATACGGCGCATCGCCCCACTCGGGGAAACGCTCGTCAAGCCTGCGGCGCTCGGTTTTCACCTCGTAGCCCAGCGGCTCGAACAGCTCCTTTGCAAGCTCGGTATAGTTGTTGTCCCGGAGCGCTGATAGTGTCGCCGTCAGCTTCAAGGGCTTCTGCACCAGTTCGGGTCGCTTGTCGCATCTTCCGTTCATAGCCGTGCCGAAAACCCGTACGATAGCTGTACTCATAAAAGATGTGGAGGCGTAAGGACGGTCGTTGACATAATCAAAAAGACCGCCCTCTGTGCTTCCGACCTTTCCTCTTGCGAGGTCTATAGGGTCGATGTCAAGCAGCAGAGCGGCGGTGGTGCGGGTATCGGATACCTCGGGATAAAAGACGTAAGCCCGCCCGTAATTCAGCTCGAACTGCTGTGGCCTGTCGGGGTTTTTATGCAGCAGGAAGCCCAGCTCCTGCGTGTTTTCTCCTTCGTAGGTTATGGTGAAAAGCAAGTCTATCCTTCTTTCTTTCGGGAGTTTTTGGTTAAGATTTATGATATCACATATCAGAACGTCTGTCAATAATACCTGCGGTATATTTTTACAATTTATCGCTGTAGGAATGTTAGTCCAGCTCCCACCAGTAATCGTATATCCGCCTGTATCCGCCGCCCTGCGGAACATTCTTTGCTCTGCGCACCTTGCGGTTGGCGACTGTGCGGAGCCACTTAGTACATCCGTGAGAGCCTCGGGCGTAATACCTTATATATCTGCCTTTATCTTCATCGTACCACGCTCCGCTTGGGGTATAGCGCGGGCTGCTGACCGACAGCTTTTTAAGCCGCCGTCTGGTTTTGCGGCTCCTTCGGTGACTCACTTTAATGCCTCCTTAGCTTCTCCTCCAAATACTTCTCCGCATCAAAATACACTTTCTTATCTTTAAAATCTCCGCGGGAATAATCAAGCAGCAGGTTCCACATATCATACTCGCAGTCATCGTCAAGGGCGGCGGCAAAGTATTTGGTGCCGTATTCGATCTTGTCAAGATCGCTCTCATCGCAGGAGTCAAGGTCAAGAACATCGAAGTGATCGTACCAGAATGCCCCGCCGCAGGTGTGGGAATCGTCTGAGATGAAATATGTCAGCGAAACGGACATATCAGAATAGTCGCCGCTTTGACGGAGGTGATCCAGCATACGGATAAACTTCTCGTCGGTCTTATCGTCGGGGAAGGTATATACGGCGTATTCGTCCTTAAAGGTGTGTGCTGAGCGGAGCATGATCTTTACTATCTCGCCCTTTTTGAACGGCAGCGGAACATACACATAATACTCGCTGATATCAAGTATCGGCTGATCATCGTCATTATTCGGAAATAAAGGATCGGCACAAACAAGGCGGAGGTCGTTGTCATAGATATGATACAGTTTTCTGATCTCTCCCACGAACTGCAAGGTTATCCTGTATTCATATTCGCAGTTATCTTCCGAGCTTTCATTTTTGCGTTCCCGCAGATAGCTGTGTGCATCGGCGTAGCTTGTAAAACACCTTGCTAGGTCATCCGAATAGTCACAGCCTTTTTCACATTCCGAGGCGATGAAAACATAGCCATACCCCACATCAGTCTGTTTCAATACAAGGGATGATTTTATTCCTGTGATGTATGCTCTAAGCCTTTTGCGAAAGGGCATACTGTTACGGTCATCAAAGCCGAACATTCCTACTTTATCGCTGCCGAGCTCTTCCTCGGAGTATGTGCGGAGTATATATTCCAGCGCTTCGAGCTTTTCCTTGACCGTCCTGCTATGGCTTTGTGAGATAAGTACCGCCTGCTCTGCGGGAGTGAACACATAGCCTGTGCTTCTGATATGATCTCTTATCGCTTTTGAATCTATGAATGAGAGAAAATCGTATCCCATTTCTGCTCCTTTCAGGATTTATGATCTATCAGAGATTCTTCAATAAAATCATTGTTGTCGATCTTTCTGAAACCGAACCAAGTCATTTCCCATATCACCCACACGGCATAGTTCAGCCTGCCGCAGAGGGCTATGCTTTCTTCATCCGCCGAATACCCGAGGATCTCCTCCCACTTGATAAACAGCAGAGAGTATTCCTCGTCATCGTAGGGCTCCTTTAAGAAAACATCAAAGGTATCATCGTCGCTCGGGCGTGAGCAGATCACGCCCTGCGAGAGTACGGGATCGGTCGCTTCGATCTCTTTTATAAATCTGTAAAAATGCGTCCGTCCCGCCGTTACGATCTGACTGCTGTTCTCAAACACCTTGCAGAGCTCATCGTAAAGCTCTTTGATATCAAAGGTCAGAAGGAATTCTCTTATGTTCATTTTTTGCTCTCTCCACTCTTTCCTCATGCGCTGCGACCTTTGGCAGAGCCGCTTTCACAGCGTTGATCTGCTCATCAGTCACGGCGCAGTCCTCTATCCTCAGCCGGTAGATGTTCTTCTTATCCTCCAGCGCAGAAATGTCGGTGAGCTTCTCACAGCCGTACAGCTCCACACTGCGCAGTTTGTTCCAGTCTTTCATAAATCCGAGATCGGTGATATCACAATCAACATCGGAATACTTTTTGCCGTTAGGGGCAGTCACAGTGCCTCTTATCATAATGCTGCCGATGTTTTTCAGTTCGGACAGAGCTTCGAGCTGTTCGGCTGTAACATCGCTTATTCTGAGGGTATCAAGCCCGTTTAGCTCTGTTATCATTTCTATATCAAACTTGCAGCCTATAAGGGTGAGTGACGTTATACCTTTGAGCTGCTCCGGCAGACGCTGACCGGTAATGTCAACGTTATGCAGAGTAAGATTTGTTATCCAGTACACCCTTTCAAGCTGTGTCAGATCTATCTTCTCATATTTTTTGCGGGAACTGTATCTGAGCATTCTTGCATCATCTATCTGACATCTTCTGATCGCTTCCTCAAGTGACCTTGCAGCAAAGCTCCTTATACGCGCGGGCTTGCCTATCATTCGGGAATTGTGCAGACCTGTTTCCACCATATCTTTTAATTCTTCATCAAACTGCGGTCTGTCAAGAACGGTTATTTTATCAAAGTAGGGCATAATGAGCCGTCTCAGACTGTCCTGAGATGTGGTGACGGTCAGCACGGTGGCATAGCCGTCGTTTTCCCTGTGGCCGGAGACCTTTCTGAACTCGCCGCCGAAATTATCAAGAAAATCGTTGATTATATCGTTGTCGATCTTCAGACTGAACCTTTCTTTTCTGCCGCCGCAGAGCACCGGCTGAGAGGAGATATACTCGTCCATATCGTTGTAGCCGAGGGCGGAGAGAACCTTTCCTGCGCTGACAGCAGGCTCTCTTTTTATACGGACATCGGTGAGCTTGTCGATGTAAAAATGCGTGAGATCGTCCTCGCCGTCAACGGCGCAGATCAGGATATATCTGCCGTTTGAAAGGGTCAGCTCGAACGGAGATACGGTTATATCCTTTGGGTATTTGTTCACAAGATTAAGGTGCTTGTTGTAGATAGTATAATTGCAGATGATCTTTGCATTAGCGCCGATGGCACGCTGAACGATCCCGAGATTTTCAGTCACAGCATCGGAGTTGTGCTTTCTGCCGGCGACGCGCTTCTGAAAGCTGCCGCACTTGTTTCTGAGGGATTCGCTTCCGAGGTCGCAGAGTTCGGCTATCATTTTCTTTGCAGTCTCCGAGCCCACCACGCCGTTATAGATCAGGCAGTCGATGAGCACACGCAGCTGTGCATCAGTGAACTCTCTGCCCTCAAAGATATAATGGGTGCCGTCCTCGGACTCACGCAGTGTGTAGCCGCAGCGGTCGAGAGTCTTGAGCTTTGCGGCGAAGGTGTTGCGGGAGACTTTGATGCCGTACTCCTCAAGGAGCTTATCCTGCATCTCACGCTTGTTGTGATCGTCACCGAACCTGCGCAGAATATCGAGTATCGCAAGCAGCGCGGCAGCCTTATCGTATTCGTAAAGATCGTTGTTCAGCTTCATAATGATACCTCCGTTTTTTAGTTATCATTGCGCTTGATATATAGCGCAATATTTTAAGCGTTAAGTTTGTATCTTCCGTTTTTACGTTGTTTCCTGTTTCTACAATTATATTACCACATCTGAAACCCGGATTCGTCAACAAACTGTGAACAGTTCGCCAGAAAACACATTCAGTCCCGATTTTTGGACTCATGTGTATAATATCGGATGAAAACGGGTATGCCTTTCTTTTTGGCAAGCTCTATTGTGAATTTTGTTCCCCTGCTCTCACCGTTCCAGAACGCAATAACAAGGGAAAGCTCAAACTGTGAAATGTAATTCACCATTTCCGCGTTGCGTCTGATACCTGCCGCTCTCCCGTATGTCTTCCAGTCGGGCAGAAAGCGGACGACTTCAAAGCCGTGAGCTTCGGCAAACTTCTCTCCCGAGATATCTGCACCCTTGCAGCCTCCGCTGACGATCTCGCAGTCGGTTATGCCAAGCTCCGAAAGCACCCCGAGAATAAAGCTGTCCACCGTTTCCTGCGGGTGTTCTGTTTTGCCGCCGCAGATGATGATGTGTGTCTTTTCATTGTGCATAAAGTATCACCGCCGTGAATTTTTCCTGCCGCTCCATATCCTCGATATTACACCTCGTTCCCTTGCTCACACCGTCCCAGAACATCAGCGCGTGGTCGGCATCATTAGCCATAGCAATGTCTTTCTGCCTGTAAAACGCAAAACCGCACTTCCCCGCAGCAGAAACAGCTATAACGGGAAAACCGCCCACATTGTTCCGCACCTTTGTCCCGCTTGCATATACCTTCACCTTGTCATATCCGTGCTCGAAGAGATATTTCTGCACTAACTTGTCTGCTCCGAAGCAGTCTCCGATAAGCACCTCATATCCCTTTTCGCAGACTATGTCGAGCGCCTTTTTCATGCACGGTGAAAGCTCTTTGAGCATCTTTGACCCACCTATAAAGATCTTCATTTTATTTGTCACCCTCTGTCAAGCTCACATTGGTAATGCGCCGATCCGTCCGCTTTCAGTATTACTCCTTTTATTCCGTTATCCGAAGCAAGCCCGACGCGCTCGGTTATCAGCGTTTTCAGCTGCTCCGTGCAGATGTGCGGCGAGCAGAATATCAGCGCTCTGCCCCGCCGCAGTTCCACACGCCCGCGCGGGAAATAGTCAAAAGGAAATCCGCCTGTTACCGTGCTGTCCAGCTGCGCCCACAGACGCTTGTGATTGATATCCTTTGAGGTCAGCGAGCTGTCAGTCAGCACTCCGTTTTCATCGGACGGGAAACGCAGAGCTATAATATCGCCCTCGTTGAGATCGCGTATCCAAAATACACCTCGGTATAACATTATGCTGCCTTTGTTTGGCTGAACAGCATTGAGCTGTTCTTCGTTCAGATCATCTTTCAACATATTAAGAGAACAGCCCTCCTGCGTTTGATTTTACTGGCGGAATGCCGAACATTTCGCCGTATTCTATAGTTGGTATTGTATCGCACCCTGCAAGAGCCTCTCTTGCTGTTGTCTTTCCTTGAATAATACCCGAAATACAGCTGCCGTATTCTTGAAACATATATCCTGGCAAACCAACAGCATTTTCTATCTTCTTTTTGTTGGGAGTTATCCCGCAGCAGGTCACAAAGTGTTTAAAGCTGACAGCACCGTGGTCTATGTCAAGCTCAAAATTTTCCTTTGTGAACCGAAACTCAAACGGATATTCCCGCCCACAGTGATTATGCGAGATTCGCTTCATCATCCTAATCATATTATACCACCGCTTATGCGCAAAATATTGCGCATATGATGCTGTATGATAATAATACGGTTGACATCCGTATCAAACGTGATATAATGATAAATGAACGGAGGTATCACAATGGCGACAAGACCTGTTTATTACATTTTTGGCGGAAAGGTTTGCGGGCGTGACATGGAGTTTGAATGGTTTGCGGGTTTTTCTGTAAGTCAAAAGCA
>ODAJ012129921.1_pt1 | contig 54279 bp, 40 predicted proteins | sample 1539241 | NCBI WGS metagenome assembly ODAJ01 (sample SAMN02144231, study PRJEB22623) | gut metagenome | biome: sheep rumen | host: Ovis aries | place: New Zealand | reverse complement strand
CCATCATGATGACCACGATGGCTGCGGGGAACAGTGAGAAGAGCATCCACACCATCGAGAGCACCGAGCTGGTGATGCTGGCCGGGTCGACAATGCTGTTGCCCATCGAGTCGGTGGTCATGCTGGCACCAGCCAGTCCTAAGAAGAGGGCCACGAGTGATCCGCTGATGGCCGTGCCGAACTTCTGGGCCATGGTGCCGCTGGAGAAGATGAGGCCCGTCGACGATGTGCCGTTCTTCTCAGTGGCATAGTCGGCCACGTCGGCATACATAGACCACAGTAGCGGCGAGTAAAGACCTACGCCGACGGACGTGAAGATAACGATGGCTACCATCAGCCAGATGTAGTCGGGACTCATGGGCACGAAGAAGAAAGCCACCGAGAAGAGCAGACAGATGAGTGCTGCCACCATGAAGGCACGCTTCTTGCTGCCCATCCAGCGTGTGAATACGGGCGACACGCCGCCGAACACCATGCAGGTCAGTTCGCCGAAGGTCATGAAGACGGTGTAGTTGATGATGAGTCCGCTGACCGTCACGTCGCCCTTCAGACAGTATTCAAAGAGGTAGCCGGCCACGGCATAGCGGAAACCGTTGAAGAAGTTGGTGCAGATGCCGATGAGCGTCAGGTAAATCCACGGCTTGTTGCGGAACAGGTCGCCAAACTGCTTGAACGAGAACTTCTCGGCGCGGACGGGCTTCAGCCGCTCCTTCGTCAGCAGTCCGCAGGCCAGCGTTCCCAGCGTGGCCAGCAGACCGAAGAAAGCGCCGAGCACGGCATACTGGTGCTGGTCGGTGCCGCCCACCATCTTCTGCAGGTAGGGGAACGAAAGCAGTGTGATGAAGCCCATGGCATAGGCACCCACCATGCGGAACGAGGAGAATTGGTTCTTCTCGTCGTCGTTGTCGGTCATCACGCCGAGCAGCGAGCCATAGGGCACGTTGACGGCCGTGTAGCAAGCCATCATCAGCAGGTAGAGCGTGTAGGCCCAGACACGCTTGCCCACAGGTCCGAAGTCGGGCGTGTAGAGCAGCAGGGCGAAGATGACGCCTAAGGGCACGGCGCCGTAGATGAGCCACGGCCGGTAGGTGCCCCAGCGCGACTGTGTGCGGTCGGCCAGCGAACCCATCAGCGGGTCGGTGACGACGTCGAACATGCGGGCTATGAGCATCAGCGTGGCGGCATCGGCAAAGGTCAGGCCGAAAACGTTGGTGAAAAACAGGGGGAAGGCAATGGACATCACTTTCCACGTGATGCCACCAGCGGCGGCGTCGCCTAAGGCGTAGCCAATCTTTTCTTTTAGACTTGCCATTGTTCTCGTTTTTTTTCGTTATCTCGTTATTTCGTTATCTCGTTATTTCGATGTTTCGATATAACGTTATATCGTTGTAACGTTATAACGTTATGTCGTTATCTCGTTATAACGCGTTTTTACTGTTTTTTGTTATGAGTCGCTTAATTGTTTCCACGCTCGCAGCGGTGGTGTAGCCGTCCTCGGGCGTGTGCAGACAGTAGTCCACGAGGCGGTCTACCGTCGAGGTAGCCACATGCATGCGGGTGTCGGCCGAGGCGTAGTAGATGAACACGCGGCCGTCCTCGTCGGCAATCCAGCCGTTGGCGAAGGCCACGTTCATCACGTCGCCCAAATACTCGTCGCCCTCGGGCACAAGGAAGTATCCGCCCGGACGGGCCGTGACACGGGTGGGGTCGTCGAGAGCCGTCATATACATATATAATACGTAGCGCAGTCCGTCGGCCGTTGCGCGCACGCCGTGAGCCAGATGCAGCCAGCCTTGTGGCGTCTTGATGGGGTGGGGACCCTCACCGTTCTTCACCTCAGTGATGGTGTGGTAGCGACGTTCATAGATGATCTGCTCGTCCCGCACCTCGGCATGAGTGATGTCGTCGACGAGTGCCCAGCCTATGCCGCCGCCGCTGCCGGTATCGATGAAGCCATCCTGCGGCCGGGTGTAGAAGGCGTACTTGCCATCGACGAACTCCGGGTGCAGCACGACGTTGCGCTGCTGCGAGCGTGTCTTCAGGTCGGGCAGTCGCTCCCAGGTCTTCAGGTCCTTGGTGCGTGCGATGCCTGCCGTAGCCGTGGCAGCCGAGAGGTTGCCGGGCTGCGAGTCGTCGTGACGCTCGGCACAGAAGACACCGTATATCCAGCCGTCCTCGTGCTGGGTAATGCGCATGTCGTAGATGTTCGTGGCGGGAATGACATCGTCGGGCATGGTGATGGGCTCGTCCCAGAAGCGGAAGTTATCTACGCCGTTCGGACTCTCGGCCACGGCAAAGAAGCTCTTGCGGTCTGCGCCTTCCACGCGTACCACCAGCACATACTTGCCTTGCCACTTCAGTGCGCCGGAGTTCAGTGTGGCATTCATCATGATGCGCTGCATCAGGTAGGGGTTGTCCTTCTCCGAGAAGTCGTAGCGCCACTCCAGCGGGGTGTGCTCGGCAGTCAGGATGGGGTTCTTCCACTTGTCGTAAATACCATTCCCCCACTCCATGGGTTCGTTCTTGCGGCTCAGCAGCTCCTCGTGGTGAGCGCGCAGGGCCTTTACTCTTTCTTGAAAGTTGTTCATGTTCTTTATTATTATACTTCTTTATATAGTCTGATAACTCTATTTAGTGGTTCGCCTGTTCAGACTCCTAATCCCCTGACTCAGGGGACTCTTCAGCGATATCCTTCGTGAAGAGAATCTTCTCGTTCTTGTAGAAGTCGCGGAACGACTGTGCGTCGGGCTGCGAGGGAGCCGGGCCAAACCACTCCTCCTTGTAGTTACGCCACGTCAGCAGGTAGCTGATGGGGAATCCCTCTACGGTAGGCAGCAGCGTCGAGGTCCACCACGTCGGGTCGGTGACGTTCTTCAGTCCGCACTCCGTCAGGGCGGGTATCAGGTTGTGCTGCTTGGCCACGTCGCAGAGCACCTGCAGGTTCTGGCGTCCGCGCTCTATGAACTGCTGGCCTTCGTCGGCCTTCCACTGGTAGCCGTCAAGTCCTAACACCTCGACACGGTCGTCGCCCGGATAGCGCACCATGAGTCGCTCGGCCGTCAGGTTGTCCTCCATGCCGGGCGAGTAGGCCCAGACGATGTTGTCGAAGCCGTCGGCCTTGAGTTTGTCCTGCAGCAGGTTCCACAGTGCCTTGTACTCCTCGACGGTGCAGAGCTTCTCTCCCCACCAGAACCAGGAGCCGCTGTTCTCGTGCCAGGGGCGGAACATGAAGGGAATCTTCTCTCCGTCCTCGGTCTTCAGCGTAGCCAGGAAGTCTGACAGCCGCTGCATCCAGGTCTGGAACTTCTCGTGGTACTCGCCGCCGGGCAGTACCTTCCGGACGACCAGCGAGTCGGTGACGTCCCAGGCCGTGCCCTCGGGGAACTTCTGTCCGGCCGGTCCGCCGCCGTCGATGGTGGTCACGGGGTTACGCGGGTGCCAGCTGATGGTGATGATGCCGCCACGCTTGTAGTGGTTGATGACTTCTTCGGTTATGCGGGTGAAGGGCACGCTGTCCAGGCTCTTGGCGTCGCCCATCTCGATGCCTCCCAGTTCGAAGCCCATGACGGCGGGATAGTCGCCACAGGTGTTCTTCACGTCGCTGGAGTCCTTCTGGTACTCCCACGTCAGGCCGTAGAACGGGTCGTCCTGGTGGCCGTACATGATGCCTTTCTCTTGCAGCGCAATGAGGCGGTTCTTCAACTTCTGGGCTCCTGTGAGCTCAGTCTCTTCTTTCTTTGTTGTGCATGCGGCTATCATGATGCCGGCTAATGCAAGGGTCAATAGTTTCTTCATGTTGTTTTATTTTTTTGGGAGTGCTTCTGGGGCTACTGGGGCTGCTGGGGCTACTGGGGCTTCTGGGGCTTCTGGGAATTCTGGGGCTTCTGGGGCTACTAAGGCTTCTGGGGATGCTGGGGGTTATTGGCCTAAGGCTTTAAGCAGCCAGGCTTCCCACTCGTCCCACTGCTCCTGGAACCAGAAGTGCCACGTGGCTTGGTAGGGGGAAATCTCCTTCGGGCCGGTCACTACGTTATATGTTGCCCAGGCCGTCGTAGGGGGCACCACGTCGTCGTTGTAGCCGAAGGAGAACCAGCCTTTCTGCTGGCTGCTGATGCGACGGGCAAAGTTGACGCCGTCGTAGTAGCGTGAGGTCTCAATCTTCTTCTCCTCGCCTTTGCCCTTGTTCCAGTAGAAGTAGTGCGGCCAGCCGCAGGCCACGCCCTTGAGCGAGGCCGTGTGGTCGCAGAGTGCAGCGTGGACGGGTGCGTAGCAGGTGACGCGCTTGTCGAGTGCGGCCGTGGCCAGGGTCAGAAATCCTCCCTGGCTGGAGCCCGTCACGCCGAGCTTCTCTCCGTTCCACTGGGTATATTGCTCAATGTAGTCAATGGCGCGTATGCAACCCAGCACCACGCGCTTGTAGTACATCTTGTCGCGGTCGTCCATATTGAACTCCCAGTAGCCCATGAGGGCACCGTTGAAGACGTCGTCATAGACCTTCTGCTCCATGGTGACGGGAATGCCGTGAATGCCAATCTCGAGGGTGATGACGCCCTTGGATGCCGAGTAGATGTCGCCTCCGTAGGGCCGTACGCCTGCTCCCGGCACGCGCAAGAGGGCGGGATACTTGCCAGGCTTCACGGGTTCGCACAGGATGCCGTAGGTGCGGTAGCCCCACTGCATGTTCTGGAACGACACCTCATAGACGTTCACGTCCTTCGTGCAGCGCTCGGGCAGCAGTCGCTTCGTGGGGTTCAGGTCGGTCTTGCGGGCCTCACTGACGGCGTTCTGCCAGAAGCTGTCGAAGTCCTGGGGCATGACGGTCGTGGGCTGCAGCTTCTCGGGCGAGAAGGCGGCTCCGCAGGCTCCCTTGTAGTCCTTGCCTGCGACGTGGGCCGTCACATCGACGCGGTAGAAGCCTGGCTGGGTCATCTTGCCCTTTAGCGTCAAAGTACCATCCTTCAGCAGGACGCCCGTTTTCTTGACATCCTGATACATCTCCGGGCCGGCTGCGTAGTCAATGGTTACGTTGTCCATGAGCGTGGCCGAACGGGTTACCGAAATCTTGAACGTGGCCGTCTCGCCAGTCTGGTAGGTCCAGTCCTGGTGGTCGGGCACCACGCTGACCTGAATGTCGTTGCCGCGAATCTGTGCGCCGAGTGGCAGCAGCACCGCGAGCGTAAGCAACAGTAGTGTGAGTCTTTTCATCTTTACTTTAGGGGTATAAATAGTTTTAGTTCAATTGATGGTGCAAAGATACGCAAAAAATCCGACAAAGCATAATACTATGTTGTCGGATTTCGGTACTATTTCGTTAACTTGCGGTTATTTCACCCGCTTCATCCTTTCCACCTGCTCGCGGATGACGGCCAGCGTCGTGGTGTCGGTGACGAAGACCGAGTTCAGGCCCTGCGCCTCCTGTGCGGGGTCGTTGGTGTAGGGGTCGCCCACCTGCCACTGCTCGTGCAGGGGTTTAGCAAAGCCTCCCCAGCCCCAGAAGTTGCAGCCGGCGAACTTTCCGCCGCTCTCGGCATTGTCGGCCACGAGCGAGAATACATATTTATAATAGCCGTCGCGTCCTTGGGTCGGCGTGTCGAGCGTAAACTTGAAGCCGTCGCGCGGGTATCCGAACTCCTCCATGACGAGTGGTTTGTTCAGCGAGTCGCAGACGGCCAGGTGCCGGTCTATGTACTCCTTGGTGTTAGCCTCGGCACGCGGCAGGTTCTCAATGAGCGAGTCGGGCTTGGCCCAGCCCCAGTTGTAGGGCCACAGGTGTACGTTGCAGTAGTCAATGTTCTGGTCGGCGCAGATGCGTGTCCAGCTCTCTAGGCTGTTCTCGCAGCCCCAGGAGCCCTCCGAGCCAACGCTGATGAGGTGGTTCGGGTCGAGCGAGCGTATGAGTGCGGAGGCCTCGGCGAGCCACTTCTCGAAGGCCGGCAGTGCCTCCACGGAGAAGGCTCTGGGCTCGTTGCCTATCTGCCAAGACATGATGGCGGGGTCGTCAGTGTACTTCACGTTAGTGTATCGGTTGGTGCGGCTGATGATGAAGCGCACGTAGTCGTAGAAGAGCTGGTGGGCCTTCTCGTTGGTGGCGAACTTGCTCATGGCCTTCATGAATTCGCCGTAGCCTACGTCGTCGGGTCTGGGCTGCTTGCCCTCGCCGGCGTGCTCCAGGTAGAAGCCGTATCCCCCACTCCACTCCCAGGAGTTGTTCAGGTAGAGCACGGCCAGCATGTCTCTCTTGCCCATCTCCATGAGCAGGTAGTCCAGTCCGGCCAGAATGGTGTCGTTATACTCTCCGGGCCTTATCTGCAGTGTGGGTTCCACCTTGGTCTTCACGCCGCGCTCGCCGTCTGAGCCTACGAGTATGCGCAGGTTGTCAATGCCCATGCGCTTCATCTCGTCCAGCTCGCGGCAGAGGCGGTCGCGGTCGCCGCCCTGTCCCTCGGAGCCGAGTATGGCTCCGTACCAGAAGTTGGTGCCTACGTAGTAGTAGGGCTGTCCGTTACGCACGAAGTGTCCGTCCTCAACGGTGACGAACGCCGATTCTTTCTCGTCTTGTTGCTGGCAGGCCCCTATCGTGGCGGCCAGCAGGGTTAGTAGCAGTAGTTTCTTCATTGTTTTTTTTCTTCTTTATAGTTGCTATAGTTACTATAGTTGCTATAGTTGCTATAGATGCTATAGTTGCTATAGATGCTATAGATGCTATAGTTGCTATAGATGCTATAGATGCTATAGTTAATACTTTATGCCGTGGGCTTGGAGCAGGGCTTTCAGGCGGCGGTTCTCGGCCTCCAGCTCGGCGAGGTGGCGGTCCTGCTGCTGACGGTAGCCTGTGCGGGCGGCGTACATGCGCTCCTTGATGCCTCCCTTGGTGACGAATTCGGTCTCCAGGTGCTTCAGGAAACTGTTCATCATCGTGTCGGTCATGTGGCAAAGCGTCAGACCGGTGTTGGCCATCTCCTCTGCTGACCATTTGTCGAAGAAAGGCTGGTAGGCACCGTACTTGTTGTTGCGGCTGCAGAAGTGCACCATCTTCTGGAAGCGCGGGCTTTCCTTTGTCCACTGCTGCAGGTGCTTGGCGTTCAGGTAGTCTCGGTAGTCCTCGCGCAGCTCCTGAATGCTGGCCCTGGCCACGTTGAGCAGCTTGAGCTGCATCTCCGTCGAGGTCTTGCCGTCGGCAAAGCCCTCCACGATGTTCTGCTTTCCCGAGCGTGCCGCCTGTACCATCTGGTCAACGGTGCGGTCGCCGTATGGCGGCAGGAATCGCTCGCAGAAGACGACCGTCATCTGGTAGAGCGTGTCGGTTTTTTGGTAGAAGTGCAGGTTTTCCCAGTTGACCTGGGGCAACAGGACCGGAGGAGTTGCCATGTTTCTTGTTGTCTTGGTAATATGATGGGGCAAAGATACGAAAAAAGATTGAAAGCACCACGGCTCTGCCCAACTTTTTTGCTGAAGCCTTGTTTTTTTTCTATAGAGGCTATAGTTGCTATAGTTACTATAGTTGCTATAGAGACTATAGTTGCTATAGAGACTATAGGACAAAGACAGCGGGGCATCTTCGGGCCCCGCTGTCATAAATCATCGGAAAGAGTTTCCGTTCTTCTATTACTTCTTCATGAACTTGCGGCCGTTCTGGATGACGACACCCTTGAACTGAGCGTCAACTCGCTGGCCGGCGAGGTTATACATCGGAGCGTTCACGTTGTTGTTGATGGTGAGGGCGTTGATGCCTGTACCGAGGTTAGCCTCGGGCGTAGCGCTGGCTATGGCGAAGTAAGCCTTCTTCATGGTAAAGACAGTTCCATCTTCACCCTGGACCCAAACCTGGGCAATAGCATTCTTGTAAGCCTCGTTGAGGGGAACAACCACGCAGGTAGCACCCGTGCCGAATTCACATGTGCTGGTAGCCTGAGCGGCCATGGGAGCCAGAGCAGGAGCAGCAGCTTCCTCAGCAACGTACTGTACGACCACTTTACCACTGCCCTGAACGTCAGCAACCTCCAGTACGAAGTTGTCGAAGTCGGTCATGTCCTTGTTGCCGAACCACCAGCTGCCGCCGCCTCCTTCTTCGCCACCGCTCACGGTAACCTTACCAGTTGCGGGGTCGAATGTAGCACGGGGCTGTTCCTGAGCATCTTTCCATGCGTTAAATCCGCTGAGCATAATCTCAGAAGTCTCGGGCTTCGGCATGTTGTCAATATACTGCTGTGTAGCAAAGTACAAATCCTTAACAATGAAAGAACCGGCAGCAGCATTCGACAGGGCCATCTGCTTGATGTCTGCCTTTCCAACGGGGTCGAGGGCGAGCTTCAGAATGAGCTCACCAGGGGCGACCTGACCAGAAACATCAGCCACGCCACCGTTGTGCTGAATAGTAGCCTGAACGGAGAAGTTGGCAGGTTCAGCCAGTTCAAGCACGAGGTAGTCGAAATAGCTGGCGTCATAAGAGCCGAGCCAAATGCCGAACCAGTGCCATGCCTCATTACTTGTCAGGGTCTTTGTGCCATCAGGATTGGCATCACCTGGGACGTTTGCGAAGACGCTTTTCGTCTGTGCGGGAGCAGGCTTGACAGCCTCCCACTCTTCGGCAGTGGCGAAATAAATCTCATCGATAATGAAGGTGGAGGCAGCGTTGCCTGGCTGAAGAGCTACCTGATTGATGGTCTTCTTCTGGTCCGGGTCGAGTGCAAGGGCAACATAGGTAGCTTCAGAAGAAGCATTAATCGTAGTCTGACCCTGACTGAATTCAGCACCATACTGACCGGAAGTGCCCAAGCACTTGTACTGGACAATCAGGTTGACGTCAGCCGTAGCCGACTGATACTTGACAACGACATAGTCCCACTGAGAGCCATCGTAGTAAACCACGTTAGAGTCGTCGGCAGTCTTAGCTTCTTCGTCAACGACGGGCTCACCTTGTGCAAGAATAATACCTTGCCAATTCCACGAACCAAGGGTCACGGACTCACCGTAGGGGAACTTGGACGAGAAGTCGATGACTTCCTTAGCGCTTGCGCTCATGGCGACAAGTGCTACGGCAATTAAAGTAAATAATTTTTTCATACGCTTTTTTTGGTTTTTAATTAAATAATGATAATAGAATGCGTTAATTTGGCAGCAAATGTAGATAATTCTTGCGAAACAAGCAAGAAAAAGGAACCGATTTTCGCTTAGTTCGCACGAAAAAGCATAACAATTGCTAAAAAAGTATCAGTCTGCCCCTTTCGTTTAGCAAGAGAACCGGCACTTCTCTCCCAGAGAAACGGCACTTCTCTCCCAGAGAAACGGCACTTCTCTCCCAGAGAAACGGCATGTTACTAACCCCACCCCAGCCCCTCCCCTACATGGGAGGGGAGCTGCTACCGCCAACAGCCGAGGTGAGCTTACAACTAAAATCCCCTCCCTTGTAAGGGAGGGGCAGGGGTGGGGTCAGTATCTTCCTTCAGTGGCTCCTGTTCAGACGCTACACGCAGTGGAAACTGATGAGACCTTCCATCGGGCTCTGGACTATCTTGCCGACGGTAAAGCCTTCTATTCGAGCGGCTTCCGTGAGTTCGTTCTTGTAGTGCTCAGCCATGCTGCCTACGAAGCTGACCTGCCAGTCGGCAGCACCGACGCTGCGGTACGGGCCTACGTTGTTGACGAGGAACTCACGGAAGTTATTGATGACCAGCTGGCGCACGCCGGCCTGGTCCAGGTGGTCGTGAATGAAGGGCGAGAGCGAAGCCAGCCACTTGTTGGCCTGCGGCTCCCTATAGACGCGCTGAATGATGTCGGCCTGCGTCAGTTTGAGCTTCTTCTCGAACTCCTGCTTCAGCGTTTCGGGCAGCCGGCCTTTGTAGAGGGCGTTCAGAAACTTGCGGCCCAAGACGGCCCCGCTGCCCTCGTCGCCCAGTATGTAGCCCAGGGCGGGCGTGTTCTGGACGATTTTCTCGCCGTCGTAGAGACAGGAGTTAGCCCCCGTTCCCAAGATGCAGGCCACGCCTGGCGAACGTCCGCAGAGGGCGTGGGCGGCGGCCATGAGGTCGCTATCGACATGGATTTTCTCCGTGCGGAAGAACTCCGAGAGTATGCGCTTCATCGTCGGCACGTGGGCCGGCGTGCAGCCGCTGCCGTAGAAGTAGAGCTCTATCTGCTCCATGAGGGGCGTTTCGAGCACGCGGCTTCCGGCCAGTTGTGCGCGCGGGAAGGTGGAGAGCTGGTGCATGAGTTCGTGCCCCAGGATGCGGCGAATGTCGTCATGCGACTGGTGAATGGGCGTAATGCCCTGAGTGTGAAACTGTGCTATGACGTTCCACGTCGATGGGTAAGGCGCGTTGACGAGTGTCCAATCGGCCTTGGTGCTTCCGCTGTCTGCTATGAGTATCATGTCTTATTAAGCTAATTTTGTGCAAAGATACGAAATAAATCGTTACCGACGCACTTTTTTCGTAATATTTTTCGTAATTTTGCGGCCAAATTTGCGACAAGATGAAACGAATAGTCCTTTTTATCCTGATAGCCCTCTCTACGCTTCAGGCCCACGCGGTGCTGAAGGAGAAGGACTTGGAGAACACACTTTCCATCCTGAAGACCGAGCTGACGGTCTCGTACCGCGAGCTGGCCGCGCGGCAGAGCCGCCGCACGGAGATGCAGGAGCTGATGAAGCGTAACCTTAGGCAGGAGATGGAGCGCAGCGACCAGAACGCCCTGATGCTCTACTCGCAGGAGGACGAGTACATATTTAATATGACCTACGCCTGCCACGAGGCCACCGAGCAGTACATGGAGTTCCAGCGCCGGGGTACGCCGTTCCGCCAGTTCCTGAACCGCATGCAGCTTGACATAGCACGCTACGACTCGCTCATTGGCGCGCTTCAGGACATGCCCGACAAGATTCTGACGCCGCAGGCCCGCGAGGACCGGCGCGTCTGTCTCATTCTGGCCACGAGCATACGCCACTCGCTGAGCCGCAACAGCTCGCAACTCTCGGAGTTCATAGGCTACCACGACGCCACGGAGCGGCGCCTCGAACAGCTGAACGACTACGCCCAGAAGCGCTACAACGACATACAGACCAACATCTTCAAGAACGGCGACGACACGTACTTCCAGACGCTGAAGGACTTTCCGCGCCAGTGGCGTCGCATGGCCTACACCGTCCAGAAGAAGTACAGCCCCAGCCAGCGCATAGGCTCGCAGTGGGACTCGGTCTATATCCTGGGCCTGTTCATTTCGATTATCGTCTATGCCGTGGTGGCCACGCTGCTGAACCTGGTGTTCTTCCGCTGGCTGCTGCCCAAAAGGTTCCGCACGAAGGAGTTTCTGGCCAAGCGCCACAGCATCACCATGGCCACGACGACCATTACGTTTGCCGTCATCATGGGCGTCATGATGACCATGACCGACCAGAACTTCTTCCTCATGGCGTCGAACCTGCTGGTGGAGTACGCCTGGCTCTTGGGCGTCATTCTCATCTCGCTGCTGCTGCGCGTCAACGGCGAGCAGATCAGCAGCGCCTTCCGCATCTACACGCCGCTGCTGACGGTGGGCTTCATCGTCTTCGCCATGCGCATCATCCTCATGCCCAACGAGCTGGTCACCATCATCTTTCCCCCCATCCTCCTGGTGTGCAGCGTCTGGCAGTGGGTCATGGTGGGCCGCCACAACCGCAACATTCCGCGCTCGGACATGTTCTACACCTACATCTCGCTGGCCGTGTTCATCTTCTCGACCGGCATGTCCTGGCTGGGCTATACGCTCATGGCCGTCCAGGTGCTCATCTGGTGGATCATGCAGCTGACGTGCATACTGACCATTACCTGCCTGCGGCTCTACATCAAGAAGTACGGCGAGCGCAAGCAGTTTGACAAGAAACCCATCACGCAGACGTGGTTCTTCGGGCTCGTCCACGAGGTCATGCTGCCCATCACGGCCGTGGTCTCCGTCATGCTCTCCATCTACTGGGCGGCCGACGTCTTCAACCTGAGCGACCTGTGCTGGCAGCTCTTCAACTACGACTTCCTGAACCTTGACACGCTGCACCTCAGCCTCATTCGCATGGCCGTGGTGGTCTGCCTGTGGTTCTTCTTCAGCTACGTCAGCAAGACGCTGCTGGCCTTCATGCGCATGCACTTCCAGCACGCCGACAGCTCGACGGCCGAGAGCCGCACCGTCATGGGGCGCAACGTCATCCAGGTCGTGGTCTGGGGCACGTGGTTCCTCATCAGTCTGACCATTCTGGGCGTCAGCCTGACGTGGTTCCTCGTCGTTTCGGGCGGACTCTCCACCGGTATCGGTTTCGCCATGAAGGACATCATCGAGAACATCTACTACGGCATCACCCTCATGGCGGGCCGCATCAAGGTGGGCGACTGGATTGAGGTGGACGGCACCATGGGCCGCGTGACCAGCATCAACTACACCAGCACCATCGTCAACTCGCTCTACGGCGAGGTCATTACCTTCCAGAACTCGCAGCTCTTCACCAAGAACTACAAGAACCTGACCCGCAACCACGGCTACGTGCTGGCCCTGGTGCCCTTCGGCGTGGCCTACGGCTCGAACGTCCAGCAGGTGAAACAGGTCGTGGAGACGGCCGTCACGAAGCTCAGGAACCAGTGGGTGGACCAGTCGAAGCCCGTGAAGGTCATCTTCACCGAGTTTGGCGACTCGAGTGTCAACATGAAACTCATTGTCTGGGTCGATGCCGTCAAGAAGGCCCACGCCGTCAGCGACATCATGGGGTGCATCTACGATACGCTCAACTCGAACGGCATCGAAATACCCTTCCCGCAGCGCGACGTACACCTCAGGCAGTAACAAAAATTGTTAAACATGCGCGCGTATTAAGAAAATATGCTTACCTTTGCACGAACTATCTAATAGAAACAACATAATGAAACCGATATTCATAGCAGGCCCATGCGTCATAGAGTCGGCCGAGCTGCTCGACACCGTGGCAGCGCGGCTGGTGGAAATCAACCGCAAGCTGGGCACTGACATCATCTTCAAGGCCTCGTTCGACAAGGCCAACCGCACGTCCGTCAACTCCTTCCGGGGCCCGGGTCTCGACCGGGGGCTACAGATGCTCAGCGACGTGAAGAGCAAGTACGGGCTGCGCCTGCTGACCGACATACACGAAAGCTGGCAGGCCAGGCCCGCCGCAGAGGTGGTCGATGTGCTGCAGATACCGGCCTTCCTCTGCCGGCAGACCGACCTGCTCGTGGCGGCCGCCCGCACGGGCAAGACCGTCAACATCAAGAAAGCCCAGTTTCTGAGCGGGCCCGACATGCGCTACCCCGTGGAGAAAGCGCGCCAGGCCGGAGCCACCGACGTCTGGCTCACCGAGCGCGGCAACACGTTCGGCTACAACAACCTCGTAGTCGATTTCCGCAACATCCCCGACATGCTCCAGATTGTGCCCACCGTCATCATGGACTGTACCCACAGCGTGCAGCGCCCCGGCGGTGCCGACGGCAAGACAGGCGGCGACCGCCGCTTCGTTCCCTCCATGGCCCTTGCGGCCCAGGCCTTCGGAGCCACCGGCTGGTTCTTCGAGGTGCACCCCACCCCCGACCAAGGCCTCAGCGATGCTGCCAACATGCTGGAGCTCGACCAGCTGGAGCCGCTGGTAGCGAAGCTAATAGAGCGAATAGAATCTATAGATACTATAGACACTATAGAAACTATAGACACTATAGAAACTATAGACACTATAACCCCCCTCCGCCCATGACCACCAGAGACTACGCCATACAGTGCATCAAGGACGAGGCCCAGGCAGTGCTGAACCTCATACCCCAGTTAGACGACCAGTTCGACCAGGCCGTCGAACTCATCTACCACTGCAAGGGAAAAGTCATCGTCACCGGTGTGGGCAAGAGCGGCCACATAGGTGCCAAGATAGCCGCCACGCTCTCATCGACGGGCACGCCCTCGTTCTTCATCAACCCGCTCGACGTCTATCACGGCGACCTGGGCGTCATGACCAGCGACGACGTCGTCATAGCCATCAGCAACTCAGGCCAGACCGACGAGCTGCTGCGCTTCATACCCATGGTGCTGCACATGCGCATACCCATCATCGGCATGAGCGGCAACCCGCAGTCGCTACTGGCCAAGTACTCCACCTGCCACATCAACGTCAGCGTGGAGAAGGAGGCCTGCCCCCTGAACCTGGCACCCACCAGCAGCACCACGGCCACGCTGGCCATGGGCGACGCGCTGGCCGTGGCACTCATCGAGAAGCGCAACTTCCAGCCACAGGACTTCGCACAGTTCCACCCGGGCGGCGAACTGGGCAAGCGCCTGCTCACCACTGCACAGGACGTCATGCTCAGCGAGAACATGCCCACCATGCCGCCTGAGACCCACCTGGGCGAGGCCGTCATCCTGGTGAGCAAGGGCAAGCTGGGACTGGGCGTGGCCATTGAGGACGGCCACATAGCCGGACTCATCACCGACGGCGACATACGCCGCGCCATGGAGAAGTGGCAGGCCAAGTTCTTCGACCGCACCGTCAGCGACATCATGACGCGCAAGCCGAAGGTAGTGTCGCCGCAGACGAAGATAACCGAGATACAGCGCATCATGAACCGCTACAAGGTTCACACGGTGCTCGTGGTGAGCGACGACAACCGTCTCCTGGGCGTGGTCGATCACTACGCCTGCATGATATAACCTAATAACGTTGGAGAAGTGAAACCATGACAATGAGAGGAATAAAACGCATACTGTTGCTGCTGGCACTGGTCATTCCGCTGGCAGCCGCCGGACTCTACCTGTTTAAGACCTTAGGCTCGCAGAACGGACTGTCGAGCAGCCAGGTCAACTGCATCATGAAAGACTCGCGCGGCTACGTCTGGTTAGGCACCACGGCCGGACTCTACCGCTACGACGGCTACGTGTTCAAGAACTTCCAGAGCGACTCGCAGGACGGCTCGTCGCTGCCCGACAGCTACATACTGAGCATTCAGGAGGCACTGGACGGCAACCTCTGGGTAGAGACGGCGTCGGGCTACTGCGTCTATCACCCGCAGACGGAGACCTTCGAGCGCGACATGAAGCAGGTCTTCGCCCGCATGGGCATTGACGGACAGCCCAGCATTGTCTATATAGACCGCCACAAGAACCTCTGGGCCGCCATTCCCAACAAGGGCGTCGTGGCCTACAACATGCAACAGCAGCTGCTGCACGAGTTCGGCTACACCAACGACACGCACGGCGTGCCGCAGGGCCTGATATGCTCCATCGGCGAGTGCCGCGACGGCGCCATCATGGTCTATGAAGACGGACGACTCGTCTGCTGCGACATCATGCACCAGCAGCACACCGTCTGGGCCACCAACTACGTGGCCGAACACCACCTGCGCAACACCAGGAGCCTGAAGTGCTACACCGACCAAGACGAGAACATCTGGCTCTACGGACAGGGTACGCTCTTCATCTACGACAAAAACACCAACGAGTGGAACACCACCTTCGGCGACCAGCTCGGACTGTCGGGCATCAGCGTCGATCACAGCGTGAACGGCGTCACCGGCGACAAGAAAGGCAACATCTGGATTGGCACCGACCGCAACGGACTGCTGCACTGCACCGTCGGCGACCACACCCTGGAGTCCGTCCAGCCGCGCAACCTGAACGACAGCCAGTGGATGACGGAGACCGTGGCCGTGCAGAGTCTCTACGTCGATGACACAGACCTGCTCTGGGTGGGCACCGAGAAGTCGGGCGTGGCCTACAGCGGACGGAACATCTACAAGTTTGAGTCGCTGCTCAACGGCGACATCACGGCCATGACGCAGGACGCCAACGGCAACGTCTGGTACGGCACGAGCGACAAGGGCGTCATAGGCTACGACGGACCACTGGCCAGCAAGAAGACCACCTCGATGACCACCACGCCCGACGGCAGCCTCTGGGTAGGCTCGCGCCAGAACGGACTGACGCGCATCAAGAACGGCACTTCGACCATCTACTCGGCCTCGACCGACAGCATGCACACCATCATTGACGACCACATCAACGCGCTCTGTGCCGACAAGATAGGCAACCTCTGGATAGCCACCAACGGCGGACTGCAGGTCTATAACCCCCGCATGGACAGCTTCTCCAGCTACACGCGCGAGAACGGCAAGCTCACGACCAACAACATCACCTCGCTCTTCTACGGCACCAACAACAACCTATTCGTAGGAACGGCCGAAGGACTCATCATCCTGAACCTATCAACCACGGAGAAGCGCACCATCACCGGCAACTCGACCAACCTCAAGCCCTTTACCAGCAACTACGTCACCCAGGTGCTGCAAGACTCCAGAGGACTCATCTGGGTGGGAACCCGCGAGGGCGTCAACATCATCAATGAAGAGAACGACGCACTGGACTACCTCACCGAGAAGGACGGACTGACCAACAACGCCGTCTGCGGACTGGCTGAGGACAAGGCCCACAACATCTGGATTACCACCAAGCACGGCGTGACGCGCGTCGTCGTACAGCGACTCACTGACAGCGACGGTGACAATGCCTACAACTACGGACTCTACAACTACGACACCAGCGACGGTCTGCAGTCGAACGAGTTTAACACCGGCGCCATCATCACCCGCAAGGACGGCAGCGTGCTCTTTGGCGGACTGTACGGCGTCAACTGGGTGCGCCAGCACTCGAAGGAGGAGACCGAGTCGCTGCCCCGCGTCATGCTGACCCAGCTCTTCGTGGGAGAAGAAGAAATCCTGACCGGCCACGAGTACAGCGGCCACGTCATCCTGCCCCAGGCACTCAACGAGAGCAACCGCATAGAGCTGGCCAACGACCAGAACACCATCACCATCAAGTTTGCCAACGGCAACTACAACCAGAGCGAGCGCCTGCAGTTCATGTACCTCATGGAGGGACTGGACGACAACTGGCACAACGGCGACGCGCTCAAGCACGGTGTAACGTTCAGCGACCTCTCGAGCGGCACCTACGTGCTGCACGTCAAGGCCATCAGCGCCGAGGGTGCCGTGAGCACGCAGGAGCGCACACTGGAGATTAAGATTCACCGGCCTTGGTGGCTCTCGTGGTGGATGCTGGCGTTCTACCTGCTGCTCATCGTGGTGGCCTTCTTCATGTGGCGCTTCGGCGCAAAGAAGCTCAAGGAGATATGGCAGCGCAAGAAGAACGTCATAGACCAGCTGAAGCGACAGCGCGAGGAAATCAAGCTGGCCAGCGACGACCTGCGCCAGCCCATGGCCCGCATGACGACCATCATTGGCAACCTGGCCGAGAAGGAGACGTCGCTCGAAGGCCGCGAGCAGCTGAACTCGCTGCACTTCCAGATGTTGCAGGTCATTACCCGCATATCGGAAATGCAGACCATGCTGGAGAACCCCGAGGCCAAGGCCGTATCGACCGTCAACGAGCGCATGGGCCTGAACGACAAGGGCGAGGTGAACCTGCCGCCCGTGGCCGAGAGCGAGCTGACCTACGAAATTAAGCCCCGCCAGGCAGAGCAGACGGCACAGAAGTTCGTGCTGGTGTTCATCGACGACAACGATGCCTTCCTCGGCTTCATCAAGACGCAGCTGCAGTTCATCTACGACCTGCGCATATACAACAGCATCAAGCTGGCCGCCGAGGACATCAAGGTCATCAAGCCCGACCTCATCATCTGTAAGCAGGACATGCCCGGCATGACGGGCAGCGAACTCTGTAACCAGCTGAAGTCGAATCCCGCAACCGAGAAGTCGAAGTTTATACTCATGACCGACGGCGTCTATACGCCCAGCGACATGAAGGAGCAAAACATCACCCTCTCGGCCGACGACATGCTCAGCAAACCGTTCAACATTCAGGAAGCCGTCGTGCGCTTCAACAAGGTGCTCGGCATTGCACCCATCGAACTGGAGCACAACGTCATTGAGGGCGGAGAGACGCGCATGCTGGAAAGCCAGAACTCGAGCATGACCACCTCGACCTTCTACTTCGACGAGAGCGAGAATAAGGTGAAGGAAACCACCTACCAGGAAGAGGACGAAGCCAAAGAAGCACAGGCCGACACCGAACTGGCCACACAGGAAGGAGACGACACCTACACCACCGCACTCTATAAAGAGGGCGAAATGCTGGGCGACTACTCCATGAACAACGTCATGGACCAGCAGCTCATGCGCAACGTGGAGCAGTACGTGCTGCAGAACATGAGCCGAGGCAACATCAGCCTCGACGAGATGGCCTCGGCCATGGGCATGGGACGCGTACCCTTCTTCCACAAAATAAGAAACATCACCACCAAGACACCGACCGAAATAGTACGCGACCTCCGACTCAAGCACGCCTGCGTGCTGCTGACCCGCACCAACATCAACATGAACGAGCTGGCAGCCAACGTGGGATTCATCACCGCCGAGAACTTTGCACATGCCTTTAAGGAGAAGTTCGGCATGATGCCCCTTGAGTACCGATTAAGACACCGCAAGCAATGAGGATACTTGCAGCCCTCTTCTTTGTATTGGCGCTGGGTCTGTGCGTGGGGAAAGCCCACGCACAGACCAGCGACAGCACCATCGTCAACCTTCTGCGCCAAAAGGACGTCCACTTTACCCGCGACAACAGCGTAGTACTCTTCCTCAGCGGACGCGAGAAGTTTGACGACATGTTCAAGGCCATACGTCAGGCCAAGAGCAGCATACACTTAGAGTACTTCAACTTCCGCAACGACAGCATTGCGGGACTGCTCTTCGAGCTGTTGCGCCAGAAACGGCGCGAGGGTGTGGAGGTCAGGGCCCTCTTCGACGGTTTCGGCAACGACTCGAACAACCGTCCCCTGAAGAAGCGCCACTTGGAGGCACTGCGCCAGGACAGCATCGAGATATACGAGTTTGACCCCATTCGCTTTCCATGGGTGAACCACGTCTTCAGCCGCGACCACCGCAAGATCGTGGTCATCGACGGACAGATAGCCTACACAGGCGGCATGAACGTGGCCGACTACTACATCGTAGGCACCGACCAGGTGGGCGAGTGGCGCGACATACACTGCCGGCTGGAGGGAGGCGCAGTCCATGAGCTGCAAACCATCTTCCGCCGTATTTGGAGAAAGGTGACAGGCGAGAACCTGCTCGACTCAAAGTACTACCGCGCCTACATGCCCAACGAATTCGTGGGGCTGCGCCCCGACACCACAACCACGGCCGGCCACAAGATGGTGGGCATCATTAACCGCGAGCCCAAGACCTCGCCCGACATCATCAGGACGTTCTACCTCGAAGCCATCAACAGCGCCAAGGACTCCATACGCATCGTGAACCCCTACCTCACCCTGAACCGCAAACTGAAGAAGGCACTCAAGCGCGCCGTGAAGCGTGGCGTGAAGGTGGAAATCATGGTCTCGGAGAAGAGCGACATACCACTGACGCCCGACTGCGTCTTCTATAACGTTCACCAGCTGATGAAGCACGGCGTCGATGTCTGGATATACCGTCCCGGCTTTCACCACTCGAAGATTATCATGGTCGATGGACGCTTCTGCACCGTGGGCAGTGCCAACCTCAATGCACGAAGCCTGCGCTGGGACTACGAGGAGAATGCCGTCATCGTTGACCCTGAGACCACCCGCGAACTGAACCAGATGTTCGACCGCGACAAGCAAGAGAGTTTCTACCTGACCGAAGAAAAGTGGGACCAGATGCGCACCCGCTGGCAGAAATTCCGTGGCTGGTTTGCCCACCTGCTGAGCCCCTTCCTATAAGCCCTATAGCCCTATGAGCCCCAGTAACCCCAGTAACCCCAGTAGCCCCAGTAGCCCTAGTAGCCCCAGTAGCCCCAGTAGGCCTAGTAGCCCCATCGCCCCCCAGCGCAACACCGTCATCAGCATCAGCAAGGCACTGGCCATTATCCTCATGGTCATTGGCCACGCCGAGTCGCCCGACGTGCTGCACCGCTTCCTCTACGAGTTTCACATGCCCCTGTTCTTTGCGGCGGCGGGCTACTTCTTCTCAACCCGCTACCTGACTGACGAAGCCACCTTCGTCAAGAAGCGGCTGAAAGGGCTCTACTGGCCCTTCGTCAAGTGGAGCGTCATCTTCCTGCTGCTCCATAACCTGATGTTCGAAGTAGGCATACTCAACGAGGTCTATGGCAACGAGCAAGGCGGCGTAACCCACCCCTACTCGTGGCGCCAGATGGAGCAGTGCTTCTGGAACATCCTGACGGCCATGGGCGGCTACGACCAATTCCTGAACGGAGCCTTCTGGTTCTTCCGTGGCCTGCTCGTGGCCAGCATCCTCTACCTTATTTTATATAAGCTGGTCGATAAACTCTATAGTAACTATAGCAACTATAGAAACTATAGTAACTATAGCAACTATAGCAACTATAGCAACAACAGCACCCCCTACGTGGTCTGCATCATCGTGCTGCTGCTCTGCGCCTGGAAGACCTACGAGGGGCTGAAGGTCATCACCCTCATACAAGGAGGCTACCGCGAGCTGATGGGCACCTTCTTCTTCGGCTGCGGCTACATCTTCCGACAGTGGGAGCAGAAGTATCGCGTCAAGTGGTGGACCACCTTGCTCTTTGCCGTCATCGTCTGGTGGTTCTCGCAGTACCACTGGGCCAACATGAACTGGCGCTCTTCGTTCGAGCAGTTCCTCTCGCTGCCACTGCCGGCCCTCTGCGGATGCCTGATGGTTTATAACGTCAGTACGTGGATAGACCGGGGAGACAACGTCGTCAAGCGCTTCCTCGTGTTCTGCGGCGACAACACGCTCCCCATCTTCGTCTTCCATATCCTGAGCTTCAAGGTGGTCAGTCTGCTGAAGATAGCCTACTACGGCCTGGACCCGCGACAGATAGGCTGTCACATGGTCATTCACGAACATGCTAAGGAGGATTGTTTCTGGGTGCTCTACACCATAGCCGGTGTAGGACTGCCGCTACTCTTTACGTGGGGGTATCGAAAGCTCAAGACGCGATGGCGTCGAGCATCATGAACAGCTCTGACTCACGGATGCCCTTGGCTTCAAGCAGTGCCTGCTCGCTGCTGATTACGCTGTAGGCCGTCTCGCCCGTTTCCTGCAGGTAACGCCGGAAGCTGTCAACAGTTTCCTGCATGCCGCCCCCTGAAAACCAGAGACAATAGCCTTGATTCAGGAAGTCGTCGGCCTCGGCTTCTGCCAGAGCCGTCAGTTGCTGATACATGTGCAATGCCTGCTCGTACTTGCCCGCACACGTCAGGGTCCAGGCCAGCACCCGCTGGACGGCCAGGTCGTCGGGCTGCTCATAGTTCAGGCGGAACAAGTCCTTCTGTGCCTCGTCGTAGCGTTGCAGGTTGGTCTGACAGACGGCCCGGTTCAGCACGTAAATCATCTTCGAGGGCTTGGCTGCCACCAGCTTGTCGTAAAGCGCCAAGGCTTTGCTGTATTGCTTCTGCTTAAAGCAGATGCGTGCCAGTTCGCGCATGGCCTTTTCGCTGTCGGGCTGAAGCTCCAGTGCTTGCTCATAGTTCTTTTCCAACATGAGGTAGAAGGTGGCATCCTTCTTCTGGTGTTCAAGGTGTTGCAGGCACGTGCCCAGCATCATGAAGTAGTTATAGCTGTGGAAATCCTGGCTGTGCATGTTCAGCAGGCCATAACAGTCTTCGTAACGCCTCTGGCGGATAAGGAAGGCGGCCACCTGTTCGAAGTACGGCTCTAAGGCCGTGCCCTTAAAGAGAGGCGACTTGAAGAAGAGCAAGTGGCTGAGCTGCTCTTGCTGCTGGAACGGATGTTCGAACTGGGAAGATTGGGGGAAAAGCCGGAAGAAGCGGAACAGGTCCTGCAGGTACATGCGCCGTATGTACTGTGCTGAGTGCTTGTCCTCAATGGCATAGTCGGCTAAGGACAGTTCTCCCTGCTCAAGCATTTGGCGGATGTTCTGCGGAAAACGCTCCATCACCTGACTAAAGGCTAAGGAGAACGAGTACTTGTCGCTGTCGCAGAACGGACCCGTAGCCAGCATCTTGTCCAGGAAGGTGCGGCTCTTCATGGCTGTAAAAGTCTCGGTCATGTCAGGATGGTCGGCAAAGAAGGGCGTGAACCAGTTGCTGGTTTTCTGGAAGAAGGGGAAACGCTTCATGTGAGCGAAACCTCCGTAATAGATGTCTGAGCCCTGCTTCTGCATCTCAACCATCTTCTGCATGCTCTTCTCCATGCGCTCCATGCGTTCCTCCATGGCCTCCGGGTGCAGAATGTCCTCGGTCGTGTCGTCCTCCACCTCTTCTATGCCGTCGCGCGTAATGCGGAAGCTGCTGCCACGCATCAGGTCGGGCATGATTTCCGACTGTATCTTCTGGTGGTCGTTCATGGCGTTCACCGTATAGACCAGCTGTATCTGCAGCTCGGTCAGGTCGTGCTGTACCTGTTCTTCGGCCAGCAAGTCCTTTACCAGGACACGCTCTTCGGGAAAGATGGCGCTGATGGTGTAGTTGCGCCCTAACACCCAGCCGACCAAGGCTCGCTGACGTACAGCCTCGTCGGACGACTGCCGATAGACACTGACCAGGACGCGGAACTTCTCGAAATCAAACGTGTTCATCAGCGACAACGTGACGGCGGAGACGAGCAGCTGCTGGTCGCTGCTGTTGACGGTGGGCAGAAGGAGTATTTCCTCAAAGCCGGAAGCTGTTGAAACCGACCACTGGCGCGACGTCAGGATGTAGTTGAACAGAGCGTCCATATTCGCCTGGTGCTTGCTGTAGAGTTCCTGCCGCCGGGCTTGCTGCTTGTTGGCTGGCTCTAACTCTACCAAGGCAATGTTGCTGACAAAGGTCTCCATTTCCTGACGAAAACTGGCTACCGACCACTCGCGCGAGAGCAGCGACAGGTTGGTATAGATGTGAGAGAGAAACGGCGAACTGCCTATGCGGCGCCAGCGTGACGTGTCGGCATAGAGCTGATAGGTGCGTTGTAAGAGCCGCTGGTAGTTCTCGTCGAGCGACGGGTCTTTAAAGCCTTGCTGCCAGTAGTGCTTCATAACCTGATAGTCCAACAGCAGGCTTTCGAGCTCTGCCAGTATCTGCGGCTGCTGATAGGTTGCAGCAAAGTTCTGCATCTCCGTCAGTGCCAAGGGCACGTTGCGTTCCGTAAGAACCTTCAGAACCCGTTTTAATGCTTCGTTCCGTTCCATTTGCTTACTTAATTGTTTTCAGCCAAGCCCCTACCCGCTCGATGTCTGTCTGCAGGGGACCACGGGCATGGTTAAACTTCAGGTCTTTAGGCAGCGAGTCAACCAGGTTCGGATTGATTTTGCAGTAGCGGGCCACCAGGTCACGATAGTGGCTGATGCCGTTCTTGTTGATGGAGTCGCACGCTGCGTCATAACCCTTTACAAAGGCTTCTAACTGCTTCTTGCGCTCGTAAGTCTTCATCTTCTTCATGTTGAAGGCCACCACCCCGAAGTTCATGTTCAGCCGGCGGGAGTCCAACAAGACAGGATGCTTCTCCAGACGGGCCACGGTGGCTTGCGGCTCGGTCAGCCAGAGGGCATCAACCATTCCGTTCTGAAGCATCTTCAGTCGCACGTGAACGTCATTCACCTGAATGCGGAACACGTATTCCGTCTTCACCTTCGCACTATCCACTGCCCTGTCGGAGAGCATGTCGGTCACGGAGTATCGGGCCATGGCCATTGTCTTATCCTCTAAGTGCTTCAACTGGCGAATGCGGGCTGTACGGTTCGTCAGGAGTTGCCAGTAGGCACCGGTCTGTGCCACGTACTGCACCTTCTCGCCATGCTTGACCAGATACTCCATGCGTACCAGATCGGTCACGGCTCCTTCGGCCGACGTGCCGACGAAAGCCGTGTCACAGTCCATCTGGGCCGTAAACGGCTTCAGGCGCACATCGACGACGGCAGTATCAAACAGCTCTAACTGCTTGGCAACATAAAGGGGCAGACAGTCGAGCGTGGGCAAGACGGCAATCTTCAGGGCTGCCGAGTCTTCCTTTGCCAGACGGATGCGGGTTTGCTGCCTTTCACGCTTCGTCTCTTCATACGATTTCCCGCAGCCGATAAGCATTACTGAGACAACCAAAAACCATAATAACTTCTTCATACTGTTATATAACTAAAGTTACTGACCCCACCCCTGCCCCTCCCCTATAAGGGAGGGGAGCTGCTATCGCCAATTCTCCGCAGGTACTCCCCTCCCTTGTAGGGGAGGGAGCTGCTATAGCCAATTCTCCGCAGGTACTCCCCTCCCTTGTAGGGGAGGGGCAGGGGTGGGGTCAGTATTGTTATTAATCATGCTTGCTTTCGACCATTCGAAAAGTTTTCTGCAAAGGTACAGCAATCGAAGCGAAATGCAAAATAAATCTTTCTTTTTCTTTGTTTTTCGCATAGTTTTATGTACCTTTGCACCACGATTCGTGAGAACGACATTATAATATATTATAAACATTATGAATTTTACTTTGTTAATTACCGTCTTACTGACGGCTATTACACTGGTGGCGGGAGCTTACGTCATGGCTAAGCTTATTGGTCCACGAAGCTACAACAAGGTTAAAGGCGAGCCCTACGAGTGTGGTATTCCCACGCACGGTTCAAGTTGGTTGCCTGTCCATGTAGGCTTCTATCTCTTCGCCATCTTGTTTCTCATGTTTGATGTGGAAACAGTTTTCCTCTATCCATGGGCAGTAGTAGTGAAGGAGTTCGGTGCAGCAGCCCTGCTGAGCATTGGCTTCTTCCTGGTAGTTCTTGTCTTAGGCCTGGCATACGCTTGGCGGAAAGGAGCGTTAGAATGGAAATGAAGCCGAAAATCAAGTCCATTCCCTATGAGGAATGGAACGACAACGAGTCGCTGGAGCGGCTGGTTGACGAACTGCACGAGGGAGGCTTCAACGTTGTAACCGGACAACTCGACAAACTCATTAACTGGGGACGCAGTAACTCGCTCTGGTCGCTGACCTTTGCCACCAGTTGCTGCGGTATTGAGTTCATGGCTTGCGGCTGCTCCCGTTACGACTTTGCCCGTTTTGGTTTTGAGGTGACGCGTAACTCTCCCCGTCAGGCTGACCTGATTATGTGTGCCGGCACCATTACCCACAAGATGGCTCCCGCCCTGAAGCGTCTTTACGACGAAATGGCCGAACCCAAGTATGTGGTGGCCGTGGGTGGCTGTGCCATCAGCGGCGGTCCGTTCAAGTCGAGCTACCATGTGGTGAAGGGTATCGAGGAAATTGTACCCGTCGATGTTTTCATTCCCGGCTGTCCCCCACGTCCTGAAGCCATCATGTACGGCATGATGCAGCTTCAGCGTAAGGTGAAGATAGAGAAATTCTTTGGCGGTGCCAACCACAAGCAGTCGAAAGAAGAGAAAGAACTGGGTGTCAGCAACGAAGAACTGGTAGCCCGCCGCCTGGGTGACCACCGCAGGGAGCCCATCGTGGTGACTGACGTGCCCGAGGAGTTTATCGCAGAAATGAAACAAGGAAAGGAGGAACAGGCATGAAGTTAGAGTTTTTATCGTTCGAATTCGACAAGTTCGCACAAGAAATGCAGAACTTAAAGAAGAAAGGCTTCGACTACCTGGTAACCATCGTCGGCGAAGACTTCGGAAGCGAAGAAGGCCTCGGCTGTATCTACATTCTGGAGAACAGCGAGACACACGAACGCCGCTCGGTGAAGATGATAGCCAAGACACAGAAAGACACTCCGTACCTGCCTTCAGTCATTGACATCTGGCACGTGGCAAATCTGCTGGAACGTGAGGTCTATGACTTCTACGGCATTGTCTTCCTGGGCCATCCCGACATGCGCCGCCTCTTCCTGCGCTCTGACTTCAAGGGCTTCCCCTTCCGCAAGGACTGGAAGTTCAACGACAGCTACACGCTGGAAGACGACGTGGAACCCGACTACGGCTTAGAATACTATCTGGACAAGGACGGCGTCCTGCAGTCGAAGCAGAACAAGCTCTTCACCAGTGAGGAGTACGTCATGAACATCGGCCCGCAGCACCCGTCAACCCATGGTGTGCTACGCCTGCAGACTGTTCTTGACGGAGAGACCGTCAAGCGCGTCTATCCCCATTTAGGTTACATTCATCGCGGCATCGAGAAGATGTGCGAGACAATGACCTATCCTCAGACACTTGCTTTAACCGATCGTCTTAACTACCTGAGTGCCATGATGCACCGTCATGCTCTGGTAGGCGTCATTGAGGAAGGCCTCGGCGTAGAGCTGACTGACCGCATCAAGTATATCCGCACCATCATGGACGAGCTTCAGCGCTTAGACAGTCACCTGCTTTACGTGGGCTGCTGTGCTCAGGACATGGGTGCACTGACGGCTTTCCTCTACTCTATGCGCGACCGCGAACACGTGCTCAACTGCATGGAAGAAACCACCGGCGGACGACTTATTCAGAACTACTACCGCATAGGCGGACTGCAAGACGACATAGACCCGAACTTCGTGGAGAACGTGAAGAAGCTCATTGCCTACATGAAGCCCATCATTCAGGAGTATGTCGATGTGTTCGGTGACAACATCATTACCCACAACCGCTTTGAGAAGGTTGGTCCCATGTCGAAGGAAGACTGCATCTCGTATGCTGTTACCGGCCCTGCCGGACGTGCTTCCGGCTGGAAGAACGACGTGCGCAAGAACCATCCGTACGACATGTACGACAAGGTGGAATGGGAGCAAGTCACGATGACGGGCTGCGACACCATGGACCGCTACACTTGCCACATTACGGAGATGTACCAGAGCCTGCACATTATTGAGCAGCTCATTGACAACATTCCTGCCGGCGACTTCTATGTGAAGCAGAAGCCCATCATCAAGGTGCCCGAAGGCCAGTGGTACTTCTCGGTGGAGGGTGCCTCGGGTGAGTTTGGCGTCTATCTCGACTCACGCGGTGACAAGAGCCCTTATCGTCTGAAGATGCGCCCCATGGGCCTCTCTCTGACGGGTGCCCTTGACCCGATGCTTCGCGGGCAGAAGATTGCCGACCTCGTGGCCACGGGTGCAGCTATTGACTTTGTAATACCTGATATTGACAGATAGCGATGATTTACGATTTAGCGATTTACGATTTTCGATTTAAACGTGTCGGAATGAGGATGTCGCAGGTCAAATCAATCGGAAATCGAAAATATGTAAATCGAAAATAAACAATATGTTCGACTTTTCAATAATAACAAAATGGTTCGACGAATTGCTCAGGATTACCTTAGGCCTGAACGATTTTTGGTCGATATTAATTGAGTGCGTGCTGGTAGGCGTGTTCATCTTGGCCGCCTACGCTCTCATAGCCTGCGCACTGATCTTCATGGAACGTAAGGTATGTGCTTACTTTCAGTGTCGTCTGGGCCCGATGCGTGTGGGTTACTGGGGACTGCTGCAGGTATTTGCCGACGTCTTCAAGATGCTTATCAAGGAAATCTTCTTTGTCGATAAGGCCGACAAGTTCCTCTATGCCGTAGCTCCGCTGCTGGTCATCATTGGTTCGGTGGGTGCTTTCTCGTTCCTGCCTTGGAATAATGGTGCCACCATTCTCGACTTCAACGTGGGCGTGTTCCTGCTGACGGCCATTTCCTCTATTGGCGTGCTGGGCATCTTCCTAGCCGGCTGGGGTTCCAACAACAAGTACTCCGTCGTATCGGCCATGCGTGGTGCCGTACAGATGATTAGCTACGAGATGTCGCTCTGCCTCTGTCTCATTACCGCCGTCATCCTGACGGGTACCATGCAGATGTCTGGTATCGTGGAGGCACAGACAGGTCCCTTCAAGTGGCTGATCTTCCAGGGTCACCTGCCTGCCATCATTGCTTTCCTCGTGTTCCTTGTGGCTGGAAACGCCGAGGCCAACCGTGGCCCGTTCGACATGGCCGAGGCCGAGAGCGAGCTGACGGCAGGTCACCACACCGAGTATTCGGGTATGGGCTTCGGCTTCTTCTATCTGGCCGAGTTCCTTAACTTGTTCATCATCGCTGCCATAGCCGCTACGGTGTTCCTGGGCGGCTGGGCTCCCATCAACATTGGCATTGCCGCCTTCGACCAGGTCATGAACTACATACCGGGTATTGTCTGGTTCCTGGGTAAGGCCTTTGCCCTGGTTTGGCTGCTCATGTGGATAAAGTGGACTTTCCCCCGTCTGCGTATTGACCAGATTCTGAAGTTAGAGTGGAAATACCTCATGCCGCTGGGTCTCATCAACCTTGTGCTGATGACCGTCGTCGTGGCATTGGGCCTATATATTAAATAAGGTATAGCAATGGAAGATAATAAAACATATTTCGGAGAACTGGGGCACGGCATCAAGACCTTGGCCACAGGCATGAAGGTAACCTGGAAGGAGTACTTCAAGGACTTCTTTACCAACAAATCGACCGAGCAGTACCCCGAGAACCGCAAGACGACGCTCCACGTGGCTAAGCGTCACCGTGGGCGTCTTGTGTTCAAGCGTAACGAGGATGGCAGCTACAAGTGTACCGCCTGCACGCTGTGCGAGAAGACGTGTCCGAACGGCACCATCAAGATTACGTCACAGATGGTGGAAGACCCTGAGACGGGCAAGAAGAAGAAACAGCTGCTGGACTACCAGTACGACCTTGGCGACTGCATGTTCTGCCAGCTGTGTACGAATGCTTGCAACTTCGACGCCATCGAGTTTACCAACGATTTCGAGAATGCCGTCTTCGACCGTAAGAAGCTCGTGCTGCATCTCGACAAGGAAGTCTATCAGGGAGGTTCGCTGCCTCAGCTCATTGACGGCGGTGCTCCTCAGGAGATAGGTAAGTTTAATACAAAAAAGAAATAATGCTGCTATGGGTAATATAGTAATGTTTACAATATTGGCTGTCGTCATCATTGCCTCCGGGCTGTTGTGCGTGACGACGACACGCATCATGCGGGCAGCAACGTTCATGTTGTTTGTCCTGTTTGGAGTAGCAGGCATTTATTTCCTGCTCGATTACACCTTCCTCGGAGCGGCCCAGATTGCTGTCTATGCCGGTGGCGTGACGATGATTTACGTCTTCGCCATCCAGCTGGTCAGCAAGCGTACGCTGCAGGGCCTCGAGGAACGTCTGAAGGCCAGCCGTCTGCTGCGTGGTGCGCTGTGTGCACTCGCAGGTCTGGTAGTGGTCACTCTTATTCTGCTGAAGGCCGGTTTCTACAGCATGGAGATTCCCAACGTTGAGGTTCCCATGAGCGACATCGGCCGTGCGCTGGTAGGTTCCGGCAAGTATCAGTACGTGCTGCCCTTCGAGTTCATCTCGCTGTTCCTGCTGGCCTGTATCATTGGTGGTCTTATCGTAGCAAGAAAGGAGGAGCAGGAGTCATGATACCCGTAGAATGTTATTTCGTACTCAGCGCCCTGCTGTTCTTTATCGGTGTGTACGGTTTCGTTACCCGTCGCAACCTTCTGGCTATGCTCATCTCGGTTGAGCTGGTATTGAACGCTGTCGATATTAACTTTGCCGCCGTTAACCGTCTGCTCTATCCCGAAGGCATGGAGGGCATGTTCATGACGCTCTTTGTCATCGGTGTGGCAGCTGCCGAGTCGGCCGTGGCCATCGCCATCATCATCAATGTCTATCGCAACTTCAAGAGCGACAGCGTTGACAGTATTAAAAACATGAAATGGTAAACAGTTATGGAAGCAATATACAGTTATTCTTTCCTGATTCTTCTGCTACCCGCCCTGTCGTTCGTCGTCTTGGCGCTGGCCGGCATGAAGATGTCGCATAAGGCCGCAGGTCTTATCGGCACCACATCGTTAGGACTGGTGACGCTGCTGTCGTTCCTCACGGCCTTCAGCTACTTTACAGCTGAGCGTCTGGCTGACGGCACCTTCCCCACCCTCGTGCCTTATAACTTCACTTGGCTGCCTCTGGGTAACCTGCACTTCGACATGGGCATTCTGCTTGACCCCATCTCGGTCATGATGCTCATCGTCATCTCGACGGTCAGCCTGATGGTCCACGTCTATAGCTTTGGCTACATGCACGGTGAAAAGGGCTTCCAGCGTTACTACGCTTTCCTGTCGCTCTTTACCATGTCCATGCTGGGTCTGGTGCTGGCCACCAACATTTTCCAGATGTACCTGTTCTGGGAGCTGGTAGGCGTATCGTCTTATCTGCTCATTGGTTTCTACTACCCGCTGAAGCCAGCCATCGCAGCCTCCAAGAAGGCCTTTATCGTGACGCGCTTCGCCGATATGTTCTTCCTTATCGGTATTCTGCTGTTCGGTTATTATACTGACTCGTTCAGCTTCTCGTTTGCCAACGATATCGTGATGGGCGAAGGTGCCACGCCGTTCATTCCCGGCTCCGTCAGCAAGGCCATGGCAGCCGGTGCCTTCATCCTTCCTACGGCCCTTGTGCTGATGTTCATTGGCGGTGCCGGTAAGTCGGCCATGTTCCCGCTGCACATCTGGCTGCCCGATGCCATGGAGGGTCCTACGCCCGTGTCGGCACTCATCCACGCTGCTACGATGGTCGTAGCCGGTGTGTTCCAGATTGCCCGCATGTTCCCGCTGTGGATTCAGTATGCTCCCGAGTCGCTGAGCATCGTGGTCTGGGTGGGCGTGTTCACAGCTTTCTATGCCGCTGCCGTGGCTTGTGCCCAGAGCGACATCAAGCGCGTGCTGGCCTTCTCGACCATTTCTCAGATTGCCTTCATGATGGTGGCGCTGGGCGTCTGTCTGCCTGGCCATGAGGCCGTCATTGATGCCCATGGTTCGCTGGGCTACATGGCCTCTATGTTCCACCTCTTCACCCACGCTATGTTCAAGGCCTGCCTGTTCCTCGGTGCGGGCTGTATCATCCATGCCGTCCACTCTAACGAGATGGCCCTGATGGGCGGTCTGCGCAAGTACATGCCCATTACTCACATTACGTTCCTCATCAGCTGTCTGGCCATTGCCGGCATTCCTTTCTTCTCGGGCTTCAGCTCGAAGGATGAGATTATTTCTGCCTGCTTCCAGTACAGCCCTGTGGTAGGCTGGATTATGACGGCCATAGCAGCCATGACGGCGTTCTACATGTTCCGCCTGTACTACGGCATCTTCTGGGGTACGGAGAACGTGGAGGCTCACGCTCACCACACTCCCCATGAGGCTCCGCTCACGATGACCATTCCGCTCATTGTGCTCTGCGTCATCACGGTGGGTGTGGGCGTCTATAGCACGCTGGCCGGATTCCTTGGCTGGGGCGGCTCGTTTGGCTCGTTCGTTACGGCCAACGGTCAGGACTACACCATCCACTTCGATACTCAAATCGCCATTACTTCAACGGTTATTGCCCTGTTGAGCATCTGTCTGGCTACTTATATTTACAAAGGCGAAAGCCAGCCCATTGCCGACCGCCTGTACAAGACGTTCCCCCGTCTGCATCGTGCAGCCTACAAGCGTTTCTATCAGGACGAGATTTGGCAGTTCGTGACCCACCGCATCATCTTCCGTTGCGTCTCCACGCCTATTGCCTGGTTCGACCGCCACGTCGTTGACGGAACTTTCAACTTCATGGCCTGGGGAGCCAACGAGGCCGGCGAGAGCATTCGCCCCTGGCAGAGCGGCGACGTCCGCCAGTATGCCGTCTGGTTCCTCTGCGGTGCTGTAGGATTAACATTAGTATTATTAGCCCTATAGTCTCTATAGTAACTATAGCCTCTATAGAATCTATAATAAGAAAAGAATATTATGTCAATATTAAGTTTATTCGTAGTAATTCCCGCCCTGATGCTTCTTGGCCTCTGGTTGGCTAAGAGCCTTTATCAGGTGCGTGGCGTGATGGTGACCGGCGCTACTTGCCTGCTGGCACTGTCTATTTGGCTGACCATATACTTCATCGAGCAGCGCGCTGCCGGCAATGCCGACGTTATGTTACTCACCTACTCCACCCCGTGGTTCAAGCCGCTCAACATTGCTTACTCCGTTGGTGTCGATGGCATTTCGGTCGTTATGCTCCTGCTGTCCAGCATCATCGTCTTTACCGGCACCTTCGCCTCGTGGCAGCTCAAGCCGCTCACCAAGGAGTACTTCCTCTGGTTTACGCTGCTCTCCACGGGCGTGTTCGGCTTCTTCATCTGTACCGACATGTTCACCATGTTCATGTTCTACGAGGTAGCCCTCATCCCGATGTATCTGCTCATCGGCGTCTGGGGCTCCGGCAAGAAGGAGTACGCCGCCATGAAGCTTACGCTGATGCTCATGGGCGGTTCGGCCCTGCTCATTCTGGGCATTCTGGGCATCTACTACTTCAGCGGTGCCACCACGATGAACGTCAACGAGATAGCTGCACTTCACAACATTTCGCCCGACGTGCAGAAGGCCCTGTTCCCCTTCATTTTCATCGGCTTCGGCGTTTTGGGAGCCCTGTTCCCGTTCCACACATGGTCGCCCGACGGTCATGCTTCGGCCCCCACGGCCGTGTCAATGCTTCACGCCGGTGTGCTCATGAAGCTGGGAGGCTACGGCTGCTTCCGCGTGGCTATGTATCTGCTGCCTGAAGCTGCCAACGACCTGGCCTGGATATTCCTCATCCTCACCACCATCAGCGTGGTCTATGGAGCCCTCTCGGCCTGCGTCCAGACCGACCTGAAGTACATCAACGCCTACTCCTCAGTGTCTCACTGCGGCCTGGTGCTCTTTGCCCTCTTGATGATGACCCGCACGTCGTGTACGGGTGCCATTCTGCAGATGCTCTCCCACGGCCTGATGACGGCTCTCTTCTTTGCCCTCATCGGCATGATTTACGGTCGTACCCACACCCGTGACATCCGCGAGCTGGCCGGCCTGATGAAGATTATGCCGTTCCTCGCCGTCGGTTACGTCATTGCCGGTCTGGCCAACCTGGGTCTGCCGGGCTTCTCGGGTTTCATTGCCGAGATGACCATCTTCGTGGGCTCGTTCGAGAATGCCGACACCTTCCACCGCGTAGCCACCATCATCGCCTGTACCTCTATCGTCGTCACCGCAGTCTATATCCTGCGTGTCGTGGGTAAGATTCTCTATGGCGAGGTGGAGAACAAGCACTACCTTGAGCTCACCGATGCTACGTGGGACGAGCGCGTCGCCGTCATCTGTCTTATTGCCTGCGTGGCCGGTCTCGGTCTGTTCCCCCTCTGGGCCAGCAATGCCATCAACGATGCCGTAGGCCCTATTTTGTCTAACATCATATAAAGAGAAAAAGGGAATAAATCCGTAAATCGTAAATCCGTAAATCGTAAATTGCATTATGGGATATAGTCAATTCTTAAATATGATTCCCGAGGCCTTTCTGGTCCTCGCACTTTTAGTGGTCTTCGCAGCCGACTTCGTGTTGGCCCGCGTTAAGGTCAAGGGCTACGCGCTGGCCTGCATCACGCTGGGCTCGCTGGCCGTTGTGTCGGCCGTCTGCCTCACCACGTCGCCTGCCGAGGCTTTCGGCGGCATGTATGCCTCGTCGCCCGCAACGAACGTGATGAAGGCCATTCTCTCTGCCGGCACGTTCATCGTGGTCATGATGGCTCAGCCCTGGGTAGAGTCCAGCGCCATGAACGTCAAGAACGAGGGCGAGTTCTACCTGCTGCTGCTCTCCACGCTGCTCGGCATGTTCGTCATGATGTCCAGCGGCCACTTCCTGCTGTTCTTCCTCGGACTCGAGATGGCTTCCGTGCCCCTGGCCTGCCTCGTGGCTTTCGACAAGCTGAAGAAGCTGTCGGCCGAGGCTGCCGCCAAGTACATCCTCGTAGCCACGTTCTCCAGCGGCGTCATGCTCTTCGGCATTTCGTTCATCTACGCTGCCTGCGGCACGCTCTACTACGACGACATCCTGACCAAGCTGCAGCCTAACTACATGTTCTCTCCCGTCATGCTCATGGGTCTGGCCTTCTTCTTCAGCGGACTGGGCTTCAAGCTCTCGCTCGTGCCCTTCCACTTCTGGACGGCCGACACCTACCAGGGCGCTCCCACGCCCGTGACGGGTTACCTCAGCGTCATCTCCAAGGGTGCCGCAGCCCTCACGCTGCTCATCATCCTGGTCAAGGCCTTCGGCCCCATGTCGCAGTACTGGCAGCCCATGCTCTGGGTGGTCATCATTCTCAGCATTACCGTAGCCAACCTCTTTGCCATCCGGCAGACGGAGCTCAAGCGCTTCATGGCTTTCAGCTCCATTTCGCAGGCCGGCTACATCATGCTCGCCGTCATTGGCAACGACTGCCAGATGAGCACCACGGCGCTTATCTACTACGTACTGGTCTATGTCGTGGCCAACATGGCCGTCTTCACCGTCATCAATGCCGTCGAGCATAGCGGCCAGCAGAACGCTGACGGCCGCGAGCTCACCGCCATGAGCACCTACGACGGTTTCTACCAGACCAACCCCCGATTGGCCTTCCTCATGACGCTGGCGCTGTTCTCCCTGGCAGGCATTCCGCCCTTCGCCGGTATGTTCTCCAAGTTCTTCGTCTTCATGGCCGGTGTGGCCGGTCACGAGTCGGCACCCTTCTGGGCCTACTTCGTCGTCTTCATTGCCTTGATTAACACCGTAGTCAGTCTTTACTACTACCTGCTCATTGTCAAGGCTATGTATATCAAGAAGACCGACACGCCGCTGCCCACCTTCCGTACCGACATGAACACCCGCATAGCGCTGGCCCTCTGCACAGCAGGCATCGCCCTCTTCGGCGTCCTCTCCTGTGTCTATGACTGGATCTACGCCTCTGCGCTGCTCTAAGGGCTGCACACTACACGCATCATTTCAAGAGAAGTGCCATTTCTCCCCCAGAGAAGTGGCACTTCTCTTATAGAGAAACGGCACTTCTCTCCCAGAGAAACGGCACTTCTCTCCCAGAGAAGCGGCACCTCTCTCCCAGAGAAACGGCACCTCGCCAGGAGAGCGCCGGTTGCAACCAAAAACAGAAGTGCCGCCCACTCAATAAGAGGGGCGACACTTCCTGGTTTTTTTAAACAAAATAACAGGAGAAGTTACTCCTGGTCGAGCAGCAGCTTCATCATCACTACGGCCGAGTAAGGCACGGGGGTGCCAGGGCCGAAGATGGCAGCCACGCCAGCCTTGTAGAGGAAGTCGTAGTCCTGAGCGGGAATGACGCCACCGGCGGTGACGAGAATGTCCTCACGTCCCAGCTTCTTCAGCTCCTCAATAAGCTGCGGAATGAGCGTCTTGTGACCGGCAGCCAGCGACGAGGCACCGACAATGTGGACGTCGTTCTCGACAGCCTCACGGGCAGCCTCGGCCGGCGTCTGGAACAGCGGGCCCATATCGACGTCGAAACCGCAGTCGGCATAACCCGTAGCCACCACCTTGGCACCACGGTCGTGACCGTCCTGACCCATCTTGGCAACGAAGATACGAGGACGGCGTCCTTCGCGCTTTGCAAACTCATCGGTTAACTGACAAGCCAGCTTGAACTGGTCGTCGTTCTTTGATTCTGAACTATACACGCCTGAAATTGTTCTGATTACTGCTTTATAACGGCCCACGATTTCTTCGCAGGCATCACTGATTTCACCTAAGGTACAACGCAGCTGGGCAGCCTTGACGGCCAGGTCGAGCAGGTTGTGCTCCGACTTGCGGCCTTCCTGGAAGTCGCGTACGCAGTCGGTAATGGCCTTCAGGGCAGCCTGACAGGCGGCTTCGTCGCGCTTCGCGCGTACCTCCTTGAGGTTCTCCTCCTGCTGCTTGCGCACGGCAGAGTTGTCCACCTCGAGAATGTCGATGGGGTCTTCGTGCTCCAGCCGATACTTGTTGATACCGACGATGGTCTGAACGCCAGAGTCGATACGCGCCTGGGTGCGGGCTGCTGCCTCCTCAATGCGCATCTTGGGCAGACCGGTCTCAATGGCCTTGGCCATGCCGCCGAGCTTCTCAATTTCCTGAATGTGCTCCCACGCCTTGTGCACCAGCTCGTTGGTCAGCGTCTCCACGTAGTAAGAGCCGGCCCATGGGTCAATCTGCTTGCAGACCTTCGTCTCGTTCTGAATGTAGATCTGGGTGTTACGGGCAATACGGGCCGAGAAGTCCGTGGGCAGGGCGATGGCCTCGTCGAGGGCGTTGGTGTGCAGCGACTGGGTGTGACCCAGCACAGCTGCCATGGCCTCGATACAGGTACGGCCAACGTTGTTGAAGGGGTCCTGCTCAGTGAGCGACCAGCCGGAGGTCTGCGAGTGGGTACGCAGAGCCAGCGACTTGGGGTTCTTGGCACCGAACGACTTCACAATCTTTGCCCAGAGCAAGCGGCCTGCACGCATCTTGGCTATCTCCATGAAGTGGTTCATGCCGATGGCCCAGAAGAAGCTGAGGCGCGGAGCAAAGGCATCGACGTCAATGCCGGCATTCACGCCCGTGCGCAGATAGTCCATACCGTCAGCCAGAGTGTAGGCCAGCTCAATGTCGGCCGTGGCACCAGCCTCCTGCATGTGGTAGCCGGAGATGGAGATGGAGTTGAACTTCGGCATCTTCTGAGAGGTATATTCGAAGATGTCGGCAATAATCTTCATGGAGAATGCGGGCGGGTAGATGTAGGTGTTACGCACCATGAACTCCTTGAGAATGTCGTTCTGAATGGTTCCGGCCATCTCCTCAAGCTGTGCGCCCTGCTCCAGACCGGCCACGATGTAGAAAGCCAGAATGGGCAGCACGGCACCGTTCATGGTCATGGAGACCGACATCTTGTTCAGGGGAATGCCCGAGAAGAGCACCTTCATGTTCTCCTCGTTGCAGATGCTTACGCCAGCCTTACCCACGTCGCCTACTACACGGGGGTTGTCGGGGTCGTAGCCACGGTGGGTGGGCAGGTCGAAGGCTACGGAGAGACCCTTCTGGCCGCTGGCCAGGTTACGCCGATAGAACGCGTTAGACTCCTCGGCCGTAGAGAAACCGGCATACTGGCGGATGGTCCACGGGCGGAAGGGGTACATCATGGAGTACGGACCGCGCAGGTATGGGGGAATACCGGCCGCGAAGTCGAGGTGCTCCATGCCCTCAAGGTCCTCCTTCGTATAAACAGGCTGAATGTCAATCTGCTCGGGCGTGCGCCACGAAGCGCTGATGCCATTCTCCTGCTGCCACTGCTGGCCATTCTTCTGCTGAATGCCAGCGTAGATATCAATATCTTTAAAATTCTTACGTGCCATAATTTAGATTCCGAGTTGAGCATTGTACGCACGGAGCGTTTCGAGCTGGTTAGACTTAACGTGAATAAAGTTCTCAATGCCAGCGGCCTTCAGGTCGTCAGAGCAGGCGGGAGCGCCAGCCACTACGAACATGGCACGGCCGGCAAGGTACTGGAAGGCGGGTACGGCATACTCTGCATACTCGTCGTCGCTGGAGCAGATGACCACAATGTCGGCCTTGGCCTCAAGGGCTGCATCGACACCTTCCTCTACGGTCTTGAAGCCGAGGTTGTCAACGACCTTGTAACCGGCAGCGGCCAGGAAGTTGCACGAGAACTGTGCGCGGGCCTGACGCATGGCCAGATTACCAATGGTGAGCATGAAGGCGACGGGCTGCTTCTGGGCCTTCTCGGTAGCAAGGCGCAGCTCCTCAAACTCGGAAGCCAGACGGGCCTTGTTGAGTGCGGGAATCGTACACTCCGTCTCCTCTGACGTGGCGTGACAGCAGCAGGCTTGTCCTCCTTGGGGGACTTTCCCCTCGCTCTTTTCGGTGAAGTTGGGGAACTGGTTAGTACCCAGAATGAACTCACGGCGCGTGGCAGCGGCAGCATGACGCTTGTCGTTTGATGCATTCACGGCATTGGTGATGTTGCCCTTCAAGGCCTCGGCCAGGAAGCCGCCAGCCTCCTCGACGGCCAGGAACAGTTTCCAACCCTCCTTGGCAAGGGCGTCGGTCAGGTGCTCAATGGTATAGGAGCCGCCCGAAACATCAACCAGCTTGTCGAAGTGGGCCTCCTCCTTGAGCAGCAGCTGCTGGTTGCGGGCTATGCGCTCTGCAAACTCGGTGGGCACTTCGTAGGGCTTGTCAAACGGTGTAACGACGATTGAATCGACGTTGGCAATGGCAGCCGACATGGTCTCCGTCTGAGAACGCAGCAGATTGACATAGGAGTCAAAGAGCGTCTGGTTGTACTCTGACGTGATGGCGCAGACGTGCATCTGGCAAGCGCAGTCGCACTTGGGCTCGTACTGCTTGACAATCTGAGCCCACAACAGGCGAGCAGCACGGAACTTGGCTATCTCCATGAAGTAATTTTCAGAGACGCCCATGTTGAACTTGATGCGCTTGGCAGCCTCGGTAGCCTCGACACCAGCCTCGGTAAGCAGGTTCAGGTACTCGGCACCCCAGGCCAGGGCGTAGCCCAACTCCTGGTAGATGTAGGCTCCGCTGTTGTTGAGCAGGCAGGAGTTGACGTTGATGCACTTGTAGCCGGGCAGTTCCTTCAGAGCCTCGACGAGCGCCTTAGCCTGCTGGAGAACGGCTGAAGTGTCCTTGCCCTTGCTGAGAATCTTGCTGATGGGGTCGAAGTTGATGCTTCCCTTCAGCTCGGCGAGCGGGTAGTTCTTCTGCTTGAAGTAGTCAACAAGCAGGGTGGCTAACTCTACGCAGTGGCGCTGACAGGTCTGGAAGTTCAGCTCTACGTACTGGGGCATGATGCCGTCAAGCAGCGTAGCAATGAACTCGGCGCTGACGTCATCGCCCTTGATTTTGAAGCCTAACGAGTCAACACCCTTGTTCAGAACGTCAAGAGCCTTCGCGTTGGCGGCCTTTGCGTCGTCAGCGTTAATGTCCTGACGGACGTACCAGAGGTTGTTGTCCTTCTTGTTGCCACGTACGAAAGGAAATTCGCCAGGCAGAGAATCGACAGCCTTGAGGTCCTTCAGATCCTCGCGGCGGTAGAAGGGTTGCACGTTGAACCCCTCGTTGGTTCTCCACACGAGTCGCTTCTGGAAGTCGGCTCCCTTCAGATCGACCTGAATCTTGTCCAGCCACTCTTGAGTGGTAGGAGCCTGAAACTCGGTGAAGAGTTTTTCTTTGTTTGCCATAAATGTATTAATTAGATAATTTGAAAGAAATATCCGTAACTACGTTGTTTTGAGGATGCAAAGATAACAACTAATTTCCTAACCGACGAAGAATTTAATAAATATTTCATATTTAAGCACCAACGGGAAGTGTGAAATAAGTTAAAAGCGGCCCTTCTCGGTGAAAATAATTGCTCATTCCTTCGTCAATTGCGCAATTTTTGAGTAATTTTGCACCGTTTTTTCATAACGTTAGTATTAATATGGAATCTTTTAATTGGTTAATAAGCCTATTTACAACTACTGACTCAGTGGCCCACATTGCCCTGCTCTATGCAATCGTTATTGCGGTTGGTGTCTATCTTGGTAAAATTAAGTTCTTCGGTATTTCCCTCGGTGTAACCTTTGTGCTCTTTGCAGGTATCGTGGCCGGTCACTTCGGCTTCACGGCCCCCACACCTATCCTCACCTTTATCCAGGACTTCGGACTCATCCTCTTCGTCTTCATGATTGGTATGCAGGTGGGTCCTGGTTTCTTTGAGAGCTTCGGCAAAGCGGGCGTCAAGCTTAACGCCCTGGCTACTACGGGCATTCTGCTGAACATTCTCGTCATGTTTGCATGCTACTTTATATTCTTCAATACGGGCGACCCCAGCGAGCTTCCCATGATGGTGGGTACGCTCTACGGAGCCGTCACCAACACCCCCGGTCTGGGTGCTGCCAACGAAGCGCTTACTACGGTCTTCGGCAGCAATGCACCTCAGATAGCCTCGGCCTATGCCTGTGCATACCCCTTGGGCGTTTTGGGCATCATTGGGGCCACCATTTTAATAAGGTATATATGTAAGGTCAAGCTGGAGAAGGAAGAAGACGAGCTGCAGGCCATGGAGGAGACCAACATCAACAAGAAGCCCTACAAGATGCACCTGGAGGTTACCAACAAGTATCTTGAGGGCAAGACGCTGCTGCAGGTACACGACTTCCTGAACCGTGACTTCGTCGTCTCCCGTCTGGTTCATAACGGCGAGCTCTCCATACCGAACCGCAACACCATCTTCCACATGGGCGACCAGATGCTCATAGTCTGTGCAGAGGCTGACCAGGAGGCTATCATGGCCTTCATCGGTCCGAAACTCGACATCGACTTCGAGCAGTCAGACCAGCCGCTGGTGTCGAAACGTATCCTCGTTACCAACCCGAAGATTAACGGTAAGACCCTCGGCGGCATGCATTTCTCCAGCATGTACGGTGTCAACGTCACCCGAGTGACCCGCCACGGCATGGACCTCTTCGCCTCAGCCAGCCTGCCCCTGCAGGTGGGCGACCGCATCATGGTGGTAGGACCTCAGGACGCCGTCGATCGCGTGGCCAACAAGATGGGTAACTCCATCAAGCGTCTGGATACGCCTAACATTGCCACTATCTTCGTAGGCATCATCATCGGCATCATCTTCGGTTCGCTGCCATTGGCCATTCCCGGAATGCCTGTTCCCTTGAAACTGGGTATAGCCGGCGGCCCGCTGATTATTGCCATCCTCATTGGCCGCTACGGATATAAGATCAAGCTGGTAACCTACACCACGACGTCTGCCAACATGATGCTGCGCGAAATCGGCTTGGTGCTCTTCCTGGCTTCGGTAGGTATCAAGGCCGGCGCAGGGTTCTTCGAGACCGTCGTCGAGGGCAACGGACTGCTCTACGTCTTGACGGGCTTCCTCATCACCGTCATTCCCATCCTGATTGTCGGCCCCATAGCCCGCATGCGCTATAAGTTTAACTACTTCACCATCATGGGTATGATAGCCGGTACTTACACCGACCCGCCTGCACTGGCCTATGCCAACAGCGTCTGCTCGAAGGAGGCTCCCGCCGTGGGCTACTCGACGGTCTATCCGCTCAGCATGTTCCTGCGCATATTCACGGCTCAGCTCTTGGTGCTGTTCTTCTGCGGGTAGCAACCCTATAATCCCCATTAGCCCCATTTGCCCTAAAAATTAACTTAACAATAAAACAAGACAATGAATAAATTCGGACTACTGCTGAGCACGTTGTTGCTGACAGGCGGTGCCACCGTAAGCGCACAGATGACACAAAGCATCAAGCTGAACGAGGTGCTGACCGACAACTCTGCCAGCCTACAGGACGAGTACGGTCAACACGAGGCTTGGGTAGAGATTGTCAACGTCTCCTACTCTACCTACAACATTCGTGGCATGTATCTCACTACCGACAAAACCGTACTTCAGCCCATGAGTGCTCCTGAGCGCATGAAGCGCATGAGCATCATTCCCAACGAAGACGAGCGCACACTGCTGAGTGCACGTCAGCACCTGGTACTCTTCTGCAACAGCAACCCCACAAAGGGAGCACTCCATCTCACGGTCAAAATTGACCCTACTAAGCCTACGTGGATTGCCCTCTACAATGGAAATGCTACAGAGCTCATCGACTCCGTCACCGTGCCCGTGCTGGCTGAGAACCAGTCGTACGCCCGAAAGAATGACGGCAGTCCTGAGTGGCAGGTAAAGCCAGCCGATGCCGTCACGCCCGGCATTGAGAACTTCATCAAAGCCAGTGAGTCGAAGATTGACAAGTTCAAGCGCGAAGACCCCTACGGCCTTGGCATGACGCTCATGGCCATGGGCATCGTCTTCTTCTGTCTCGCACTGCTCTGGCTCTTCTTCACCATCTTCGGCCTGATTATGAAAAACCAGGATGCAGCGAAGAAGGTGGCTCACCAGCAGCCCATCAAGCCCATCACCAAGACCGTCGAAAAGACCATGGAGGTAGGCCATAAGACGGGCGTCATGCTGAAAGAAGGCTTCGACACCAAGGGCATTGACCGCGAAGTCTATATGGCCGTCATCGGTATGGCGTTGCGTCAGTACGAAGACGACATTCATGACGTGGAGTCGGGCATCATCACCATCCGTCCCAAGGATACTGACTGGGACGACGAGTACAACCAGATGACCAACATTCATGAGGGCTTCATACCTACAGCCCACACGGCTCTGCACATTCCCAAAGGACCGGAACTGAGATAAAAAGGTAACATAGTTAAAAAGATAATAAAGGTAAAGCAATGAAAACATATAAGTATAAAGTTCAAGGCGTGGACTACGAGGTAGAAATCGCCGAAGTAGAAGGAAAGATAGCCAAAGTAAACGTCAACGGCATACCGTTTGAGATAGAGATGCAGAAGCCCATCAATGCTGCTAAGCACCCGCAGCTGGCAGCAAGCAAGAAGGTTGCCTCTGTGGCAGCCGTCGAGACACCTGCCGCCGCTGCCGCCGCTGCCGCCGCTGCTCCAGTAGCTGCCAGTCAGCCGGCTCCTGCCGCTGCGCAGCCCGCTGCTGCCGGTGGCAATGCCGTGAAGGCTCCGCTGCCCGGAACCATCAACGAGATTCTGGTCACTGTAGGTCAGCAGGTCAACGTGGGCGATACCGTACTGGTGCTTGAGGCCATGAAGATGCAGAACAATATTGAGGCAGAATACGCCGGCACCGTCAAGAGCATCAATGTCAACAAGGGCGACTCCGTCATGGAGGGTGCTGTGTTACTTACCATAGGTTAAAGAATAACGGATAATTGTCGATTATGGGATTTACGAACTTTATAGCAGAAAACTTTAATGAGTTCCTGACCTACACCGGCTTTGCCAACGCTACGGCAGGTAACCTCATTATGATAGTGGTCGGAGCGCTGCTCATCTATCTGGCCATTAAGAAAGACTTTGAGCCGCTGCTGCTCGTCCCCATCGGGCTGGGCATCATTCTGGGCAATATACCCTTCCGTGCTGATGCCGGACTCGAAATCGGACTCTACGAGGACAACTCCGTGCTGAACTTCTTCTATCAGGGTGTCCGGCTGGGGTGGTATCCCCCACTCGTCTTCCTGGGCATTGGTGCCATGACTGACTTTTCGGCGCTCATAGCCAACCCGAAGCTCGTGCTCATTGGTGCTGCCGCACAGTTCGGCATCTTCGGTGCCTACATGACGGCCCTGGCCTTAGGCTTCGAGCCCAACCAGGCCGCAGGTATTGCCATCATCGGTGGAGCCGATGGTCCTACGGCCATCTTCCTCTCCAGCAAGTTATCGCCTAACCTCATGGGTGCCATTGCCGTGTGTGCTTACTCCTACATGGCTCTCGTGCCGCTGATTCAGCCGCCATTGATGCGCCTGCTCACTACTAAGAAGGAACGTGTCATCAAGATGAAGCCCGCCCGCGAGGTGAGCCAGACGGAGCGCATTCTCTTCCCCATCATCGGTCTGTTGCTTACCACGTTCATCGTTCCCAGCGGTCTACCGCTGCTCGGCATGCTCTTCTTTGGTAACCTGCTCAAGGAGAGTGGCAAGACCACCCGTCTGGCCAAGACGGCCGGATCGGCCCTGAACGACATCGTTGTCATGCTGCTTGGTCTCACTGTAGGTTGCTCCACGCAGGCCTCTGAGTTCCTCAGCCTGAACACCATCTTCATCTTCTTCATTGGTGCTTGTGCCTTCATCGTAGCCACGATGAGCGGAGTGCTGTTTGTGAAGCTGATGAACCTCTTCTTGCCGCACGACAAGAAGCTGAACCCGCTGATTGGAAATGCCGGTGTCAGCGCTGTGCCCATGGCTGCCCGCATCTCCAACAACCTGGGTCTGGAGTACGACCGCCACAACTTCCTGCTCATGCACGCCATGGGTCCCAATGTGGCCGGTGTCATCGGCTCGGCCGTGGCAGCAGGTGCACTGTTAGGCTTCCTTTCTTAATGGGCTAAGGTCTAAGGACTAAGGTTTTTATGATGACAGAACGTCCGCACATAGCTATTCTTGACCCTAACACCCTCTCGGTGTTAGGGCTCAAGGCTATGTTGCAGAACGTCATTCCCATCATGACGATAGAAACGTTCGGCACGTTCAGCGAATTTGAGGCTGCCGGACCGGAACGTTACTTCCATTATTTTGTATCGATGAACATTGTGCTCGAGCATCGGGCATTCTTCTCTGCCCATAGTCGTCAGACCATTGTGCTGACAATGTCGCTCGACACTACGTCACAACTCAGCGAGTTTCACTCGCTTTGCATCAACCAGCCTGAAAAGCAGTTGATACGCCAGCTACTCATGCTGGCACAACACGGCCACGGCCACGGCCACAACCTGCCCCCCATGCCTCAGTCACTGCAAAAGAAGATACTTACTGACCGGGAAATAGAGGTCATGTCGCTCATTGTTCAGGGCTACATCAACAAGGAGATAGCCGACCGTCTCTGTATAGGACTGGCCACCGTCGTGACCCACCGCAAGAACATCATGGACAAGCTTGGTTTCAAAAGCGTTTCGGCCCTAACCATTTATGCGGTCATGCACGGATATGTAGATATCAACAAAATATAAGCTAACAACAAAACCCACAATGCGACAGTCAAGCGCTTTCTTACTAACACTTTGCGGCTGCTTCGCCACGACAAGCTGCACTAACTCAACCAGCACAATAGTACAAAGTTTCACTAACAACCTTATTTCTGAAGACCGTTACCAAATGATACTTGACGGACTCTCGGTAACGCTCCTCATAACTTTCTGCGCCGCCATAGCAGGCACGCTGATTGGCGGACTGGTATGCTGGATGCGCATGAACAAACATGCATGGATGCGGCGAACGGCCATCATCTATATAAACCTGATGCGCGGAACGCCTGTACTGGTTCTGCTCCTGCTGATGTACTATGTCGTTATGGCACCGTTAGACGCTACAGGCATCGTTGTCGCCATCGTCACCTTCGCCCTGAATACGGCGGCGTACATCAGCGAAATGCTGCGCACCACCATAGAAAGCATCGACCGGGGGCAGACCGAGGCAGGACTGGCCTTGGGCTACACCCAGAGGCAGACTTTTATGCGCATCGTGCTGCCACAGGTCGTCAAGGCAGTCATGCCCGTCTATCAGGGTGAAGTCATCAGCTTGCTGAAAGGCACGAGCATCGTAGGCTATATAGCTGTGGCAGATATCACAAGAGCCTCTGACCTTATTCGTTCGCGCACTTTCGATGCATTCTTCCCGCTCATCGTTACGGCCATCATTTACTTTCTCATGGCTTGGCTCATCGGACTGCTGCTGCAGTCACTCGTACAGCGTAAGCGCGTAAGGGCAACTGCCATGGCGGGGGTACTACTGGTTTTCGGAACGCTGAGTTACCTGACCAAGTTGCAAGAGCCTTCAACCAATGTCGCAGTTGCCCAGGGAGCCGAAGATTCTTCCACCCCCACAATCTTCAGTGCACTGGCTGATAAAAATGTCGGGGTCATTATTGGTAGCGTGCAGGACATAGCCATTACAAAGCTTGCGCCCGATGCCAACATCCTGCGCTTAACCAACGAGGCCGACATGTTTGCTGCCTTGGAAAAGGGTAAGGTAGATGTTATCGGAGAGGATAATTTGTCCATAACCTTCAACAAGAAGATTGCAGCGAAGAACGACTCCATCAGTGCCGGTCTTCCCGCTATACCCATCGGAGCCTGCTTCAGACTTGGCAATACGAAGCTTAAGCAAGACTTTGACAGCTTTCTGGCTGACGTCCGAAAAGACGGCACCTACCAAAAGATATACGACAAGTGGAGCAAGGCTGACGATCCTGCTGCCATGGACTTGCCTCAGCAGCGCGGAACAGGAAAAACACTCCATGTGGCCATCTTTCCAACCATGCCTCCTTTCAACTTCATATGTTCAGGAAAACCCTCGGGCTTAGAGATTGACCTGCTGACGGAATGGGCCAACCGCCGCAACTGGAAACTGGAATTTCTGACGATGGACTTCTCCTCACAGATACCTGCCGTACAGACAGGCAAGGCCGACATGGCCATGGGGTCTATCAGCATCACTGAAGAACGCCGTAAACAGGTTCTCTTCTCTGACGGGTACATCGAGTCACGCATGATTTTGCTCACCCGAAAGGGCGAATTAGGCATTCTCACCCAGCTGGCTACCAACCAAACCAATACTGAAAGTGCCGGGAGAAAGGCATGGTGGGGAGTCGCCATCATTCTTCTTCTCATTGCAGCTGGTGGGGCTTGCTTCGTCTTCCTGCGCAAGCGTCACCCGAAGCAAGCTCTTACTCCTGGTCGGCATGACGACTCAGACAGCGGCGCACCCATCATCAGCATCTCGCACATGAAGAAGAGTTTTGGCACACTCGACGTACTGCGCGACATCAACGTTGACATACATAAGGGAGAAGTGATATCCATCATCGGACCTTCTGGCACTGGCAAGAGTACATTCCTGCGCTGCCTGAACCTGCTGGAGCACCCTTCAAGCGGCAGCGTACTCGTCGGTGGACAGGACATCCTGGCAAAGGATGCCGACGTACCCCTGCTTCGCCGACGCATGGGCATGGTGTTCCAATCGTTCAACCTGTTCAACGGAATGTCGGTACTTGACAATATCACGCTTTCTCCCATGCAACTGCTTGGGCAAAACCGTGAGGAGGCCGAACAGGAAGCCCGCCGACTGCTCAAGATGGTGGGACTGGCCGAACGCGCAAATGCCATGCCCGACCAATTGTCAGGCGGACAAAAACAGCGTGTGGCCATAGCACGGGCACTGGCCATGAAACCTGAGATTCTGCTGTTCGATGAACCTACCTCTGCCCTCGACCCCACAATGGTAAGCGAGGTCTTGGGCGTGATGACACAGCTGGCCCGTCAAGGAATGACCATGATAGTAGTTACCCACGAGATGCGCTTTGCACGTCAGGTAAGCAGCCGTGTCTTGTTCTTTGCTGAAGGGGTGGTTTATGAAGACGGTACGCCTGAACAGCTCTTTGAACAACCGCAGCGTGAACTGACCCGCCAGTTCATACACCAGATACACGAAACGGAATTCCTGATTGAGAGCAAAGACTTCGACTGGTACGCCATGATGGCTAAGATGGAGCAGTTCTGCCAGCACTACAACCTGTCGCACCAGCAAACTGACAGCGTCATTCACGTCATCGACGAGTCGCTGGCCATTCTCGGCTCGGCAGAACCTGGTGTGGGTGCTGGAACGCGCCTTACGTTAGCCTATACCGAGCAGGACAATACGCTTCAGCTAAAGGTCAAGTGTCCGAAAGCTATCGATGCTACAGCGTTTGATGCCGAAGACAACATGATTGCCATGACCATGCTACGCAACTTTAGCAGCCAAGTCAGCATCGACGGAGACACGCTCTGGATTACGATTTAAGAGAAAAGGGGAAGCTCAAAGAAGCTCAAAGCTTGACACTGCTGATGTCAACGAGTCCATTGACGATGGCATAGATGGTCAGTCCGGCGGGCGAGTGAATCTGCAGCTTGCGGGCAATGTTGCGCCGATGGGTAATAACGGTGTTGACCGAAATACACAGGTGGTCGGCTATCTCCTTGTTCTGCATACCCTGTACCACACCGATAATGACATCCTTCTCGCGGTCGCTGATTGACTCGCTGCTGTCCGTCCCTTTGAAGACCATGGAAGAAATGCTTTTCGCCACGTCGTTCTGTTTGACCTCGCGCTCCAGCCTTCTGATGGCCGGCACAAAGATGCAGTCCTCCACATCGGCGTGTAGCTTCAGCCATTCCTCGTTGTTGTAAATATCGTAGAGCGTAGCTGTCAGTTTGTTGTTCAGATGGCTGTCGGACGGCAGGTACTTAATAATCATCAGCTTCAGCTCGCGCAGCTTCTTGTCGGTGCTTTCATGGTGCTTCGAGAATGTCTCCACGCTGTAGTTATTCTCGGGATTGCCGTCAAGCAGAGAGTGAACGTAAGGAAAGAGCGTCTTTTCTTCGTACTTCATGTGGCGGCGTACTTCGTGGGCATACTCATCATAGAACTTCAGAATGAGCCGCCCCAGACGGTCACTCTTGTCGATGCTCTCGTCCAGTTCTCGTCTGATGAAGGGCAACTGGAAGTCGAGGTAGTACGTGTGGCTGGCCTCCAAATAGTGTAGCAGTGTGAGTATGTCAATCTGTTCGTCATCATCGAAGTCGCCATATCCGTTAATAGTGAAATTGACTACGGCCAGAAAGGTATAAGCATCAACATCGTTATCCTCACAGATCTGGCTTACTGTCTTTTCCCCAAATCCCATGTTGATACCAAAAGAGCCAAGCGACTGCAACACGCTATAGTTGTCCTTAATGAGTGTCGCCATCTTGTCGTTGGCCTCATAGATTTTTACTCTCTTCATTGTCGGAATAGTGTTTTTAAAAAGCCCGCCCCAAGAATGATGGGGCAGGCTTATTGGGAAGTTGTTTACAAACTATTTCTCTATATAACCAATGCCGTGATACTGACCCGAGGCCAGTCGGCCAGCCAGAGAAATAAAGGCATCGAGATTCTTACTCTCGTGCTCAGGATAGGCCATGAGCAGTTCGGCTGTCAGCTGTTGGTCGGCCAGTAGCTCCACCTGATTGCTAAGCTGATAGAGGGGCTGAATGGCGCCGCTGTTGATGCGGCTGACGAGCACCCACGTGCGTTGTTGCTCTGGTGAGAAATAGACCACGTAGGCATACTGCATGTCAGACGAGAAGAACGTCACGTTCTGGTAGCCCTCGGGAGTCGTCATATAGACTACAGGCTGTGCCGGTGTGGCAGCAGCCTTGGCCTCAGGAGCACTGGGGTCTTCAGCCAGCACTAAGGCCAGTGCGGTATGGTTCTCCCAACCTTCTGTGCCGAAGCGCGAGTCGTAAGGTCGTGACAGCCCCATGGAGCCGTCGGCCGTATAGTCGGTACGGACGGTGAAGTCGAAACCGTCAGCCACCAGGAGCTTCTCCTGTGCCTGAACCATCAGCCCCTGACAGAGCACCATCATTAGGAAAACTAATTTCTTCATAGCTCGTTATCCTCCAAAGTTATCGTACATGATGCTTTCGGGCTCTACGCCGAGCGAGTCGAGCATGGAAACAACAGCCTTCGACATGGGGCCGGGGCCGCACATGTAGTACTCGATGTCTTCGGGAGCCTCGTGGTCCTTCAGATAGGTGTTGAGCATGACCTGGTGGACGAAGCCCGGGGTGTATTTCACGCCAGCCTTGTCGGCAGCAGGGTCTTCGCGGTCGAGTGCCAGGTGGAAGTGGAAGTTGGGGAACTCCTTCTCCAGTCCGAGGAAGTCGTCGAGATAGAATACCTCGTTTAGGGCGCGTGCACCGTAGAAGTAGTGCATCTCACGGTCCGTGGTGTGCAGCGTCTTCGTCATGTGCATAATCTGTGCACGCAGCGGAGCCATACCGGCACCACCGCCAACCCAAATCATCTCCTTCTTGGTGTCGAAGTGCGGGTGGAAGTCACCGAACGGTCCCGACATGATCACTTTGTCGCCGGGCTTCAGCGAGAAGATGTACGACGAGGCAATACCGGGATTCACCTCCATGAAGCCAGAACGATCGGGTTTGAACGGCGGCGTGGCTATACGCACGGTGAGCATGAAGACATCGCCCTCGGCCGGATAGTTAGCCATGGAGTAAGCTCGGATGGTTGGCTCCGGGTTCTTACACTTCAGGTCGAACATCTTGAACTTCTCCCACGCCGGAACATACTCCGGCGTAATGAGGTCGCGGTCGTAGTCGTTGTAGTCGATGCAGTCGAAGGCAGGAATCTTAATCTGTGCGTATGAGCCAGGCAGGAAGTCCATGTGAGCACCCTTAGGCAGCTGCACCTTGAACTCCTTGATGAACGTTGCGACGTTCTTGTTGGAGATGACGGTACACTCGTACTCCTTAACGCCGAGGATGCTTTCATCGACGTGGATGCTGAGGTCGCCCTTCACCTTGCACTGGCAACCCAGTCGCCAGTGGTCCTTAATCTGCTTGCGCGTGAAGTGAGGCTTCTCTGAGTCGAGGATTTCTCCCCCACCCTCCAGGACCTGTACCTTACACTGTCCGCATGAGGCCTTACCGCCGCAGGCCGAGGGCAGGAAGATGCCGTTCTCGTTGAGTGTGGCCATGAGGTTGTTGCCTTGTGGCACGTTGAGCACGCGGTCGCCGTTGACGGTGATATTGACATTACCGCTCGGCGAGAGATACTTCTTCGCAACGAGCAGGATGATTACTAAAAGGAGTATGACAATAAGGAATACTCCAATACTATATGAAATGAATTCTATCATAAGCCCACCCCAACCCCTCCCCAAGGGAGGGGCGTTTGGTTACTTCAGGGGTCTCCTTTTTTTATTTGTTATACATTTTATTATTTGTTATAATCCCACCGAAAGTCTTTTCTGACTCCCCTCCCTTGGGGAGGGGTTGGGGGTGGGTTGCCTTAGATATTAAGTCCTGAGAAACACATCATGGCCATGGCCATGAGACCTACGGTAATAAACACGATGCCGAGCCCCTGCAGCGGTTTGGGCACGTCGGAGTACTGCATCTTCTCGCGGATGGCACCCATGGCCACAATGGCCAGCGTCCAACCCAGACCGGAACCGAAGCCATAGACGATGGCGTCCCAGACTGAGGTAATGGCCTGCGAGTTAGTGGGGTCGAGCAGAATGCGCTGCTGCATGAAGAGCGAAGCACCCATGATGGCACAGTTCACGGCGATGAGCGGCAGGAAAATACCCAGTGCAGCATAGAGCGAGGGTGAGTACTTCTCGACGGTCATCTCCACCAGTTGCACCATGCCGGCAATGACGGCAATGAACAGGATGAACGACAGGTAGCTCAGGTCAACACCTTCAACCAGGCAACCATCGCCCAGCACCTTAGTCTGCAGCAGGTAGTTGACGGGCACGGTGACGGTCAGCACGAAGGTAACGGCCAAGCCGAGGCCCAGCGAGGTCTTTACCGTCTTCGACACGGCAAGGTACGAACACATGCCGAGGAAGAAGGCAAATATCATGTTATCGACAAATATCGAACGGAAGAATAAACTTAATGCGTGTTCCATAACTTATTTCTCCTTATAAAAGTAAGCACGATGAACCCAAATAACACAACCCACGAGAATGAGTGCCATGGCCGGCATGGTCATCATACCGTTGCCCACGTAGCCGTCGGGCAGAACCTGGAAGCCCAGCAGCGAGCCACGTCCCAGCAACTCGCGCACGGCACCTACGATGACCAATATCATGGCGTAGCCAAGACCGTTACCCACACCGTCGAGGAACGACGGCCAAGGCTTGTTCATCATGGCGAAGGCCTCCAAGCGGCCCATGAGGATACAGTTGGTAATAATCAGACCCACATACACTGACAGCTGGACACTTACGTCGTAAGCAAAAGCCTTGAGCACCTGGCTGACAATGGTTACGAGAGCAGCCACAACCACCAGCTGCACCACAATGCGGATGCGGTTAGGAATGGTGTTGCGGATGATGGATATAATCACGTTCGAGAACGCCGTGATGACCGTTACGGCCAAGCCCATGACGATGGCGGGCTTCAGCTGGCTGGTGACGGCCAGTGCAGAGCAAATGCCCAGCACCTGCCCCAGTATGGGGTGGTCAACGTTCAGCGGGTTAGTAAAAACCTCTCTATTTTGTTTAGAAAATAATGCCATAATAGTAATTTACGATTTACTGATTATTCGATTGATTACTTAAGCGCTTCGATGTATTCGGATAGTCCGTTGCGCAGCATGTCAGAGACACCGTTTGAAGTTAGCGTGGCACCTGTGACGCAGTCAACTTCTGAAGCAGCATTCTCTACTTTCTTGACCACGCCTATGGCCAGCTGGCCGTCATCACCAAAGATCTTCTTGCCCTGAAACTTCTCCTGCCACTCTTGTGAGTCCTTGATTTCGGCACCCAGTCCGGCCGTCTCACTCTCGTGGTTGAAGTAAGCACCAAAAATAGTGTTCAAGTCGTCATTGACGGAGATAAAGGCAGAAATGCCACCCCAAAGTCCCATACCTTTCAGGGGAAAGACGTACTTTTTCTGTCCGTCAATATCACAAACATAATAGAGTTTCTCGCCAACTTTCTCCTCACTCTTTACCACCTGGGCGTACTTTGCTTCAGCCTCTTGTCCGTCCAGACCGCGTATGTTCAGTGAGTAGAGTATCTGCTTCTTCACGTCGAGGGCCACGTTAGCATCCTGCATTGGCTTCAGCGCCTTGAAGACAAAGGCCAGCAGGAAGGCAACGATGACTACGAGTACCGTACTATATATAATAATGTACGCGTTAGAGTTTGTATTCAGTTTCATTTGTTACCTCCTCTCTTTAATCGTTTCGAAATGTTACGCTCCACGATGAAGTGGTCAATCATGGGTGCTACCATGTTGCCAAAGAAGATGGCGAGCATCATACCCTCGGGGTAACCGGCATTCATGACGCGGATGATGACGGCCATGGCTCCGATGATGAAGCCGTAGATGTACTTGCCAGCCTCCGTGCGGCAGGAGGTGACGGGGTCGGTAGCCATGAATACGGCACCGAAGGCGAAGCCACCCAGCACGAAGTGGTGCCACCAGGTCATGGTTGACATGCCGGTGCTCTCAAAGATGTAGGCCAGCAGGCCGCCTCCTACGAAGACGCTCAGCATGGTACGCCAGGAGGCAATGCCCGTCCAGAGCAGGATAACGGCGCCAATGGCAATGGCAATGATGCTGGTTTCGCCGATGGAACCGGGAATGAGTCCCGTCACCATGTTCATGTTGAAGGGAACGACAGCTCCCTGAGCCACTTCGCCCAGCGGCGTAGCACCCGTAAAGGTGTCGGGCAGCGTGTTGCCCAGTCCGAAGATGCTCTCCTGAGCCACCCACACCTTGTCGCCGGTCATGACGGAAGGATAGGAGAAGAAGAGGAACATGCGCGCGCAGATGGCGGGGTTAAAGATGTTCATGCCCGTTCCGCCGAATATCTCCTTACAGAAGATAACCGAGAAGGCACAGGCCAGGGCCAGCATCCAGAGCGGACAGCCCACGGGAACAATGAGCGGAATGAGGATACCGCTGACGAGGTAACCCTCCTGAATTTCCTCGCCCTTCCACTGTGCCCAGGCAAACTCAATGCCGAGGCCTACAACGTAAGAGACGATGATTTTGGGCAGTACGGCTAAGAAGCCGAAGCCAAATACTTCCCAGAAAGATGCGCTGTCGAGCGTTCCGGCAGCCAGATAGTTCTGATAACCCACGTTGTACATACCAAACAGCATGGCAGGTATGAGGGCTATCACCACAAAGCTCATAATGCGTTTCGAGTCGATGGCATCGTGGATGGAGACACCCGTCCTGGCCGTCGTGTTCGGCACGTAGAGGAAAGTCTCAAAGCCATCGAAGATGCTACGGAAGGCATGCAGCTTTCCGTCCTTCTCGAAGTTGGGCTTTATCTTGTTGAGATAATTTCTTAAAAAGCTCATATTTTACCTTATTACTTTTTTACCTTTATACCTTTTAGCTATTCTCTTTACGCAGGTTGTTAAGTCCTTCACGCACAATGCGCTGCAGCTCCAGCTTCGAGCTGTCAACAAACTCTGCCAGAGCGAAGTCCTCAGGAGCAACCTCGTAGATGCCCAGTGCCTCCATGCGGTCAATATCGCCGGCTATGATGGCCTTGATGAGGTACTCGCCGTAGATGTCCATAGGCAGCACGCGGTCGTACTCGCCGCTCATAATCATGTGGCGCTCACCACCCTTGACGCGGGCGTCAAGCGCATACTGCTTCTTGCCAAAGAGCCACGAGAAGTAACTGCGACTGACGGAGAACTGCCCCATGCGCGGCATGATCCAGCCCAGCATTTCGTCATTGTCATCACCCTCAGGAATAACGGTTACCTCGCTGGTGTGGGCACCCAGGAAACCCTCCTTCGACGTGGGGCGTCCTGTCAACGGATTGCCGTTGATGATGCGTACGCTGTGCGATGCATCGTAACTGTTGCTGAGCAGCGTGTTCAGCTCCTGGCCTACCAGCATGTCGGCGTAGGCGGGCTTGCTGACCTCGCTACCTGCCAGTGCTACGGTACGCTTCAGCTCGACGTGGCCCGTGCGGAGCAGACGTCCGATGAAGAGTACCACGGTGGGGTCGCCGATGGTCCATACCACCTCGCCCTTGTTGACGGGGGCCAGGTGGTTCACCTGAACGCCGACGTTGCCAGCCGGACACTTGCCGTCGAAGACTGTTACCTCCACGCCCTTGAGCGCTGAGAGCTGTGCTTCGAGCGTTGAGCCTGTGCCAATGCCCACGTAGGTCTTTGCCATCTTTGAGAGTGCCGTCAGGCCCGTCAGGAAGTCCTGCTCCTGCCCCTTGACCTCAAAGTCGAAGCTTCCGGCCAACGGCTTGTCGCGCAAGGCCGAGACGAAGATGGCCTTCGGTGCAGTCTCGGGGTTGGTCGAAACGGCGTACGGCAACTGGTCGATGTAGCCAAACAAACCGGCGTCCAGCAGCAGCTGCTT
>ODAJ012119031.1_pt1 | contig 54280 bp, 59 predicted proteins | sample 1539241 | NCBI WGS metagenome assembly ODAJ01 (sample SAMN02144231, study PRJEB22623) | gut metagenome | biome: sheep rumen | host: Ovis aries | place: New Zealand | reverse complement strand
ATCTTCTGCTGGATTCCGGTTGTTTTTTACTATCTTCTGCTGGATTCCGGTTGTTTTTTACTATCTTCTGCTGGATTCCGGTTGTTTTTTGCTATCTTCTGCTGGATTCCAGTTGTATTTTATTATCTTCTGCTGTGTTTTGGCTGCCTTTTTACCGGCCTGTTGGGGTTCTTGGTGGTCAGGAACTGGACAAGGAGGCCCAGGACAAAGAAGGATACCGCCAGAACCATCTTGGAAGGCAGTGAGTTAAGGACCGCAAAGTTCAGGTAAGGACCAACCTTGGTCAGGAGACTTGCCGCACAGATTCCGCCCCCCAGGCTGGTGATTACGATAATTACAGGCCGCATGTACCTCATGGCCAGGGCCGCTATAATCAGACCGATGAGACAGCAGAGGAAAAACTGGATATCCCCTGAAAAAGGCAGCAGGCTGGCAGAGGCCATAAAGGCCAGGAAAAAGCATAGGATAAATATGCCGGCCAGGTAGATCCAGCTGGCCATGGCCGCGATGATGATACCGGCTACAACGACTACAGCTATGAGGGGGATGCCGGTCAGATTAAAAATCTGGGTGGCGGCCCCGTAACCCAGGAGGGCTCCGGCGATAAAACCGGTGATACTCATAAATATTCTTGAAAACTTATATCCAAAGAAACAGATCAGCAGGGCAAAGACCAGGGATACGATGGCACCGATCATCTTATAGGTGTCATCAAACCGGCCCATGAGAGCTTGAAACCTTTGAACATAGACATCAAAAGAATCCGGAAGAAACTGTTCGCCGGTCTGCAGGGACTGCTCAGGAAGCGTCTCTAAAAAAGTCAGTAGATCTGATAACATAATAACCTTCTTTCTTATTCTATCAGGGCATGGTGGGGCTATTTTCTTGATGAGGAGCTCCGGCCGGGAGCCTCCCAATCTATTGCTATAAGAGTACCATAACATGGGATTTTTCGCAAATATATACGTACTTTCTCTTTTAGGGATTATGGCGGACCAGGGGGAAAGATAAATGGGTGGGCAAGGCCCTGACCCGGCGGGTCTTCTGACTTTGTCCTTGTATTGGAAAATATTTTATATTATAATGTTTGGCAGTGAGTCAGCGGGTCTGACGAAATTATAGGACAGGAAGCGGCAGAGGTCTGATCAGATTATAAGGCAGGAAGCGGCAGCGGGGCCTGAGTAAACCATAAAAGCTTTTACCGGCTTTACACCCTTAGAAGCTTTTGTCATAAGAACACGATGAAAAAAGGAAAAGGCGTCTGGCAGGACCATACGCATAGAAAGGCAGGATCATGAAGAAAATTCGTACCAGATTTGCGCCCAGCCCCACAGGCAGGATGCATGTCGGCAATCTTAGAACAGCACTTTACACATACCTGATCGCCAAGCATGAGGGCGGTGATTTCGTTTTACGTATAGAGGATACAGACCAGGAAAGATTTTTCGACGGAGCCCTGGACATCATTTACCATACCCTGGAAGCGACGGGTCTTAAGCATGACGAGGGCCCTGACAAGGACGGCGGTTATGGCCCCTATATCCAGAGCGAGCGCTGCAGTTCCGGTCTTTATATGAAGTATGCCAAGGAGCTCATTGCCAAAAAGGAAGCCTATTACTGCTTCTGTGATCAGGAAAGACTGAATTCCCTCAAGCAGGTTGTGGGAGGCAAGGAGATCAGTATCTATGACAAGCATTGTCTCCATCTTTCTGAGGAGGAAGTTGCCGCCAATCTTGAAGCTGGCAAGCCTTTCGTTATCCGGGCAAATGTGCCTAACGAGGGAGAGACCAGTTTCCATGACGAGATCTACGGTGATATTTCCCAGCCCAATGAGGAACTGGATGACATGATTCTCATCAAGTCCGACGGTTATCCCACTTACAATTTTGCCAATGTGGTTGATGACCATCTGATGAATATCACCCATGTGGTCCGGGGAAATGAATATCTTTCCTCAGCCCCCAAGTACACCAGGCTTTACCAGGCCTTCGGCTGGGAAGAGCCCAAGTATATCCACTGTCCCCTGATTACCAATGAAGACCACCAGAAACTGTCCAAGAGGTCCGGTCATTCCTCCTATGAGGATCTGATCGACCAGGGCTTCCTTTCCGAGGCAGTGGTGAATTTCGTGGCCCTTCTTGGCTGGAGTCCTTCTGACAACAGAGAAATCTTCTCCCTGCCTGAGCTGGTCGAAGCCTTTGATTATCATCATATCAGCAAGTCCCCGGCAGTTTTCGATATGGTCAAGCTGAGATGGATGAATGGGGAATATATGAAGGCTCTGGACTTTGACAGCTTTTACGAGAAAGCAGAGCCCTACATCAAAAAGACGGTGACCAAGGACTATGATCTCAAGAAGATCGCGGCCCTCGTCAAGACCCGTATTGAGGTCTTCCCGGATATCGCGGATATGATCGACTTCTTCGAAGAGGTTCCGGACTATGACCTGGATATGTATAAGAATAAGAGAAATAAGTGCACACTGGAGAAGTCCCTGGAGATTCTGCTGGAGGTCAGGGATATCTTAAGTGGCATGGATGATTTCAGTAATGATGCCCTTTTTGTGGCCCTGGGTGCTTATGGCCAGGACAAGGGCTATAAGGTGGGCCTTGTCATGTGGCCTGTCCGTACAGCCGTGTCCGGAAAACGGATGACACCCGGCGGGGCTACGGAGATTATGGAGATCATCGGCAAGGAGGAATCCCTGAGGAGGATCGACCAGGCCATCAGCCGGCTGCAGGCCCAGTAGACCGGTGGGCCGGAGAGGTTTGGTAGTTTGGCCAGTCATGTGCTAGATCAGTGGGCCGGAGAGGTTTGGTAGTTTGGCCAGTCATGTGCTAGATCAGTGGGCCGGAGAGGTTTGGCAGTTTGGCCAGTCATGTGCTAGGTTAGTGGGCCGGAGAGGGCCTGTAAGCCGGTAGCCTGACGCCGCAGCGGCCACAAAGAAGAGGCTGATTAAAAATAAGACTATTGACAAAGCAGTTTAAATATGCAATAAATAAGCTAATCGATTAAACCGGCATAGTTTTGCCGGGTTCTGGTTGCTGACGGATAGGGTGAGTTTACACCGTGTAATCAGAATGATGAATATGTGACATGTAAGGTAACGTTTAGGACAGCTATTCCCAGGTCTGACCGGTTTAGCCTTCAGGCTTAAGGGATGACCGGTTTTGCTATGATACATCGCCGGGAGCTATGGACTGCCCGGAACAGTTCCCGCATGTTTTGCCGACCGTCTGGGCAGCTTCATTTTGGAGCTGCCTTTATTTTTTTATCCCGGCGGCTGAGGCCGCCCTGACGCCCGGGGCTCCGGGAGAATCTTTAATTCAAAGGAAAGGATGAGGTATATTTATGAAGACAGATATTCAGATTGCGCAGGAAGCCCAGATGCAGCCTATCAAGGATGTGGCAGCCCTCTATGATATTACAGAAGATGATCTGGAACTTTATGGAAAATATAAAGCTAAATTTACCGATGAGTTGATTCAGAGAGTGGAAAAGAACGAAGATGGTAAGCTTGTTCTTGTGACGGCGATCAATCCTACGCCGGCAGGAGAAGGCAAGACTACCACAAGTATAGGACTGGCCCAGGCCATGGCAAAGCTGGATAAGAAATGTCTCCTTGCCCTCCGTGAGCCTTCTCTTGGCCCTTGTTTCGGAATCAAGGGAGGAGCTGCCGGCGGCGGCTATGCCCAGGTGGTTCCCATGGAGGATCTGAATCTTCATTTCACAGGTGATTTCCACGCGATCACCTCTGCCAACAACCTGCTGGCAGCCCTCCTGGACAACCATATCCACCAGGGCAATGAATTAAGAATTGATTCCAGGCAGGTAATCTGGAAGAGATGTCTTGATATGAACGACAGGGCCCTCAGAAATATTGTAGTGGGCCTGGGTAAAAAGACCGATGGATTTACCAGAGAGGACCATTTTGTCATTACAGTAGCCACGGAGGTTATGGCTATTCTTTGCCTGGCAAAGGATATGAAGGACCTGAAGGAAAGACTGTCCCGCATTATCGTGGCCTATGACCTGGATGGGAATCCTGTTACTGCCGGCCAGCTTAAGGCAGTCGGATCCATGGCAGCCCTGCTCAAGGATGCCTTAAAGCCTAATCTGATTCAGACCTTAGAGCACACCGGTGCCATTGTTCACGGCGGACCCTTCGCTAATATTGCCCATGGCTGCAATAGTGTAAGAGCCACCAAGTCTGCCCTTAAGATGGCGGATATTGTGATCACAGAGGCTGGTTTCGGTGCTGACCTGGGTGCGGAAAAGTTCTTTGATATCAAGTGCCGTATGGCAGACTTAAAGCCGGACGCTGTTGTTCTGGTGGCCACGGTGAGAGCTCTTAAATATAACGGCGGCGTAAAGAAAGAGGACCTGGGCCAGGAGAACCTGGAGGCTCTTGAGAAGGGAATCTGCAATCTGGAGAAGCATATCGAGAATCTTCAGAAGTACCAGGTGCCCATCGTGGTTACCCTGAATGCCTTCACAACAGATACAGACAAAGAGCATGAATTTATCCGTCGTTTCTGTGAAGAGAGAAACTGTGAGTTTGCTCTCTCCCGTGTATGGGAAAAGGGCGGCGAAGGTGGAATCGACCTGGCCAATAAGGTGCTCAAAACCCTGGAGGAAAAGAAGAGTAATTTCAAGCTTCTCTATCCGGACGAGATGCCTCTGAAGGAAAAGATTGAGACTGTTGCCCGTGAGATCTATGGGGCTGACGGCGTGGCCTTTGACCCTGCAGCTGAGAAGATGCTGGTTAAGCTGACAGAGATGGGCTTTGGCAATCTTCCTGTCTGCATGGCCAAGACCCAGTATTCCCTGTCTGATGATCAGACCAAGCTGGGCAGACCGACCAACTATAATATAAATGTGAGAGAGGTATACGTCAGTGCCGGAGCAGGCTTTATCGTAGCTTTAACTGGCGCAATCATGACGATGCCCGGCCTTTCCAGGAAACCGGCGGCCTATGGAATTGACGTCAACGATGAAGGCAAAATTACAGGCCTTTTCTAGGATGTTTCTATCAAGCATTTATTGAGTCTAAGTTTTAAAAGGGGTATAGATTCCAGAGATTTGAGTCTGTGTCAGATAAGAGAATATACAGAAGCCCAGGAAAGGATTTAAATCTTTAAAAAATAATATAGGAAAATATAAGAGGCTGCAGTCCTTTGATGGGACCTGCCGACACAGGTCGGCACCGTCAAAGGGCCGCAGCCTCTTATTATATACTAATAAAAATATTCCAAAAGCAACGAAAGCCTGGGATTAATCCAGTCCCTAACGTTTTACTTGAGGGAGATCCAGACTGCCGGCTTCAGGGTAAAGTTGGTGTCCCTGAGATCGTAGCCTGAGTACATGATGTTCTTATTCGTGTAGACGAAACACATGGTTCCGGCTGTCACACCGGGCGACCGGAGCCACCAGCAGGACTTGGTTTCGTGGAGTGAACTGTCATACTTTCTCACTTCGTCTATGCTAAGAAGGAAGATCTTGTCTATGGTGGGGCTTCCTCCGGCATCATCGATCTTCTTTTCGATCATGATATCCTGCTCTGCATTGACAAAAGTCTCATCCATGAAATCCCCTGACAACCATTCCCTGGCGTCGGAATTGGACCAGGTAACCTGGTTAGCCAGCCTCCTGGAACTGATGATAGAGAAGGGGTGGCCGCTGATAGCTTCATCCTTGATCAGGAGGGCCTTCTTCTTATTCTTGGCCAGAACACGCCAGGTGTAGCCGCCGAAATAGGCCAGCTCGCTCAGAGGAGTATCCTTGATAATCTGCTGTTCAAGGACCGCCAGCTTTTTTGCTGAATCCTTATAATTCTCCAGGGCGACAGCGTGGTAGTCGTTACAGGCAGTTTCAGGATCTGATGAGGCCGCGTCTCCCGCCGCCTTATAGCGGCACTCAAGATAGTTTTCGTAGGCCTTGGGGTCCTGATTGCGGGTGTAGATATTATCGAAGGCAGCCCAGGCGCTGGCGTTATCACCAACCATCTTATTGAAATATCCCTGGGCATACTTGAAGTATATGGTCCGGGAAAAAGCCAGAAAGGCAAATATGGCCAGGACTACCAAAACGCTCATCAGCAGACTCTGCTTTTTCTGTCTGGCCTCAGTGCTGGCAGCCAGGCGCTCACATTCATCGGCTTTTTCCTTGGCGTCTGAACACCTGAGGGCAGCCTGGTAGAGGTCCGGGGGCGTATACTTTTCATAAAGCTTATGTCCCTGGGCATAGTTGTGAATCCGAAGGAAGATGGTCTGGGCGGAAAAGTAGTCATTGGGCGTCTGGGCTCTGTCCCGGATCGAGCAGGCTTCCTGATAGAGGGCAACTCTTCCGGCCGCTCTGGCAGTACACTTCTTGACCCTCATCTCGTTGATCTCGTCCTTACAGTCAAAATAGGGACGAGACTTCTTCAGGTAGCGTATGGCGCGATGGTAATACTTCTCCTGGTCCTCGTACTGCTTCATATGCTCCGCGATCTCTATATAGCGCATGGCGGTATCATAGTTCTGCCGGGCCTGTTCCTCCTCAGTCAATTCACCGGTGGTGTCTTGATATTCAAATTTAATATCGACCTTGGTATCTTTTTTCTTCATGATAGAGGTCCTTTCTCAATAAGCTTATATATAATAACTGCCTTTGCTCAGTCTGTCAGCAGTTCTAAGAGGCAGGTTTATTCTTTTTGAAAAAGATGTATCGCATAATGATAACATTTTTTTTCATGAAAGACAAGAGATAAGACTTTACTTGAAAAAGGGAAAGAGGGAAAGAAGGGGCCCGATAGATAGACAGTTTTTGAAATTATGCTAAAAAATCTTGAAAAGAGCCTTGTATAGTGATATATTCATGATATAGCAGTAAGACCTATATATAGAGAAAGGATGTGACCATAAGGAGTATCGTCAGGGTCTTTTGGTAATAAAGGTATTACTTTGGAAAAGATATGCGATATAGTTAGAGCCAATTGAAAAGAGAGGATCAATATGAGAGAGCAGAGAAAGTATTTGAGGGAAATTATGTCAATGCTGGCCCTTGTTTTCCTGCTGGCCATTGTATCCAAAGTTAACGTAAACGCCGCGACACCTACATCGGACGGATTTACCGTTCATCATATCAGTACTGACCGGACCGTAGTAGGAATTGATTTACCGAATAATCATATTATGAAGCAGGCAGAGCTGATCGACGCACAGGGCAATATCCTGAAGTCCCAGAAATGTGTGAAGTTTGTTGTGTTTACCGGACTTTCCGCCAACAATGTTTACCGCTGCCGCTACCGTACGCTGATTCGCGATTATACACTTGATAAGTATGTAGTCAGCTCTGACTGGTCGGAGATGATTGGATTCATCCCCACCACCTATACGATGAAGCAGGTAGGGTCTAAGAGGGCATTTACCATTGATATGCCCAAGGTTTACGGTGTAGCCAAGTACAAGGTATATATGTCTAAAAAGCAGAATACCGGCTATGTGGCTGTGAAGAAGGCTAAACCCGGCAAGACCGTGAAGATTAGCAAGTTTAAAGGAAAGAAACTTAAAAAGAATACCTATTATTACGTAAGAATATACCCGATTTTGATAAACAAGATGGTCTGCTATCCGAATACATCAAGGATTATCTTTAAGAAGAATTAGGAACTGCTGCAGTTCTTCTAACAGAACAAGATATATTATCCAGATGATTCCGTTTAAGAGGAAGAGAGCTATAAGCGAAGCCGTATGTACTATGTACATGGGGCTTCTTTTTATTCCTTGTTTTTTTACAATTTTTATCATATAATAATATGTTGTACACTCTGGAGAGACAGTCCAGGGTTTTACATTCCTTTTCAAGGAGTATCAAGGGAGGACGACATGGCGAAAAAACCGTATTACATTACGACAGCGATTGCCTACACATCAGGCAAGCCTCATATAGGGAACACCTATGAGATTGTTCTGGCCGATGCCATAGCCAGATTTAAGAGGAAGGAAGGCTACGATGTGCGATTCCAGACAGGGACCGACGAACATGGCCAGAAGATCGAGTTAAAGGCCCAGGAGGCCGGTATTACACCCAAGGAATTTGTGGATAATGTGGCCGGTGAGATCAAGAGGATCTGGGATCTCATGGACACTTCTTATGATAAATTTATCCGGACGACGGACGAGGACCACGAGAAGCAGGTTCAGAAGATCTTTAAAAAGCTCTATGATCAGGGAGACATTTATGAGGGCTACTATGAGGGCCTCTACTGCACGCCCTGTGAGTCCTTCTTTACAGAATCCCAGCTGGTTGACGGTAAGTGTCCCGACTGTGGCCGCCCGGTCCAGAAGGCTAAGGAGCCGGCATATTTCTTCCGTATGAGTAAATATGCTGACCGGCTGATCGACCATATTAACAGCCATCCGGAGTTCATCCAGCCAGAATCCCGCAAGAATGAGATGATGAATAACTTCCTTCTTCCGGGCCTGCAGGATCTCTGCGTATCCAGGACATCCTTTACCTGGGGTATACCGGTGGATTTCGATCCCAAGCATGTGGTTTATGTATGGCTTGACGCCCTGACCAACTATATTACCGGTCTCGGCTATGACGCCGACGGCAACCACGGTGAGCTTTATCATAAATACTGGCCGGCAGACCTTCATCTGATTGGCAAGGATATCATTCGTTTCCATACCATCTACTGGCCCATCTTCCTGATGGCCCTGGATGTGCCCCTTCCCAGACAGGTCTTCGGTCATCCCTGGCTGCTGGTAGGCGATGGCAAGATGAGCAAGTCCAAGGGTAATGTCATCTATGCCGATGACCTGGTGGATATGTTTGGCGTGGACGCTGTCCGCTATTTCGTTCTTCACGAGATGCCTTTCGAGAACGATGGCGTCATCACCTGGGAGCTTCTGGTAGAGCGTATGAACTCTGACCTGGCCAACACGCTGGGTAACCTGGTTAACCGTACCGTCTCCATGTCCAACAAGTATTTTGACGGTGTGGTTGCCAACTGTGGTGTGACTGACGGCTTTGACAAGGACTTGATTAATGTGGCCCTGGATACCAAGAGGAAGGTTGTCAGGAGAATGAGTTCCCTGCGTGTGGCAGATGCCATGACAGAGATCTTCAATCTCTTTAAGAGATGTAATAAATATATTGATGAGACCACTCCCTGGCTCCTGGCCAAGGATCCTGAAAAGAAAGAGCGTCTGTCCACCGTTCTTTATAATCTGGTGGAGAGTATCACCATCGGCGCTTCTCTTCTGGAGAGCTTCATGCCTTCCACTTCAAAGCGTATCTATGAGCAGCTGGGTTCTTCCAGCCGCAGCATGGATGAGTTGGAGATGTTCGGGCTCTATCCCTCAGGCGGCAAGGTGACCTCCAAGCCGGAGATCCTTTTCGCAAGACTGGATATGAAGGAGGTCATCGAGAAGGTTGACGCCATGTATGCATCAAGGAATGCAGGAAGCAAGGAGGAAGAGGAAAAAGAAGATGATGAGCCGGTAATGGATATGGAAGCCAAGCCGGAGATCAGCTTTGAAGATTTTGGAAAGATGCAGTTCCAGGTTGGAAAGATCATTTCCTGTGAGGCGGTAAAGAAGTCTAAAAAGCTTCTCTGCTCCCAGGTACAGATCGGAAGCCAGGTTAAGCAGATTGTATCCGGAATCAAAAAGTACTATAGTCCCGAGGAGATGGTGGGTAAGAAGGTTATGGTCTTAGTTAACCTGAAGCCGGCCAAGCTGGCAGGAGTGCTGTCAGAGGGTATGCTTCTGTGCGCTGAGGATGAGGAAGGAAAGCTTTCTCTCGTCGTGCCGGAGAAGGATATGCCGGCCGGAGCAGAGATCTGCTGATATATCTATTCAGGAACCAGCCGCGATTATCTGACGACGGACCCGGGTCAGTTGTGCTGATATAATCAGACCCCGCTTTACGGCGGGGTCTTTTGAAACCGTGGAAATGACTGAATGGGAGAACAACGATGATTATTGATACACACACTCATTATAATGATAAGAAATATGAGCAGGACCGGAAGGAAGTTCTCCTTTCTCTCCGGGAGGCCGGTGTGGAGAGGGTAGTTAACATCTCGGCAAGCTGGAAGGACCTCCAGGATACCCTTGCTCTTACAGAAGAATATCCCTTCGTTTATGGGGCTGTGGGCCTTCATCCCGACCATGTGGGCGAGATGACGGAGGACCGATTTGAAAGGATCAGGGATTACTGCCGCCTGTCCAAGGTGGTGGCTGTGGGCGAGATTGGACTGGACTACCACTGGGATGTGGAACCCAGGGAGGTCCAGAAAGACTGGTTTAAAAGGCAGCTTGAACTGGCCATAGAGGAAGATATGCCGGTGGTAATCCACAGCAGGGACGCGGCCCAGGATACCTTTGACATGATGAAACGGGTTCATGCAGGGACAACAGGAGGAATCATCCACTGCTATTCCGGTTCGGTGGAGATGGCCAGAGAGTATGTGAAGCTGGGATATTATCTGGGAATCGGGGGAGTTGTCACTTTCAAAAATTCCAGGGTACTGAAAGAGGTGGTGACAGAGATTCCCTTAGAACATCTTGTCTTGGAGACAGATTGTCCCTACCTGGCCCCCACTCCCTACAGGGGCAAGAGGAATTCTTCTGCCTACCTGCCATTGATTGCTGACCAGCTGGCCCGGCTGAAGGGCATGAACAGACAAGAGGTTGAGGAAGTCACCTACAATAATGCCTTGGCTGTCTACAGGATGGAGGTCTGAGGGAAAGGCCCCGGAGTTTGCCGGGCAGAAGTCCCGGCTGGCTGATATTATGGTCTGCCCATACATGGCAGGCAGAAAGTATGGGATGTAAAAGCCTTAGCAGTCTGTAATTGTAGTAAAAAGTAAAGTGTATTTGCAAGTATATTTTATGAGGAGATTAGGCATATGGGAAAGCTCGGAAGCCCCCAGGAGACGATCGCGATCCTGCAGAAATACGGATTTCATTTTCAAAAAAAATATGGTCAGAATTTTCTGATTGATCCAAGGGTTCTTGATAAGATTATAGAGGCCGCGGAGATTGGACCGGAAGATTATGTCCTGGAGATCGGCCCCGGAATCGGGACCATGACCCAGGCTCTGGCAGACCAGGCCAGGGAGGTTTATGCCGTGGAGATTGATACGAAGCTGATTCCCATCCTCGAGGAGACCCTGAAGGACTATTCCAATGTGACCATAGTCAATGAAGATATCATGAAGGTGGATATAGGGGCTCTGGCCCGGGATCATAATGGAGGCCGGCCCATAAAAGTGGTAGCCAACTTGCCTTATTATATTACGACTCCTATCATTATGGCCCTGTTTGAGAAGGAGGTTCCCCTGTCCTCTGTCACAGTGATGGTGCAAAAAGAGGTGGCAGACCGGATGCAGGTGGGGCCGGGAACCAAGGATTACGGGGCCCTGTCCCTGGCAGTCCAGTACTATGCCAGCCCTTATATCGTGGCAAATGTCCCACCTAACTGTTTTATTCCCCGGCCAGCCGTAGGGTCGGCAGTAATCCGATTGACCAGGCATGAGAAGCCGCCGGTAGAGGTCAGTGATCCGGACTTTATGTTCCGTATTATCCGTGCTTCCTTCAACCAGAGAAGAAAGACCCTTCAGAATGGTTTGTATAATTCTCCGGAACTGCAGGTGTCCAAGGAAGAAGTGGCCCGGGCTCTGACCCAGATGGGTCTGTCACCTTCCATAAGGGGGGAGAAGCTGACTCTTGATCAGTTTGCCAGGCTGGCAGACCTGCTGCAGGATAAAAATAAGCAGGAGGCTGCTAATCCGGGTGAAGGCAGGAAGTAAGGATGGGTACCAGGTCCATAGGCCTGGGTGAAGGCAGGAAATAAGGATGGGCAGCGGGGCCATAGGCCTGGGTGAAGGCAGGAAGTAAGGATGGGCAGCGGGACCGGAGACCCGGATGAAGGCAGGAAATGATGAGAAAATACAGTGAAGATGAAAAATACATGAAGGAGGCCATCCGCCAGGCCAGAAAGGCCGAAGCCATAGGGGATGTTCCCATAGGATGTGTCATCGTTCATGAGGGGAAAATCATAGCCCGGGGTTATAACCGGAGAAACAGGGAGAAGACCGTACTGGCCCACGCGGAGCTCCAAGCCATGAAGAAGGCCTGCAAGATCATAGGAGACTGGCGGCTGGAGGATTGTACCATGTACATTACTCTCGAGCCCTGTCAGATGTGTGCCGGAGCCATAGTCCAGGCCAGGATTACCCGGGTCGTGATTGGAAGCATGAACAGCAAGGCAGGCTGTGCCGGATCTATTCTCAATTTGTTGCAGATGAAAGAATTTAACCACCAGGTAGACCTGGAGAAGGGGATCCTGGAGGAGGAGTGCTCCCAGATGCTTTCTGACTTTTTCCGCAGACTAAGGACCAGACGTAAAAAGGAAAAGGAGCTGGAAAAAGAGTTGCATAAACTGCAGGAAGAGGAAACGGAAAAAGATCTCCAGAAGCAGCCAGAAGAAGAGCTGGAGAAGGAACTTTAAAATTAGCTGAAAAATAAAAATTAATTTGACAAAAGTTTTAATCTGCGTTAGTATTAATGATACCGTGCAGCTGGGGAGTTAGCGGCGTCCTGTACCTGCAATCCGCTATAGCAGGAGTGATGACTGGCCCCGGATGACCTACTGATGGAGCTGCCCTTTGTAAGTGGTGTTGACAATTGGGTCTCGCGCAACAGGAACCTCTGAACCGTGTCAGGTCGGGAACGAAGCAGCACTAAGGAGACCCTCTTGTGTGCCGTGAGGGTGCCTGGTTCGAGCTAACTGCAGAGGTACCGTCTGTTGGTAGGCATACAAAGCCAGTCGCACGGTTTTTTTATGCCCTTTTTCAGATTGATATTTGACAGATTTTTTAGATAACTAAGTATAAAGAATAACAGAATAAAATAATGCCGTGCTGACGGTCCGATGGATGTGCTAGCTCCAGACTAGTATTTACCGGCCCTTGGTGCGGCATTTTTCATGTTTTCTGATTATGTGTCCGGACCAGTTCTTTCTATTAATAATCAATAAACAATAATCAATAAAGGAATAAACGAAACGGTTTAAAGGAAATATTTGGAAGAAGCGATTGAAGTGATTAGAAGAAGGGGCCCATAAATAAAAGAGGCAGCAAAAGCCTGCTGCCTCCGGGAAAGGTTTTATTTGTCAGCGCTGGTCCTTGTCAATGAATTCCAGACTTATGGTACAGATCGCAGCATAGATCAGGCAAAAGAGGGCAAGGTAGCCCCAGCGGTCAAGGACATTGGATTTCTTGTACTCATAAATCTTTCTGTAGGTATAGCGGGAGATGGCCATGTTAACCTGGTCGTCAATGGTTTCGTCCAGCTTCTCCGCATAATCCGGGGGAAGGGTTTCCTTTAATTCCTGGATGGCATCTATGTTCTGAATAATTGCCGCCTCATCCCTGACCATCTGGGAAGGAATCTCATTGAGGTTGGCCTCCACACAGAGTATTCTCTGGCCCCACTTGGCTATGGTGATATTTGAGAAGGACTTTGCCAGACCGGTCAGGGGGAAAACAGTACCGGAGAAAATGAGCTGAAAGATCAGCACAATGGGCATAACCGTCATGGCAGCGGTCGTATTCTTTACCATGGCAGATATAGCCAGGCCCAGAACATCAGAAGAGTAAAGGACCAGGAAAAAGGTGATGAAAAGGTCGATGAAAAAACTTCCGAAAACCAGTCCCCTTGCAGGGAAGGGAAGGATCAGGTCGTAGATCAGGGTCATAATCAGAGCCTGGATCAGGCATACAAGGGCCTGGAAGAGCATATGGGCAGCCACATAGGATGTGATGTGGAGACCTGTCCGGTGCTCTCTTTTTATGATGGCCCGCTCCCTGCAGATATTCTGGATGGAATTAAAGATTCCAATCCAGACACAGGAAGAGATAATGGCAAAAAAGCCTGACCTGGTCCCCTCTTTGAGGACAAAGATAGACCCACGGAGAACAAGGGAAAGGATGAGGGAGATAGCACCGGCAAAGATCAGCACCTTCCAATCCTTTTCATTCATAAATATTCTGTAAAATTTACCAAAATATACTTTTGTCTGGCCCAGGCGGCCAGTTCTCTCATTATCCATCAATATTCTCCTTCACTAATGAAAATTTCTCGATAAACTGGTCTGCCAGGCCCTCTCCACCCTCATCGGGGCGGTTGATCCGGCGGACGATGCCTTCAAGACTATCGCTTTCGAAAAAGTCAAGGGCCTCCCCCACGGTGCCGAAGAAGGCCAGATGGCCTACATTATCCTTAACACCCTTGGCAAGAACGATGATTTTGTCAAAAAGGTCGGAAACCCGGTCCGGCTGGTGGGTGATGACGAGAACAATCCGCTCTTCGTCGGCAATGATGCGCAGGTCTTCCATGAGTGACCTGGCCATGATGCCGTCAAGACCTGAGTCGGGCTCATCCAGGAAGAAAAGGGTAGGGTCGGCGATGTATTCCACGGCGATGCTCAGCCTCTTACGCTGGCCGCCTGAGAGCTTGGATACCAGAGAAGCGCTCTCCCTGTCCAGTCCAAAAGTATTAAGGACTTCCTGAATCCGCTGCTTTTTTTCTTCTTCAGGAATCATTTTAGGCATTTTCATATCAGCGGCATTTGCCAGGGTATCGAGGACTGTGTCATCCAGTCGCAGCAGGTCCTGCTGGGGTACGAAGCCTATGCTGTATTTCATCTGGTCATAATTCTTATAGACATCAATATCACCTTTACGGATCGTTCCGGTGGCTTTCTCATAACCCATGACCGCATTAATAAAGGTGGTCTTACCTGCTCCGGACCCGCCCAGGACCATAACCATCTCACCGGGGCGGATAGTCATGTCAATATTGGACAGCAGGATCTGTTTGCGGAAGAAGTTCCGGACACTTCTTTCTTCAATATGTATGGACAGATTATTCTTGGAGGTCTGCACATGATTATAATAGAGAAGCTGGTCCTGATAAAAGAAAATACTGTTTCCAATCAGGATGACATCCATGGGGGAAAGCTTTTTCCTATCTTTGACCTTGCGGTGGTTGATCTGTATGCCAAACTGGGTATTATGGTCACCCACATACCAGCCATCAGCCAGCTTTTCCAGAATGGCAAAGCGCTTGGGAAGGGCACTGGATATGGCGGATACCTCTTCATCTCCGTCGGTCAGCTCTTCACTTCTGCTAATATAGAGCTGCTCGTCGGCATTGCAGAGGTTGAGAGACTTCCACTGGACCTTGGCATCCCTGGGGTCGTAGCGGTTATCATAGAAAATAGTTACGGCAGGACCTTCATCCTTATAAATTTGGATAACATCACCATAGGAAAGGGAAACCTTATAGGCCCCGTCAAAAGCATCAGAACCCAGAACCTGCTCATTAACCCGGACTTTGTCGCCGCGGACCATGGATTCGAAAACATAACCCTGGCCTTTCTTTATAAAAACGCCCTGGAGATCTTCTAGAGCATCAGAATCAAGCCTGATCTGGGCGGTTGAAGTGTCATTGTCTCTTCCCATAGTCATGGTATCTTCATTGAGCATGATCTGTTGGATCGGGTGATTGGCAATACTTACAATAATAAATGCCGTTGGAAGAGATTTTTTCCCGGGCATATCAGCTGCATTTACTTTTTCCGGCATGCTATGGCCTCCTGTCTTCAGAAAATATAATTTAAGGATATCATAACATATTTGTGAAAAATAGAAAACAAAGGAAGAAAGCGTATAAAAAAGAACTTATGGGGACAGGAAAGATCTGGATGAGAGTTCACAAAATGTTCACAAAAAATATTAGCACTCAGACTTGACGAGTGCTAATAAACGTGTTATATTACAGCTGTAACAAGGAAATAGCAAATGACTACAACACCGAGAGGAAGAAGGAAGAGGCTTCCGGGAAAAGAAAAGAGTTGATGATTATGGGTGAGATTTCCACCCGGATCCAGTCCGACAGATTCCGGTGCTGCCATATATAATTGAAAGGAGACATGACTCATGTATATGCCAAGTATTTTTAGTAACAATTTTGTAGATGACTTTTTCGATGATATGTTCCCGGTAAGAGGACAGCTTACCAGACCGGTCCAGAATCTGATGAAGACAGATATCAAGGATATCGGCGACGGCTACCAGCTTGAGATGGAGATGCCAGGTTATGCCAAGGAAGAGATTAAAGTAGAGCTGAAGAAGGGAACACTTACCATCTCTGCTGAAAAGGATTCCAGCAAGGAAGAGAAGGACGAGAATAATAAATATGTCCGCAGAGAGAGATATGTTGGAAGAAGCCAGAGAAGCTTTTATGTTGGAGAGCATGTGACCCAGGAAGATATCAAGGCTACATTCAAGGATGGTATTCTGAGTGTAAGCTTCCCCAAGGAGAATGCAAAGCCTGAAATAGAAGCTAATCATCGGATTGAGATCCTCTAAGATCTTAGTAATTGAAGACCAGATTCTTTTAGAGATGATAAGAACAAGCTGGATTATATAAGAGAATATTAGGACAGGCGTGTCCTCTAAAAGATTACAAAGACAGACTGTGACTCCTCCATTTAAGAATTTTTGAAAGTAGTAAAGTAACCACATTAAAGCATTTTGAATTGAAATACTATCTGCCGGAAGACAGGGAAGCGGTTTTCCGGCAGACCTCCCTACTTAAATTCAGACCAGGTCCGGCAGGGCCTGGTCTTTTTTGCTTTTCAGAGAAAGCGTCTTCGTGTATAATAGGGTACATAATTGGTGGAAAACCAGGCAAAAAACGGCGATAGCCGGCATACTAATGAAGGAATTGGAAGAGAGGTAGATGAATTCATGGAAAAGATTCCGAAATGGGTAATAGTACTGGTCCTGGCGATATTAGGTCTTGTTCTTACTTATTTAGCATATCTTGATGGGAATTGGGTTGCACAGCCATGGTGGTAGGAATAAATAATGTAAATATATTTACAGAAGACAGGACATTTTCCAGGGGAAGGGTTCTTCTTGAAGATGGACTTATAAAAAAAGTGGAGTTGTATTCCGGGGAGAGTCCGGAGAAGGCTGGCCAGGAGGAGACTGACAGGCTTCCCGGGGATGGTGAGATGATTGACGGTCAGGGCGGCTGGCTGATACCGGGGCTGATTGATATTCATTTTCACGGTTGTATGGGAGAGGATTTCTGTGACGGCAGCAGGGAGGCTATGGATACCATCGCAAGATACCAGGCCGGCCAGGGAATCACTGCCATAGCACCGGCGACCATGACCCTGGCAGTGGACCAGCTGGAGCAGATTCTTGAAGAAGCCGCAGATTACAGAGACTGGCAGGACAAGGCCGGCCGGGAGGAAAGGGCCCTGAGGGCTGACCTGGTCGGTATTAATATGGAAGGGCCCTTTATCAGTGTAGAAAAAAAGGGCGCCCAGGCAGAGGAATATATCAGAGAGCCTGATGTGGATATCGCCTGCCGTTTTCTGCAGGCATCCAGGGGCCTGGTAAAGTATATCGGCCTTGCTCCGGAAGCCTGGGAGGGTTCCGGTGATTTTATCCGTCAGATGAAGGACCGGGTCCAGGTAACCCTGGCCCATACGGCGGCAGACTATGACAGGTCTATGGAGGCTTTTGCCGGGGGAGTTGGGCATGTGGTTCATCTCTATAATGCCATGACGCCCTTCCTCAGCCGGGAGCCGGGTCTGCCGGGAGCTGTTTTTGACAGTCCGGGTGTAAATGCCGAGCTGATCGGTGATGGATATCATATTCACCCTGCCGTGGTCCGGGCGACCTTCCGGCTTATGGGTGCGGAAAGGATTATCCTGATTAGTGATACCATGAGGGCAGCAGGTCTGGGACCGGGAACCTACACTCTTGGCGGCCAGGATGTAGTGGTCCGGGAGGGCGACGGAGTGGCCAGACTGGCCTCCACGGGAGGCATCGCGGCCTCTGTGACCAATCTGATGGAATGTGTCAGAAAGCTGGTTCTTGATATGGGCATAGCTTTGGAAGATGCCGTAGCCTGTGCCACGGTCAATCCGGCCAGGAGCCTGGGAATCTATGACCGCTATGGTTCGGTATCCGAGGGAAAAAGAGCCAATCTGGTTCTGCTTGGCCAGGACCTGGAGCGGAAGGCCGTGATCAAGGATGGCTGCCGGATCTCCTGATCAATAGTCAGCCAGGCACTGATTAACAGACAGCCGGGGCCTGATTAACAGACAGCCGGGTCCAGGTCAAAAGTCCAATGGGCTCCGGTTAACAGACAGCCGGGCCCAGGTCAAATGTCCAATGGGCTCCGGTTAACTGGCAGCCGGATTGTGGATAAAAGTGTTGAAGGTAACCGGTGGACTTGCCGATTCAGGGACAGGGCGCCTGACCGCAGGCCGTAAGTGGCGGAATAACGGCTTGTATTTTAAAAATGCCTATGTTAAAATGAATTCATTCGAAACGTGGGGGAGATCTCACGTTTCTTTGTGTAGGCGATAAGCTACTATCCCCTATCGTGCCGGCAGGAGAGGCAGGGTACCAGACCCGGTCCCTCATGGGACATGAACCGTGAGATGATGGCGGAATCGCTATGTATGAGCGGGGTCGGCCTGCTCGATGGATGGGAGGACAGATATCTTGAAGGGCTTATTTATTATCAATCCGTCATCGGGACGTCAGAATTTCCAGGATAGAATCAAAGATATCGCAGGAAAGCTTATCGTGGATCAGATTTGTAATACCATTGACGTGTTCTACACAGAAAAACAGGATGATGCCATGGAGAAGGCGGCAGAGTTGAAGCAGGGTGACTATGATTTCGTGGTTTCCGTCGGAGGTGACGGAACCCTGAATGAAGTGATCAACGGCATCGTGAATGGCGGCAGCCACATACCTGTGGCGGCTATATCTGCCGGCACGGTCAACGATTTTGCTACCTATCTGGACCTGCCCCAGAATGTGGATGATTTCTGTCAGATGATTAAAGATTATGAACTCAAGGATGTTGATGTAGGCAAGGTGAACGGGAAGTATTTTATCAATGTCCTGGCAGCAGGAATCTTCAGCGATATCGGTTTCAGGGTGACCAAGGATAAAAAGGCGGCAATGGGAAAGTTGGCCTACTATCTTGAGGGAGCCACGGCCCTGCCGGAGCAGATGGGGAATTCCTTCCTTCTTAGATTTACTACGGAAGAGCGGGTGATTGAAGAGGAGACGCTCCTCTTTATGGTAGCTAATTCCCAGAGTGTGGGCGGCTTCCGGGAGATTGCCCCCATGGCCTCAGTGTCAGACGGTCTGCTGGATATTATCATATTTAAAAAGACGGATATTTTCCAGATACTGCCTCTTTTGATTTCTGTTCTCAACGGAGACCATGTCAATCATCAGGCGGTAGAGTATCTGCAGGCAGAGAACATTTTTATAGAGAACCTTTCAGGTAAGGAGATTGCTCTCGACTATGACGGGGAGTATCTTGAGGGAGGATTTCCTGCAGAGGTGTCCCTGCTTCATCACGGAATCCAGATTCTGATTCCCAAAAAGACAGAGCTGGCAGTTGCGGGCCAGTAGGCCTGGAATCCGGGTTACAGAACCTGGAAGCCGGGGCAGGAGAAAAGAGTTTAGATCAATTGATTTTTAATAAAGGCATTTCTACGGTACAGGAGCGGAATCCTAAACAGTAAAGAAGCCTTTGTCATATAAGAGTAGGAATAGAAAAGAAAAGAAGTAGAGAAGTATTTTATTATATTTTAAGCTGGGAGGATCCTATGTTAGATATTAAGTTTGTCAGAGAGAATCCGGATATCGTAAAGCAGAATATCCGCAATAAGTTCCAGGACGATAAGCTTCCCCTTGTAGATGAGGTTATTGAGCTGGATGCCAAAAGAAGAGCGGCTCAGCAGGAAGGTGATGATCTCAGGTCAAACCGGAAGAAGATCGCCAAGCAGATTGGCGCCCTGATGAAGCAGGGCAAGAAGGAAGAGGCCGAGGCAGTCAAGCAGCAGGTGAACCGTAATGTGGAGAGACTTGCGGAGCTTGAGACAGAGGAAAAAGAGCTGGCGGAGAAGGTCAAAAAGATTATGATGACCATCCCCAATATCATTGATCCCAGTGTGCCTATCGGTAAGGATGATTCTGAGAATGTGGAAGTCCAGAGATATGGCGAGCCGGTAGTTCCGGATTTTGAGATTCCCTATCATACAGATATTATGAAGACCTTTAATGGTATTGATCTGGAGAGTGCGGCCAGGGTTGCCGGCAACGGTTTCTACTATCTCATGGGAGATATCGCCAGACTCCACTCGGCAGTGATTGCCTATGCCAGAGATTTCATGATCAACAGGGGCTTTACCTACTGTGTACCTCCTTTTATGATCCGAAGCAATGTTGTCACCGGTGTCATGAGTTTTGCCGAGATGGATGCCATGATGTATAAGATTGAGGGAGAGGACCTTTACCTGATTGGAACCAGCGAGCATTCCATGATTGGTAAGTTTATTGATACGGTCATCCAGGCGGACACCCTGCCCAGAACCCTGACCTCCTATTCCCCCTGCTTCCGTAAGGAGAAGGGAGCCCATGGTATCGAGGAGAGAGGCGTTTACCGGATTCACCAGTTTGAGAAGCAGGAGATGATTGTTGTGTGCGAGCCGGAGGACAGTCCCATGTGGTTTGACAAGCTCTGGCAGAATACGGTAGACCTTTTCCGGTCCATGGATATTCCTGTAAGAACTCTGGAGTGCTGCTCCGGTGACCTGGCAGACCTCAAGGTGAAGTCTGTGGATGTGGAGGCCTGGTCTCCAAGGCAGAAGAAGTATTTTGAGGTGGGCAGCTGCTCTAATTTAGGAGACGCCCAGGCCCGCCGGCTGAAGATCCGCGTGGTAGGGGAAAAAGGTAAGTATTTTGCCCACACCCTCAATAACACCGTGGTGGCTCCACCCAGAATGCTGATTGCTTTCCTTGAGAATAATCTCAATGAGGATGGAAGTGTGAATATTCCTGAAGTCCTTCGTCCTTACATGGGTGGAACAGAAAAACTGATTCCTGCTGAGTAAGGTTTGAACAGAGAAAAAAGTCTTTGTCTATGGAGTAAGTTTTCAGGCAGGATTATATTTCTCGGTCAGGAAGCAAGCCTTGAGACAAGGAAAAGGCTTTTAGTCAGAGAATAAGACGCCGGCCAGGGAAGAAGCTTTGACAAAGTCAGCAGAAATTAAAATATGAAGAAGAAAAAACCATCTGTCAGAAGAAACTGATGTGGCACCCTGCCTGGGGCGGTCATATCAGATGACTGACAGATGGTCTTTTTTATATGTCATTTTATGATTTTGGCAGACAGCCTGGAAAGACTAGTTGTCCTTTTTATTTGAAGAAGAACGTCTTCTTCTGGTCGTGCCTGTGCCGGCTGAGCCCTGGGAAGTCCTGGCAGTGGAGCCGGAGCCTTTGGCGGAAGTCCTTGCCGCAGTGGAAGAAGACCTGGAAGAAGATGTCTTAGTGGAAGAAGGCTTAGTGGAAGGCTGTCTGGAGGAGGATGATTGCAACCGTCGCTTGTTGCGCTGCTGAATCCTCTGGCGCCGCTTCTTTTCTGCCAGAATCCGGCGGATCACCTGCATCAAAATGAAGACCAGCACAAAGGCAATGATTATGCGTATCATATAATTCAGGACCTTGTGGGGAGTGATCTGCTTTTTATTAACCTCGGCAGCGGTCATATTATCATCAATACTTTTGCCGCCAGAGTAGGCTTTGGCGGCATCAGTACTAGGATCATATATTACGGGAGTGGAACCGATCATGGTATCTCCAACCATGATATTCAAACGGCCCAGCCGTCCGTTCTCTTTATCCTCATCCAGGATAAATTGATAAGAGATGGCGGACTCATCGAATTTCTTTTTAACAAGGATGGAATAGCTCTGATCGACCTGGCAGTTAAGGAACTTGACCTTATCGTAGGTCGCCTCATCCAGCTGGCCGCTATTTTTCAGGGTTGACTCCAGATCAAAATCTTTCAGGGGAGTAATCTGCTTAACCTTATTAAAGGCCCATTTGTAAAGCTTCTTGGTATCTTTGTAGCTGTTGTCAGCTCCATAATCCTTAAGGATAACACAGATCAGTTCCACGCCGTCTTTCTTGGCATAGCTAACCAGGGTGTTGAGGGCGGCCTGGGTAAAGCCTGTCTTGGCTCCTTCCACACGCTTGTAATAGTACTCAGAACTTTCATGCATGATCTTGGCATGGTTGGTGAGCTCTATGGTGTGAGTCAAGGTATCGCTGGCAGGAATCGTGTAGGTAAGGGTTCCGGCAATCTTGCGGAACTCTTCATACTGCATAGCCTGTTGGAGAATCAGGGCCATATCATGGCCTGTAGTATAATGCTTTTCGTCGGGAAGACCATGGGGATTCCTGAACCGGGTATTGGTACAGCCAAGTTCTTTGGCCCGCCTGGTCATCAGCTTACCAAAAGCCTTGTCAGAGCCGGCAATGTTCTGGGCTATGGCAGCCGCCGCTTCATTGGCCGAAGCCAGCATGAGGGCATAGAGGGTATCCTCTACAGAAAGGACGGCACCGGCGTTAATGCCGGCGGAGCTGCTGCCGGCTTCAATGCCTTCGACAGCTTCTTTGGTAAAGACAATATTATCATCCATCTTGAGGTACTCTATGGCGAGCAGGGCAGTCATAACCTTTGTGATGCTGGCGGGATAACGTCGGGTATAACCCTCGTAGGAATAGAGAATAGCACCGGTCCTGGCATCCATGAGAAAGGCAGAATCAGCTGCTATGGTAGGAGCATCCTCAAAGCCATCTACATTATAGTGGGCGCAGTGCTCGCCAATGGGATTATCTGCCGTGGCCTTGCTGGTGTCCTTTACGGCTTCTGTCGCATCAGCCTCTTCTGATGAGGCCGGTGCCTGGTCCTGGACCGTGGAGGCGGTCTGGGTCTGGCCGGCTTCTGTAGAAGCAGACTGAGCCTTGCCGGCTTCTGTAGAAGCAGACTGAGCCTTGCCGGTCTCTGTAGAAGCAGACTGAGCCTGGCTGGCTTCTGTGGCTGCCGCCTGGGCAAAAACCGGAGTTGACAGAGGACCAAACACTGATGAGACAGCGATGCTGGCCGTCACCAGAAGGGAAAAACATGATGTAAGTAATCTTTTCATAATTATTATTCTCTCCTTACACATACTATGCTATAGCTGTGAGATCGTCTGTATATCCAAAATTAAGGCAAAAACAGCCTTTGGATGAAAGTGCATATCAGATTTATTTTATACTATAGTCATAGTCTGTGCAAGGAAAAAGTTGTTATTTAAAGCTGACGGCCCCTTTAAGTCACTTACAGGGGCCGTCTGTCGGTAAAGAGGTTAGAGCTGCCGGGCTGTCACAGGTCCAGCAGGTCCTTCTTCTTTTTCTGGAATTCCTCTTCTGTGATGATGTCCATGTCCAGGAGTTCCTTGAGCTTTTTCAATTCTTCGTAAGGGTCGGAGGCAGGGCCTGCCTGGACCGTCCTGTTTTGAGGCCCTCCTTCCGCCGGGCCGGCCTGGCCTGTTTCCATCCTGGCTGCCCGTTCCCGTTCCCGCTGCAACTCCTTTAATGCCTTGCGGATCTTGCGGGCAGAAGACCTGGGGAAGGGAATGGATACCTCCCTGCCTTCATAAACCATGGTCAGGATTCCGTAAGCGGCAAACAGGGGCTCGCTTGTGATCTCCAGCTTTTCAATCTTGTCATAGGGAAAAGACCGGCTGCCGACGATAAAACAGTCCTCGTCAAAAATCAGGTCTTCCATATTGAAGCGGCCTTCTATCTCGTTATACATATATTGTGTTCACCTCGGTATTTTATATTTGGATTAATAATTTTGTATTTTTATATTATAGCAAGATTGGGGACATCCCACAATTAAAGATTGGAGATATCTCATAATTATGAACTGTAAAAGAGGAAATGAGGGTATAAACAGAGCACCCTTTTGACCGTCTGGTGTCAAAAGGGTGCAGCCTTATATGGGGGTAGTTGAAGTTAATAAAGCTTCAGGAGTCTCCCTGATTTTCATTTTGGTTGAGGGTCCGGTATTCAGCAGGAGAATATTCATAAACCGCCTTAAACTTGGTGCTGAAGTAACCCGGGCGGATATAACCACAGTTTCTGGCGATATCTTCAATCTTCATATCGGTGGAGACCAGCAGGTCTGCCGCTTTTTTAAGCCGGTACTGGTGGATATAGACCGTCGGGGGCCTGCCCAGCTCCCTGCGGAAGGTCCGGTAACACTCCCTACTGCTGATATGGGCGCTCTCTGCCACATCCTTTACCTGGATATCCTCCATGTAATTACTGGCAATAAAGGAAAGCATCTGTTCAATACGGGCCGACAGGCCGCTGGTGACAGCAGGCTTAAGCTGGGGCCTGTATTTCTTGTGGAGACAGAGGATGATACTGCTCAGCTGGTTGCGGATCAGTAATTCGAAGCCCATGGGCCGGTCTTCTCCCAGCTTGATGATGTCCTTTAGTTTTTTCAGGATAAAAGGGTCTCTGGTGATGAGGAAGGCCAGCTTCTGGTCATGGAGCACCGGATAGACATATTTATCGTTGATGGAATCGGGGCCTGACAACAGGGCTTCATGGAAAACGACACTGTAAAAAACAGGCTTTAGCGAGGCATCTTTCATGGCGTGCCTTTTGTGGGAGGAGATAAAATAGATATCCTCCTCGTGGAGAACCTGACTGGTCTCATCACAGCGGAGCTCTATCTGACCCCTTTCCACAAATCCGATTTCTATCTCCTGATGCCAGTGCTCCGGGACCATACTGTTGACCATACTTTTTAAGCTGGTCTCATAAATCTCACAGGGAAATGCTTTGATGCCGTGGAGATCATATTCCCGTCCGTCGGGTCCCAGGGACAACATTAATAGTTTTTTAGCCATTCTTCTCACTTGTCTTCAGATAGCAGTCATAGGTGTCTTTTAATTGCTCCATATCGCTAAGCCAGTCCTGGACACTCCTATAATCATTTCTCTTAAGCAGCATCCTCCGGTCCATAAGGGCAGAGAGGGTTATGGCATTCTTCATCTGCTCTTTATCTTTGATGGCACTGTACTCAGGAAAATCGATCTCACTGGCAACCCGGAAGAGGTTGGCTGTGGAACAGAAGCCGACCATCTGACTAAGCAGCTGGCTCATGAAGGCCTCCTGGAGGCCCTTGACCCCCTTGTACTCTTCCTTGGCGTCCTGGTTCCAGTAGCGGATAAAGAGCTTCTTATAATCTTCAAAAATCTGGCTGATGGTATCGAGAATGTAGGCCTTAAAGGGCTCTCTCTTCTCTTCGTCCTCATAGGGGCGGAAGCAGGCACAGACATACTGGGAAATCAGGTTGCCGAAAAGATAACCCAGGTCAAAGGCGATGGGGCCGCAGAAGCTGTATTCCATGTCAATTACCTTCATCTCATCTTCCCCGATGAAGATGTTGGAGGTGTGGTAATCACAGTGGATGAGAGCCTCTGACTTCTTCATAAAGAGGTCTCTTAAGACATATCTCTCCAGGATAGCCGCCGGATCAAAGACGATATCCTTGATGCAGAAAGCGATCTCCGGGTCCAGGCTCAGGCCGCAGGCCTTGCTGCCGAACTCGTCTTTGGAAATGAAGAGGATATTGTCGAAGATGTTACGCATCTTGTGATTGGTAAAATGGTTGTCCAGTTCCCGGAAAAGGGCGGTATCCATAAAATACTCAGAGGTATAGAAATGGATCTTGGACAGGAACCTGGCCGCATGGCCGGCAAAATTCGGGTAGATCTCCGACTTATTGAGCTGGAATCGGAGGATCTTCAGATAAGATACGTCCTCTGTGGCCATAACCTGGTTGTCCTCATCATAGAAATAGAGGTCCGGAATATAGTCAGGCACGATGGCCTTGCGGATTTCCATGGATTCGTACTCCAGCCTGGTCCGCTCCGAGGACAGATTGGTAAAGTCTTCGTTTCTTCCTGTGGCCCGCCCCTGCTTTACAATGATATTCCTCCTGCCGTCTGACACCCGGAATATGAAGTTCAGGTAGCCGTCACCGTCTTCTTCCTCGGTTCCTTCCCCTACGGCAGAGATGACCAGAGGCTTTGAATAATCCAGGTCGGGCATATGGCCTTTGAGATATTCTGTCAAATTCTCTTTGTTAAGTACAATCATTATTCTCACTTCTCCATTATTAGTTTATCCAGAATTCCCGAATGATCTTGAAATAGCTGGTCCTTTTATGATTATTCAGCAGGAGTAATCCCGCTGAAATAATACAATGATTTGCACTTTATTATACAATACTCTTTCTTATTAAAAAGTTTATGGCACAAATATGAAAGAAACTCGTCACAATTTCAAAAATTAAAGAGCTGTCATCTGTACCAGTCCAGGAATTTAAAAAAGTATTTAAGGATAATAAAGCCGTCAGGAATCAGCAATCCACACGGACGATGATTTTGCCGTTTACCCTGCCCTGGTCTAAGGCGGTGCAGGCCCTGGGGATTACTGCCTGGTCGCGGCAGATGACCGCAGGGATGGCGGCAAGGTTGCCGGTGCCGTCTGGACACGGATTATGGAGGATTATGGTCATGTGGATGATGATACCCCCTCCTTTGCCATATCCCTCTACAAGGAATACCGGAGTCAGGGCACAGGGACCAGGCTGATGAAGGCCATGCTGGCTTTGTTGAAGGAAGAAGGTTATGAGAGAGCGTCCCTGGCAGTACAGAAGGCTAATTATGCAGTCAATATGTATGAGAAGCTGGGCTTTAAAAGAGTGGATGAGAATGATCAGGAATATATTATGGTCTGTGAATTATGAGCAGGGAAGCGATAGAACAACGGCCAGTGAACTATGTTTAGGGAACCGAAAGAACAATGGCTTTTGAATGATAGGCAGGAAACCGAAAAGTTGTGTAAAGAACTCTGGTTCTTGAACTATGTCCAGGAAACAGATAGAACAATGGTATGTGAACTATGAGTAAGGAATTGATCGAAGATATTGATAAACTGCATAGCACGGAAATGGGACTTGAAAGAATCAGGAGCAATCTTGACCTTGGCCAGGTGGACCCGGTGGCCTGGTGCCGGGAAGCGATCCTGGAGGAGAAGGCAGTCATTACCCGTAAGGGTAAGAACTGGTATGTGAGGACCCGCGGCTGTGTGATTACAGTGAATGCAGGCAGCCTCACCATAATTACGGCCCACAAGGAGAAATGAATATAAAAAAGGAAGAATTTTCAGAGGGAAGCGGTCGTCGGTATCCAGGACGACCGCTTTCTGCTTAAACCAACCAAATCTGCCAGAGAATGAGTGCCGGATCTGGCAAAAGAATTATTTTATGTAAGGATTGGGGAAATGCTATTGCTGACCAAGCCATTTCTCCAATAATACCAGATTCACATACGGTATCCCGTTAAAAACTGTGGGTACGATGGAGATTTCTTTGTAGCCCAGCTTCTTGTACATAGCCCTGGCGGTCAGGTTTTTCTCATTGGTATCCATGCGGAGTTCAGGGCAGCCATGGTCCGCCGCATATTTCTCATAGAAGGCGACAAACTTTTTGCCCAGTCCTCTCCCGGCTGCCGCCGGTGATATGGCAAGGGTGTGGAGGACACAGACCTGGTCATTAGAGGCCTGGTGTTTCCAGGGGGCACCATAATAGGAGTCGACCTGGATCTGATTAATAACAGCGACGCCCAGTAAATGGTCGTCTTCCTCAAGGACAAATAGGTCGTCCCGGCCGAGGGCGGCTTCTGCGGTGGCCTTAACCGGATAAATACCCCGGATCCATCCCGTGAAGAGTTTGCCCTCTTCCTGGGCCTGGTGGACCTGGTCATAAAGAGAGGCGACCGCATCAATATCCTGGTAAACAGCTTTTCGGATTATTTGCTTCATTCTTCTGGAACTCCTTTTATCTGTGGGGATTATAGGTTCTGTTTTCCATTATATATTAGGTTTATTGGGAGATTCAATATAAGAATAACAGGCCGGTCTGCTTTGTCATACCTGGAAGGCTGGAAACAGGCTGCAATGAATGGCATGTTCAGGAACTATCTATATCTGAAAGAAAAAGGGGCTGTCGCACTAAAGCGGCGGCCCCTTGTCACGTAAAAAGGCAGGTGTCACCGCGCCAGATGTTCAAGATCGTCGTTTATGCGGCCATGAACCGCATCTATTCCTGCAGGGACATCGAAAGCGCCTGCAAACGGGATATCAATTTCATGTATCTTCTCGAAGGGAAGCCTGCGCCGGACCATGCGACCATCGCGAGGTTCCTCTCCCTCCATTTCTCCCAGTGCTCCAAAAAGACCCTTGCCGAAGTGACCGGGCTGCTGAAAGACCTGGAGACTCTGGAAGGATACATCGCCAGGCTGAAGGAGTACAACCAGAAGATCCATACCTGTGGTGACCGGAACAGCTACTCCAAAACGGATCCCGACGCCACTTTTATGCGGATGAAGGAAGACCACATGCTCAACGGCCAGCTCAAGCCGGCCTATAATCTCCAGCACGGCGTGGACTCGGAATACATCACCTGGCTGGACGTGACCCAGAGGCCGACGGACACCAGGACGCTGATCCCGTTCCTGAAGGACATGGAAGAGCACCTGCCCTTCCGCTACAGGGACATCGTGGCGGACGCCGGCTATGAGAGCGAGGAAAACTACCTTTTCATCGAGGGGAACGGGCAGGTCGCCTTTATCAAGCCCAATAATTATGAAAAGGCAAAGACACGCAGGTACAAAAAGGACATCGGCCGGATGGAGAACATGGAGTATGACAAGGAGAGGGACTGCTATATCTGCAGCATGGGGAAGGAGATCCAATGGGTTTATGACCGGAAGGAAAAAACGGCAACCGGGTACAGACGCACGACATCCGTCTACCGGTGCGGAGACTGTAAGGGATGCCCCCGGAAGACGGAATGCATCAAAGGGAACAACTGAAAGACCCCCATGGAGGACCGGTCAAAAACACTGTACGTATCAAAGACCATGAAGGAAAAAAGGCAGGAAGACCTGGAACGGATCACAAGCGGTTACGGGATACAGCTGAGGATGAACCGAAGCATCCAGGCGGAAGGATCCTTTGCCGATGTGAAGGCCGATATGGCCTTCCGGCGTTATACTTACCGGGGCATGGACAATGTCACGGCCCAGAGCGTGATCCTGGCGATCGCCCATAACGTCAGCAAATATCACAACAAGATCCAGGCCGGGAAAACAGGGCACCACCTGTTCGGTCTGAAAGAGATCGCTTAAATTTAGAAAAACCAAAAACAGGACAGACCGGGTCTTTGATCAAAAACCAGGGTCCTGTAGAAGCCGCAGAAAGCGATAGCGCTGTTTTTAATAAAGACACTGTAGGCCGAGAAGAGACCGATGTAGCTCATAGGCAGTCCCAGGGACTTAAAGAGGATGGTTATGCCCGGTATAAGACCCGGAGTTGCCATAGACAGCTGCAGGGTCAGGAGGGACAGGATCAGCAGGAATTCCGGTGAGATAGGGACACCGGTCATTTTCGTTACCATGAAACAGGACAGTATATAGGCCGATGGAGATGAGGGGGACAGCAGGGCCTGGTTGAGCGGCTACCAGAAGGAAGTGAAGTCCGGGTCGATGGCAAAATCGTCTTTTGAGATCTCTTTGAATTTTCCGATACCAGACATTTCATTTCCTGTGGTGAAAATAAGACCAACGAGGGGCCCTGTCTTTCTAAGAAGCCAGAGCGGATTGACCTTGCATCTGAAAGATACCTTGGCCAGTTTAAGGAGGCCGCACACTAGTATACACAGATAGGTGCCAACAATGTACCTCCAGCCGTCAATAATCATACCAGATTGGCCCTTGGCAGTAATGGTGAAGATACTTAAAAAGGGCACAGCCACCATAGTTTTCAGTACCAGGTCCATGACTTCATTAAGCCAGTCTCTGACTTCGATCAGAAGCGAAGGGAGAACTGGTGTTTTTTTGCTGATAATGAGCAGGGCGGCACCCAGCAGGAGGCCGAGAATGGCAAGCTGGGGGAAGTTATTATCCACAAAGGGAGAGAAAATATTGGTCGGAAAGATGGCCGGTTCTTCGCTGGTGGGGGGAGGGTTTCATGTATATCAGCTTGTCTGCCCTGGCCGGTCTGACCCGGGCAGGAAAACACTATAAATAGTATAACCTATTTCCCCGGATTTTCTATAAGAGAGCTGGCTGCCAGAAAAGAACACCAAGACAGGCTGAGAAGAGGATCATCAAGATTGGTGAAGGAGCAGCTTTTTTGTGTTTTTTATAAAGAAAATGGATGGCCAGCAGAATGAGGAAGACGGCTATGGCCTTAAAATCAGGGGTCAGTGAAGTGTGGGCGTCCACAAAGCCCAGCAGGGTGCCGAGGCCCATATTGATGGCCGTGGCCAGAATCAGGGCGACAATGCAGGGACGGACACCGGCGAGAAAGGCCTTTACGCCGGCATATTCCATCAGGTTTTTCAACAGGGATACAATAATAAGGATGATAAAAAAGGAGGGGAGAACTACTCCCAGGGTAGCAAAAAGAGCACCCAAAAGGCCTCCCTGGGTTGAACCTATAAAGGTGGCCATATTGACTGCGAGTGGTCCCGGCGTGGATTCGGATACGGCAATAAAATTCAGGAACTCGCTTTCTGTCAGCCATCCGTTGGAAAGGACGGTTTCTCTGACAAGGGAGATCATTCCATAGCCGCCGCCAAAGGACAGGCTGCCGATCATGAGGAAATTTAAAAAGAGTTTTAGATAAATCATGGGGCAAGTCACTTCCTTTCCTTAATATTCTGCAAGAAATACACTGCAAGGCCTGCCATTCCACAGATTAAGATATAGAAGACGGAGGAGAAGGACAGGGAGGCAAGGCTGCAATAGACCATGGCGCCTATGACCGAAAGCAGGACAAGGATATTAAAGGGGGTTTTCTCTATTGCTTTAAACATTTTCAAGCCGGCAGACAGAATAAGGTAGATCACACAAACCTGTATCCCGTGGAAGGCACGGGATACAAAGGAAAGACTTAAGAACTGGTCAAAAAACATGGAAATACAGAAAATAACCAGGAAAGAGGGCAGACAGACTGCCAGAGTTGAACCGGCTGCTCTGGCCAGGCCTCCCATTTTATAACCGATATAGGTGGCGATATTAATGGCTATGGGTCCCGGGGTAGATTCTGCTATGGCAACAATATTGAGGAACTCCTCTTTATCAATCCATTTTTTCTTTTCTACAAATTCATGCTCCAGCAGGGCGATCATGGCATAGCCGCCGCCGAAGGTAAAAGCTCCTATCTTAAGAAATGACAGGATCAGTGCTCTTTGTTTTCCCATGGGTGAACTTCCTTCTTTCATAATTATGATGATGTCTGTTTTTTATTGACAGGAAGGCAATTGATTTCCTTCAATAAAAAAAGCAGACTTATAAATATTCATAAGCCTGCTTAATATGCTGCTTAAACGGACCAGGTGGTTCATGGAAAACCTGGAAATCATTTAATCTTCAAATTAATAAAAATGGTTTGAATATTAATGCAAATGACCTTGTTTATTATACGGTCTGATTCTGTAACTGTCAACAAGCCAGCCGTTTTTCGCCGTCTTAACTGGATGCTTCTTTATGTAGAAAAGAGCTGTCGATCTGTTTTAGTTCAATGGCGGCCTCCAGCTGTTCCAGCACCTGGAAGGTAATTTCATGATGGTATTCCTTTATCAGAGTAGGGTTTGCAAGGCTGGGACAGCATGAAAATTAAGCGAACAGCCCGGCTTTTTTGAAAACAATCATTTGTTATTATATCCTATGGACAGTGATTTTTCCAGCTTTAGCCAGGTATGTCAGGCAGGTTATTTTAGTCAGGTATATCAGGCAGGTTACTTTAGCCAAACATGTCAGGTAGGTTATTCTAGCCAGATATGTAAGGCAGGTACTTTAGTCAGGTATATTATATATATTATTTTAGCCAGGGATAATAATATAAGCAGGGCATTTTCTGCTTCCCTTGATTAAGCTTGAACAGAATATGTGTAAATGCATGCGTTTTTGGCTCTATTTTACAAAAAAATATTAGAATTAAATATAATTGAACAATCTATTTTGCCTTGACAACAAAAGTTATCTGAATTATTATTATACTATAAAACAAAATAAATTTTCAGGTTGAGAATGTGTCCTGTTAGTAAAGCCATAAAGCTATGGCTTTATTGGCAGGGTTTTTTTTAACCTGAAAGAGCACTTAATCAGAAATGATTCAATACGAGGAGGGTTTACACTATGGCAAAGTATATTTTAGTTATGGACCAGGGAACCACCGGTTCCAGAGGCGTTATCTATGATGAAAAAGGAAAAAAACTGGTTTATGATTATGAAGAGTATGACCAGTACTATCCGGAATCCGGCTGGTGGGAGCAGGATGGCAAGGCAGTGTGGGATGTGACCATCCGCACGGCCCAGAATGCTGTCAAAAAGGCCGGCATCGATCCCAAGGATATCGCTGCTCTGGGTATCACCAATCAGCGGGAGACCACAACAATCTGGGATAAGGCTACGGGAGAACCCATCTACAACACTATCGTATGGGGTTGCCGGAGAGGTGTTGATATCTGTAATGACATGATCGCTAAAGGATATAATGAGACCGTCAATAAAAAGACAGGTCTGGTTATTGACCCGACCTACTCCGCTTCCAAAATCCGCTGGCTTCTTGACAATGTGGAAGGTGCCCAGGAGAGGGCCGAGGCAGGAGAGCTCTTATTTGGTAATATCGACAGCTGGCTGATCTACAATCTGACCAAGGGCAAGGTACACGCAGAGGACTATTCCAATGCTGCCAGGACCATGCTTTTTAATGCCCATGAGCTGAAATGGGATGACGAACTTCTGGCCATGTTCAACGTACCCAAGGCCATCCTGCCGGAAGTGAAACCGTCCGTTGGTATCTTTGGCTATACGGATCCGGAATTCTTTGGCGTGGAGATTCCCATTGCCGGTGTTGCCGGTGACCAGTCAGCTGCCTTATTCGGCCAGGCCTGTTTTGAGGAAGGTGCTGCCAAGAACACCTATGGAACCAGTGCCGTTCCGCTGATGTACACTGGTGATGTTGCCCCGGAGACAGAAAAGGGACTTCTCACGGTTGCCTGGGGCAAGGATGGTAAGGTAAAATACTCTATGGGAGCAAGTATCCTGATCGCCGGACAGGTGATCCAGTGGCTCAGGGACAAGGTTAATATTTTTGAGAATTCAGCAGATTCCGAGGCCATGGCAGAGAGTATCCCGGACAATGGCGGACTCTTCTTCGTTCCCGCCTTCACAGGACTGGGTGCTCCCCACTGGAATCCTGGCGCAAGAGGAATGATGATCGGTATCACAGCCGGAACCACTAAAGAGCAGATGGCCAGGGCAGCCCTTGAGTCTATGGCATACCAGACCAGAGACCTTCTTGAGGAGATGGAGAAGAATGCCGGCATCAAGCTCAAAGAGCTCAAGGTCGACGGCGGCGCCGCACAGAATGACTTCCTCATGCAGTTCCAGGCCGACATTCTCAACTGTAATGTAGTCCGCCCCAAAGATACGGAGACAACTGCCCTCGGCGCCTGCTATCTGGCCGGTCTTGGTGTTGGAATTTTCAAGAGTGAGGATGAGCTGAAGGAGCTCTGGGAAGCAGAGAGAGTATTTACTCCTAAGATGGATGAGGAGACCAGGGAAAAATTATATGCCCAGTGGTGCAAGGCCGTTGAGAAATGTAAAGACTGGTTATAGAATCAAGTATAGTATTGGAAAGAACATAAATCAGATGTAGCTGAAAAACAAGCCTTCCGGCTGTTCATGGAACGGCCGGCAGGCAGGGAGGAAAGGAGTTGCTAAAATGAAATATGATGTTGTCATCATTGGTGGTGGTATTTCCGGAACAGCGGTGGCCCACTGCCTGGCACAGTATCAGCTGAAAACAATTCTGCTGGAGGCAGGATCAGACGTGGCCTTCAGGGCGACCAAGCAGAATGGTGCGGTCTGCCACGCCGGCTATGATCCTCATCCGGGAACCTTGAAGGCCAAGCTCAATCCTCCCGGAGCCCGCATGTACCCAAAACTTGCCAAGGAACTTGGTTTTAAGATCCGAAATACCGGCCAGATGGTCATTGCTTTTTCTGACAAGGACTTAAATAAGCTGGATGAGCTGATGGAGAATTCCCGGATCAACGGCGTTCTGGGTATGGAAATGCTCAATAAGGACAAGCTTTATGAAAGAGAGCCCCACATCAACAGGAATGCCCTGGGTGCTCTTCTCTCCAATTCCACAAATATGGTTGATGCCTTTGAGGTAGCCATTGCTTTCATGGAAAATGCCATGCAGAACGGAACAGAGCTGGGTCTCAATCAGCAGGTGCGTAAAATCACCAAGAGAGGGGAGCAGGATTTCCTGATCCAGACCCAGGATTCAAGCTATGAGACCCGTTTTATCATCAATGCCGCAGGCATTCATGCCGATGATGTGGCAGCCATGGCAGGAATTCATGAATATAAGATGCAGGGCCGTCACGGCAACCTGGTTGTCGTTGACAAGGTGCTCCCCATCCATACGGTCATGTTTCCCTGTCCGGGACCGGACACCAAGGGAATCGCTTTGATTCCCACGGTATCCAACAATTTTATCATTGGTTCCACCGCCACCATGCGGACTGACAAATATGATGTGACCAACGATGCCCTGGGTGTGGATGAGCTTATCGAGGGTGCCAGGCTGCTCCTTCCTGAGTTTGACCCCAAAGGGATCATCCGGACCTTTGCCGGACAGAGACCGGTTGCCCTGGATAATGACAATGATTTCTACATTAAAGAATCCGAGACCTGCAAGGGCTTTATCCATGTGGCCGGCATCCAGTCGCCGGGTATCGGCGCTGCTCCCGGCGTTGCGGAGTATGCGAGAGATATCCTGGCAGACGCAGGCTGTGAGCTGAAGCCCAAGCCTGATTACAATCCCTACCGGGAGCCGATTCCGGATTTCAGTGACCTCTCCTTAGAGGAGAAGGATGCCCTGATCAAAAAGGATCCGGCCTGGGGAAGGATCGTCTGCCGTTGTGAGACCGTTCCGGAAGGAGAGATCGTGGCAGCCATCCATCAGACCCTGGGCGCCAGGACTGTGGAAGGAGTCAAGAGAAGAACCAGGGCCGGCATGGGAAGATGCCAGAGCGGCTTCTGCCAGTTCCGGGTAATGCATATCCTGGCCAGGGAGCTGGGTATCCCGGAGGACCAGGTCCGGTTTGAGGAAAGAGAAGCACAGGTTCTTTATGGCCGGTTGAAAGGGGGTAAGTAAGATTATGCGGACGTTACAATATGATGTTGTCGTGATCGGCGGAGGTCCTGCTGGTCTTGCTGCGGCACTGAAAGCCAGGGAAAAGGCAGAGAAGGTAGCAATCCTTGAGAGAAATGATGAGCTGGGAGGTATTCTCAACCAGTGTATCCACAGTGGTTTCGGCCTCCATGTGTTTAAGGAAGAGCTGACAGGTCCGGAATATGCCCAGAGATATATTGACATGGTCAGGAAGACCAATATCGTAGTCTATCTGGAGACCATGGTCATTGAGGTGACCCCGGACCGCCAGGTCATCGCCATGAGCCCGGAGGGAATGATTATATTTAAGGCAGGAGCCATCGTCCTGGCCATGGGCTGCCGGGAGAGAACCCGCGGCCAGATCCGGATCCCGGGAAGCCGGCCGGCGGGAATCTTCACAGCCGGTCTGGCCCAGAGATACATGAACATGGAAAACTTCCGGCCCGGAAACCGGGTTGTGATCTTAGGTTCCGGTGATATTGGCCTGATTATGGCCAGACGACTCACCTTAGAGGGAGTAAAAGTAGCCGGCGTCTATGAAGTTATGCCTTACGCCAACGGCCTGCTCAGGAATATCAAGAACTGTCTTGATGATTTCGGTATCCCTCTCCATCTTTCCACAACGGTTACGAAAATTATCGGAGATAGCCGGCTCCAGGCCGTGGAGGTTGCCGCCGTTGACGAGAACCTGAAACCCATCCCGGGAACTGAGGAGAAGATACCCTGTGATACCCTGCTGCTGTCCATCGGCCTGATTCCGGAAAACGAGCTGTCCAAGCAGGCTGGCGTAGACCTGAACCCCATCACCAATGGACCAAAGGTTGACAACAGTCTGGAGACATCTGTTCCGGGCATCTTTGCCTGTGGCAATGTCCTCCATGTCCATGACCTGGTGGACCAGGTTACTCAGGAGGCAGAGGATGCCGGAAGCTATGCCGCTCAGTTCGTGGCTGACAAGAAGGGAACAGAAGAGGCTGACAGGAAAGGCACTGATGGGGCAGACCGGATTGAAGTGAGGGCTGAAGGTCTTGTACGTTATACAGTACCTTCCTTCATCGACAGGGACAGCAAAGAGGCTGTCAAGATAAAATTCCGTGTCGGAAGACCGGTTGACAAGGCAAGAATTAAAATATGTGCCGGGGACAAGCTTCTCTTCGAGAATAAAAAACCCAGGAAATTTGTTCCCAGCATCATGGAAAATGTCAGGATCAAGGCAGGGGCATGCAAGGAGATCCAGGGACCGGTCACCGTGACTGTAGTTGAGGATTAAAGAAGGGAGGATTCACAGATGCAGAAGGTAACGATGTGCTGTACGACATGTCCTTCCGGATGTGCGCTCACAGTGACGATTGGTGATGATAATAAAGTGGCCCTTGTAGAAGGCAACAGCTGCCCCAGGGGAGAGACATTTGCCCATAAGGAATGGACAGATCCGGTCAGGACCCTGACCAGTACCGCCTTTGCGGTAATCGGAGGCCAGGAAATGCTGATTCCCGTGAAGACCAGCAAGCCCATCTCAAAAAAGGCCGTGGAAAAGGCCATGGAAGAGATCCAGCAGGTTCTGATTGATCATCCGGTCACCATGGGAGATGTTATTATTGAAAATATTGCGGAAAGCGGGGTTGCCCTCGTTGCCTGCAAGACAGTCTCATAAGTTGAAGGCGGGATTTCTTTATGGATTGTATGGACAGGAAACTGGAGATTATTCCCTCGGTCAGGGAATTGAGATATTTGAAAAAGGCACTGGCGTCAGACTGCTCCGTCATCCAGCCTTCAGGTGCCCATATCGGGAATCTGAAGCCGATCGTCGAACAATGCCACCGGCAGGGCAAGAAGGTGCTGATCAACCATGAGCTGGTCGGCGGACTGGGCAATGGCAAAACAGCATTTAAAATGCTGAAGCAGTATTATCAGGCCGACTGGATTATTGGTTCGAGTGTGAGCAGAATCCACATGTACCAGAACCTGGGCATGAGGTCCATCTATAAGATCGTGCTGGTGGATTCTATTTCCGTGGAAAATGCCCTCCATGCCATCAATGAGATCCGCTTTGACGCCATCGAACTCCGTCCCTACTATCACGCCCTGGAATTTCTTCCCAAATTCAAGGAGTATTTTGACGGGGATTTCTATATCGCCGGCTTTGTAAATACGGAGGAAAGGGTCAGGGAAGCAAAAAAGGCAGGCTTTAAGGGTGTCATGACCAGTACCACCAGCCTGTGGGGACTGGACATCTGAAAAACCAGGGACATTTTCTCATAAATATAAAGACCAGGCAGGGCCGGGAAATGAGCTTGATATGAGCCCCTTAGCCAGAATTGGGTTTTAATCTGATCTGGCGAAGGGAATCTTATCAAAATGAGTTTACCGGCCCTGCCTTTTTTATATATCTTACCGGCCCGGCCAGGAATAGGACTCCATGGCATGGATGGCGTCGCGGCTGATGGAATGGATCTTACCACCATAGAGTCTGGCAAAATGGCGGAAAAGAGGCACGATATCCCTGGTCCGCTCCCTGAGGGGAGGAATGTTTATATTGATGACATTCAGCCGGTAGTAGAGGTCGCTGCGAAACTGCTTGTTGGCGATGGCCTCCATGAGGTTAATGTTAGTGGCGGAGATAATGCGGACGTCCACAGGCTTGGGCACCTTGCCGCCAATCCTGGTGATCTCCTTATTCTGCAGGAAACGGAGTATGGCCTTCTGGGGCTCTAAGGACATGTTGCCGATCTCGTCCAGGAAGAGGAGGACAGGTGATCTTTCCTTGGATACCCACAGTTATATGTCATAAAAAATCCGCCATAGATTACCGCGATTCCGGGTTCCATGACGGATGAATGACAAATAATTTTTTTAGCTTATATGCTCACTTCTTTTTCAGCATCTTATAGAAATGTCTCTCAACGAAAAGGATGGTATCGATCAGGTCGTCCACGGACTGATATCCGTATCTCTGGAACATGATCTGCCAGTCAATCAGCAGGGACAAGGTTACGGCACAACGCTTTGCCGCCGGATCCTCGATAACATCGAAATCCGGATAAGGAATCGTGCTGGCACTGCGGAACCAGTTGACCATGGAGGCATATCCCACTGAATCCACCATCACATCGTCCTGGATGCTGCGGCGCAGACCGGTCTGGTTTCTGTAACGCGGCTTGCTGTCCTGGTTCCAGCAGTCGGTAAAGGTAATGAAATAACTATAGTACATCCTTTTGATGGTCGCTAAGAGATAGGCCTTGAAGTCTTTCCTTTCCGCTTCCGTGGCAAAAGGTTTGAAACATGCAGCACAATACTGGGAGATCAGATTACCGGTCAAGTATCCGATATCATAACCGAAAGGTCCCACAAAGGCAAATTCCATATCAATTACCTTAATGGCATTATCCGAGGCGAGGATATTGGATGTATGATAATCTGAATGAATCAGGGCATCCTGGTGGGACATATAGGACCGGCGGAGCTTAAAGAGTTCTGTGACATAACGGCTGTCATTACTGAATCTCTCCGCGAATTCCTCAAATCCTTCCCCGAATTCATCATCAACGGGGAACTCAAACATGTCAAGGAACATCCCGTCTTCCATAATCTTCCGCATGGGTGTATTCTCAAAGCGCTTTGCCAGATCCCGGAAGTCCTGGCGGCTGAGGTAGTACTCGGATGTATAAAATTCATTTTTAGCGCAGCACTCACCGCAGAGACGGCCATAATTCTCAAACTTCACACCCTTGTTAAACTGGAATCTTGAGATCTTCAGGTCAGAGACATCTTCCATCACAAATAAATTGTTCTCATCATCATAGAACATCAGGGATGGTGTGAACTCCGGAATGATGGTATTGCGGATCTTCATACAATCATATTCTAACTGGATCCGGTTCACATCCATGGGAGCCTGGCTCACTCTGGCTACAGGCAGGCCCTGTTTCAAAACATAGGCTTCCTTGTCTGTCTGAATCCGGAAGATATGATTCACATATCCATCGCCATCCTCCTCCGCGGTTCCCTCTCCGATCATAGAGATCTGCACCGGAACGGAATCATCAAAGTCCGGAAGGTGGTCCTTTATATAAGAAATAATATTTTCCTTGGAAATCTTAACCATAATATGCTCCTGCTTCACGGGCAGAATGCCCTGTAAAAATGGTCCTTATAACTCAAGCATATTATACCATGAAAAACCATCTGCCATATGGTATTAATTGAATAAAAAAGGATAATTTTTTGCAGGGGAAAATATATTTTAAAATCTCACCCTTATCTGGGTGCCTTTTCCCGGTACGCTGTGAAGGGAAATCTCTGCTGAGTGGATCTGGGCGATGTGTTTTACAATGGCAAGGCCCAGACCTGTGCCGCCTGTTTCTCTGGACCGGCTTTTATCTACCCGGTAAAAACGTTCAAACACCCTGTCCTGCTGGTCGGCCGGTATGCCGATGCCAGTGTCTTTTACAGAGAGTATGGGATGACTGTCCAATATGCTGACAGAAACATCTACAGAACCCTTTTCCTTATTATAGCGGATTCCATTCTGTACAAGATTGTCGATCAGTTCTCTGATCAGCCGGGGTTCAGCGTTGATCGCCGCAGGAATACCACTGCAGGACAGGTTGATTGATTTTTGAGCTGCCATAGGTTTTAAGTTCGCTACACATTCCCGGGCAGCAGCAAGTAAGTCTGTCGTCTCGAAGCTTCTTGGAAGTTCCCAGTGGTCAAGCTCTGAAAGCTGGATAATATCTGTGACCAGGGATAAAAGTCTTGCTGCGTTATGCCGGATCTGTCCGGCGATGTATATGGAAGTTTCTGCATCGACCATGCGGGTCTCGATTAGTTCCGCATATCCGGATATGGCAGAGATGGGGGTTTTGAGTTCATGGGAAATGTTGGCGGTGAAATCCTGCCGGCTTTTTACCGCAGCCAGAATGTCCTCATGTTGGCTTCGTATAGTAGTCATGAAGGGCTCCAGTTCTTTGTAGACAGGACTTCCACTGCTGCCGTCAAGATTCCCTGCCATTTCTTCCAGAGGCTTCATGAGCTGTCTGGTCAGGAGGTGCCCTATCAGGATACAGCCCAGAAGAATGATTATTACAATAAGGATAATGACAGGCAGGGCAGTAACCAGGATAGAGCCGATGGTCCTGGCCTGGGTAGACAGTCGGAGAATGGTATGGTTATCCAAAAGGAGAGCATAGTAAAAGGTATCCATGTTCATGGTATCTGAGTGACGGGTGCTCTCACCATAACCATACTTTAAGGCCGCCTGGATCTCCGGACGGTCCAGGTGATTCGTCATTTTGCTAATTTCCGCATCGTTGTCAAATAAGACAGTACCCTCTTCATTAATCCAGGTAATCCGGAATTTGCCGGATTTGAAATCTTCAGAGGTTCCGTTAGTCTTTTTTCCGGAAAGCCCGGGGTTTTGAAAGACTTTTGTTTCTGCCAGTAGCAGAGTGGTCTCTTTTAAGTCATTCCGTACCTGTTGCTGAAACAAATTATAATATATTAGGGTAATACTGATTACGGTGGTTACAATTGCAATGAGGGAAACCAGTCCCAGTCTTATATTGATCTGTTGTTTCATGGCTGGTCACCGGGGCTTTGGTTGATTACATAGCCGACTCCCCGGACAGTCCTGATCTGTTTTCCTTGTTCCCCGAGTTTTTGCCGGAGAGTTTTAATGTGCATATCCACGGTTCTGCTCTCGCCTTCAAAATCTGCGCTCCATACATTGTGCATCAGGGCTTCCCTGGATAAAACGATATCTTCATTGAGCATCAGATAACGAAGCAGTTCGTATTCCTTCAGGGTAAGATCAACACTTTGATTACCACTGATTACCTTGTGGCGTTCATTATCCAGCATTATATTTCCCACCAGCAGCTGACCGGGCAGTTCTTCCCTGGAACGGCGCAATAAAGCCCGGACACGGGAAAGCAGTTCCATGACGGAAAAGGGTTTCCTTATATAATCGTCGGCACCGTCATCAAGTCCCTTCACCATATCCATTTCTGTTGTCTTTGCTGTGATTACAATGACAGGGATCCGCCTGGTTTTTGAATTCTCCCGCAGTTTACGGATAATGGTATAACCATCTTCATCAGGCAGCATGATATCAAGCAGGATCAAATCCGGTGTTATTTCCCCCAGTTTTTTATAGAGAGCAGACGCATGGTCAAAAACCTGCACCATGTAATTACTGTTCTTTAAAGCCATTTTCTCAATCTCCTGGATACTGGGATCGTCTTCCACGATAAATATTAGAGCCATAGATCTCCTTCTTTCTTAAGGGTTTGAAAGTAAAATGTTTCAAGTAAATAAATCTTTATAAGAAGCAGGGGCTTCTTTTTGAAAATAGAAGCCTGGCCTGTATTTGTTCTTTATAATAAATGATGATTGTAAAGAAAATCATGGCATTTTTATAAAGGCTTTGTAAGATTTTTGCCCTTTACAGAAACCTTACTTTCAGGGGGTTTCAACCTTTACAAACATTTATTATGCTTTTTGTAAAAGGAGGTGGAAGACATGAAGGGATTATGGATCTATATTGATGAAATGAACCGGAAGGCAGTCACAAAGATTAAAATCGCCTGGCTGGTTTACGGAATGCTGGCCGGTCTGGCAGGACTGGCAGTATGGCTGCTGGTCAGCAGCTTTAGCAGCATAACGGCAGAATGGAGTTTGTGTTTTATTGGATTCCCTGTTATTATTTCCTATTTTGCGGTTCTTTTGTATGCCACGAAAAAGGAATTCCATGATGGTAGTTTTACCGGACAAACAAATATTTACTATTTAGCAGAATATAGAGAGAAGCTGCTTTGAACGTATTCCATAAAAAAGAAACCGGGTTTTAGAGAAGTTCTAAAGCCCGGTTTCTTTTTCCTTTATTGGCAGCTTATCTGGTTTCTTTTAGATTTTTCAAATCTTTTACCTTCGGCTGGTTTTGGACTTTACGGTAAAAAAATACAATGGTCACTGTCATCGTCAGATGGAAAAAAATAAAGATGAATCACAGGAGGTTCAAAATGAAGAAAAAAATTATGAAAACATTAGCTGTTGGAATGGCAGCCCTGATGCTGGCAGCAAGCCTGGCAGCCTGCGGCGGCGCTTCAGACCAGGGTTCTTCCGGGGATGGTGCCCAGTTATCCGGGAAAATATCCCTGGCAGGAAGTACTTCCATGGAAAAGCTTTGTGAAGCCATGAGTGAGAGTTTTATGGAAAAAAATCCCGGTGTCTCCGTTACGGTAGAGTACACAGGATCCAGTGCAGGCATCGAGTCCCTGAATCAGGGCAGTGTCGATATCGGTAATGCTTCCCGCAGTCTTAAAGATGGGGAAAAAGAAGGCGGGGTAGTCGAAAATATCGTGGCTATTGACGGTATTGCGGTGATTATCGATAAAAACAATAAGGCAGCTAATCTGACCACCCAGCAGCTGACAGATATCTATACCGGAAAGATTAAGAACTGGAGTGAGCTTGGCGGAAATAAGGAGGCCATCGTTGTCATTGGCCGTGAGGCCGGCTCCGGCACCAGAGGAGCTTTTGAGGAGCTGCTGGCAGTTGAAGACACCTGTGCCTATGCCCAGGAGCTGGATTCCACAGGAGCGGTTCTGGCCAAGGTGGCTTCCACACCTGGTGCTATCGGCTATATTTCTCTCGATGCCGTTGATGACAGCATCCAGACTGTAAAGCTGAATGGGGCTGAGCCTACAGAAGAAAGTATTAAAGCCGGTGACTACCAGCTGTCCCGTCCTTTTGTAATGGCTACCATGGGAGAGATTTCAGAGCAGAACGAAGTGGTTCAGGCATGGTTTTCCTATCTTGGATCCGATGAGGGCAAGAATATCATCAGCAGTGTCGGTCTGATTCTTCCCTAGCAGGAAAGGTTGAATAATGAAGAACAAGGCAAAAATGAATGCTGTGGAATTGACAGCAAAGTATATATTTTCAGCATGCGCTGTGGTCGCCATTTTTGCAGTATGTTCCATCACGGTCTACATGATCGCAAAAGGCGCTCCGGCATTTGCAAATGTCGGAGTGCCTGAGCTTTTGTTCGGAACGGTATGGCAGCCAACTGCAGCACAGCCTTCTTACGGTATCTTTTATATTATCCTTACATCAATTGTGGGAACAGCAGCCAGTGTTTTGATCGGTGTTCCGGTCGGTCTGCTTTCTGCAGTGTTTCTTACGGAAATCTCAGGAAAAAAAACGGCAGCTACTGTCCAGTCAGCTGTTGAGCTGCTGGCGGCAATCCCGTCTGTAATCTATGGTCTTTTGGGGCTTATGCTCTTAAACCCGGTCATGTACCGGCTGGAAAAGATCATCTTTGCAGGGTCTGAGACGCACCAGTTTACGGGAGGATCCAATATGCTTTCAGCAATTATTGTGCTGGCAATCATGATCCTGCCGACGGTAGTAAATGTTTCCGCCTCAGCCATCCGGTCGGTCTCTAAGGACCTGAGGGCGGCTTCCTTAGCCCTGGGGGCGAGCAAGATCCAGACCATTTTCAAGGTGACGGTTCCGGCAGCAAAGTCCGGTATCATGACAGGTGTGGTTCTGGGGATTGGCAGGGCTTTGGGAGAAGCCATGGCAATTAATATGGTTGCGGGGGGGTCTGTAAACCTGCCCCTGCCTTTCAATTCGGTCCGCTTCCTGACCACCCAGCTTGTCAGTGAGATGGGATATGCGGAAGGAACCCACAGACAGGTACTCTTTGCCGTAGGCCTTGTACTCTATGTCTTTATTATGATTGTCAATCTTGTCCTGCAGAAATTAAGAAGGGAGGCCCTGGAGGATGAATAATCAAGCTGGTTCTGCCCTTAAAAACAGTCAGAAAAGGCCTGCAGATCTCATTTTATATGGTCTTATCTATTTTTGTGCCGCCATTTCGGTACTGCTGCTGGCAGGAATCATTATCTATGTATTTGTGAAGGGAGCAGGGACAGTAAACTGGAGCTTCCTGACTTCTGTAACTTCCGTGCTCAAGGGGACCGTGGGTATCGCAGGAAATATCGTCAATACCCTGATGATTATTCTGATTACCATGCTCATTGCAACACCCATCGGTGTGGGGGCTGCCATATACCTCAATGAATATGCCAAACCAGGCCGGCTGGTCAGCATCATAGAGTTCGCCACAGAAACCCTGTCCGGAATACCATCCATCATTTTTGGCCTTTTCGGCATGATGTTTTTTGGCCAGAACCTGGGCCTGGGATATTCTATCCTCACCGGCTCTTTGACCTTGATTCTCATGGTACTGCCTTTGCTGACCCGGAATACCCAGGAGGCTTTGAAAACGGTGCCAGATTCTTATCGCCACGGTGCTGTGGGACTTGGTGCCGGCAAATGGCATATCATCCGTACGATCCTGGTGCCCTCGGCCATGCCCGGAATTATCACCGGAGTGATCCTGGCCATAGGAAGAATCGTCGGGGAATCCGCCGCCCTGCTCTTCACGGCAGGAAGCGCCAAGACGCTTCCCCCGTCACTGGCAGGCCTTCTCCCAAAGATCTTCCAGTCCGGCGGAACCATGACTATCCAGCTTTATCTTTCAGCAACCAGTGAGGGAGATTTTGATACTGCATTTGGTATTGCTCTCGTACTCTTGGTTCTGGTATTTTTCATTAACCTGGGGACCAAGCGATTAGCGGCAAAATATGATGTGACGAGGAAAAAATAATATGGAACAGACAGCAAAAATCAGTGTGGAAAACCTCCACCTTTATTATGGAGACAATCATGCCCTAAAGGGGATAAGCATGAATATACGGCCAAAGGCGGTCACGGCTTTGATCGGGCCCTCCGGATGTGGGAAATCCACTTTTCTGAAAACCCTGAACAGAATGAATGATCTGGTGGATAATGTCCGGATCGAGGGCAAAATTCTTCTGGACGGGGAAGATATCTATGACGAGGGAGTTGACACGACTATTCTTCGTAAAAAGGTAGGTATGGTTTTCCAGCAGCCAAATCCCTTCCCCATGAGTATCTATGACAATATAGCCTATGGCCCGAGAGTCCATGGTATTAAAGACAAGAAGACTCTGGACAGGATCGTGGAAGAAAGTCTCCGGGGAGCATCAATCTTCGAGGAGGTGAAGGACCGGCTGAAGAAATCCGCCCTCGGTCTTTCCGGAGGCCAGCAGCAGAGGATCTGTATCGCAAGAGCCCTGGCCGTCCAGCCGGAGGTCCTGCTTATGGATGAGCCGACATCCGCCCTGGACCCCATTTCCACTTCCAAGATAGAAGACCTGATGGAGGAACTGAAGAAAAAATATACGGTCGTGATCGTAACCCATAATATGCAGCAGGCTGTCCGGGTTGCAGACGATACCGCCTTTTTCCTCCTGGGTGAGCTTATTGAATTCGGGGATACGAAGCAGATGTTCTCCTATCCACAGGATCAGAGGACAGAAGAATATATCACAGGAAGATTTGGTTAAGAAAGAGGTGGCAGACCATGAGATCAAAATTTGACGAACAGCTTAGGCAGCTGAACCTGGAAATGACAGATATGGACAATATGATTGAGAAGGCCATTCAGGACGCCATGGAGGCCTTTTTCAGCCAGAATGTGGACAAGGCAAAGCAGGTCATGGAAAATGATGAGCTTGTAGACCGGGCCCAGAAAAATATTGAGAGTATCTGTTTCCAGCTGCTGATTCAGCAGCAGCCTGTGGCCAGGGACCTGCGTACCATCACAGCAGCCATGAAGATGGTGACTGACATGGAAAGAATCGGGGACCAGGCAGCGGACATTTCGGAACTTACCGTTGTGATGGCCGACAAGCCCTATCAGATTAATACAGCTCATATCAAAAAGATGGCGGCAGAAACCATTCTCATGCTGCGGAAGGCTGTGGAGGCCTATGTGGAGCGGGATATGGACAAGGCCAATGAGGTAATCAGCCATGATGATGTTGTGGACCAGCTCTTTGTAAAGGTAAAAGCAGACCTGATCGAAGTCATCCAGAAAAAAACAGAATCCGCGGAACATGCCGCGGACCTTCTGCTGGTTAATAAATATCTGGAAAGAATCGGGGACCACGCTACCAATATCGCAGAGTGGGTGATCTTCTCCATCGACGACCACCTGACCGGGAAAGAGGGCAGGAAATGAGTATTGATTTTGAGAAGAAAAAAGGATTTATCTGTGATATGGACGGCGTGCTCTATCATGGAAACAGGCTGCTTCCGGGAGCGTTGGAATTTATCAGATGGCTACAGGAAAAGCAGAAAAAATACCTTTTTCTGACAAACAACAGTGGGATGACACCAAGGGAGCTGCAGCAAAAGCTGGAGCGGCTGGGAGTAAACGTGCCCGAAGAACATTTTTACACCAGTGCTCTTGCAACAGCGGAATTCCTGCGTATGCAGGCGCCTGGCTGTTCCGCCTTCGTCATTGGGGAGGCAGGACTGTTGAATGCCCTCTATGATGTGGGGATTACTATGAATGATGTGAACCCGGATTATGTGGTTGTCGGAGAGGGCAGAAATTATTCCCTGGAAAGTCTCACTAAGGCAGTGAATCTGGTGCTGGCAGGAGCTAAGCTTATCGGCGCCAATTCCGATGTGTCAGGTAATATCGAAGATGGCATTGCTCCTGCCTGCCGCGCTTTGATTGCTCCAGTGGAAATGGCTACAGGAAAAAAGGCATATTTCTGCGGCAAGCCCAATCCCCTGATGTTCAGGACCGGCCTCCGTCTCCTTGACTGTCACTCTGAAGACGCGGTGATTATCGGAGACAGGATGGATACAGATATCATCGCGGGCACAGAAAGTGGAGTCGATACGGTACTGGTATTGACCGGGGTTACCGATAGAAAAACTGCCGCCAAATATGCCTATCAGCCGACAGAGATTCTTGAGGGGGTCGGCTGTGTCGTGGAAGAATAAATGAATCCTCCTCTGGTATAAACAGGCCCTGCCCAACATGTGGCAGGGCCTGTTAAAGTTGCAGTATCTTATTTTGAATTAGTAATCTTGTGCTGGCGGGAATCCGAGGGGACCAACCTCACCCATTCAGAATGGCCCTGGTTTCCCTCATGATGACCGTGTCCGTCTGCTTCCATGAAAAACCACCTGTTATATGGTATTAATTGAATATAAAAGGATAATTTTTTGCGGGAGAAAATATGTGATAATCCTATATATTTTACAGAAAGACAAAAATATTTTTGCTGATAAATTTATCGATAAACTATGTTACAAAAATTAAGGTTTATATGATAAGATAGAGAAAAAATCAGAGGAGGAAATTGTATGCCAGTAATTGTACCAATATCTGATCTTAGAAATTATACAAGTGTTACAAATGAAGTGAAATATGGTTCAAGAGTATATCTTACCAAGAATGGTCGCGGATATATAGTAATGATAGACAATAAAGAACTTGACGATCTGGAAAAAGAATTGTCATTATACAAATACAAATATGAGATGGCAATCGCTGAAAAATCCATTCGCCAGGACGGCACGATTTCTACAGATGATCTTGAGGAAAAAATGGGCTTATGAAAAGAATGTAAATCAGGACGCGCCGCGGTCATTCCCGCGACGCGTCCTGATTAGATTATATAATGATTCACTGCCTTAACAGCACCATGAGAGATATTGAGAATTAGTTGTTAGAATGCAATACATTTGCATTCTATATCCGGCTGTCCAAAGGTATAAATCGACCCAGGTGCTGAACCTGATGTCGAGGCCCTGGAAATAAAAAACCGCCGTGATTTTCCACGGCGGTAAAAGTCGTCTGAAAGTCAGAATTCTTTCTTTTCATAGTCTGAAAGATCAGGCAACTCGAATGTACCATCAGGGATATCCCCAGAGATGCTCTTTATTACTTCAGTATCCTCTATCACAGTATCACCCCATGTTGCTTTTGTATAGATGGCAAAGACATCTCCATCTTTGAAATAGTAGCGCTCTATAATTGAATCGCCGCTGTTTTTTTCAGTTTCAGGGTAGTTATATTCATAGTATTCGTATTCAGTCTTGTCGTCCTCTTCACTGATGATTGGTACTGCTTCCTTACCTGTTCCATGAAAACTCCTGCCCTTTATATTCTCTCCATTCTTCATAGCAGAGTCAAGCGACCTCTGTGCTGTTTCAGCCAGACTGCTTGAGTCTTGCTCTAAATAATATTTTGAGCTTTCATTAATTGAAGTCACTTTGCCGCCTATAGAATACACTGTATTGGACTCATTTTTTTTGTATGTGTTGATTCCATCTACTGCATTGGTCTCTTTGCTGACATACGACAAGCCCTTTATATGATCCTCGGACTCCATGATATAATGATTTGATGCAACGATATCCAAATATTTACATTTTGGCATATCTTCAAATCCTAGCCAGGCATAAGGGCTTACTTCCGCTGTATCGGCTGAATTCCCATCAGTTGTTTCTGTCTGTTCCTGACCTCCGTCTGTTGCCCCATCCTGCGATGACGCTTGGGATGAAGATCCGCAGGCGATAAGCAGCAGCGCAAGCAGAAAAGCGGTGATTATCACATGATATTTCCTTTTCATAGTTTACTCTCCTTTCACAAGCACGATTCCCCTTTTCCAGATACTATTTCCTTAACATCTGTAATCATTGCACCGAGATCCCTAAAGAAATACGGATCATCTGCACCGTCAGATAGTCTGTTCTTCATCCTAGAAAATAATTGCTTTAAACTCCACGAACAATCCCGTGCTTTCTGAGAGTTTATACCATGATGTATCATGCTGCACCAAACCATTCCTAAATTAAACCATGTCATTTTCTATAATGATTTCAGCACTAAACTGCATGGCTAATCGGGTGATTTCAGACATAAATATTTTAGCACATGGGTATTCGGTGGTCAAAGGAAATAGTTTAATTGTAAATAGTTTTAAATACAAGTTGATTATGAGCAATCTGAAAATGTTCTACAATATTAATTCTTTTATCCTTTCTTCTCTGAATAAAATGTCTTCCGCATCCAGACCATCTGCCCCCTTTCTTATTTTTTTAAGCCCCTTCCAGTTCTGAAACTGTTCTGGTCATCCTGATCCCACATTGTTCCTGAACCTGTCGGTAATGCTCCTGGTTTTTAATCCTCTTCATAAGAAACATTTTTTGTGTAGTTTGTTTTTGATTCATGGAACACCGGTGCAGGCAGAAAATATTGTTATGGATGATCTGCACTACACGATTGATACAGAAACAAAAACGGCAAAAGTATACGGAATGGTCGACCGAACACAAACCGAGGTCACAATTCCTGCAACAATCCTATGGAATGATGAAGAATACACCGTGACAAGTATTGGAAGTTATGCCCTCGCTGTATCAAGCATCAACAAAGTGAATTTTGCCACAGACAGCAAACTGGAACTGATCGACCTAAAGGCTTTTGCTCACTGCAACAATCTGGAATATATTACACTTCCAACCAGTATTAGAACTATTGGAGATCAGGCTTTTTATGACTCCGGACTTTGTGAAATACAGTTTTTGAAAGGCAACAATCTAACACAGATCGATGATTATGCTTTTGCAAAATGTGCCAATCTAAAACACTTCATGCTTCCTGAAGGTGTCCAGAAACTCGAAAATAATCAATTTAAAAACTCTGGATTGGAAGAGTTTGACTTTGAAATAGGCAGTACATGGATAGTTTTGTTTAACAATGTATTTGAAGGATGCAGTAATCTCACTTCCGTTGCAATGCCAGACTCCATAAAATATTTCAATAGTCCGCCATTCAAAGACCTCCCAATACAATCCGTATATTTCAGTGGATCAAAGTGGAATTTTTCAACGGATGCAAGCGGCTTGTCTGAAAATGTTCCTATCAGTTATTGCACGGCATTTCAGCAAAGAGATATCAGAGTGTCCAACGATTCCTTCACATACAATGGAGAAGTTCAAAGACCGGAGATTCTCGTCGGTGCAGGAAAATACAAAGAAAATACGGACTATACTTTAACCTGGTCCGATCCAAAATCGACTGAGGTCGGAGAATACAAGGTGAAATTTTCCGAAATTAAGGAAAATGGATATGTCGGAAGCCTGGTCATTCCCTACAAAATCACTGCATCAACAGGGGCTCTTCAGCCAGTGGATAACTTAAATGTCATCCTTTCCAAAGACACATACACATACAACGGAAAAGAGAAGAAGCCGGCTGTCACTGTGAAAAGCGGAACCGCTGTTCTGAAAGAAAATCAGGACTACACCGTAACCTACAGCAACAATATCAATGCAGGAACCGGAACCGTCACAATCAAGGGAAAGGGAAGTTATACCGAAACAGTATCAAAGAATTTCACCATCAAAAAAGCAGCCAATCCCATAATTCTCAAGGGCGGAAAAGTACAGATAAGAAAAAAAGAGACAGGATCTGGGTGGATACTTAAATCAATAAAAGTATCCACCGTCCTCAAAACAGGCGTAATTTTTACCATATTTTCCCTCTCCGAATATTCGTATATTATTATGAGCGACTGATATTCACCCCAAAACTCGCATAAATAAAAGATTTCCACATTTCCGGAAACCAAAAAAAGCACCGACCCGATGATTCCTCATCAAACCGATGCTTTAGTGCGCGATCAGGGGCTCGAAATCTTTCAGCAGCCGAAAAACCGCATGAACAGGAGGTCTACGGACATCATCCGGCGGGTGTTACCAAAATATAATCACAAGTGTTACCAGTATGTTTGATCGATGAGACACATCGTTTTCGAAACAATGATACAGAGAGCTTTACCATGCTCCATCAAATCTGCCAGGATATGGATTTTCAGAAATCATCTCGTTTCGGCGTTCGTGAAGTTGAGGCTTCCATTCATCATCTTGTAGAGGAAAAACTCCTCAGACAGCCGTTCAAAGGCCGCCCTGATATCATCATGCCAACCATCTACGGGATGAAGTACTTCGAATTCCGAAATTATCGTCGTAAGCATTTCTTTAAGTATTCTGTCCTCTGTCCAATTGTTGTCACAATCCTTACAGAGATAGTAATACATGTCTTACTATCTCTGTAAGGATTGGTTGAACAACCCCATGTTTTTTGCCGGGTCAGTCAAGTCCATCTTCATAAACGGTAACAAAACTGAATATTGGCCGAAAATACGCATAAAATAAGCATTAATCCTTGACAAATACGCATAAAAGGCGTATAACACAATCAAGGAGGTGAGCTGGTGAAACGCAGAGATTTAATAAAAAAACTTGAATCTGCAGGCTTTGTGTTTAAGGAGCACGGAGGAAACCACGATACATATAAACGTGGGAATGACATTGAGCAAGTTCCTAGACACAGAGAACTCAATGAAATCACCGCTAAAAAAATCCTTAAGAAGTGGGGGCTTTAAAAGCCCCGCTTCCCCGGATGTTGATATATTAACTATGATGAATGGAGGCACACACATGGGAGGTTTTAGAAATGCGTATCCTGTATTTATTAAACAGGATGAAAAGGATTATTTAGTATATATTCCAGATTTGGAAATATATACAGAGGGAAAAGATATTCCTGATGCTATTGCTATGGCTAGAGATGCTATAGGACTGAAACTGGTTGATGCTATAGAGTATCCAGAGGCATCAGGACCAGAGGAAGCATTGAAAAAAGCAAGAGAGGATGCGGATGAAACATTTGATTATTCCGATGGATTGCTTACGTATGTAGATGTTGATTGCGAGTCCTATCGTAAGAAACTGCGTAACAGAGCAGTGAAGAAGAACTGTACGATACCGTTCTGGTTAAACAAAGAGGCGGAAGAACAGGGAATTAATTTTTCAAAAGTATTGCAGGAAGCTTTAATACAAAAACTCAATATCGGATAGTTACACATCATTCACCGTCGGCCATTATTTGGTCGGCGGTTTTTTTTGAGGAGTTGAACAACCCTCTGTTTTTGCCGGGTCAGTCAAGTTAAAAATGCACTATTATACAAAGACTGCTTCTTTCCCGACATATTCTCCCTGCCCAATAATTGCAATACTATTAGGCAGATCAAATACTATTTCTGTCGGATACGTTTTTCCGTCAATCAACACTGTTTTTCCGGATCCAGTTACATGTAGTTCATCAAAAAGGAGAACAGTATATTTTGAAACAGCAAATTGATCATTGATTCGGTTCATTCCATTCCCCCCTTTCTTTTCTCTCCTTCATCCGATCTTGGTATATCTTCAACCATTCCCCAGTTTCTTTTTGCTCAATCACAGGAACATTATATTGTTGAACAACCCCCTGTTTTTGCCGGGTCAGTCAAGTTAAAAATCCAACGCTAAAAAGGTATTGTATTGTATGGCCAATTTGGAAGCTCGCAAAATAATCTCCTTCATAATCATTCAATTCATCTAAACATTTCTTCAAATCAGAAGATGATATTATTTCACTCTCATAATCATCAATCATTAATCCACACATATCATTAATATGATTAAACACACCAGATTGGGTCAAATGATTGAACTCATCTTCACTCAATACAATATTTTTTAAATTATCCGTATGGTCATAACCAAAATCATATTCTTCTTTCCCTTTTTCATTTAAAGGAACAGTTAAATATCTTTCTCTCACAAAACCACCTACTTTGTATTTAAGAAGTGAGTAACGGCCGCATATTCAGCCTTGGTACGCCCTCTTGTTTTTCCGTTTTCCGTTATGTTCGGTTGAACAACCCCCTGTTTTTGCCGGGTCAGTCAAGTCATCCTGTGCCATAGCTCGTACCTCCTCACTAAAAAACCACCTTGCTGCAGTGAGGTGGTCTACATTATCGAATAGCTAAGTAAAACATTTTTCCTTCTATTTCTCTTCTGTCAGCAGTTGGATGTTTTTTTAAATATTCAATAATGTTGATTCTTAATTCGTCCGTATCCATAAGACGTAATGAGCTTATAATGAACGATTCATTTTGAACATGCATCGCCATTCTTCTTATAAATTCTTTTTCGATTTTTCTATTTCTTTCCACTGTTGAACAACCCCCTGTTTTTGCCGGGTCAGTCAAGTATATTCTTTTAGTTGTTTAAAATATGTTTTAGAAAATCTTCAGTCACAGCCGCGTTATATTTTTCTATGTGATAGATATCTTGCGAAGACTACATAAAAGTATTATCTTCGTAACCGACATTTTCCTCTCTTGTCTCTTTTGCTTCTACGCAATCCCAAACCAAACCCAAAGCAGTATCTGGCTCAGGAGATTTCATATAGGCAATGATTTTCTTCTTATCATTCACAGAATAGTCGTAACGCCCAAAAGCAGAAGGATTTTTTTCAAACGGTGTAATATGATTTCTCATAGCATATTTCATTTTAATTCATCCCCCTCTCCAACTATCGGATAGAACGGAATAAAGCTCCCGTCTTCGGTTGAACAACCCCCTGTTTTTGCCGGGTCAGTCAAGTAAAGTGTTTCCATCCCTTGCCCATATTTTTCTCCATAGAAAAACTACCCGAAGTGGGTGGTTGGTTTCGTTCTTTATCTTAACAAAACTAATCATTCAAAATATGCTGTTCAAACTCAGTAGGCAATCTCAAATTGTACTTCTCCACATAATACACAAGCGATGAACACCAAGAAAAAACTCCATCATCCATAAAAACTTTATGCCCATATCCATCAACTGCTTGGCCAGTAAACACATCTATTATTCTCCCTGCGGATGCCATGTGGACATTTCCGGTTTTTAAGTGCTGTATTATCTGAGCTTTTCCCGGATATGAGGTTTTAGACAGAGAAGACTTCATGCTCGGAAAGCCCATCCCCGGTGCCAACTCTTCATATTTCCCAAGAATATTAAACATCTTCTCCCCTCCCTTCTCATGGATCAAATGTGCGCCACGCACCTGTATTTTTGTATTCACTTCTATGTTCGACGTCAGTATACCACATCTCTGCAAGGGTGTCATTAGTTGAACAACCGCCTGTTTTTGCCGGGTCAGTCAAGAAAAACTGTGCCTTCTCTCTTTTCATTCTTCCGCCCGGAAAGAATTAGTCGGAG
>ODAJ012176943.1_pt1 | contig 54578 bp, 88 predicted proteins | sample 1539241 | NCBI WGS metagenome assembly ODAJ01 (sample SAMN02144231, study PRJEB22623) | gut metagenome | biome: sheep rumen | host: Ovis aries | place: New Zealand | reverse complement strand
CCCTCCGCAAGCGTCATTGCCCTGCTGTATCCGTTTTCCCTGATACGAGCAGCGAAAACTGGGTTCCTTTGCGCCTCTGCCCTGATTTCGGAAGAGAACAATGCCTGCAATGCGCCAGAGAAGCTGAACTTGACGCCTTTCACGTTCAAAGCGGTCGGCAAAGAGCCTAACTGCTTCACCATGGTCTTGAAGTTCAAGCCGAGTTTGGCGCGCGCAAAATTACGGACCAGCCTTCCGACAACAGGCAAGGTATCGCCTTTGGCGTTGCTCCTGCCGAGCATCGAGTTGTATATTTCCTCTAGCCTTATCTTAATGTCGGGGATGAAGGACGCGTGGTCGATGATTGACATATGGTCGGAATCGGAGCGAACCGTAAGAAGCCTCCGGAATTCCATCGCGGATGGGGAAACCTCTTTGGAAACAATCATGCCTCTGACGTAGTTGTCGAACACATCGACTGGGTTGACGTTCAATTCGATTCGGTTGAGCGGATTGGTCAAGCCCTTCATGCGCCCATTCACCAAGCCGTCTCCGCTCCAGCCTCCGTTCATGTCCTGACCGAAGTTCTGAAACTGGCTCCTTGAAGTGACGATGGGCCAATAGAAGCCGTCTCTAAGCGAAATGTCCTCGCCCATGGCCTGCCTCATCGCCTCAAACGCGTATTCGGTGAGCGTGCCTTTCTTGGGGATTGGGTTGCCGATTTCGTCCAATTTGACGCTTCCGTCCTCGTTCAGTTCGTATTCCTGCAGGAGTTTCGCCAAAGACATCGCGGCATCGGTGTCCGCCTTCGTCAGGTTGTCTTGCACCGCTTGAGCCATATCCGCATAGGAGACATGGTATACGGCTCCCGAATCGGACGTGAAGAACAGGTTTGCTTTATTCGCGCGAAGCCTAGCCTCGTTGTCGGGGGATTGCATGTTGAGCCAGAAAGCCATGAGGTTCGCTTTGCTGACCTTCACCTTTCCGCCCTCGGATGTCTTGATGAATATCTTTTTCTTCAAATTGCCGTTGCCAATGATTGCCTTGCGCGCCTCGTTGACCTTCCGCTTGAATTCGGCGGCGGCCCTATTGGCTGGGTCTTTGGAGTTCAAATCCTGCTCGTCGGCTTTGTTCAAATCGCCGAAGAACCTGTTTTCCGCCCTCAGTTTTGCGACATAGGAATCCTCGACCAAACCCCAAATGGCTTTATATCCTGCGGTATCCGCACCGCCGAAAACGGTAGCCACGGTCGCTTCCTGACCCAAGAAGTCAAGCGCCACGCCCAAAGTCTGCCCCTTGAAGGCTTTGACCCTGGTCTTCTTCTCGGCATAGTTCTTCGCTTCTTGCTGAAGAGGAACGGCTTTTTCCCTCGCCTTCTTCAGAGCCTCTCCCCTTTCGGCTTTCCACAGATGCTTCAAGGATTTGATTAGGTTGGAGAGCGAATCAAGTTGTTCCTGCGTCAGCGCTTGCCCCCTCTTCCTTCCCTCAAAGGATTCGGATAGGGATTTCGCGATGGCCATGACCGCTTCCCTTTCGGGGACGATGTTCTGCTTCACCCACTGCTCATATTCGGGCGTGCCCCTCTCCAAGCCTTCGAAGCCGTGGAGATCGGCAAGCATCGCCGCCAATTTTCCATTGGAATAAGCGTCATGCAAAGCGCGCAGGCTCGACAAAGACACCTTTCCGCCTTTGAGGAATCTTATTCCAGCAAGGATTGATTTGAAGGTTTGGACGTTGCCTGCGTCTATCTTGGACGAACGCTCAATCTGAAGCCTTGCGGTAGCGACGGACTGGAGCAGTTTATTGCTCGTCTCAAGCGCATTCGCTTCGGCGAGCATAGAATCCATCTTCGCGACGAAGAACTGAATAGCCTTGGAGGCAGTTCCGGGTTTGGAAGCCTCGTCCAAAGCGGTTCTCATTTCTTTCGCGTATTCCGCCACCCTCTTCTCCACGTAATCCGAGACGGACATGTTGGCTGGGGTGTTCGCTTGCAGGTATTGCAGGTAAGTAGTTCCGTTGGTCAGTTTCGTTCCCAAAGCGAATTCCACGAATTTGCGGATTGACGCGTCTTTGTATTCATCTGGGAGGGCATTGTATTCCTCAAACAGCCTCCTTGCGGCGGTCTTGCGCTTGAAAAGCACTGCCTCCTCATCGCCAGTCTCCGCCCTAATCATGTTCAGGATGGTTTCTAGGGCTTGCTTGGCTTTGGAGGCTTCGAGGACTTTTCCTTCGATCCTCGTGTCGGCAATCGCCTTGATGAGTTTGGATTTGCTTTCCTCTATCGCCTTAACCGCGCCAATGACCTCAATATGCTTGCTCGGCCATTGCTTCTTCGGCTTTTCGGCTGGCTTTTGCTCCGCTTCGACTGGTTTCTGCTCTTGGAGCACTTCGGTTTGCTCAACTGGTTTCTGGGAATGCTTGTCGATGAAAGCCTGCTTTGCTTTCTCGGTGAAGTAATACTTCTCTCCGTCGAGCATAATGGAGAGCGCCTTATTGCCTCCAAGCGCATCATAGTATTTCTGCTTGAAATACGTCTGCCACCCAAGTTGGCTTGCCGCTACGTTGAAGGAACGGCGTTTGGAGCCGTCTTTGGTGTATGCATAGAACTTGTGCCTTCCTCCGCCCCTTGCTTTTCCGAGGACGGTATTGAAGAACTGCTTTGCCTCGTCTTTGGTAAGAGACTGCACAAAAGCCTTCGGGCCGTTCTTCCTGCCCTTCGGAACGGAACTTGCCCATGCAACATACCTTGCTGACCACTCGTCCAATTCCATCTGCCTCTTCTCGGCTTCGGTGACGGTCGAAGGCTTCTGCTCTTGGGGAGTTGCTTGCTGTTGCTCGGAAACATTGCCAAGCGCTTCGTTCGTTCCGACCCTGACCGTAATCTGCGTGCCGAAATAAGAGAACGTGGCGGAGGCGATTCCGTCATTGTTTAGGTATTTCTTTGGCGTTCTCGTCAATGGGCTGATGCTGTCGGTGAACTTATTGAACTGCTCTTCGGTGAGGGGGCTGTCGACGATGTAATTTAGAGTCGCCGTCAGATAGTGCTGTTTCTTCGGCCCTTTCTTGGTTTGCTTCTTATTATCGACCAACTGTCCAAATTGGATGATTGGCTTGCCAACATTCAAAGGCTTTAGAGATTCCGATAGTTTGGATTCGGTCTCTTCAATTTTCTTTTTTGCCGTTTCTTCCGAATCTATGGTTTCATCGGAACTGAGCGACGCCCTGACCAATTCAGGTTTTTTGCCGGTTTCCTGTTCTTCCTGCTTGCCGACCACTTCGTTTAGCAATCTTCTCAGAGCCTTCATCTGCGCGGAAGTGGAGGAAACGCCTGCGATGGCAGACCTAATCGACTTCGCGAGTTCGACGCTGAATTTCCCTTCTTTGGTGAGCATGCGCTTAAAGACATCGTTGCCCAAAAGCGCGGCGATTCGATTCGCGAACTTGCCCCTGATGAACATGTCCATTGCCGCTTTGTACGAGTTCCTGCTGGAATCGGAGCGGAACATGGTTTCCTCAATGTATTTCGCGATTTGCTCGGATTTGATTGCCTTGGTCAGTTCCTGCTCCGAAATGTCGGGTTTTTGCTTCTTCAGGAACTCGCGGTACTTCTTTTCCCAGAAAGAGCCCCTTTCGGAATACCATTTGGTCTCCGTGAGCTGTTTGTGGAGCCTGTCGATGTTCTCGGGCTTCATGGAATCCTCGAATGCGTGCCAAGCGTATTCGTGGGCCAAAACGCCAATCATCTTGCCTTTTATCTTGGACGGATTGAGGGTGACTACCGCTTTCTTGAGCCTGCCTTGTTGGTCAAGTTCCTGCTCGTAGGAGCCATTGCCCTTCGCGTTCTCGTCGAATCTCAATTCGATTTGGGAGGAAGGAACGCCCGATGCTTCGGAGATCATTTCGAAAAGCGATTGCGTCCTGACCTTCTCTGGATTGTAGTTCGGAGAGGTCGGATTAGCTTCGTCGCCAAGGGCTTCGAACTTCTTTATGTACTCATTAATCTTTTCGTTCGCTTCGTCAACGGAAGAAGCCTCAATCTCATCGAAAAACGATTGGGGGTCGGTCAGCATTCTAGCGATTGCCGAGCGTTGGGAATCGGTAAGATTCGGGTCATCGTACACCGCTTTCGCCGCTTCCGCGACCGCTACCGATGCCTCGCCCAGCCTTTGCCACGCCTTGCTTCCGTCCTTGGCTTTCGCGGCGCTTGGGTAGATTTCCTTCATCTCGGAAAGGGCTTCGTATAATGCGTATCCCTTCTCGCCGACCGCTTTCTTGATTTGGGTTCTTGCCTTGTCTTGCTTGTAAAGGCTGACCCCTCCGAGAATCACGCCAGAAGCCGAACCCATAAGGCCCTGCTTCGCAACGGAATCCTCTCCAGTGAACCAAAACTCGGAAGTCGCGTATTTCAGCCTTCCCTGTTCATCGTAGAATCCCGCTTCGCCTTTTGCGATTCCCTGAACGACTGGGTCCAAAACGCCCGAGATGACTTCCTCGAATCCTTCTTCGAGCATCGTCTTGGCTAAGTCTTTCGCCATCGTTCCGCTCAGTTTCTTGCCAGCCTGAGCAACCCCAGGGACGAAGCCGAGGAGTTTTTCGGTCGCCACTTCGATTGCGGCTGATGCAACGCCAGAGAGCGCCGCCCTTCCGAAGTCTCCAGTCTCTTGATATGCCTCGTTCGTTTGCCCAGCAAAAGCGCCTGCGCCCATAGTGCCCAAAGAAGCGATTTCCGCCGCAGTGGCGGATGATGTGGCTCCTCCAGTGACGGCCGCCGCGATAATTGACGGCACCATGAAGCCGATCGTGCTTGCCGTGCCTCTCGCGAATGTGCCGAGTTCGTTGTTCTCCAACGGCGATTGATTCTTTGCGTTCGAGATATATGCCTGAGAGCCTTCCCAAGAGAACGTTTTCCAGAAATTGTCCCAAGACCATTCCTGCGAACCGCCTTTGGTCGCCGCCTCATATGAGCTGATTACGTCGGTCGGGGTTAGGAACGAACTTGCCCTCAGCACGGGGGACATCCAATCGTAATCCCTAGAGCCTTGCGCCCATTCGACCCCTCCGCCAGCGGCATCTACCGCGTTGAAGAACAAATCTCCGAGCGAATCGGCGAACTTCAGAATGCCTCCAGCGAACTCATACCAAAGGTCTTCGAACACCCTTGATGTTTTCGCAATGAAATTGTCAGTTGATTCGTTGAAAGGCTTCTCTTGCGCAAGGGCGTTCTTGCCCATTGCAACCGCATCGTCGAGCCTTGCTTCGGCTTCCATCGCGGTCATGCCCTGCGAATCGTAATTGGGGGAGAACGGCTCATACGGCCTTTCGTCTAAGTTGCCGTATAGAGTGTTCAAAAACGCCGACATCGTGGGGCTGTATGTGGTTCTTCTTTTTGCGTTAGCCATTTATGTACCTAGCGTCAATTGCCTTACCCTAATTGCCTTCGGTTTTTTTCTACCGTTTCCTCACTAATTTGGTCAGTGTCATACAACTTGTGGTCGTATGCGTATTTCTTCTTCTCGGCGTTGTTGAACTGCTCTTCGGTGACGATGACGAAATTCTCGCCGTCCCACATGATGTATGCCGGCTCGCTTCTTTCGCCCCTTCTGTCGTGGCCTTGTATCTTGAGGTAGGTATTCGCTTCTAGCTGGTCGTTCTGCAATGCGGTCTTTATGGCGTTGTATTCCCATTCGAATACCTGCGCCAACGGCTTGTTTTGGGAGCCAACCAAAGCGTTTGCCAATTCGCCAAAGCTAAATGAGTTGCTGGAGTCATCGGTTTGATTAGCACCAACGCCATAATTGTTCTTCGAGATTTCGATTGCGTCGCTGATGACTCTGCGCTGGTTGTCGGTAAGGGTGTTCCATTTGTCGGTGTAATTGCCGCCTTCGTCAACGTAGCCTGCGTTCCTAAGCAAAGTATTGTAATCGTATTTTCCGTCGGTATTGTCAATCCTACCTATTTCCAATGCAAGGCCCTGCACTTCATCGTCCGCCGAGGCCATAGCCCTGTCGTAAGCGCCTTGATTGGCTTCAAGATTGCCTTGGCGATACTGCTCCAAAGCGGCGGCGTTTGAATTGGCGAGGTTGTTGTTGATGGCAATGGCTTGCGATGTGCCATATCCCGTTCCGCCCAATCCAGACCTAGCGAGGGATGAAGCCAAATACTTTTTGGATATTTCCGCCGCGTTGTGGTTCGCTATCTGCGTGTTGAAAAGCGTGCGGTAATTACCTGACTTTGCCGCTATCGACAAAGCGTCGTCGTATTCAGTCTCCCCGCCGCCGTAATTGCCTTGGTATTTTCTTAGTATCTCTTCTTGGGTCATTGTGAACACCCCCTGATTCTACGCTTATCTTATTCCATGAAAAAGTCGCGCGCAAGCGCATAATGCACGAACGCGCGATTTGTCAAGAAATTTTTTAGCGATTCATCGCTTTCCAATAAAGGAAAGCCTTGCCGTCTGGAGCGTCTTCATCTTCCAAGAAAGCGATTGCAATCTTGTAGTAGACATCGGTCGAATCCTGAACAACGCCGAAGTAATCCGAGTAGACCATGTTCATGGCATAGGCGAAATCGTACTCGTTGTAATTGCGGTACGATGCGCCTCTCGCCTTGGCGTAATCGGTGATTTGCTGAACCGTCCAATGAGCGCCTTTCGTGCCGTCCCTGTTTTTGAGAGACGATACCGCGCAGTCGTACTTCCATTTTGTGAAGTGGTCTCCGTAGATATGCTCATAGAGTTCGCATTCCATGTCCTTGTAGATTTCGGGCATGGTCTTCTTGAGTTCGTCGAACTGGTCGTAGAGAAACGACTTTAGTTGCTCGTGGGTCGCTTCCTCAAGCATCTTGGTATGCATAAGGCTTTACCCCAGATACTCGACGTCCAATGAGATGTTGGAGGTGTTGACGGCATCATCGGCGTTGACGAGCTGGAGAACCGAAGATCCGTTGCAGCACGGAACCCTGACGATTGCGCTGATGGCTAAGGAAGCGATTTGCGTATTCGCGGTGGCGATGGAGGTTGATGCGACTGCGCCAGGGACGGGGTTTCCGTCTTGGGTCAAGCGCATGGTGGCAGTTCCAACCGCAGGGGCGGTGAAGGTGACGGTGGCAGTGACTTTGTAGTATCCGGGTCTTGATAGGATGACCGAATCAGCGCCGAGTTGGGTGACGCATCCGCATTGGCGGCGCGCAACCGTGGTGAGAGGGAACACTCCGCCAGCGGTGACTGCCGCGGTGGTCGGGGTGATTAGGTAGATTGATGCAGACATTTTGAATATTTCCTTTCCGCCCCAAAACAAAAGGGGCTATGTGTCTGAAACGCAATAGCCCCCCAAGGGTCTCCAAGCGTGCGTGGCTGTTTGCCTTGCCTAAGTGGCTATTGCGATGATTTTGCTTGGGATTAGATGTTGCCGCAGCCGCAGCCGCCGCAGAAGGGCGATGGGCCGGCATTGTACGCGAACGTGTTCGGGTACTTGACGACGTTGGCCATGGCAAGTTGCTGCTCAAGTTGAGCAATCCTTGCGGCCTGACGTTCGGCTTTGTCCTGCGCCAACGCATCGAGGACGCGCTGTCCAACCGCGGTCGTGTTGGCGTTGATGGCGGCGGTGTTGAGAGCGCCGTTGTAGTTCACGCCATCGACTGCGCGCAGGATGTTGCAGCAACATTCTTGCTGATGGGCACGGGTGTCTGCGACGTTCATAGCGACGTCGTGGATGTCAGACACGATGCCGGAGCCAACGCGCTCTACGGCCGCGATGGTGGACGCGGTGTCGCTAGAGATCGCTGATAGGATGTCGCGGTTCTCGGACTGGAGCTCGGAGAAGTTGAAGCCGTTGTTGACGTCCTCAGCGGTAGCGGTACGATAGCCTAAGCCGTCGTATCCCCTATTCCCGAAGAAGCCGTTGCCTCCCCACATCAGTGCGAGGATGGCGAAGAGCCACAGGCCCCCGTTTCCGAATCCGAAGCCATCACCGCCGTTGATCGGCATGGTAGGTACGATTCCAGTGGTTTCCATGGTTTTCCTCCTTTCTATAACTTATGGCATCAGCCATTGTTACCTGTGATTTGCCGCATGAATTCCTGCGGGTTGATTCCCCTTTGCTGGCAGAGCGAGCAGAAAAGCTGCTGAGGGTTCGCCCCTCCCTGCAGTGCCTGCAATATGGGTTGCATGGCTGGGTTTTGCGAAGCGATGTTCTGAAAAGCCTGCATGGGGTTTCTCGAACCCATGATTGCTTGGTACATGTTCCTGATGTTGCCCATGCTTCCCCTGTAGGCGTTCATCGGGTTGCTCGGGTTTAGTACATTGAATGGGTTTGGCATGGCTATTCACCTTTCGGCATGAGTTCCGCCACTTTCTTCGCAAGCGCATCGAAATCGGCTTTCGTGACGTATTCGACGGTCGGCTTCGATGCGAATCTAAGTTCTTCCTCGCTCGTCTCGACCAACTTGAAGTATTTGAGAGTAGCCTGACCCATGCCGTTGGACTGCTTCATGTATGCAATCGGCTGTTCGCTGTCCATCAGCATGACGGTCTGATTGGGTTGCATCGGATACGATTTAGCGCCCTCGATTCCGTTCACGAACGCATAGGTGTTATTGGATTGAGGCTGTTGAGGAAAAGACCCATAGTTCGGCTGGGGATACGGGTTATAGAAGTTATATGGGTTGTAAGGCATCGCGTTTGCCCTCCTTGTCGCCACCAATGTAAAAGAAAAAGCCCCACATGGGGGCGATATAGCAGTATATGGATGAAACTATCGTCGGTTATATAAATCGCTTGCGATTTCGGTGAGCTTCTTCTCGACCGTGATTTTGGCGAACGAGAAATAGGACGCGATATACTCGACTTTATCTTTCCGCATATACATCTGAACCATCTCGATCTCGATTTTGTCGCTATAGCCTTTAGCGCGCATAACGCCATTGATGTGCTTTGGGTTAACATTGCCTTTGAACACCACGTATAGCATCGCGTACCTGTCGGTCTTGGACGCTTTCTTATACATCATCAAATCGTGGAGTTCCCAATAGAGGCGGAAGCCCAACGCAAGCCCTGCCCCATAGCAAAGGGAAAGGATGATTAGAACTTCGACGCTAGGCGTCAGGAAGGTAAGCGCCCAAAAGCACAAAGCACCTGCTGTTATGCAAATGAATTCGGATTTGAAATGCAAGGAATGGGAGAAGCCCAATATGAGCCTAGTGATACAAAAAGAAGCGTATACCAAGGCGAATTCGACAGGCCTGCCGCCAAACCAAGGCAATGCAGCGATCACAATCAGTGAGGTAGTCTGAACGATAATCACTTTTGCCTTGAGCCAAAGCAAACGCTTCCTAATTTTAGGAGGAAGATTAGTCTTCGCAATCTTCGAGCTCTTCAGCGACCATTTCTTCATAGTCGGGGAAGAACCAGATGCATCCAGGGATGTCAGGCATGAACCATTACCTCCTTTCTTCGTCCAAGGCACTGCTATTGTCAAAAAGGCAAACGCGAGTGCTAAGGCTAAATCGTATTCGACACTAAGCGCGAAGAACGCGCTGTTTGGGAAGGTGTCCCATAGTTTCGCATAACCGTTGCGGAACAAGGTTATCCCACCATTCAAAATAAAAGTTATCGCGTAGCAAATTGCAAATCTAAACAAGTATACAAACCACTTTTCGCTGGGTTTGAAATTGTTGAAAGCGAATATCGCAAGCACGATAAACATGGCGGTCGATACGAAAGTTAGCCAAGACGTGTCTAGGTTAAACGCAAAATAAAGCAGGCAGGTCATGCCTACCAATAACCCGAAATAAGCGATTGGAAACCACCACTTCGGCTTTGCTTTGGAAACATAGCAAGACATGATGGTTGCCTCGACTGTGGCGAACCCTGCCTGAACCAGCGGATACACGCCCCACCCTCTCAACGTCTCCTCAATTCTTTGCAGATCGTCGCTATGGAAATTGAGCAGGAACAAGTCGCTACCGCAAAGCGTGCAGACCAAAGCGATGGCGTAAACCAAAAGAAGAAGGGCTAGGTTCACGCCCAGCACCTTCGTCCATTCCTTCTTGCTTATGCCCAACGGCGAATCGAAGTCTATCGGGTCATTCGGCTTCATCGCTTTCGACCTCGTTCAGAAGACCCAACTCGGCTTTCGCGCGCATCTTGCAGTTCTCGCAGTAATCGTTGTACTCCGCGAACTCTTCGGGCTTGGTATCCCTTTGCCTGATGATGGCGATTTCGTCCGCAGGGAGGTATCTCTCCGCGATGTACTGCTCGACCAGCGGCCGGTATAGTTTTTGGGCTACGCCGTTGATTCTGGCGAGTTTGATTTCGGTCTCTGTCATGTTATTCAGCCTCCACTAGATATGTGACATCGAATTCGGCGGTTGTGCCAGTGCATACGAGTTCGAGAGAACCGCCCTCCTCGACTTCGATTAAATCGGGAATCTCGACACCGGATTGGTCGGTCGGGTTGGCGAGTTCGTAGTTGACGGTTTTGCCAATCAATGAAGTTTTGAAGCCAGCAACATTATCATGATAAGAGGAATTGCGGAACCTCAAAAGCGAGTTTCCACTACTATGGAAAATAGTGAAATAACCGTTTCCAGCCTGTCCAAGATAATTCGCATTGATAGGAGCATATCCTGGCATTATTGCCTCTGGTACTTGGCTTGCTGTCCAATGCTTTACATTAGGCAGGACATTAAACACGGTGAACTCATTTTCGTAAGTCTCTGTAAAATTCTCTTCCCCAGTGAATGTGTAATTTACAACATTCTTTTTCTTATCCGTGTCCTGAACGCTTCCTGCGCTCCTCAAGGTCGGGAGGGTCAATGGGTATTCCGCGATGACCAATCCGTCAATGACGGCTTGGGAGATGGTGGAGGCAGGGGCTGTCAACCCTGCCATAATGGTTTTGCCTGCGAGTTGAGATGCGCTTGTGACGCCATAGATTCTGACTGTTAAGACATTCGGCATCTGTTCGGTCGTGATTGCCCTGATGTACTTTCCGCTGGACCAATCCACGCTGGCGTTCCAAGCCTTGGTTTCAAAACCTTCCATATAAAGGTTGGCTGGGTTGACATAATCGGTGTGCATGGCGCATCCAGTGATGTAGGCGGACATGGAGAAAGCAACGTAGTCGGTGTAAATTTCGAGCGTCTCGTTCCCAGTGAACGTGTATGCCCCAATCTCATTCAGTTTGAGCGAGTTCAAGCCAGCCTTTCTCGAATAGAGTTTGGTCGGGAGGGAATCTAGGATTTTGCCTTCGTTGAACTCGGGGTGGGCTTGGGCATATTGGATTGCGAAGATGGCTTTCGGGTCAGTTACGGAAGTCGGCTCGTTGCCAGCGTCGTACATTTGGGTGAGGTCGGTAAAGCGCGGATATACTTTCACATTGTCCAATACGGTTCCGTTAGCGACAACTATTGCGATGACCACAGGGGTTGTGGAACTCGTCCATTCGGATACTTGATATTTAGACGCTGGAAGATATGTATTTTGGTCTCTTAATTTTACGCCGCTTACATATTTGTTATCCAAACCCCATAAAACCTTTTTGCTCGCCATCGCTGGGATTTGGTTTGTGTTGATGAGCCAAACCGCTTCGCCGTCTGCAGTGCCGTTAAGCGTCCAAGAGCCATCGCCGTTGTTGGTGAACGTGATTCCATGAGCAGCCGCAGCGGTGCTGTTTGTGCCGTTATTGCACCACTGATTCCACGCCAACGAGTTCCCCTTGAACCCATCGAGCGAGGCGAACCTTTGCGCGCCAGCAGGCACTGCTTTGATTGCCGCGAGCGTGGTGTCCGAGACGGTGGATAGCGTGCTTCCATGCGCGAAATACGCGATCTTGGCGAGTTCCTTGGTCTCAGCGAGCCCGCTTTCGAGGGCTTCGATTCTGCCCTCTCTGGCTTCTTCGGCGGCGACGCGACCCAGTTCGGCTTCCACGCGCCCCCGCTCGGCTTCGACCCTGCCTGCTTCGGCATCGTCGATTGCGTCAGCCCATTCTTCGAGTTCCTCGATTTTGGCGTCGTATGCGGCGGATACATTGGCGATTTGACCTGCGAGGATCCTTCCTTGGTTGGCGGAAAGTACTTTGGTCGCGGAGGACGAATTTAGGCTGTCCTCGATGTCGGCTTTGTCGATTTTCTTCTGGTCGAGGACGTAGCCCTGCTTGGCGCTCAAAGGCTTGGTGGCCAACTGCGAATTGAGGTCGTCAACGATGTCAGAGTAACTGATTTTCGCGGTGGTGATGCCGTCGATAAGCGACCTGTTGGATTTGATGTATGCGACGATTTCCCGAATTTCATCAAGGGCGTCGTCGTCGCTTTGGAGCAAATTCAAGATGTCGTCAATTGCTTTTTTGAGGACTTTGCCTTGGTAAGCTGACAGCGGAACGTTCGTCGCATCGGATGTCAAGGTATTGACGATGCTCGCGATTTTGACGTAGGTGCTCTGGATGTCGTTGCCTGCCTCATCGCTTTTCGCCCTCTTTGCGACGTAATCGCCTCCGAGCAGTTTTCCTATTTCGGCATCGGCATACGCTTTCAAGGTGGCTTCTGCCGCATCGACGTATGATTCGAGGGCGATGTGTCCGCTTTGCTGACGAAGCCAAATTTTGTAACTTCCGTAGTGGATGATTCCGTTATACAGATAAATGCTATTTGTGTAGACGGTTTCCCACTTCTTGTCGGAAAAACCCAAAAACTTTGGCGCTCCCGACGTAGGATAGATAGAGGCGGAGTAAACCGCGCCATTGAACCTAGTCTCGCCGGAGAAGGTCTTGTTCCCAGCGATTGTCTCCGCGCCGGTGTTGTGGACTACGCTCGCGTCGGTGGCGTAGGTGGTGTGGATGACGTTGCCTTGGGAATCTTTCTCCGCATAAGTCGTTTCCAAAGGAACGAAGTCTCCGTTCGAGAGCGCTTCCTTCAGTCCGTCGAGATCCAATTCTACTTCTCCGGCTTCGTCGATTGCCCTTTTCAGCCATTCATAAAGAATCTTGATGGGATACCAATACGCTTTCTTGATTCTGTCAGAATCCCAACCTTCCATCGTCGGGTTGTCGGGCATGAACTTCGCCGAATGGGATAAGAGGAAAATCAAATCCCTCGCGTCGTCCAATGGTGTCATTCTGTCGCTCATATTGTTGCCTCCTCGGGCTTTTTGCCCATTGTTTCATATACCTCCGCTTCTCCCTCGGCCTCTTCGTCGGTCTTGGGGAAGCGGTTTGGGTTCTCTTCCATGAACAGCCTTAATTCGGTAAGCGTCTTTGTCTTGAGCCTGAGTTCAACGCACTCTATCCTGTTCACCCTATTTGAGTTAACGCACCCTGCGTAGAACCCCCCTATGCACGTCAAGACCCTGCCTATCAGGTCAGCCCATACTTGAGGGTCGTTCGCGTTCATCATGTCGGAAACGGTTATTGCGGCGAGCAATATGCTGGAGAATACAAGCTTCATTACCTGAAACACCCTTCCTCCGTGCCTTGCCACTTTCTTCTTCCTGACGATGTAACTGGCCATCACGTAATCGTCCCTGCCAACGGCGTCGCTGTTTGCGTCTAGGTAGAACGATTTTGGAACCCTTTCCACCACCACTTCGCCCGATAGGACTTTTCTAATGGCTTCTATCTGCTTTTTGGTGTGCGATTTGAATTTGTATGTCTTTCCGTCCACCGTTTTCTCAAATGGCTTAGACAGGTTTGGGATGTCCTGCAAATCGAGCATCATAATTGCTTTCGCTTGAGGAACGCCGTGGTCTATCAAATAGTTGACTTCGGCGTTTTTGACCGCCTTCTCGTATTGGATGGACAGGTACTGCCCTAAGCGGTTCGTGAAGTTTTCTACGCTCTTCTTCGCGGCTTTGAAATCGTCAAGCGCCTGCTGGTACATTCCGTCGCTTTTAAGAGACACGTAGGAAGTCATGAAGGTCTCGCCCGTCGACATAAGCAGCAGAGACAGCACCACGTTTATGGCTATCTTCACCGCAAGGTCCTGAATGGAAATTTTCGAAAAATCCATTCCGACGCTCATAGCGGACAATATAACCGTCAGCAACAAGGTGCCGAGGGCCACCGCAACCGCTATCTTCGCAGTGGCTGAAAGCCGTTCTTGCCTTTCTTCTGATTCGGTCATCTCGATTTCCCCCTAAGAACCAGATAGCAAACCAATCCGCCCGCCCCAAAAGCAGCGATCATCATGGCAACAAAGTACACAAGGTATGCCTGTTGAGACCTCAGCCATTCGAGGACGTGCCAATCCTGCGTGAACGCCAAAACGAGCACGATGGCCATAGCCACCGCTATCATTCCGAGGCAACCTGCTGCGGTCGCCAATATTCTTTTTTTGACTGCGTTATTCAACTGGGTTGCCTCCTCTGACTTTCTTTGCCGCTTCTTCAGCGTCCAACCTCTCCATGGCGGAGCGGTAGAGTTCCATCTTGCCTTTGTTCCTTATGGTGGCTAAGTCGACTCCATAAGCGGCTACAGAGCCAGCGAACTCGCACCCAAGGATAAGAAACAAATCGTCAATCACAGTTTTAAAGAGATAAGACATCGCAAAAGCGACCCCTACCCCGACGACATAGGAAAGCATCGTAACTTTCTTCTCCACTTTCTCGTCGTGCTTGATTTTCTTGTAGACGAATACGGCGGACATGATGAACGCGAGGATACAGCCGATGGTCAGCCTCACCCTCGAATCTCCTTCGACAAATACGAAATATTCGTTCCACTTCGCCCCGAAAACCGCGACGATCGGTGCGACCAAGCAACCCCATTCGCCGACTCTGCAGGCGGCATATGCGTTGCGGTAATACTTGTATGGGTTCCTTTTCTTCAAAGGCTCCTTATTCTTCCGCTTGGACATCTTTCTTAGCCTCCTCGACAATCTTCTTGATTCGGTCGTAAGAGCCCTTTGACGCCGTTTCCGGGTTTCTCGCCAGTTCCTCCAAGACCGATAAGACGGCATAGGACAGGTTCTCGTATTTGATGTGCTGAGACAATTCGTCGGCCGCGGCTTCGAAGCGTTGCATGTTCTCGTCCGCTTTCCTTTCGCACTGCTCGATTCTCCTGTTGAGGGAATCCACGTATTCGGCCATCGCCTTTACTAGCTTGCCAAGGTCTTCGGCAGTCGCTTCGGAGACGTCGTTCGTCTTCTTGTTCTCGCCTTTAATGCTCTTTAAGGCAAGTCCGACGCGGACCAAGATGACGATTGCGGACAGAACGCTTCCAGCCAAACCTATGATGGTTCCGAGCGATATGCCGAATACCATCCTGTCGCGGATGTTCTCGTCATAGAACTTCTCGACCGAATCGGGTATGCCGTTTCCGTCCTTGTCTTCCAAAGCCTCGGTTTCCGCTTCGGTTTGAGACGTCTCTTCCCCTTCGGCCAAAGCGCCGATAGGCTTCGGCGAGAAAGCAACGGACGCGCCAAGCAGGCCAATCGCCCCTCCCAGTAAGATGATTCTCTTGATTGCCTTCATGTTCGTGCCCTCCTTAGATGTAAGCATATGAAGCATTCGATACGGCATATGAGACCTGAAGCGTGGCAAGCACGGCGTTCTGCCCTTCCTCGTTTCTGATGGCGAAGCTGATGAACGGTGCGCTCATGGGGCTGTAATAAGTCGTCTTGTGCGGTATCACGTATTTGTCAAACGAGACGGAGGACAATGGCTGCGTTATATTGAAGCCGAAGTCGGTTTTCTTTTGGCTCGCCATGACGACCATCTCGTCCAAATCCTCGTCATTGGTGGCAAGGCCGATTTCTATCGAACCTTCGAAATTGGAATCGTTCGCAATCGTCCAGCCATATACCGTAAGCGAATTCATCAAATCGCCTGCGGTGTACGGAGCGCTGACATACATTGCGTTGATTGGCACTTCCGCATATACCGTTCCTTCACAATCGAAGGAATCGGACATGCCAAACGGAGCAATGTCATATACCTCGGTTGAGCCATCGGAGTGCTTTCTTCCGAGTTTTACGTAGCCTGTAGGCTCTCCGTCCTCGGTTTTGATTTCCACAATGTCCGCTTCGAGCACCTCCAAGAAAAGGCAGGCGGCTTGCATTTGCTCAAGGTCGCTGTAACTTAGGTATTGCGACTCCCCGATTTTGATTCGGAAATCGAGCAACGAAGGGTTTTCCTCATCGGGATCTAGGAATTCCAGGTATACAACCGCAGGAGTAAGCGTTTGGTCATCCTCGTAATCCCAGAAGAACATCTCTTGGCTTTGCCCCCACGAAGCGGAGCCGATTTCGTCTTTCTTGCCAATGTAGTACTTCTTGCCTTCCACGAGGGCGTTCGCCAGTTCAGCTCCGCCCTCTATTGGGTTGACGCTGAACACGGCGGTCGAGTTTTCGCCTATGGCGACATCTATCAAATCGTCCGTGCCGTCAATCATGACAACGCTTCTGAACATCCTGTCGTCGGAAGAGGCGGAAACGGGATTCGCCTTAAACCTGATGTTTCCTTTGCCTTGCAATGTTTTCAATACGTTAGCGTCGATTGCGAGGTATCCGTTCCCTATTTCCCCAACGGCCGAAACAACGGTCTTGTCTACCGTCAAATCGCTTCTTTTGCCATTTCTCAGCAAGCCGATTTTGCCGTTTGACGTGCCGAACCAAGGAACGCCTCCGCTTATGCAGATGGAAGAGACATTCTTAATGTCCATCTTCCACCACTCGTATTGGAGAGATTCGCCGTCCAAAGTGCGGTAATTGGTCATGTATATGTTTGATGGGTTGACTATCAAAAGTTCGGTTCCGTTGCTCCAAAGGAACGTGGATTCATCATCGACTTCACCCTTGAGTTTTGGGTCGATTAGATAAGAGCGAGATTCGGCGTATCTTCTGGAATTGGCTACCGAATCGGTGACGTTCATTCCGGAAAGACACAGTTCATTGGAAATGAATACGGTATCGCCGTTGAAATTGGCGATTGCCCCACTCCAAGTCAGGCCGACCCCGATTGAGCCAGCATCGACTATGTATTCTTCTTTGATGGCGGATGAACCGCCGACGGAAATCGTAGTCGGGGTGCGGTAATAGACCGTAGGCTCTTTGTCGGAAGCGGTCTTGAATATCGCCATCTTCCCATCGGAGACGATGTCATAACCCGCAATCGCGTTGTCGGTTTGGCCGAAAGCCTTGGCCGACATATCGGGGAAATAGCTGAAATCGCCGTTCCTGCTGACCAAATCCTCGGCCGTTTCCTCTATCTCGCCAGAATGCCAATCGAAATTCGGGTGTTCCGCGTTTCCCGAAGCGAAGAGCCTGTTCCTAGCGCCGTTGCTTCCAAAGACTATCCCGAATCTGCATCCGTTTATCAAATCCGCGTTGCCGCTGGTATGGCACGGATAGGTCACTTTGATGTTCCCCTCGCCCGTCCTTGAGCGCCAATCGCCAAAAAGTACAATCTCCCCGACTTTATCGGATTGCCCATGGTTCCTGACAATTCCGTAAACCCTATGGCTGACCAAATCGCCAGTGGGCTTGTAAGTGGCCGCCAACTCGCTTCCGAGAACACCCATGTCCACGCTTCCTGTTTCCGCTTTCAGGCTGTTGACCCACGCAGATCCGTAGTCCATGGAGTCGATTAGGAAGGCGTTGACGTTAGAGAAGAGCATTCCTTCTCCGCGAGAATCGGACATGACGTGCAGTGAAACCGAGGATTGGAGTCCAATGCACCTAAGACCGGTGGTCGAAGCCTGCCTTTCTGATTTCACGGACACATCAATGGTCGCTTTTTTGCTGAATGAGCCTTGGTTCCATTCGAGGATAAGAAGGTCGGAAGCACCTTCCGAATCATACGAAGTCAGGCTGGCTCCGCTTCCCCACCTTGCATTGAAATGGGTACTTCCAGCCAACGAAAACGCGATGAAATCGTTAAGGTTCACATAGAATTGATTGACAATGATTCTTCTCGTGGTGACGGTCGCCTCGTCTCCTGCATACGATTGGTCGGATGAGGCGAACTTGAAGAACACGTATTTGACTAGGACATCCGCATTGCTTTCGGAAAGCGTTTCAGACCTCGTGGCCTCCCCATATGAAATCGAGAGCCCCTTCCTAGCGTCCATAGACACTATCTCCATAGTCGCATGCGTAGCGTCTCCTGTGCCGAACACAATGGCGGCATCGTCTTCGACAACCGCTTCAAGGTTGTTGGTCAAAAGAGACAAAATGCCGTAATCGTCGATTTCGACCTTGATTTTCTCAAGCGGATTGTTGTCGCTTGACACGATTGGGCCGTCCAGAACGAACACATGGTCCAAGAATGGGGATTCCGATTCTTCCATCGCGCCGCCGACGAGTTTGTTGATTCGGTACTGCGTCATGAGGTTGACTTCGTCGAGCGCCTGCCTTTGAGCCAAGCCAGCGGCATCTTCGGTTATGCCTATGGTCGTAGTTGGTATGTACGTGTCCTCTTCAGGGTGGAGAGGGTCAAAATGCTCTTCGACCGGATACAGCCTAGCCACTCCGCCTTCCAAGAATCTCAGGCAATAGTATTTGTTGCCTGACAGTATCCAAAGCCGCCTCATTCCGACGAATGCGGATTTTGAAGAGATTCCTTTGGAAACGGTCATGCATTTGTAAGTGCGGATGGAATCTATGCCAAGCGCCGATTCCACGCAGATTGGAAGCGCGGAGAAAACGCCGCCTTCCTCTTTGATTTCGCAGAGGATTGAGCCGATTGCGGCAATCAGGTGCTCATAGCCGTCCTCCGCTTTGAAAGACCACATGGCACTGACGTCCTTGTCGTTATAGAACTCTAAGCCAGAGAAAAAGTCATAAATGCGGAAAGATGGAACGGAGAGTAGTTCGGAAAAGCCTTGCCTTACCTGCACCACTCCCCCTTCCAAAACGAAATCATGCTCCTCGATTGCCCTTGCGTAGGAAGCCGAAAACCTTTTGTCGGCGTAATCCAAACCGCCGAAGTTCACCATCGGGGTATGCCTTCTTTTCTTGGCGGACATCGGAACATGCTTGTAAGCCATCACCAATACCTCCCAAAAACATTGGCCACGCTGGACTGGTAGAAAGACGTCTCGGCGCTGGCGATTCCATCGAAATACTGCTCGGCCCTCGTGTTGTGGTTGTTGGCAACAAGCGGATCGAGGTTCTCGGTGAGCTGGGCCGCGACGAATTCCTTGAGATACGCGCACATTCTCGAATCTATGCCGTACGCTTCTTCCAAGTCGATGTTGGGGTCGTTGTAGCCATCTTCGCCATCAGTGACTTTCTTGATGAGGGTATCGGGGTCTTCTGGGGCATCCCAATCGAGGTGCGGGATTCTTTTCCGATATTCAACGGTAGCCTTGAAGGTGGATAGTCTCGGATTTCCGATGACCATGTACTTTTTGCCTGCTTCAAGCGTCCTAAACCCAAGGGTGGAATACCCATCCTTGTCTTTGACTGCCACGTTGTATATGTGCCCTTTCGTGAACTCGAACACATTTCCAACAATCGTGACCTCATCGTGCGAGAAAGGAATCTTGCCCGAATCGAGGAGCCTTGAGATTCCGAGGTTGAGCGCGCCGAATACCCCTGACAACTGCATCGCCCATTGCTGGCCAATCTTCTCTCCGTCCGCTATGGCTGAGGTAAATGAGGCATACGAAAGCGACTGCTTGGGAAGCGTTATGCTATCCCTCACGCATTCAAACACCAATCTCGCCAATGTCATGGACGTTGCCTCCTATCAGATGACTTGGTAGGACTCGATTTGCCCTTTGCGCTTCATGTCTTCGGCGAGGGCTAAGGGAACGACGACTGGAACGCCGATTTTGATGTCGTACCTGACATCTTTGCCGTTGTTGTCCAAAAAGAAGAAAGTGGCGACGTTCGGCTTTTTCTCGTCTGGTCCGAAATATGCGTCTTTCGGGGTGTAGGAGACGACTGCCTGCTTGGGTGTTTCGCGAACGGTGCCCTGCGGCGCTTTGACGGTTGGTTTGCTCATATTGATTTACCTCCAGAGCGGATAGGGGGCTAGTTATAGCCCAGCCCCCGAGAAGGCTTTGCTGATTAAGCAGCGACCAGAGCGAAGGTTCTGGTGAAGCGGCCGCCTTCTTTGTAGACGAAGGTGCCAGTCTGAGTGGTGTAGGAAGTCTTGGCGACGCTGTAGTAATAGGTCTGGCCAGGGGTGAGGACATAGAGTCCGTCCGCTCCTGCGGAGACTGCATCGCCAGAGGAGCTTCCGACCTTGATGGTGACGGTCGGAGAAGCAATCGCGGCTCCATCCGCTGCTTTGACGACTTCGATTTCGACATACGCCAACGGAGAAGGATTGCCAGCGACAGGCGTTTCGTAGACGTTGTAGTCGAGGTCTTCTGCGCTGTTGGAGACTTTCGCCTTGCCAGCGATGACCTCAGCGACGGTCCTCTTCATGTTCGCCATATCGGTATCCTCACTGAATCCGGAGATGTAGGAAGCGGGAACGAAGCAGGTGACAACGGCCCTGTCGTCAACGACCCTTGCGGAGAAGTTGATCATGTTGAGGCCGATGGAACCGACTTGGTCGTTGTCGTCGGCGACTGGCTTGCCGTTCTCGTCCTCAACCAAGCCAGAGCCTAAGCCGTGGAACAGGAGTTCGTGGCCTTCGGAGCCTGCGGAGAACATCTCGAACGGAAGTTTGTCGAGTTGGGTTTTGCCGATGAAGACAATCCAGTAGCCAGCGATGTCGCCGACGCTGTTTGCTCCGATGTCGGAATCGCCAGCCTTGTAGCGGCGGATTAGGACATCCTGACCGAGATCGACTGGTGTCTTGATGCGGAAGCTCTTGAACGAGCCGATGTAGCCATCGGTCTCTTGGTCGACCGCCTTTGCGGGCAAATCGTTGGCGAATGCCGTATGGTATTCGTCGGTGATTTTGTCGACGACCTCAATGGGCATCATGGCATCCCATTCGCCATTGATTTTGTGGGTCTTCAATTTGGTGAACGCGATGTTCATCTTCTTGAAGAGTTGAATTAAGCGGTCGTTTCCGCTTGCTGGCCAAGCGATAGAGGATTTGGTGCTGAGAAGCGCGTTTCCGAGGATGATGGTCCTCATTTCCTTGGACCAGCTGCGAAGTTCGGAAGCGCCGTCGGCGACCACGTTGTCAGCGTTGTACTGAACGTCCATCCAAGAGTATTTGAACTTGGTGCCGTAGCTCTTGGTGGTGATGGAGTAATTCGCGTAATCGAGTCCGATTGCGGACGGAGCGATGAACTCCTTCAGGGTGTATCCTGCGATTTCGTCGGCGGACAAAGGGGTATGGACCAAGGTGCGGTAACTCTTGGAGACGATGCCTTTCGGCCAACGTTTCTTGACGAAGTAGGATTCAAAGTCGATTTTCGATTCGGCATCCATCTGAACCCTGCGCTGGATGTCGGCGATTTGCTGGGTGGTTAAGTCCTTGTGGGAAACCGCGTCCAGATTGAAGTTTCTAGCCATTCGTGGCTCCTTTCATGCCTTTGGGGCGAAAGGCCGTTTGGCTTTACCACGAGCCGTACTGATTTTCGTAACGCTTCTTGAATTCGGCGTCGCTTTCATCATGGCTCGGCATGCTTGTGCGTCCTGACGGAGTTGGCGGCGAACCTGCCCCATTGGGCTTCTTTGCCGCTTCATCGGGGAACGCCTTTGCGTACCTTTCGTAAAGCGATGTGAGGTTTCCGGGCTGGACCATGTCTCCGAAGAGTTCCATGAACCTGCTTCCCTCCTGCAGTATCTCAACGAGTTTCTCTTCGCCGTATTTGGCCTTGAAATTCGCTTTGTCCTGCTGGAGCGCTTTGTTCTGCTCTTCTTCTTGGAGACGCTGCTGGTCGGCGGTCCTCTTTTCGGCGCGGAGTTTCTTCGCAAGGGCGGCTTGCGCTTCTCCCAATGGGTCATCGGAGCCTTTTCGCTCCGCTTCCATGTAGGAGTTGGCGAGGTACAAATCGTCCTCGTCCTCCACGCCTTTGATGCCAAGCGCTTCCAGAACCTCGCTCGGCACTGCGCCTTTCTTAGCCTCGAACACGGCCTTTTGCTGTTCGGCTTGCAGGCGCTTTAACTGCTCTTCGAGGGCTTTTTTCTCACGCCTCAATTGGGCGTAGGCGGCGTCCTCCCTCCGCGATTGGGGCTTTTTCTGCTGACCTTCGGGCTTCTGCGGCTTCTCTTCCCCTTCTTCAGGCTTCGGTTCGCCTTCCCCTTCGGGTTCATTTCCCCCGTCCTCAAGGTCTTCGTCGGTCAAATCCCCGTCGGGATCTTCTTCAGGCAAAGCACCTGTCGGCTTCTTGGTTTCTTCTTCCATGTTTTCGCTCCTTTGCGCTGGCTGGAATGCCAGAATCGCCTAATATGCCGTAGGCGTCGGATGGCTTTTACCGATTGCTTGGCAATCGCCCCTGCCGAGGGGATTTATGCAACCGCCTAAGCGGACTGCTAACTTGCGAAATGCGTTCCGCCAACGCCCTTTGAGTTGTTGGCTTTGACTTGGGATTCAGAGAGGGTAGGCTGTCCAGCCTCCTGCCCTGCGGCGATGGCTTCGTTGATTGCCTTCTGCCGCTTGGTCTCCTCTTGGAACGCCTGCCTGTCGGCTCTGTTGACCTCAGCGAGGAAGTTGACATTCCTCTTGGAGGCTTCAAGTTCCGCCATGAGCTGCTCGACCACCGATTTGAGCCTTTCGTTCTCTGCGGTGAGCCTTTGGGTGGCGGAGAGTTCGTAGGATTCCATTCCGTTGCGGAATTTCTGCCTGACCTTCTTCGACAGGGCTGGGTCAACCGACACAAGCGCCTTGATTAGGGATGGGTCGGCGTTTCCAGCGAGAATGTACTGATACAGGCTCTGAAGGTGCTGGGATTCGGAGAGCACCGAACGCGCAACGCCCTGCTCCGTGATGATTGCCACATCGAAGTCGGCGTCGAATGCCTCTTCCCCGATTTCCATGATTTGCACCCTTTTCACCTGCGGAAGGCTTGCCCTTTGAGGGGGCATCATGCCTTGCTGAGGCGGCTGAGACCTTGCCAAAGAGGAATTGATTGCCTCTTCCGCCATACCTCGGTACTGCTCCTCCAATTCCAGTTCGGCTTCGTCGCGAACCACGTAGTATTTCTCTTTTTTGACGTACGCCCTGAGATACATGACGTCGGTCAGTGCGACTTCCCTCGTGAACGCCATCAGGCGCTTCTGAGGAATCTGGAGTGGGAGGTCCTGCTGGTGCTGGACTTTGTCGGCGAGCAAGCCGCTGGAATCGGTACCGAGGGTCTCGGCAGTCAACTGGGCTGTTCCTTTGGAAGCCCTGACATCCGCCGCCGTAGCCCTAGCGAGTTCATAGACCTGCGGGCTGGTGGTGTCTCCTGCTGGAATCCTCTCGATGCCCTTCTGCCCTTCCGCCAAGGAGGTGTAATCGACGATGACCTGATTGGGCGAATTGTCGATTCGCTGGCCTCTCAAAGCGCCTGGTTTGACGCGCCATTTCGGCATGGCGTGGTACTGCATGATGAGGATTGGCAGGAGGTTCTCTAGGTTGATGGTCTTCTGCTCGGGTATGACGCTGGAGACCCAAGACCTGCCATAGATCCTTCTCGGCTTCGGATACGGCTTGTAAAGGGAGATTGGGTAACGCGTGAATCGCCTCTTCCCGAGTTTTCTGTCTTCAGCAGTCTCCCTGACTGCTTGCTCGAATATCGGGTGCTTTGCAAAGTCGATTGCGTAGTCGGGAATCCTCTTCTCGGGCTCAATCGGCTCGCCTTTCTCAAGCGCCTTGCGGAACTCTTCAGCGAGTTTCTTGCCTTGGCCATTCCTGATGAGCGGATTGAGCGGTTTTGGGCATTCGTAGACATTGCAGTATTTGGTGCACATCTCGTAGAAGACCTCGCCACCGACTCGGAAGAACCGCCAATAGACGTTTACTAGTTCCGAATCGACCGCTTGGGAATCGGCTTCCGTATCCCATGAGCCGTCCATGATTTCGTCTGGGGCGATGAGGCTTTGCTTGCGCTTCTTCTCCTCTTCGTCCTTCCCCTCGACCATGCTCCTGACGAGCGCAACCTCCATTCGGTCGACGTATCCGCAGTAGCGCTGGTCCTGCTCTTCCGTGCAGTAAGGGTTCTCCCAGAACGTGTCCTCGAAGTTGAGGACCACGCGTTTGATGAAGCCTTTGAACGATGCGGAACCGCCTTCGGTGTCGCTGTCGAACAGGGTCAATAGGACGCCTGTTCCGTCGATGAGGGAGTTCTGAGTACAAATGGTCTTCGATTCCTCGTCCTTGATGGTGGACAACAGGAATTCGTAGTACTGGTCGAGCGGTGTCAGGTCTTCATCGTCCCTATCCGCCACGAATTCGACCGCTATCGGCATCTCGTGGAGTTTGGCGGTTATCTTGTCGACGCCCTCCTCGCAGATGTTGATGACGGGTTTTGGCATGTCTGGGTCGGCATCGAACCGATACTGCCTGCCCTCGTAGAAATTCCTGCATTCCTCAATGGCTTCCTTGAGCCCTTCGGGTTTGAAGAAAGATTCCATGTAACGGCGGTAGCATTGGTAAGCCGGGGTCTCCCTGATTTCGATGCCGTCGATGGGAGTCAGCGTTTTCTTGCTCTCTTCGCTCATCTGCCCATCCTCTTGGGAGGCTCATAAAGTCCTCCGTAAACCGATTTCTCGCCCATGGTCGCTTTTTTGATTTCGTCCAGTTCCTGCCTGAGCGAATCCTCTTGGAGCGCGACTTCCTTGAAATTCTGGTTTATCATCGCATTCCTCTCGCGGTACGTTTTGAGCACCTCGGGCAGAACCTCAAGGTCCTTCGGCTCGACACCCAAAAAGCGGAGGAACGCAATCATCCTCTGGTTGAATTGGAGCTGCTCGGGGTCCATGCCCTCGATGGCTTCCACGAAGTTGTTTCCCTTGACTATCTCTTCCATTGCTTGCCCCCCTAGAACCTGATTCCAGTGGCCGATTCGAACGCGGTCGCAGGCCTTTCCGCCCTCATCACGCCGCGCTTGGCCTCGACAGCCGCTTCCAAAGCGGCGAACGACATATCGGCACCATCGTGCCTTTCCGGCTTTGCCACGAAGAATTCCTGCTGATGCCTGACCCTGTAGAAGGCCGCCAAAGCCATGACCAAGTCATCGTGCTTGCCGTGAGCGGCTTCTTCCTTGATTCGGATGTTCTTGCCAGTCCTATGCTGGACGCGCTGGAACGATTCCATTTCGCACAAGGTCTCGTAGTCGGACACCATGAGAGGGTCTTCCCTGAACGCGACTTTTAGATCGGCTATCATCGAGGGGCGGTTCCCAAGGTTCACTTGGTGCCCATAGGAGCGTTTCAGCCCCATGGTGTAGTCCTCGCCCGCGCTCGACTGGTCTACGTAGAGTTTTGGGTAGTTGAGTTTGATTAGGTATTCCATGACGGATTTGCCGACGTTCATCTCGTTGGACAGAAGCGCCCAGTTGTACATCTTGCCGATTAGGTAGAATTGGTAAGCGACTTCATCCCACATCATCTCGGAGGACGAGAAGCAGGCGACCTGCCTTCCAGTGGAGTTGTCTAGTACCTGAATCGCCGACGCGTCGTTGATTTCGTTATTCGGGTCGCAAATGCCGACGTATGGATGGCCTTCGATTGGCTCTTCGAATATGCGGAGTTCACCGCCCCTCAAAGGGGTGAATCTAGCGTTCTCAAGCACTATCGCCCTGCCGTCTTGGGAGAATTTCGCCGAATAGACGAACCTGCCCCTCCTGACGGTGGGGTCCATCCTGATGACCTCGTCCTTGCGTCGGGCAACGGCCTCGGAGCCGAAGATGCATTCGCCAGTGGATATGAACGCGTCGGTCGGTGTCCAAGGGAATTCCTGCAAAGTGAGTTCCTTGACCCTTCTCTTCGCGAGGTATTTGCGCCAATACCAGAGCATCTGACCGTCGGACAGGCCGTATTGAGCCTGCCTCTCGGTGAGCCAAGCCTCCATCGGCGGAAGCGTTTCGCCCTCCGCCATATCGACTTTGTATTCGGGGTTCTCGAACCAAGGCATGAAGAACGCCTGCGTTATCTCGCCGTCGGACTTCACGTCCTCGTCCCAGATGTCCTTGTACTCGTTGAAGCCGTTCGCGGTGGTCTCAAGGAACACGAACGTGCCCCTCGCGTCTGGAACGGTCTCGGAAATGGCGTTTATGGTTGAGGACAGGTTGCCTTGGAAGAAGGCGCATTCGGAGGCATGGACAGCGTCGTAGGTATCGGAACGGCCAGCACCTTCGCCAGCGACCAATACCTCAAGGATCGAGCCAGAGGCGGAGAACTCCATGTACTCCTGCCCTTTGGCGTACCTCCTTGCGGGCTTCCATGACTTCGGATGGGCTTTCTTGCCCTCAGCCCTGAGTTCGAATTCCCTGATTTCTGCCCTGTACGGGTTGGAATCGTCGAGGTGCTGCCAGAACGTCTCGTATTTGCGGAAGATGTTCTTCGCGTGGCCCTTCTCGTCCGCCAAGACCGCCGCCTTGAAATTGGGCGTGAACACCGCCATGACGAAGAAAAAGCCCGCGATGAAGGTGGAGAACCCTATCTGCCTGGCTTTCAGTATGTCGAATCTGACGGGCTTGCCTTCCATAGCCTGCTTCGCCATACCAGCGTACAAATCGCACTGCGCCTTTTTCAGGACGAAGCGCTGTATCTTGGATTTCTTTGTCTTCTCGGTTCCGTCCTGCTTGACGACGATGTAGAGCAAATGCTCCATGACCCAGAACACCGGATACGTTTTCTTCCCGAGCCCGAAATCGGCTTCCACGGTGAAAACGTTCCTGTAAGGCGCTAAAACCACGTCCGCCAAAGACTGCGGGAAAAGGTCAGTTGAGCGCGCCATCGGCAAAGCTCCTGTCTATCATCGACCTTCCGTCCTCGTTATTGACTTCCCCGATGCCCATGATGGATGCTAGGTCTTTCAGTTTGGAAACGGACGGCTTCTGCATCATGTCCGCCAAGGTGGCGGCGACTATCGCCTCTGCCACAGTGCAGTTGACCGAGGTGCCGTCTTCTAAGGTTCTCACGGTCTCCACGCCGAGCATGTCGTTGATGATCGCCTTGACCCTCTTGGTCGCGGTAAGCGCGTCCGCCTTGGTCTTCGGCATCGCGGAAAGTATCCCCATCTCGTAGGAGGAGACACTCTTCAGCGCCATAGGAGACATGTTTTTGGGATAGTTTCCATTCATGCCTGTAATGTAACACGCGCAACTATTGACGTGGGTATGGCATAAGTATGGTCTTGAAATGGATGGGGAAGTTGGAATGGGGATATTGTTTCTGCCCGAGACACCCCCCGCCTTTTTCTCCCCCTGCCCCCGGGGTCTTTCGTGTGGGTGACATTTTTATTGTTGTTGTTGCGTGTTTATCGTCACTTTGTCCACCAAAAAAGTACACCCAAGCACAAAAACATTAGATTATATCTAATGTAATTACATATGGCTCGAATGATACAAACTCAACACATGCAAAAATGTCTAATTTACTCGATTGCGTGCGGTTTTTTCGCTCTATATTAACCGTAAGATAATTAATATTCGTTATACACTAAAGTACAATTTGTTTACTGATAAGAAACTGAAAAAGAAATATGGTAATCATAAAGCGTATATATACAAGCACTCTATAGCGTATCGCGAGAGCCTTTATAAATTGACGGAATTTAGATAAAACTTTTTCGTCTTTTCCTTTGCCTTTGTCAATGCCTTGACCCGATACTTACTTAAAGTAAGTGTCGATCCGATTTTCTGCCGTTTTGCCCCTTTCCATATCCGATTTTTGCGAAATTGCGTAGCCAAAGTTTTTCGCCTTTTTTTCGTCTTTTTCCGCCGTTTCCGCAAACCCCTTAGTGGTTTGTAATCCCATTTCAGACCCCAAAGCGAATGCTTTGCGGGGTGTGGTTGTATAAGGGTGGCTGTTGAGCCAGCAACTCGACACCACTGTTCTAACAACATAGGGCTTGCATTAGGTCAGGCAACTTCCGTGTGTTTGATTGATTTCAATCAAAACTCACCGCCAGCCTTCGGTTTCATGAAATCGGGAGATTTCGATGAAAAACCGTTATCCGTCACCTTTAAAAAAGGTGGTGCGGGTTAGATAGGAGACGGCAGAGCCACCCTGTTAAGGGTGGAAAGACCATAAGGGATACGGCAGGTACCTTGCTGAAGCAAGACCGCAATGGCGCCCCTTTGGCTTTACAGCCAAACAAGTCGAAGGGAGAGAATGGGCCAAGAGTGGGGCCACCATTAGGTGACTGCTAATCCCCTAATGGCGGTCTTTCAGATTATTAAATCTGAAAGGCAAGCAACCCAAAGCACACGGAACAATATCTTCAGATATTGTTGGCCGATGTCACTCAAGGAGTTTGCGCCTTTCGTTGCTGAAGCAACGATAAACCTCACGCGACGGGATAGAAACCGCCCCCACGGCTTTTGGGGGGAATATCGTCTGAGGGCCAATCAGACACCCAAAAGGGTGTCGCCAACTCAAAAGCACTTATTCAAGTGCTTTTTATGATGGCGATACGCCATTGCCCTAAAGGGCAGAAAGGAGCCTGTTATGGCTAAAAACAACACCGTTCGCAAAGCGAACACCAACACCGTCTCCGCTGATTTCATCAGCACCCTCACCACTGCAATCACCACCGCGGTTTCCGCAGCGATTGCGCAAGCTTTCGGAACGAAAGCAGAACCCAAGCCGTCCGCCAAGAAGCCCTCTACGAATGTAGAGAAGAAAGCCGCCAAGCCTCAGCCGAAGAAAGCCTCTTCGAAGAAGCCAGCCAAGAAGTCCGAAGCCAAACCCGAAAGGGTTTTCAAAGTCGTCCTCTGCAAAGCCGACATGAAGCGCCTTTCGAAGAAAGGTCAGACCACCTTGACATTCCGCAACAGCGACTTAGTCGCCGCGGTCATGTGCAAAGGCGGTTCGTACAAACTCGGCTTCAAAGCCACCGGCGATGTCTACGACATCAAGAAGCCGACCCTCGGCGAAAGTAATTACTCGCACTTCGAAGCCCACAGGGCTTAAGGAAAGGACGGAAAGCGCAATGGAATACAAATTCGCGATAATCCGCACGAACCTCGAACGCGGTTCACGCAAAGCGATCGCGTACGGAAATGACCGCCAAGCCCTCTTAGAGGGGGCAAGGCTCATGCAGTCCGAAGCCGACCAAAGGTCATTCGACCTTGGCTCAACCTTGTACGACTACAAAGTAGCCGAAGTCCGCTGAAAGCCAATAGCCAACCTTAAAGCCCCTCGCAAGAGGGGTTTTTCAGATGGCGTTGAGCCATTTGCCCTGTTAAGGGCGGAAAGGAGCGCAAAAATGCGCAAATACAAGTTTCAGGTCGTCCGAATGGACGCCAACGGCCTACAGCCGAAAAGGGTCGGTGTCTATGACACCAAAAGGGAAGCCAAAGCGGTCAGAGCCACTTGCGAAAGCAAGAGGCCAGGCTACATCTGGCTCGTGGCAACTGCCTGAAAGGGGGAACGAGAATGTCCCTATTGCAGGAACTCGGGAGCAGGAAGAGTTACATCTGCGCAACCCTCGACATCGACAGTGAAACCCTAGACGAGTTCTTTGAACTCACTGGGCTCGATTTGTCCGATGTAGCCCACATCGACGAGTGCTACGAAGCCCTAGAAGCGTGGGTAATGAGCGAAGGCGAAAAACTGCCCGATGAAAGCCTAAAAGGCTTCGATTACACCAGCATGATTGCCAAAGGCGACTTCGCTTTCCAAAGCGACCTTTGGAAGAAACGCCATAGCATTGCCTAAAAGGCAGGAAGGAGAAATGAGCATGGCAACCTACAGATTCGCCCTCATTAAGAGGGAAAAAGGCCTAGCCGAGCCTATCGACTACTACACCACCGAGAACCGCGCAATCAAGGCGCAGGAAGCCCGTTATCGCAGGGAAATGGGCAACGCCGAATACGATGTCATCGACATCGAGACAAGAACCGTAATCGCCTAGAAAGGAACGCGAAATGACGACTTACTACGCATACTCGAACGAGAATTGGGGCTTACGCTACCGCCTCAAAGTCCGAGGCAACATTAGCCCCTTTACAGGGGAGTTCAGCCATAAGGTCATGGTTGAGCAGAAAGTCAACGACGAACCCTATGAATACATAGGGGAGAGAACGGTTTTCTGCTGCTACAACGGCAAGGAAGCCGCTCGTTACATCGCAGGTCAGTTAAAGGCGACGATAGCCTAGAAAGGAGCGAAAAATGGGCAATACCTTCAAAGAAGACTGCAAAGACAAATGCCGTCGCATCTTTGCAGAAACCAACAAGAACCCCTACGAGTGGTTCAAGGACAACATCCTCGAAATCACCGAAAGCGGGAAGTATGTAACCGTGTTAACGGGCTACGGCGGACCGACCGAATGGTGGACATTCAACACCGAGACCCAATCGGGCAGGTATTACTTCCACCACGGCGAAGTCTCATGCCACAGGGATTTCGGCAAAAAGACCTACCAACTGCTGATGTCGCTTATTTAAGCGAGGAAAGGAGAAAAAGCAATGGGATTGGACATGTATCTCTATTTGGAGCGCTATGACAGCGTCATATATCACGAACCGAACAGCGCGGAGAAGGCAAAGGCGCTCTATCCGCCCGAACTCGGCAAACTAGCCGAGAGAAACTTGAACCACAACTTTCTGAGCAGGCTCACGAAGTATCAAGTCGCCTATTGGCGAAGAGCCTACGCAATTCACCAATGGTTCGCGGACAACTGCGGAAACGGCGATGACAACTGCGAATTCATGTATGTCGGCGTAGAGCAGGCAAAGGAACTTCTGCGCCTTATAAACGAAGTGCTCGAACACCCTGAAAAAGCCGATTTGCTTCTGCCAAACCAATTCTTCGAATACAGCAACAGCATGGCAAAAGGCGAATACGACAAATGGTACTTCAATGACCTTCGCTACACGAAAGAGGTGCTCGAAGATGTCATACCACTCGCCGAAGGACTGACTTACGACATTTACTACCGAGCAAGTTATTGAAAGGAGCAGACCATGAAAAAATACTTCGCAACGCTATCGCTCTATTCCGTTCCAAGCGGGGGCGGAATTATGGGCGTGGAAGATGTCGAACTTGAAGACGCTGAAACGCTTGAAGAAGCCGAAAAACTAGCCCAAGAAGAAGCCGACATCATAGAACGCGAACTACTGCCAAGGCACCCCGATGCATGGGTTTGCGTTGATGACATCTACGAAGTCGAAGAATAAACGCGGAAAGGAGAACCACATGAGCGAAACCGCAAAGCCGACAATCCACAACCCAAAGGCGCCGATGACCTTCAGGCAAGGTCAGAAAATCGGTGTCCTCCTCATCCACAAGGCGAAGTTCACGCAAGGCGAAGCTTCGACCCTGATTGACCTCCTGTCGAGCACCGACCTTGGCAACGAGATACGCAAAGCCATAAGCAATGCGATGAGCCAACTGAGCCAAAAGCCCGAAGATCCGCACGAAGACCCCGAGGACGAAGCCATCGAAGAGCAAATCGAGGAAATGCCAGACCTCGATGAAATCATCGGGGAAGAGGACGAGGACGAAGAGCCGAAGCCGAAGTTCACCAACACCGAAATCACCATAGGCGAGAAAGCCTACGAGGTCTCTACATACGGCTGGAGAAGCGAAGACAAAGGCGTTCTCATAGTGTTTAGAAATGGCGTGAAAGCGCCAAACATCGAAGGGGTAGTCTCGGTTTCTCCTAAAAACAATTCCTACATAGTCCAAAGGACTTCGCCATGCTACATCGACGCTTTAAACGCCTTGGACATGTTCATGAAGCCTCTGTTCGAGCAATACCGCAAGGCGAAGGACACGGACGCGCAATCGAAGGCGCGCTTTGAGAAACTGAGCGATGTCTTCGAGCAAATCAGGGTCGCAAAAAGGTCTAAATCTGCTTAATGCAGGGAAAGGAAGCATATATGGACGATTTCGATTTCGACGCGCTTTTCGGTGAAGCCGAAAGCAAACCCCAACCCAAGGCAAAGCCCAAAGCAGAGCCGAAGAAGCCACAGCCGAAGAAGGGCGAGGGCAAACCCAAGCCCACCACTCCGCCCAACATCCCGAAGAGCGAGCCTAAACCCGAATACAAGCCCGATTTCACGCTTCCGTGGAAGGAGCGTTTCAAAATCGAGATGGAACTCGCCAAAAACGACCAAAGGCTATCCTATTTCGCCCTTGGTTTGGCAACGCTCTTCAACGACCCATCGACAGGGTGCGCCAAAGCCTACAGCGAGAACAAATGGACGCTTCAGTCAATCATGGAAGCCTTTTTGGAAGGCTTTGGCAAAGCCGACTTCATCAGTTTGGCTCTGCAAGCCAAAGGCAACCCAGACGAACTCATCTTCGGGCGAATAGCGCACATGATTGTCGATGAGAAGCCGAAGCCGAAGAAGAATCCGGAAGAGACCCCAACCGCGGCTAAACCGCAGGAGAAGAAGCCTGCGCCAAAGCCAAAGCCCGAGCCAAAAGCGCCCGAGCAAACCAGCATTTTCGACTTCTTAATGTAGCCAAGAAAGGAGGTCTGTTATGACCGTTTCCAAGAAAGAGAAAGCCGTCATCTCCGAAATCGAGGGCATCAAACTCGATGATGTGACGGAAGAGCAAATCATCGAACTGCTTTACCCAAAGCGCAAAGCGTTCGCCGTCAACTACAAGCACAAAGCCACCAAGATTACTTGCTCATGCTGCGGTCACGAATGGCACGCGTTCGCCCCCCAAGAGCAGTTGGAGTGCCCGAACTGCCACAAGCCAATCGAAATCGAATTCGTAGGAGCTACGAAGCAGCAATGGGAAAGCGATTACTGGCTCGCGTGCATTAAATACGAGGCGCATGGCGAGTATCAGTTCGTCCGCTTCTTCGTGGGTATGCTATGCGGGATTATCGGCAAGCCAGAACACATCGTTCGAACCTATGAGACCCACCGATTCGTCTATGACAAAAACGGCAAGATTTGGTTCTTCCGAAGGGATGTCAAAGGCGCTTTCTACAGTTGGTGGTTCTCCCAATGGAGCGACATCAAATACCACACATACGCCATTGGAGACCGCTACATGACATCATGCCGCTATTGGCTTTGCTACAGCGCGGTGTTCCCAAACCCGACATACACGGAGCGGTTCAGGTATTGCAGGGCGCATTTGGTCGATGTCGGGAGTTATCTTGAGAATTGGCTTGAGCCTTTCGCCAAGGGGGAAGCCGATAAATGCAGGTTCTTGGAGACGGTCGCCCAACTGGACAAAGGCGTGGATACAACGATGAGAATCCGCAGCCATTCGTTGCACCAAGACTTCACATGGCTCTACGAGAATTCGAGGCTAATACTCAAGGGGCTTTCGATGGGATACGACATCGCCAACCATGAATGGTACGACAACGTCCGCGATTTGAAGAAACTCGGGCTTCTTAACAGGGAAGACCTAATATTCCCGACCGACATGGACAAAACCAGAGAGAAGGTATGTCGAATGGTCGATAAGCGAGACAGGGAATTGCGCATGAGGCAAATCGAGGAAGAGGAAAAGAGAATGCTCCCCAAAGCCCTTGAGTACCAGCCTAAATACGAGGAACAGCACAAGCGGTTCTTTGAGGTTCAGGTCGAGGGAAGTGGGCTAATCATCAAGCCTTTGAAGACCGTACAAGCCTTCTATGACGAAGGCATGGAGATGAGCCATTGCGTATTCCGATGCGAATACTTCAAGCGACCCGACCTGCAGATATATTCCGTTAGGGACGCTGTAACAGGCGAGAGAATCGAGACCCTTTCGCTCGACATCGAGAAGCGCGAGATTCAGCAATGCTACGGAAGGCACGACACCAAGTCGAGGCGCCACGGCGACATAATCGCATTGGTCAACGCGAACATGGACGCATTGCTTCCGAAAGGAAGGAGGTCACAGGCGTGATTAGGTTCAAGAAAGCAATGTGTGGAGACGGCAACGAAGTCGTCCTCCGCCTCTATGTCCCCAAAGGCGCTAGATCGTTCGATTTATGGGAAAACGCCAAAAGGACCAGCGTCGCAAAGGTGCTCGGGATATTCGATGTCTACGGGCACCTCACCGAATTGACGGAAGCCTATTCCGAACATGACCCATCGTTCCTATACAGGGTCGGGGAATGGGCTATAGGAACCCAGTGCACGAAGCAGACAGGAGGAGGTATCTACTCGTGGAAAACATTTAACGAAGCCCTTTGGTATTGGCAAGGAAGCAGAAACGCAGATTGGAGGAAAAGAACAACATGGCAGTAACATGCAGTTTTAAAAGGAAGTTAGGCAAAATCGCAATGACCGGAAGCGTCGAAGGCTCAGTGTGCCCTTGCGACGTTTGGTCAGGGGGAAATTGCCTTCTTGTAGCGACCTATGGCGAGGCGAAGAACCTTGCCTTTTTCATTTCGGACACCGACCACCTGAAAAACCTAGCCAAACACGGCTGGTTCAAAGACTACATCAGGGGCAAAGCAACCATTTCGGCTGACTTGGGTCATTACATCGACCTTTGCAAAATCCTAGCCGAAGCGGGCGTGCAAGTCACCATAACGCCGAAGGGCAAGAAGATTAAATAAGGAGGAACAACATGACAACCGAAGAATTCAACGCAAAACTGCAAGAACTTGGGGAGAACGCCAAGAAAGCGCTCCAAGAACTCGGTGATTTCATCATCGAGAAGAAGGAAATCAGCTGGCGTCCTGCATGGGGTTTGACACAGGGATGCATCGAGCAGCTCGACGACGTTATTGCGGAAGCAATGGAATAGAAAGGAGGCAACGCAATGAACAAAGGCGACCACTACGACCTAGTGCTTGAATGGAAGCACCCATTCAGGCGCCAATCCGTGCCCTTAGAGGGCTTCGACACCATCATTAGCATGAAGAGGGAAGCGGCACTCTACTTCACGATGGACGGCTATTCTGACGGAACGCGATGGACGAACCCCGTAAGGAAGGAGAGCAACAGGCTTCACCGCGTCCTAATCGTCAGAAGCAGGGAGAACCACGACGGAAACGTCAACTTCGCCGCTATGACTTGGAGAAAAACTTGGAAGGAGAAAAGATAACCATGATTTACGCAAGAATCGTAGACCCAGAGAGTGCTTATTACCCAACGCTTGAAGAATACTTCGATGAGGAAACTGCCAACCAAATCGTCTTGGACGGCGGAAGGGACTTCGGAAACCACAACGGCGACTTGCTGAAATACGCCAAGTCGCTATGCTCGGACATCGAATACGAGTACGTCACCCAATACGACGACATAGTCGCGAAGAAGCATAACGGCGAATACTTCAGCGAAGGCGACTTCGCCAAACTGAAGGAAATCACCGAAGAGAAGAAATCTTGGGGTGAAATCGAGAACGATTTCATCATCGAGTTCCTCTCAATCCACTTCGGCACCGCCTACAAGCAATGCACAATCCGCGGAAGCGTCCATCGCGAATGGGCGATTATCTACATCCCTAATGAATGGGACCGCAACATGGTGCAGGAAATCGAGGACATCTACTTCTGCCAAGGCAATGAGGTGGCGATTTCCGAATCGACCATACCCGAAGAGCCCGAGGACATCGGCGAGTATTACAGTTTCTACAACCTTCAGTACGAGGACGACATCAAAAAACGGATCGCCCAAGACTACAACGTCGGCGTCGACGAGGTGACGCTCTACCGCGTCAAGACCTACGTCCGCACGCCTGTATACGAAATAGTCCAATGAAAGGAGACATTATGGACAAATATTTGAAATTAGTAGAAGAGACCGAATCCATTGTAGTGGTCGAGAACCTCTGCAAGACGCCGCTTGAGGTGGCGAAGAACCCCGAACTGCCGCTGAATTACGCCTACTTCACCATAACCAAAGGCAAGAAGCACATATTCACGGTAACAAAGAAGGACGGCTCCACTTGGAACTTCGATTGGGGCGGAAGCAGTTGCACCATGATTTCACCGAGCGTCCACCACCTAAAGGAAAGGGTCCTTGCGTTCTTAGAGGAGAGCGGAGTGTTCCTAGAACTGACGACCCCCATTCAGGAGATGAGCGTTTCTGAAATGGGTGGGGAGGGAAGGCTTGTCCTAAGAGGCGGAAAAGACGAAGCGCAATGTCTCTACGCCCCTTCGGAGTCAGAAGCCATGCACAAAGGCGAATTAATCGCAGGGAAGCCCCTCGATTGGAAGCCTTGGGAAAACGGCCATTATCACGGCTGGGAAGCAAAGGTATAAGGAGGATATAAACATAATGATTCGTTACAAAGTAATCGTTAGACGCGGTGAGCAAATCGTACACGAAGGTTTGCATTGGGCGTCAACATTCCGCGAAAACGCGGTGGATGCTCTGACACGCGAAATGAAGAAAATGTACGGCGAAGATTGCACCGTCGAAATCCACTAAGGAGGAAATTATGGAAATGCTTTTCATCGTCTATCTCTATAAAGGCGAGAAAACTGGGGATTACGTTGATGTCCCAGAGGGCTACACGGCTGAGGAATACGCCGAGTCCCTCAAACATCTTGACGAAGTGGTCGGCGTCTATCATAGCGCGACTAATTGCGGGCCGTTTGACCCTTACTGGGAGCGATGTGGAGCTTGTTAAGGAGGAAATATGAAATTTGTCTACTACCACCCGAAAATCCGCAAAGGCGAAAGACGAGCAACCTACATCACCAAATACGAGGACGGGGACACCCTCGCCCAAATCAAGCGCGACATGCGGGCAAACCAATGCGTGCTTGACGCCATCTTCTACAGGTCGCTTGGAAAAGTGACCTTCTATACGGACTATCTCACGAAGTCCGATGTCTACGGAAACCCGATTGAATAGGAGGAAAGCATGACACGCGAAGAATACCTCGACCAAATGGTCGATGACATTAAAGACTACATCAAGGAAAACCACATCAACCTCTTCGATGAGGACGGCAACATCGACGAAAACGCAAGGGAACGCTTATACGACGACCTTTGGATTGAGGACAGCGTCACAGGAAACGGAAGCGGTTCGTATACGTTCAATTCGTACAAGGCGCATGAGAACATCATGGGTGCTGAAGACGTCATCCGCGAAATGGTTGATGAATTCTGCATTGAAGTCAAAACCGTAGCCGAGAAATTCCTCAATGAAGATTGGGAATATTGGGACGTCAGCATCAGGTGCTACCTGCTCGGGGAGGCGCTGGATACGGCAATCGACAGTTTGGCGGACGAACTGGGAAAGGAATCGGACTAATGAACTACTACGACAAAGACGAACTCATGCTCGCAATCAAAGACGCCCTTGCAAGGCACTATTGCAGGACTGATTGGGACAATGCGGACGACTACAACAAAGAAGCTGGTTGCAACTGCAACGGCAGGTGGCTATCGCTTGAGAAAGTCGTGGACGTGCTCGACGAGGCTCTATAAGAAGGGAGATTAGATAATGTTCTACGAACGTAAGGAAAACCAAGCCAAGGTTTTGGCAGCCGAAAAGTATTGGCTCAAGTGCCACGGCATCAAGCCAAAATTGGCCAACGGATGCTATTTTGAGGACGGCATTGACCGTTATGAGTTAAACCCAAACGACTTCTGCGGATTGCAACTGCGGAAAGTCGGCTCCCACGATTGGAGGCTTGAGGTGTTCGCAATGATCCCTGGCCCAATCTTAGTCACCCACGAAACCCCCGAGCATTTCAGCCAATACGATTGCGCCGACAAAGCAACCATCAACGCCCTTTTCGTGATAGGGCGCGAAATGGTCGATTCGCTGAACGCGCTTAACTGCGATTAGAAAGGAGAAGCATATGGAACATCCAATCCATACCCATTACGAAGTATTCGTGGAAAGCCCCCACTCCGACAGCGACGTCGTGACGTGCGCCACGCTTGAGGAAGCGCAGAAAGTCGCCGAGGAATGGGCAAAGAAGTTCGATAATGTCACGCCGCCGGCGCTTGAGTTCTTCCAGCCCGAAATCATCATCATCAAGATAACCGAGCAGATAGTCAGCGCCACTCCGCTCGTCAAGAAGGTGAAGGAGGCATAACCGCATGGTCGCGAGCAAACGCTATCCGCTCGCGCTCCTTGAAGTGGTCGAGGGCGGCAGGCTCGCTAGGGAGATTCCCTTCCAGAGCCACGCCCCCGCCTTCGAGAGGGCGAAGCAGGAGATGTCCAAGGCGAAGAACCAAGGAAAGACATACCGAATCAGCGTCTACCGCAAAGGGAAAGGAGGCATACACATCCGAAGCGTGGTCGAATGGAATTGGGTCGGGCGTTGGAGGCAAAAGGAGGTTAAACTATACTCATGACTTATTTGGTGATTGAGGAATACCGCGAGAAAGGCTGGGAATCCCTCGTGCTTGAGACGAAAGACCGCAGGGAAGCCGAGGATTACGCGAACATGCGCAATTCCCAAGGCGCTCCCTATTTCAACTATTTCATAACCGAAAAGGAGGACTGACATGTACATCATCCGCAATTCGATCGACGACCAAGAATACGGCTCGTTCCCAACGAAGAAGGAAGCCCAAGACCACGTTAGGGAACTGAGGCGGTTCGACAAAGAGCAAGGCAACCCATTCGATGAAGGCTACTTCATAATCAAGGAGGACGAAGAATGAGACTGAACGAACTGTTCGCCGCGCTTGACCTCGACAGGAGGAACCAAGTCGGAAAGATAATCCACATCAAACTCCTCGCCAACTACAACAAGGTTGACGATATGTGGGGCGCGGTATACACCGTGGCCTTCATCGACCTCGACGGAGGAAGGGCCAGCGTCCGAAACCGCACGAACGATTCGCCTGATTGCGAGTACGAGACAATCTACTGCAAAGAATGGGAAGTCGTCAAAATCACCCCATACGCCACGTCATACGGCGAACTCATAATCGAAATAGAGATAAGCAACAGATGAAAGGAGAGATTATGCAGACAGAAACTTTCTACATCAACGACACCGACATCAATATTATGATTTATGCGCTCACGCGCGTGATAGACAACGAGAAGGAGACTTCCCAAGCAAAAGCCGACGCGATAAAGGCCAGGGAGAAGCTGGAATTCGCACTTGCAAGCGGAGGCAATCTTCCGGAAGCATGAAAAAAGCCCCTTATTGGGGCTCTTTTTTTACGCTCTCAACAACGCCGAGAATCAACTTTGTGTATTCAATCAGTTCCTCTTCCGTCATCATCTTCCCATTGTAATTTGCATGGGCGTGTTCTGAACCGTATTCAACCCAAACGTGATGGTATTCTCCGACTTGTGTGGCTTTCACATGCCCCAATGTCGGGTGCTCGAATTCCACGGTCACGTCCTTCTCCCTCATGTCACCGGAGAAGTCCAGTAACTGACTGCAGAAGCAGCATCTTCCTTCTTCGTCGGTTTGAGCGTATTCGCCGCACGAAGGGCAAATTGGCACGCGTATGTCGCATTTGTCGGTCTGCCAGTTGTATTCAAGTTTCCACTCGACCTTCGCAATCGGATTCGATTCGTTCCTTTTCCTGTATTCCTCTCGGTCTACGAAACTATCGCAATCAGAGGTGAAGCCTTTTCTTTTTCGGCATGAAACGGAGTTGAAGAAATCCACGAGGAGGCAATATTCGCATTTCAAGCATCTCTCAGGCAGTTTTCCGAGCCTATCAATAAGCCCTTTTGCAGTTTTGTAATGGTAATGGTTTTTCATTTCAGTTCCTCCACATAGCACCAATAAAAACCTTTTGCATATCGCTGTACGCCATGCGCCGCATCAACAATGTTTGATGTCGGAATTCCAGTTTCTCTGCTTGCTTGGTTAACGCTATCAAAAATACGAACCGTTTTTCCTGTTGCTATGTCAATTTGTTTAATTCTCTTTTTTCGTTTTTGATTTGCTTTTTCATAACCGTGCATTACTTTGATTACTCTCGCTGCGTGCTCGACATTCTCTAAAGGTGTAACCCATTCCAGATTATTGACGTTGTTGTTTAATGTGTTTCCATCAATATGATTCACATGGGTTTTGTTTTGCGGATTTGGGATAAAAGTCATGGCAACCAAACGATGAATCGCATAATTGCCTTGTTTTTTTGAGCCATTGTATAAACAAACATATAAATATCCTTTTCCTGCACGGTTGTTGTACGGTTTCATAACTTTATTTGATCGTCTGCTATACACATTGCCGTTTTCATCTATTAGATAATTATTGTTAAGCGATAGTTCAACAAACATGGTTAATCCTCCCTTATATAAGCCCACGACTGCGGCGCTTTGGCTAATCCGAACTCGCCCAACTCCTTCGGCTCATCGAAGATTTCGAGGTCGGAGATATGCCAGCCGTAACAGGTTTTGCCTTTCCCATATCCAAGAATTTCTTTGTAGGTTAAGCATGTACGTTTCCAAAATGGCTCATCGCTATACCTTGTGGACATCGGCACGTAACCATAGGTGAGCAGATATTTGATTTCTTCAACCTTCCTAAGCGTGAACTTGGCGACGACTTTGCCGTTTCTTATAAAATCTTTGCCATCAAAGAACATTTGCATATTAACGGCAGTATTGTTTTTGTCTTTCGTGCAATACACATACACCGTTATGGGCAATTCGCATTTCGGCGCGGTCTTGCGGACTTCGATTGTCTTCTCGCCGTTCAGGATTTTGGCGACCCATTTGGGCTTGATGCTGATTAAGATTGATTTCATTGCTTATGCTCCTCTGAGTAGAATGAGTGTTGACATTACGATGCAGTTAGCCGACATAGCCAACAAATACACAAGGGTTGCGGCCGAATTAACATCATGCGCTTTCTTCATCCTATAAGCCTTTTCCAACGTTGTTTCGGAATTTGGCACTTTCCCTAACATGCGACAAACCACGATGGCCGCAACGATTCTTCCAATCGAGAGGAAAACCAATATGGACATTTCAATAAGAAGTAGGTGTTCACTTTTCATTTTCTTTCCTCCCCTAGCCATTCGATGAGGCGACCCACCGATGAAGTCCACATCCTGCCTATCCCATGGGCGGTTTGCTCTTGCTTCCCGTCCACAAGGAACGTCGATGCGTCGGAATTCCAGAACAGGACAAGTTGCTCATTTGTCAGCGTGTTCAGCCATTCGCGGTTCGTCATTTGGACTCCTCCTCGATGTCCTTTTCCAACAAAAGTATTTCTTCGTTAATTGTCGTCATGGCACCTAGCAAACTGCCAATGATTTTCGGAGTTGGATACGTTTTGTTGCTATTTAGATATTTGTTAACAATGCTTGATAGCTTTCTAAGGCTCGTAAAATGACTTCTAATTGCTTCGCGTTGCCATTGTTGCATATTTCAGTTCCCCCCATAGGTAATTCGATACGTTTATCCACAACTCGCTGACGTACTTATTGAACATCCTGCCCCATGCGTTGTATTCGCTTTTCAGGACGGCCATGGTCGACCAATCCTCTTCGCCGATCGGCAGATAGACGTATCTGACGTTCTTCTCGTGGACTTCGTAGCATTTGTACGCAACGCCTCCGCTGTCGTATGGCTCTGGGTTGTATACCTGATAGAAAGTCTCGCGGTCGTCGTCCCATCCGATTTCGGGATTCTTGAGTTCCTCTTCCTCGGTTCGCCACGCGAAGTCCGATGTGATGAAGTGGACATCGGAAAGAAGCAAGAAGGTCAGAAAGGCGCCTGTTATTCCGTATATGAGCGCGTTTTTTAATGATTTTTTCATTTCAGTTCCCCTTCCGCGAGTTCATATTCCTCACTCATGACGAGCGACAGGAACGAGTGTTCGGCATCGGTGATATTCCCAATGATTCGATGTTGATTCGTGCCTTGGCAATCGGGGCAATCAATGCGTACATTCCCGTCTTCGTCCAAGAATAAGGCATCGCTTTTCACGATTAGGTCGAAAGCCTTTGCTTTGAGTTCGTTGATTTTCTCTTCGGTCATTTTCGTTTCTCCAATCAATGCGCCGCCAATCAAAGGCTCTTTGGTCGATTTGTATTCGGTGTAACTCATTCCATTTTCTCCTCGGGTATTTCGATTTCGATGTCTAGGATTTTTTCAGGAACGGTAGATGGAGGGCGTAATAGCCCACATGACCAAGTTTTGATATAGATTGGGCAGTATCTGCAACAGGTTGAGTTGCAATACCTCTGCATCTCCCCATAAGTGCAGTCACGGATTTTCTTTTTCATTTCGTTTCTCCATAAAGTAGCGGGAATAGAAGATCATATTCTCCTTCTGTGATTTCGTAAGAAAAACTATCAACACTAAGTAAGAATTTTCCTTCGTCGTTTTTATATATGTCCACATACTCCGTGTGGCTCAATAGGGTGTCGAATGCCTTTTTGAGTAGGGAGTTTAATTGCTCCATTTCCTTAATATATGTTTTAGCCGTCTCCATGCTCTTTTTGAAAATATTGACTATTTCTTCTGCGGTTGCGGTCATTTCAATTCCTCCATCATTACTAAGTCGTTGGGATCTATTATCAATCTACATCTAATTTCATTTTTGCCATTCTCAAAGGTTAAAAATGAGTAATGGTCAGCACTGTTAATACCGGGTTTTTCGTGTGAAGCGTTCACCAGCCTATATCCGATGGAATACAGGTAATCATGTAATGAGAGTTTCGTATAATCCGCTTTCAAGATAAATTCACCATTGAGCAAGGATTGATACTTCGCGAATTCTTCTTCGTTCATCTCGACTAAGATTTTCATAGCAGTTCCTCCTTGGTAATAGCCCAATCAATTCCATAGGTTTTATAAGGCAGTATCAAAAAACTTCTTTTAGTGCCTGGCATTAGGACTGTTATCGCGGTTGGCCAGAAACGGCATATCTTCATCTTTTTGCCGCAGCACCATACGAAAGCCTTTCTCATTTTTTCCATGTAATATGCTTCGACTTTAAGTTTTATCGCCAAATCAATACCGAGTTCTTCCTCAAGGTCTTCGAGTTGTCCGAGTTTTACCAATGCCTTCGGAATTGCGTCATGGTATCTTTTCGAGTATTCTTCGTATCCGATGACATTGACTGGTTCGCCAAGGTTTAAAACCCCTGAGTTCTTGAATGTGTATCTCATATCAACTCCAACTCCCCTTCCGCGTTCATCTTCGCCACGTAAATCAAACCTTTGTCGGTCCAGATGGCTCCGAAAATAAAGCTGTTTCCGCATAGTCTTACATCATGTGATTTCGTGCAATTTTTAACGAATTCAATATTGCAGATGAAACCTTTTGAATATTCATTATCAGTCCACACGAACTTGTCACACAATTCCTCGATGGAGTCAGCTTGTTTTATGATTTTGAACCTGCCGCGCGAATTGAAGTCGATATAACCATCGACGACCATATGAGGCAAAACGGCGTCACGGTCGATTATCCCGTCTTTTGTCCTGATGTATTTCATTTTTCAACCTCTTCAATCGCTTTCCGGAGTTCGTCCAAGCAGTCTGGACATAGCCATATGCTCATCGGCTTGGCTACCATCATCTTTGAAATTTCGCCATTCGGAAGCCTGAAGTTGCTTTCATTGAATTTTATCGAAACAAACGCTTCATGACCTCCGCAGTTAGAGCAGACACAGCCTGTATACGAAACATACGGAAGCCTTTCTGCGCTGATGGGGCGCAACGGCCATCTAGGGTCGTATTCGATTGGCTTTCCGTCGATCATTGATTTCGTCATATTCATCTCCTTTTGGTTTTCTCCAGGCATCGTGCCTTGAAATTCTCAAAGCACCTTTTCCTCTTCGTCTCATCGTTCCTGATGAGGTATTCGGCGTAATCGCCGCATTGGGAATGGCATTCCGCATTCCTCTTGTCGCAACCCAAGCATGGGCAATTCGGGGTGCTGAAGCTCAGTCCGTACCACGGCATTGTATGATGTGCCTCCCATAGCGCTTGAGGATATATTTCTCGGCTTTCGACGGTTTCCTGAACCACTTCCTCTTACCATCGAGGAAACGGAGCAAAGCCTTTCCCCCATCGGCGCGAATCCAGCATTCGGAGACTATCGTTTCGTATTTGGAGCACAATTCTCGGAACTCGTCCATGTTGATTCCTCACATCGCGGTGTAGTAAATCGCCATGATGATGCCGCCTATGGTGCATAGGACAGTTCCTATGATTCCCAAGACGAGCGCGCCTTTGTCCTGCTTGGAGAAAAGCATGCCGATTATCCCAAGCGCAAAGCCGATGTAGTTGAGCCAGCCGAACGCGAACCAACCGACCCCGAACATGATGATTGATAGAATGCCGAATGCCTTCATTGGTTTTCCTCCGTGAGCCTTTCTTTGAGTTTCTCGTATTCGTCTCCGTCGACCTCGAAGCACCTCGGCTTCGATTCGCCTTTCAGTTTGGCGACGCAGTAGCAATGCTCGACCTTGACGTTCTTGTCCAGATAGCAGGTGGTCGTGTAGACGGAATACGATTCCACCAAATGCTCTACGATTATCCCTTCCGCAGTCATCGCGCTTCCCCCTTGAGTATTTTTAGGGCTTTTCTCAAGCCATCGGCATAGCCGACTGCGTATCGGCTCGATTTGTTGTCTTTGGACCATCTCTCGATGGCTCTGTCGGATATTGATTCGGCTCTTTTGAGTTCGGCTTCGATTGCCTTGATTCTTTCTTCCATGATGTTCTCCTTATGCGTATACATTGAGGCATTCGCTCAGCTTCTTGTTTTCTTCGGGCGACAGGTCGCCGTTCTTGATGGCGAGCCTCCCTCCGCAAATGCAGATGTGCTTATCCAGTATTTCCAGTTTCTCGGACAGATTGGCTGTGAGCCTAAGCGCGGTGTCGCGGTCGTCTATGATTTTTTCTATGTCGATGCTCTTACCCATTTTCAGCCTCCCTCAAATCTTTCCTGAACATGCCGAGTATCTCTTTGACCCTTATGGACGAATAGCCACTTTCCTTGGATAGCTCTTCAACGGTCTTTGATTCAAGGAACGCGCCGATCCATATCCGCTGATAGGTATCCGAGTATCCTCTCAGGCACCATTCGAGCGTCTTCTCCACATCTTCCTTGATTTGGGACAAGTTCCTTATGCTCGCCGCATAAGCCTCCCTAACCGCTTTCGCCTCGATTGCCCTTTGCTGGTTCTTCTTGCCTTTTAGCGATGAGTACAGGGCTACGTCGGAATCGGCTATCCGCCACCTGCCTTGCGAATGGGTTATCTTAAGGTCGCAGGCAAGGAGCAGGTTCCTTATCCTCACCGCCACTTCCGGGGTTTCGATTTTCTTCATTTGCGTTCCTCCGCGGATTGAGTCGAGAAGCAGTAGAGCTCCATGCCATGCAATTCGATTCTCCCTTCGTCGTCCTCATTGACGTCCATATAGCCTTTAATCATGACGTGGGCACCCACCGCCCCTTTCTCCGTCAAAGGCTTCAGTTCCCCAAGGTATTTCTTTGGGAATTCAATCAGGAACTCGCTTGGCTTCATCTCAGGGAATGCGCGGTCCTCCTCGATTGAGACGAAGCCTCTGTCCGCATAGGCTTCTGCATACAGCACGGTGCCTATGACCATGAAACTTGAATTGACCATCATTTCTCCTTCTGACCAATAAGGTCTCCGTAATCGCTTCCGATGAGTATCCTCGGGTCGAGCAGGGATTCAGCCGCCAGCCCATCGTATGCCGAGTCTAGGCTCGGCTTTGTGAGCACGCTGAGTATCCTTGCGTCGATGAGAGAGAACCTCACCGATATGTATCTTCTGTCGGGTCTTCCGACTACGACGTTCTTCAAGGCCAATTCCGCGAGAATCAGGTTGCCTCTTGAGCACACCAAGTTCATCAATTCGCATGGAATCCGCCCATTCGCCTCGATGTCGATGTAGCACGGCCTTCCGTCCTCTCCCCTGCTTCTTAGGCGGCACAGCCCTTCGACTTTGACGCCTTTTTTCTTGGAGAACTTCGGGTTCGACACCACTACGCCTATGATCGTCGACTTTGCCAACGCCCTGCCCATATCACCATGGGAGGTCATCGTCAGGCGCATCGCCGTCAGATTGGCCTTCTTCTTTTGGAGCCGATGGGGCATAAGAACCAACTTCCTCGACCTGCTCCGTGTATTCGCCCACATTGGATAGGAATTGGACGTTGCTGGCGAATAGTTCTATCGACGAGATGGAAGTGCCATCCTTTTTGGTGAATGAGTTGTACACAAGTCTGCCTTCGACAACCACAAGCGTGCCTTTCCTCGTCTTCTTCATGACGGCCTCTGCAAGTGCCCCGAAGCACTTGACGTTTATGTAAAGCACCTCGTTCCTGTTGTTGCCCGAGCCGTTCACCGCGATTCGGAATATGCCCATTGAGTTGCTGTTTTTGGTCTGCTTGAGTTCGGGGTCAGCCACTAGGTTGCCGCCGAGTATCGCTAGGTTCAGCATCAGTTTTGCCTCCCGAATACATCAAGTTCGGTGATTCCTTCGCCGAATAAGTCGAGCATCTGCTGACCGTCCATCCCCGCTTTCTGGGCGAGGGGCTTTGCGTATTTGAATTTCTTGGAAGCCTCGCCCATGTAGGTCTTGCACCAATGGAAGAACTCTTCCTTGGTCTCGGCTATCTTGTAGCCTTTGGAGCGGTCGGAGATGATGATCCCCGGAACTTCGCCCGACTCGTTTATCTCAATCATGTCGGCGTTGATTTGCTTGTACGCTACCTCCGCCTTGCATTCGTAGTAATCGTCGAACAGGCTCGTCGCGTTCACCGCTTCGTATACTTTCGTGGATGGCAGCCAAATGCCTTTGTTGGCTTTCAGCACATCCCACAGCATCTTTTGTCTTTCCGTCATTTCAGTTCCTTTCGATTGCGTTTTGCAGGTATTTTTCCATTTCGTCGTATTCGGCAAGGGTCGCTTTGGCTTTGGTTTCTATGACGCCCCAAACGGCCATCTTTCCGGCTTTGCTTCGCTTTATGAACCCGATGTAATCGTTCCACCCGAGGCCATTTTTTAGGATGTATGCCATGCACCGATGGTTCCAATCCTGTATCTGCTTTAAGGTCATAACGCGGTATTCGAGCACATAATCCCAATATGCCTCGATGAGCAGTATGCTGTAGGCATCAGCGTCTCCGATTCCCTTTTCCCTCATCAGGTTGATAAGCTGAATCATCGGTCCTCCTTTCTCTCTAGTGGCAAGTAGTTCATTGTGTTGGTATCCCGTATGTTTGTTGGTAACAAATAACGGAAGAATCTCTTTTACGGACTGCCAAGTAGTTACGTTGGCTCCATATATCGGTAGAAGGTTAATCCGTGGTTCGTAGACGTAATTACGTGTCTACGGAAGTAATTAATCCCATTAACCTAACCTTCTTCCCTTGATAAAGGTTTGGTGCTCCCACATGGATTCGAACCATGAGCCTCGCGATTATAAGTCGCGCCCTCTGACCGATTGAGGTATGGGAGCGAGGTCGGGGGAGCGGTCTATCGCGCCACTCCCCCTTTTGCGCACTTTGCGGTCGTTCATAACGCTGAACTGGCGAATAGGCGAAGCGTTTCATGTCCTTCGAACGCATAATGGCTTCCGCTTTATGGGCAGCGGAGGAACCCATATACCAACCCCGATGCGTGCGCTTTTCGCGTAACGGATGGTTATGCTTGGTATTCGCCGCCGCCCCTGGCAAGAGGTATTTGGCGATGTTTGCGGACGGTTGCATAAGGAGACATGGCTATCGTTCAGTTTCGTCCGGCGGCTTGGAATCAGAATGGCTTGTCGCCCTCGGGCATATCCTCGATTGTCTGTTCGGGAATCGCTTCCTCGCGTTCGTCGCTAGGCACGTTGTCCACATAATCGAGTTTCCCATTCTCCCCGACGACCGATTGGTCGGCTTTGATTGCGTTCTGCAGTTCGATGGAAAGGGGGGCGTAGCGGTTGAGAAGAAGCTTCAAGACGGTTTTCTGAGCCATGAGATCGAATTGGTCCTTCCAAAGGTTTCCACTCCAGTTGGACGCATACGCTTTGGAGTATCTCTTGGCGTGGGCATCCGCTTGGGCAACCGTCATGTAGAGGGTTTTCTTAAACCCATTGGCAAGCACAAAGTAAGCGAAGTAGCCGATGGTTTTCTTATCATCGAAGTCATGGCTGAACTTGAACATGTCATCCCCGAACTCGTCCTGACCGATGTATTCGCCTTCGTGGACTGGGCGAACCCCCAATCTTTCGAATTGCCCGCTCCTTTGAGCGAGTTGGATAAGACCTTTGTAGCCGATTTGGAACTGGGCTTTGTCGCTGTATGGGACGATGTAGGCAAAGCCGAGGGAAGGCGCCAAGGGAAGATTCATCGTCTGAGCGAGCAACCCTGCCGACAGGATTGTCTTGGCATCGCAGTTCTGAAGCGCGGGGTTTTGGGAGACCACGGTGGAGATTTCCGCTACGAACCGCCTAGCGACCTCTTTGTCGCCGAGCGTGTTGTTGATGAGGTTTTTGTAGGCATCGCTTTGGATTGCGACGCTGAACGGTTTTTTCTTGGTTTGTGTGGATACTTCGTAAGCCATTAGTTTGTTTCCTTTCTTGCTTGATAGCCTTTTGACTTGATGTATGCTTCAAATTCCTCGATGTCGGAATTCGGAACGCTGACGATGTATGCGGTGAAGTTGCTTGGGGCGACCTCGGTGAACTCCGCAGGTTCTGCTTCTTCCGAGGACTCTAGCCTCTTCTTCTCCTCGCGGAACGCCACGGTCTTCTTGTGGATTGCGTCATACGCCTTCATAAGGAGTTTCTCGCAGACCTGAACCTGACCGTCGTAGCGGTTCTTGCCTTTGGTAACGCCCACTAGGTCTTTCGCGAACGCCATGACGAACTCGTTTGCGCCTTTCTTGATGAACTCAGCCAGTTTCTTTATCGAGGCCGCGTCCTTCTCGTATGCGCTCACGTTCATGTCCGTCACGATGAATTCGGAATCGTATTCGGAGGTAATCCTTCCGAGCATCGCGTAGAACGAATCGAAGTTGGCGATGCTGAACTTTATCGCCCCTGTATCTGGGTCTTGGATGGGGGTGACTGGCAAAGACGCGAAGGTCTTGACCACGTCATTCACGGTTTCAATGTTTGAATAACTGACGATTTGATCCATTGGATTGTTCCTTTCTCTTGCCCTTCCAGAATCACTTGGGGGCGCTTCTTCGGGCGTATGTTCTCGGTTATGAATCGGATGAGGCTTTCCTCTCCGGCTTTTATGTCTTCGGACACCGCTTCACGCGTTATGCGAAGCCAGTTGAGGACGAATTTGTCGCGAACCCATTTGCCGTCCTGCATGGTCATTACGTCGAACCCCACCGCTAGGTATCCGAATGTCGTGTCGGGCTTGACGATGAAGTAGTCGATTAACTGCCACCAGTACTGAGGCTCTTCCTCTTTCAGGTTCATGAGGTATTCGGGAATCTTTGATTCGCTGAACACCTGCTTGAGTTTGATTTCGACGAACCCCTTTTCCCTCCCTTCCGTCACGAGCGTGTCGGGGGATAAGGTCATCTCGGGGTAATCGGTTCGGCGCACGAGCCAAATGGAGTTGGCTGGCGATTGCCTTTTGAGTTTTGGGTTGAGCATCAGGAACAGGCTTTTGATTGGCTCTTCCGCCTTTCTTCCCCTGCTCATGCTCTCGGTGTCGGCTTGCTCTTGGGTTTGCCCCATGCATCGGTCATAGACCTCGATGAAGTTGCCCCACCTGCCGACTTTGTTGACGATTGAGCACAGGTCGCTTCCGCCTATGCCCCTAGCCTTGAGCCATTCGGCCCTAGAGCGGTATTTCTCGATGCGGTATTTCATACGATGAAGCACCTCGCATACGGCGGTCCGAATGAGCATAGGTCATGGGTTGCGTCAGCGAATTCCTCGCCGTCTATCCCGACCATCGCTATCGTGCCTACGAAGCCGTGGATTGCGGCGTTCGCTATGACGCAATTCGGCGCGAGGCCTTGGATTCGTCCTTCCTCATTGCACACGATTGCGTCCTTTCCGCCTGTAAGCGTGACAACCTCTATGTACCCGCCAACGATGTTCTGGAACGATTCCAGCGTGTTCTCCACGATTCGCTTCTCGGGCTTCATTCCGGGAAGCTTTATCCAAACGGAAATTTTTGCCTTTCTGCTCATTGCGCTTCCCCCTTGGCGATGGCGAGTTTTCTGAGTTCGGCTTCCATGGTCGTTCCGAGGTAGAGCCACAAAGACTCCGCCTTGATGAAGTACCTACCCCTTATGCCAGGGATGAAGCCTCCGTATTGATTGGTTCGGCACAGGTTCATGACCTCCCTGCATTTGGTCTTGGACGAGTACTCGGTCAGCACGCGCACATCATCGACGTCATACGCGGCCTTCATCAGGTATGTTTCTTTCTCTTGTATGGTCATCATTTCTCCTTGAAATTAACATTTTGTTAATTCATCGGGCATAAGAAAAGCGACCGGATTTCGCCACTGTCCTGAATGTCTAGCAAATGGATCGCCTTGCTGATGTCAGAGTCGGTCCACTTGGTATAGCCATTTAGTTTATTGCTCATTGCAGTCGCACTAATTCCAAATGCCTTGGCAAAAGATTCGGTGGTGTATCCCTTGCCACGAATCTTCCCTTTTAGTTCGGTGTGGTCAAACATTCTTTTCCTCCAAATAATTCACACTTTGTGAACTAAACATATTGTTGCATTTCTTTGCAAATCGTTCAAGAGAAAATTTCCATTTTGTGAATTTTTCCTTTAATTTTTGCAAATCATGGGTTATATTCTTACTGCAAAGTTATGGAAAGAACAGAAACTCCGGCACAGCGAATAAAACGTGCTATGAAAATGAGAGGCATGAAGGGCGTAGAACTCTCTAAAGCGACTGGCATAAGCCGTCCAGCCCTCTCTTATTACATCAATGGGAAAAGGCAACTGAACGACGCCGCAATATATAAGATTGCACATGCGCTTATGGTAGATGAAGTTTGGCTGCTTGGGTATGGAGACGAAAGCGAATCAAGCGCCACGAAATCTATGCTGATAAGAATCATCCAAGGAATGACTGACGAGCAAATCGAGAAAACCATCAAATTCATCGAGGAGTATATCCTATGATTGAGCGGAATGGATACATAACCCCCGGCGATTTGACGAGAGGGTCTAGGATGAGATACGAAACCACCAAGATGTTCCCCTCAATCGAAACTGCCCTTCATGAGATTAGGCAAACGCTTAACCAAGGAACCGCGCCCGAGAAAAGGTATCTCGTCCTGAAGATCATGGAACAGGCTGGAGAAGCATTCGACGATGTGATTCTATCGTTCCTCCGCGACAACTTGGAGGTCATGGCTTACGGGGACGAACAGGAAGCGTTCCTGCCCAACGATGAATTGAGGTGGCCTAAATCCGAGAAGAGAATCATCGGCAAAAAAGCCGAACCTCCGAAGAAGCGGAGGAAAAAACGAAAAACATAAAAAATACCTTATATATTTTCTGCAAAAACGATAAAAATATGGGTTTCCGCAAGTTTTGTGCGGAAAACCAGCACGAGAAATATTGGAGAAATGCTAAATGAAAAGACGAATTGAATGTAACGAATGCGCTTTCTATGAGAGAAACGGTTATCAGGACATGGGCGCTCATATGGATGTTTGCCGCGCCAACCCAAATATGTGGGATTTCTTAGAACGCGAAACATGCGCAACAGAGCATTGCCCATATGCATATACGAAAGTCAAAGACGCTTTAAAGAAAGCAAGGGAAAGATGGAAGCGTGATTTAGAAGACGCAAAATAAACAAAAAGCCAGCGCTTCTTGCAGGGGGTCGCTGGCTCGCGCGGAGAAATGATGGCCACGCAAGGCCATTATACCATTCCGCTTTATCGAAGATAAAGGAGAAACATCATGGCTGTATGCAAAGACAAATCTAGGGGCAAATGGTACATCACCTTCAAGGTATCGAACCCCGACGGAACGAGAAGAACCGTAAACATCAAGAAATCGGAATGGTCCTTCAAAGGCGAGGGCAAGGTGTCGCTTGCCTACATGAAATCCATCGAAGGACAAGAGATAGACGCTTGGTATAAAAAGCAGAGATTCGCTTCGAGAAGGGGCGAGGACATCGCGCTTGGGGAATTGTGCGAGTCCTATTTCAAGTCGCTTGAGGTGGCGAAAAGGGCCAAGGCTACCATATATATGCAAAGACTCATCGCCAAGAACTACCTCTACAAGGCGATGAAGGAGGACGCTCCGGTCTCCAAATGCTTTGCGCCTGAGCAAATCGAAGCGTACAAGGCTGGGATAGCGGAAAAGGGGATAAGCCCTTCGTCCACGAATCAGAAATACATCTTCCTGCGCTCGCTGATAGAGTACGGAAGGAGAATCAAGAAAGTCGACCCCGACGTCGCGATGGACGCAGTCGATCTCCTGCAGAATGTTCCCGAGAACAACGTGAGGGAAGAAAGGAAGAACTACTTCTACGACCCAGCCAACGACGCTAAGGCGTTCTTCGCCACATTCGCGGAGAAGGACAGGGAATGGCTAATCGCGTTCCAGTGCATGCTCTACGGCGGATTCCGCATATCGGAGTTCTTGGCCCTCAAATACGAATCGTTCGACTTCGATGGGTGCTCGGTGCTCGTCAGGGCGCAGATAGACCATTCGGGCAAGGAGATACCGATGACCAAAGGCAAGGCGGCAAGGAAGGTCGTGTTGCCACCTTGGCTTATCGAAAAGCTTAAGTCGCACGCTGAATCGCAGTCGCTGTCGAACGGTGATTACATGTTCCAAGGGAAGTCGGGCAATCCGATTTCTCACACCAATTTCCGCAGGGTAATGAATATCCACCTAGAGATGGCGAAACTCCCCCACATCACTTCGCATGGGCTTAGGCACACATGCGCTTCCATGCTTATTGAGGCTGGCGTGCCAGTGGTGGCCGTCCAAAAGCAACTCGGCCATTCCTCTATGCAGACCACGATGCAGTATTATGTCCATGATACCAAGGCCGAGGCTGAGGCGATGTTCGCGAAGATAGGAAGCCCAATATTCTGATTCGTACACCCAAAAGTACACCAAGAAAAGAAAAAGCCTAGACAAAATCTAGGCTATTTTTCTTATGGCGGAGGCGCAGAGTATTGCTCGTATGGAATCACAATGAACCAAAATGAGCAATCATCGAACCTTTTTGTTTGGTTAAAAAACCAAGTTGCGCCAAAGTTTATCAAGTTGTACACCCGTTTTGTACACCCAAATCAGCCAAGAAGAGCCTCTGCGTCCTTCCTCTTGAAGCCGAACCTAACGAGTTGGGAGATAAGCACGTTCCTGTTGGCGGAATTGGGGGCGAATCCCGCAAGCCACGCCACCAGCAGTTTCTCTCCTCTCGTCAAGCCTCTAAGCGTGTTGATGTAGGCGATCGCTTCCCTCTTGGTCACGCCAGAGGCCAAAGCCACGCCGCTTGCGTACTTCGACACGTCGATGCCGAGTGACATGATTCTGGAGAGCCTAGTCGTCAAAGGCTTGCCGTACGCTTTGTAGGAAGCCACATCCGCCCTAGCATTGGACAAAGTCTTGATTGCCTTGGCTTTCTGCTGGTCGGTCAGCATTGCGTAGGAAGAGGAGCGGAGCAACGAATCGAGGTCGGACGAGAACTCCGCGTACTCGCTTCGGTATGCGCTGATTTGGGCTTCGGTCAAAGCCTCTCCCTCATACTCGGTCGGTATGTTCCTGACCGAGACGTTGACACCAACTGATTTGAGGCGGTAAATCTCAGAGGCTCCCTGATTCGACACAGGGGTTTTGTACAGTGTATAAAGCATGGAGATTGCCGCGATGCCCTTCCTTTCGTCGCCTTTCTCGACCGCGTTGTTGACGTCTTGTGAAAGGGATTGTGAGGATATGCCGCGGGTAAGAGATTTGTATTGGTACGCGAGTTCGGGCGCGAAATTGCCGAGCACGCCGTCGATGAGCCTGTTGATGTTGCCAGCCGGGATTCCGAGGAATTCCGCCAAGGTCAAGGCGAAGTTCCTGATTTCCTTTTGGGTGACGCCGTCCTTGAAGCTCGAAATCACCTCGACGAGCGAACTGAGTTCCGCGGTGGCCATGAAATCGACTTCCCCGAAATTGAGCCAATCGGCGATTGTGGAGAACAGAGGCACCCACTCGACGGAGATGTTCTTGATGATGTCGATGTAGGTCTCCAATTCGGTCATCGTGTCCTCTGGTTCCTCTTGGTCATAGAGCCACTTGAACAGGTTGTTGACCAGCCATTCGAACAAGCCAGTAACCAACGCGCCAGCGCCGAAAGTCGCAATCTTCCTCCTCGCCATCAGTTTGGCTTCCGGGGTTGTCGCGTTCGCCGCGTCCAAAGCCGCCATGTAGCAGGCGGTAGCCATTTGCTGTTTGTCGGCTTGGAACATACCGACTAAGGTCTGAGCGACAAAGCCTTTAGCGCCGCTTCTTATGCGGGAGGTCACTATTGCGTCGGAGTTGGACTGCGTGTAGAGGATTATCTGCGAGAACATGGAATCCAAGGCCGCTTTCGCCTCGGCGCCTTCCAATGATCCATAGGCTTTGATGACGCTTTGCCTAGCCATGCCGTACGCGAGATAGCAGGTAGCCCTATCCATCATCTCGATGTGCTTCATGAGCAACTGGCTCGCTTTGGAATCCACTCCCTCCGCAAGCGTCATTGCCCTGCTGTATCCGTTTTCCCTGATACGAGCAGCGAAAACTGGGTTCCTTTGCGCCTCTGCCCTGATTTCGGAAGAGAACAATG